>ERZ857984.1662-NODE-1662-length-16717-cov-27.983795_pt1 | contig 16717 bp, 20 predicted proteins | sample MGYA00519914_ERZ857984 | MGnify/ENA primary metagenome ERZ857984 (study PRJEB31778, sample SAMEA3449417) | human gut metagenome | biome: human gut; feature: human-associated habitat; material: faeces | place: United Kingdom | collected 2010/2012 ... | reverse complement strand
CGGGCGTTTCTTCCTCGCCGGTCAGCGCCATCAGGTCAGCCTCATCCACCTGATTTAAGAAATGGACGGTTTCTTCGCCCTCATCGTCACGGTCAATAATCATGTAAAACACATTGCCGTTCTTGCTTTCCAATGTAATGAACTGCTTTCCGGCCTTGGTGCTGGTGCCAATATCGTCGATCAGCGTCAGATTGCCGTCCGGCGTCAGTGCGCCGCTGCTGCCGGTCATGCCTCCGAGAAGCTGCTGCCAAAGGTCTGCCAGCTCCTTTTCATCAAACGGAAGGGTGATTTCTCCATTGCTGCCGGTATCATATTCTGCATTGGTGACGGTCAGATAGCTGCCGTACACATAGCCCGCACGGGCAGGTAGCAGGATTTTTACCCAATCGCCGTCCCTGCCAATCACATCGACCACCGTGCCGTTGGGGAGTTGCGTAAACGCGGTGTTGTCCAGTCCCGCGCCGGTGCGGACGTTCAGGTTGCCGCCGTTGGTCGTGACCGTGCCGATCTGTTTCGCTTTCTGTGCGTCTGCGGCGCTGCTTTCGGCGGCAGGCAGCGTATCATCGGGATAGTCGCCGCTGCTGGCAAAAGCGGAAACAGGGAGAATCCCGATACACAGGAGCATCAGCAGCAGACTGATAAAAATGCGTGGTGTGTTCTTAGTCATGGTTCAACGCCTCCTTTTCCGAAGTGGCCGGTGCAGGCGCGGCCTGCATACGGCGGAACAGCTCGGCAAACTGCTCCATCGTCATGCCGTTCTCACGCACCATGCCGATGATGTCGGTGTCCTCCAACTCACGAATCTGCTTTTCCAGCTCGCGGTTGCGGCCTTGCAGATCAGAGATTTTGCCTTTGTTCTTCTCCAGCTCCCCACGGAGCTTCATGATTTTCGGGTTCATGTCGTTCACTCTCCTTTACGGCAAGCGCCCATAGCGGTAGAAATGGGACTGCCAATAGCTTGAATTTAAGTTCGCATAAGAGATCGGGTCGCCACAGTGGATCATCATATTGTTGCCGACGTAGATACCCACATGGCTGACACCGGGGGTGTCGTAGGTTCCGGTGAAAAACACCAGATCGCCCGGTTTGACGTTAGCAGAGGATACAGGCGTACAGATGTTGCAAAGTCCCTGCGCGCCCAGTCTGCCCACATCCCAACCGGAATGATTGATGACCCAACTGACGAAGCCCGAACAGTCAAACGAGGTGGAGGGACTGCTGCCGCCCCAAACGTAGGGGTAGCCGAGATATTTTTCCGCTTCCTTGATGATGGCGGCAAATACCTCATCGTCCAGCGCCTCCGGGGGAATGTCGTAGTCGGTATAGCTGCCCTCCACATACTTGCCGATGTAGCCTGAACCGGGGAACAGGTCGGGACGGTTGCCGAGGGTGGCCATATAGGTGGCGTACATTCCGAGCTGTTCTTCGCTCATAATGTAAACGGGAACATGGGAGAGATTGAAGTTCTCCAGCGTGACCGTGCAGATGTAGTAGTCATACGGCACCTGATAGGTGTCCGTATGGGTATTGCCGTCTGCGTCCGTCCATGTGTCGGTTTCTGTGCGGTAGCGGGTTTCCACCACCACATCCTCGGTCAAGATGTACTGGCGGTCAAAGAGCATCTGGAGCGTACCCTGCACCTCATCCAGCGTCCATTCCCCTTGATGCAGCGCCGTAATCACGGAAATGAGTACATAGGGGTCATGCTCGATGGTGTCCAGATCAAAGTGGTACTCATCGTAGTCATGGGTACCTTCATAGGTGTCGAGGTAGCGCTGAAGCTCTGCTTCCATTTCGCAATACTGCGCTTCCGCGCCCAGCATATCGGCGTCCTGCGATGGATAAGTGCTGGCCGCGATCCCGGAGCCGACGCCATCCATTATCACCGAGCAGGAGGACAGGCCGTTGAGCAGAAACGCCAGCATCAGCAGAATTGCGGCGGCAATGGCAAAGCCGCGCCGGTGTTCCCACACATATTTGCCCGCTTTCTCAGCCTTTTCAGCGGCTTTTTTCGCGGCCTTGGCGGTATTATCTGCCGCCTTTGCCGTAGTCTGCGCCGCCTGATTGTGCTTGGCAGCGGCATACTGCTTCTTAATTGCCTGCTTCTGCTGCCATTTGGAAACGGGATTGCTGGTGGGGCTGTCGATCTCTGATTTCTTCTGGAGCGCGTCAAGATTGGCTCGTTCCAGCTTTTTCTCTGCACGGATGGCAGCACGATAAGGCCTGAGCTGATGGGCGCGGTGGGCAGACTGCACCAGCTGCCCGCCGCTCTCCACGGCTTGCTCTACCTTGTGCGCGGCCTCTACGCCTACATTGTCATCCTCGCTCTGCCGCGCCTCCCGGTGAACCTGAGAGAGAACAAAGCTGGCGGGGGCATCCTGCACGGCATGGGTCAGCTTTGAGGGCGGCTTTTTCTTGTCCACCTCCTCAAAACGGAGCTGCGTTTTGACCTTGCCGGTGGCAGGATCAAAGCCGCGTTCCTTTTTGACCACGGTTTTCTTGGGGATTTTCGCCTGCGCCTTATCCGCCTTGGCCTCCGCTTTTTTCACCCGCTTGATGGGCTTTTCCAGCTTCGGCTCGGCAAGATCGGCGTCGGAAAACTGCAAACGCGGTTCTCTTTTCATGCCGACGCCACCTCTTGCGGTTTGGTGGTCATGACGCGGTACAGCTCGGTGTCCTTCGGGAAGTGGTCAATGAAGGGCAGGATCGTGTTGCCGTAGAACAGCAGCCCCTCGCCCTCGCCGGAGTGGGTCACATAAGAAAGCTGATGCGGCGAAATGTTGAGCTGCTTTGCGAGAATCTGCCGGTCGCCAGCGGCCTGATTGAGCATATAGATGAAATCGCTGTTCTCAAAAATGTTCTCAACCTCGCGGCTGGATAACAGGTCTTTGACATTTTGCGTGATCCCGGTGGGGATGCCGCCCCATTTGCGATAGCGCTTCCAGATTTCGACACTGTACGAAGCCGTCTGTTCCTCCTTCAAAAGAAGATGGAACTCGTCAAGATAGTAGCGGGTCGTTTTATGGGCGGCGCGGTTGATGGTCACGCGGTTCCACACTTGGTCTTGGACAACGAGCATCCCAATTTTCTTAAGCTGCTTGCCCAGCTCCTTGATGTCATAGCAGACGATGCGGCTATTCACATCCACGTTCGTGTGATGGTTGAACACATTCAGAGAGCCGGTGACGTAGATTTCCAAAGCAGTGGCGATGTACTGCGCTTCCTTTTCATCCTGCGCACGGAGGGCGTTATACAAGTCCTCCAGCAGCGGCATATTCTCCGGTTTCGGGTCGTTGAGGTAATCCCGGTAGACGATGCGCACGCAGCGGTCGATGATGGTTTTTTCCACAGGGGCAAGCCCATCCTTGCCGCCGACGATCAACTCGCACAGCGACAGAATGAAGTCGGATTTCAGGCTCAGCGGGTTATCATCGTCGCTGTAATCCAGATTCAAGTCCATCGGATTGATATAGCAGGGCGAACCGTCGTAGCCCTTGCCGGTGGGCGACAGCTTAATGACCTGACCGTGCAGACGCTCCACCAGCGGCGTATATTCGCCCTCCGGGTCACAGATGATGATGTCATCCTTGGGGCAGATAAGAAACGCATTGGTGATCTCGCGTTTTGCCGAAAATGACTTGCCGCTGCCGGGAGTGCCTAAAATCAGGCCGTTGGGATTTTTCAGCAGCTTCCGGTCTACCATGATGAGGTTGTTGGAAAGGGCGTTGATGCCGTAGTACAGCGCCTCCGAACCGTTCTGAAACAGCTCCTGCGTGGTGAAGGGGACGAAGATCGCTACGCTGGAGGTGGTCAAGCCCCGCTGAATCTCGATCTGATTCAGCCCCAGCGGGAGACTGCTCATCAGTCCTTCTTCCTGCTGAAAGTCCAGCCGGGTCAGCGCACAGTTATATTTCTGAGCGGTGCTGGAGGTCTGGAAGATGTTGTTGTCGAGCTGCCGGGGTGTGTCCGCCGTGTTGAGAATGAGGAAGGTCAGCAGGAACATTCGCTCATTGCGGGACTGCAAATCCTGCAACAGCTTCTTGGCCTCTGCACCGTAGGTGGCAAGGTCGCTTGGAATGATGTCCATGTCGTACCCTGCACGGACGGCTTTCTTCTGTTCCTCGATTTTGGACTTGTCGAGATCGGTGATCTTGCGCTTGACGGTCTTGATGGCGTTGACCTGATCCACAGACTGCACATGGAGATTGACGAGGACGCTGCTCTCCATATCCAGAAAATCCGCCAGCATCCGGTCGTTCAGCTCCGGTGCCAGAATCTGCACGAAGCTGACCGCGCCCAGCTTTTTGCCCATACGAAACTGCCTGCCGGTCTTGAACTCAAAGGAGCTGGGCGCGATAAAGTCCTTGGTGGACAGCCCGGAGGGAGCCAGCCAGTCCCACGAAAAGCGGAACGGCTCCTGCTCGTCCATCCGCAGAATGTCGTGCATGACGTGCAGGCGCTCAAAGCCGTTCAGCGGCGCAGTCACAACGCCCAACCGCTTGAAGTTGTTCAGAAGGTCGGTTTCGATGCGCTCCAGACGGGGCTTGGCGGCGCGGAGGTTGTCCGCCTCAATGCCGAACGTGAGATACTTGGTCTTAATGAGGCCGTTGTTGCCGCGGGCAAGCTGATTTTGCAGCATACCGGCGTACTCGGCGCGGATGCCGTCAAACTCGTCCCCGCAGGGCGGAATGGAAATGCTCCGTGCAAAGGTTTCCTGCGAAGCCGAGAGGTTCACAAAGGAAAGCTGGAATTGCACGGAGCTGTCAAAGTAGTTCAGGAAATCGCACCACGCCTCAAAGATGGCGGCCTTGTCCTCATTCTGCGAGAGCTGGTAGTTGATGTCCTGATACTGGATCGTTTTGGTGTAGCGCGTATTGGTCACACGGCAGATGCCGTCCGGCCACATACGCTGATACGGGATGCTGTCCTGCGCCGATTTTTCTTTCTTATCCGTTCGGTTCGCTCTTGCGATGGCGGCTTCGATCTGTTTTCGTTCGGCGCGGGTCAGCTTTTTCTTTTCGGACAATTTGATACACCTCCCGGTCTAACTGGTTTTGCCGCTCCAGAACGGCATAGAAATTATTGGTCTTATATGGGCGCTGCTTCGGCCTCTGGAAGCACACGCGGTAGATGTTGCGGATGACGACCTCCAGCGGCTGACCGTTCTTCTCATACATGGCGAACAGCATAGCCGGGATCATCACCACCATCATCACCATTGCGGCGGGGCTGGTGCCGATGCTGCCCTTGAGCAAGAAGAAAAGCGGTACGCCGATGAGCGCGCCGCTTCCGAAGCAAATGAGCTGTCGTTTCGTGAGGTTGAACAGCACCTTGGTTTTTACTTTGGTTAAGTCCTTTGGGACATTGACATAGGCCATAGAAATCCCCCTTTATAAGAGCTTTTCATATCGAAGTTTCATCTGCGCCGGGTACAAAGCGGAGGCGGGCTTACGGCTGCCTGTCCAGCATTTGCCGCCTGCCAAGCCTGCGCAGCTCCAACCAGCGGCGCGGAGACTGCTACCGCTCTCGCTATCCAGCGTATAGGTGATGATCTTGCGGTATCCCATTGCCTTTGCCGCCCGCGCAGATGCGGCATAGAGAATACTGCAAGCGTTCTTCTCACCGGTGGTACAAAGACGATTGACTTCCAATGTCCAGCCATCATCCAGATACCGGCTCACAGGACGGCCTACGATTGCAACACCGACAAGCTCTCCATCCTTGGCACAGCCGATGGAAAACTTATGTCCAGCAGTTGCCTTATGGTGCCGGTGATGCGCATTGACAAATGCGTTCGCTGTTGCAAGCGCGACGGGCGTGAGTGTCAGCATGGTATCACCCCCGTTAATGTGCATTGAACACGGACTTGGCAAGGCTGCTCGTTTTGAACAGGCAGAAGCACAGCAGCACCGTGTAGCCCATGCAAGTCCAGATGGCGTAGATGATGTCATCCACAAGCGCGATGTTCTGCACCAGAACGGCGTAGATGGCAACGCAGACGATGATGAGAAATGCTTGGAAGCCCAGCGCCAGCAAGGAACGGATGTAGTTCTGTCCCATGCCGCCCCATTCCTTGCCCATCATGGTCGCCATCGGAATGGGGGCAACAGAGGTGACGAGATATATTTCAATCATTCTTCCGAATGTGATAATGAAAATGCAGATGGTCAGCGCCCACATGGTAATGCCAACGAACAGCGACTGGAACCACAGGCCGAACAGCGGCCCCAGCTCCATTTCCATCAGCCGATCCTCGATACCCACCATGACGCTTGAAATGTTGATGCTGGTGTCGCCGATAATCAGCCCGGAGGCGCTGGCAACGACGCTTTGAGCGGCATCGAACACGCCCATCACAATCGTCCATGTGTTTGTCACAATCAGGACAGCGGCAGCGGACTTGAACGCCCACTTGAAGAATATCCATGTGTCCATGTCGTTGAGGTTATTTTTGTCGGTAATGAGCTGGATCAGCTCCAGCGTCATCACAAAGGCGAGAATTGCGCCTGCGATGGGGACGATCACGGTTTCCGACAGGTTTTGTATCATGTTGAAGATACTGCCGTTCCATGCCTGCGGCGATAAGCCCACCTGACCAGAGATCTCGGCAACCTTTTGATTGGTCGCATCGAACATCCCGGACAGATTGCTCACGATACCGCCGATGAGCATTTCTTTCAGCCATTCCGTGATCTTATCCCATAAGAAATCCATAGGGTTGCCCTCCTTTCGGGAGGATGCCGCCAGAAAGCGGCACCCTCCGTGGATTTACGGGAAGCAAACGAGCTGCCTGATTAGCCGAACAGCCCGGACAGCAGCGGCACGAGGGTAATGCCGATCAAAGCCACGCCGCCGCCCGCCATGAGCTGCTTCATGCCCTGAGACTTGGCACCAGATAGCCATAGGTAAGCATTTGATATGATCTCCAGCTTTTCCCCGGCTCCACACCGTGCGTGCAGCTTTCACCGCACACGGCGTTCCATCGAATTTGGTCATACAGGGCTTGCGACACTTTGTGTGTGCTTTTTTTGCCAAATTCGACTTGTGGCCTTTCCTCCACCGTTTACTTTTTCACGGCTTCATAGGTACTACGCCACTACTTTCACTGAAACAAAGAATGGTTATTGCCTTCTCACGAAGGTATTCCCATCCACCATCTCGCAGCCTTGCAACAGGCTAAATGTTTTCAGCTTCCTGCGTTCCGATATTTCTATCATGGGCCGCATTTAGGTTCTTCCTCTAAGCCTGTATTCAATTCTTTACGAATCGTGCCGCCTGTAACGGCACATGGACTTCCATAACAACCATTTTTACTTGTCCACGAATACCTCCGTATAAGGAGTACCACCGTTTCGATGGTATCAACGTTTAGACTTGTACATTCAGAAGTTCGTCAGTATTTCCATACATACTAACCATGTGCGGCTGACACCCGGCATATAGGATGCGCTATCCACCTCTGGACAGCTTTCGATTTCAGCCTTGCAGCCAAAACTACGGCATCTCTCTGCCGACTTCACCGAGCTTCTGACAATCGGCGGTTGCGCGCCTATGCCAGTCGGAGTATTAGTGTGGACGCTTCGGGACGTTACCCCCTCATTTCATCCATCGAAATATCAGTTCTCCAAGGTTTTGGACTTCATTCGTCCTTCGACCTGTGCCTGACCTTTTCAGTCAGGAACGCATCGCACGGTTGTCGTTGCCATAGCCCTCCAGCAGATTGATCGCGCCCCAAATGCCGAGGCCAGCGCCCAGCGCCACAACGAGGGTCTGAAGAACACCAACAGCAGAATTAAAGAAAGCCATAAATAGTACCTCCGAAAAATATGTTTTAGATTTTGGAGGGTACATTTCTTCCACGAAGTTTCATCGAGTCGTTGTCAAAACAGGCTGCCGCCGTCAGGCGACAGGTTCACCGGAAAGGTCTGCCTGATACACCTCAACTGCATCATCCGGCTTGAGCTTGAGGCGATGGGACAGAAAACGCTCTATGTCAAAGGCGTATTTCTTGTCATAATCCGCTGTGTAGCGGTAGAGGGGATGCTTGGTGAGATCATATTTGTTGGACAGAAACGGGCGGACGCCGCGAAGCTGCAAGATGCACTTGCCGCCATCCAGCACGGCAAGCTCATCCACGCTCATCAGCTCCTTGCCCAATTTCTGATAGTTCAGCGAATGGGAAACCTCGCGGCCACGGCTCTCGCCGGTGTTATAGCTGTCGATGGTTTCCTTGCCCAGCGCCGCCGCCAGCTCTTTCAGCGTACCGGGTTCCTTTCCACCCAAAAAGATGGAACAGTCCATGTTGCCGATGATCGTATCCGCGCTGTCTTTATACAGGGCTTTGAGCTGGCTCTGTGCCTGCAAGACAAGGCAGCAGGAGATTTCTCTGGAACGGATCGTCGCTACCAGCTTTTCAAGCCTCGGTATCTGCCCGATATTCGCGGCCTCGTCAATGAGGCAGCGGACATGAACCGGCAAGCGTCCGCCGTACACATCATCCGCCTTTTCACAAAGCAGGTTGAAAAGCTGGGTATAGCACATGGAAATGAGAAAGTTAAAGGTATCATCCGTATCGGACATGATGATGAACAGGGCGGTTTTCCGGTCGCCCAGCGTGTCCAGTTGCAGCTCGTCATAGGCCGTCAGTTCCCGCAGCTCCTGAATGTCAAAGGGTGCAAGCCGTGCGCCGCAGGAAATAAGTATGCTTTTCGCGGTCTTGCCGGCACTTAGCTTGAATTTGGCATATTGGCGGACGGCGAAGTGGTCTGGCTTGCGCTTTTTCAGTTCCTCGAACATCAAATCCACCGGATTTTTGAAGTCCTCATCGTCCTCACGCACCTCCATCGCATTGATAAATTCAATGAGCGTGGAGAAGTTCTGCTCCTCCACCGGCGCTTCATAGTGGATGTAGCCGATGAGGGCGGTGTAGAGCAGCGTTTCCGCTTTCACCCAGAAATCGTCACCGGCTTTGCCCTCGCCCTTGGTGTTGGCGATCAGCGTCGTGACCAGCTTCAAAATGTCCTTTTCCGAGTGGATGTAGGCGAACGGGTTGTAGTGCATGGACTTCTTAAAGTTCAGGGAATTGAGAATCTTGATCTGATACCCGTTCTTTTGCAGCGCATGGCCGCAGGAAACCACGATGTCCCCTTTGGGATCGGTGACGACGAAGCTGGTGGGATAGGTTTTTGAGGTGCATTGGAGCAGATTGGGCTTCAACCAAAAGCGGGTCTTGCCCGAACCGCTGCCGCCGACGATCAGGACATTTTTGTTCCGCGCCGTTTTTGGGTCTTTGGGGCGGCTGTTCATCGTCAGCCGCTCCGTCTGCGTGAGAATGATGTTGTTCTCAAATGCGGGATCGACGTAGGGCTTGATGTCCTCGGCGGTTCCCCAACGGGCGCTGCCGTACTCCAGATTTTTGCGAAATTTCTTGGCGTTTTTGCCCTTGATATAGACCGCCAGCCGAATGGCGATGGCGGCGGCAACGCCCACGCACAGGTCAATGGGATGAAAGCTGGGGACAAGGGAGTGGAACGCCGTGTTCAGACCGGTCATAATGTTCAGCAGCTTCGTGGAAGCGTCCGAACCGGGAGCCAGCCGCACCGCCTCGCTGACCTTGGTGGCCAGCAGCGCGATGAACACATACGGAATATTGGGAAGGATGAGCTTTTTGACGTTGACTTGCTTCATCGTTCCAGCTCCTTCCGCTTTGTCCTGTCCACCACAGCCGCCTGAATGAGCGACTTGAAGTGTTGCAGCTTTTCCAGCACCGAGGGGCGTTCCGCCTTCCTGACCTGTTTGGCAGTGTATTCCTTGAACGCGGCGGTCATGGCGTCAGCGTCCGGCGCTTTGAAGAACACCATGTATCGCTTTTCGCCCTTGACCTTGAATGGAGCGAAGTCAATGCCATACTTCCGGGCGATCCGGTTGAATGAGCCGATATTCTGATCGGTGACTTCGATGCTCTGCAATCCCTTATCCTTGGCGGCGAGCTGCTTGACGGTCATTTTTCCGTGGGGATTGGCCTTGCTGTACTGATGCTTCTGATGGTCGCTTTTTAGCTGCTCCAGCAGCTTGGCAACGGCCTTACGAAATTCCTGTTCACCCAGCTTCCCACAGGAGATCATCAGGGATACGATTCTCTGTTCAACTTCTTCCTGCATGACTTATCACGCTCCTTTCCTCCGATTTGCAGGGAGAATGCCGTGACACTAAGGCGGTACCACCAGCCGGTGCAGAAGATGCTCATTCATTTCTGCGCCCCTGTCCCTTGACGGTCAGGATGCCGTCCAGCGTGGTGGCGGTGATCCGCAGGCGCTCGGCCACGGCGATGTCGTTTTTCACGCTTTCATCCACAGTGCTGCCGCAAACCACCAGCACACGAGCGCGGCGCAGATACTCCCGCGCCATGTCGATGCAGTCCTTGTGCTCCTGCGGAATCTCATCGCGTAGGAACAGCGGCAGAAACAGCGTGGGGCAGATGGGCGAAAAGCCCGCGTCATAGACCGCTCTGCAATACTTGGCAGCATTTTCGGTGTTCTCAAACTCATTCTCGCTCCACGGAGCGGTGATGTAGGCAAGGGGACGTTTCATCAGTATCAAATCCTTTCTCCCGGAATCGGGCATGAAAAATGACGGCCTTTAGGGGCCGCCGTGAAAATCGTGATTGACCAGCATGGCATAGTGGTTGTCGATGGTGGAAACGGAATTGAACAGCGCCGCCATGAGATAGGCTTTCGTATTCCAAACGCGGGTGGTGTTCTCGCGGATACCGTCCATGACCTTTTCGATGTGCATGGAGGTGATCTTTTCAAAGCGCTGTTGCACGAAGCCGGTGGGATACTCCGCATCCCGCCCGATCTTGACTGTGGGGCTGCGGTTCATAGCGACCTCCAGCATAATCTCCACCAGCTCATCAAGCTGCATCCGGTCATACTGCTGACAGAGAATGTCGTATTCGATTTGCTCTCTGATCTCCGCTTTTTTCTCAAATCCATCCGTCATTCCGTCCGCCGCAGGCAGAAAGAATGAATGAGTGCTTGATAGATCAGTATTTGATTTTTGAGTATTAGATTTCTTAGTATTTAATTGCGCGGGATTATCCGTATCCGGTGCCTCCGTATCCGGGTTATCCAGATACGGGTTTTCCGTATCTGGTAAAGTCGTATCCGGTGGAGAGGGATTTCGGGGCTTCTCGAAGATGGTGTACTCCGTGTCGGAAATGCGCCCGTCCTTGCCGCGAAGCTGACGGCGGATGATGTAGCCCGCCAGCTCCAGCTCCTTGAGCGTTTTCCCGATGGCGTCCACGCCCTCCTTGCAGATCGCAGCCAGCCCCCGCGTGGTGTAATTCCACTCGTCGGGGAGGGAGAGCATCATGGAGAGCAGCCCCTTGGCTTTCAGGGAAAGATTGCTGTCTTTCAGGTGATGGTTGCACATCACCGTGTAATCCCGCGTCCGTTCAACGCGAAATACAGCCATATTGCTTCAATCCTTTCCGCAGGGCAGTCAACCTGTTTGGCCGTCCTCCTCGGCAAACCGCGTATCCAGCCGCTTTACGCTCCAGTTCTGCTTGAACTGTCCCAGCGGGCCGGTGCCGAACTGCGCCAGCGCACGGCGATCCAGCTCCAGCAGCTTTTCCCACAGCTCCGGGTGATGCTTTCGCAGCTTCCGCAGCTCGTCGATACGCTGGAACGGACAGCACCAGCAGGACGCGCGGTGGTAAATCTCATACAGCCCGCCGAAGTCAAAGCCACGGTCGTAACAGGCTTGGAGCGCCTGCGCCTCCGTGATGCCCCATTCCACGAGGGGATACCGCTCATCCTTGCAGCGCCACGCTTCATCGGCGGCGATACCGACATAGTGGATCGCGCCCAGCTCGCCTTTGAGCCGGTTGACCTCCTTGGTGATGAGGTGCGTTTTGAGCTGCCCGGTACACCAGCGGACGCGGATTCCCGGCCAGCCGTTGCCGTAGGGCGGGATGCCCAGTCTTGCGCGGTTTTCCAGACTGCGGGGTTTCTGCTTGGGTTCATCGAACATCAGGTATTCAAAGCCCTTGGGATGCCGCAGCGTGGTGATATGGATGCCGCGCTCCCGGAAAAGATGCTCGTCCAGCTTGGCAAGGTGTTCGTACATTTCCGGGAACTCCATGCCGGTGTCCGCTGACAGCACCATATTGATGGGCATATCCTGTTCGATCATCAAAAGCAGCATGGCGGTACTGTCCTTACCCCCGGACAGGCTGACGGCGTGAAACTGCTTGCCGTTTGTGTTCTGAATGGTTTCCCGCATGGGGAAGCCGCTCCGTTTTCACTCCTTTCCCACATCACAGCTCATAGATGGGCTGCTCGTGTTCGTAGTAGGGATCGCACAGGGCGGCAAGCTCGGCCACCAAGTCCTCCAAATCCAGAGAAATCTCGCTGTCTGCCCAATCGCTGCCCTTGTAGACGCGATACTCGGTGACGTATTCGCCTTCTCCGGCGTTCACGCTGAATTTGGCAACGACGGCAAAGCCCATATCCTCCAGCAGCCACAGCTCCATCGACCGGGCAGCAAACACCGCGCCGATATAGCTGTCACCTACGTCCTCATAGAGAAGCGTCGCTCGCTGCTTGAACAGCTCCGAGCTGCGATAGTCCAAGCTCAGCGCATTTTTGCCGTCTGCGCGGTAGGCATAGACCGTTTCGGCCTTGTTCCAAACGGCTTGCAGCAGGGCGCGATAGTCAATGTTTTCCAGAAACTCGTCGATCTCCGTTTCCGTGTAGCCGACCTCCGTACCCTTGCGGAACAGCGTGGTCAGCGCTTTTTCCAGCTCAGTTACTCTGCTCATGGTAATTCCTCCAATCATTTTAGTGACGCCGCTTTTTCCGGTCAGGGAGGATATGCCCCTCAATGACGGCGGCGTGTTTGCGGATTTTGATTTCTCCGCGCCTCTCAGATGCCTGCGCCTTGGCATATCCCACGTCGGAGAGGAACAGCCGCAGCCGTTCGCCCTTTTCACCCACAGAAGATTTCCATGACAGGACATCAAAAATAATCATGTGGCGGGTTTCGTCCATAAAGCGCTCCAGCGCAAGGATGCTGTGACCGCCGACAAAATCATCAGCGTTCATATTCGGCACCTCGCGCTCTGATCTGAAAGGCGGCAAGCCCATAGCGGGCGATCAAAGTGGCGTTGACGATCAGGCGCAGCGCCTCCGGGTCAATCACCTCCGGTTCTGCTAAGTCCGCCATCGTGACCGCCTCCGTCTTGTCGCAGAGGTCGCGCGCCGCCATGAACAGCGCGTAGTTGTGCGGCGAGGTGCTTTTCAGCACCGCATAGCCGAACTCGATCCCGTCCTTGCAGAAGCAATTTGCCGTGCGGCGGTAAATATCGTCGTTGGAGGTCAGCAGGTACATGGCCGCATAGTAGGCGTTGGTGTCTCTGCGGCGGCGATAGCCCTGCACGGCGCACTGATACTGCATCCTGCGCTCATGCTGCTCGTTGCTCCAAAGGCTTCCGGGATAATGCTTGATCAGCAGGTTCAGGCGCGAGGACAGGCGGCGGTCGCGGGGAAATGTTTCCATGACGGCCTCGCGGTAGCCGACCACACCGGCCTCGATGCGCTCGGCCAGCCACGGGCAGCGCAGGGCGGTACAGCCCAGCTTTTTCACATACTCGGTACAGAGCTGGCAGCTCACATCTTTGGGGGTATATTTGAATGTGTTGATATACATGGCGTCCTCCTTTTGACATGAAAATAGCGGACAAACAAACTGCTTGTCCGCTCAACGGCTCTGGTCGCGCTGGCGCTTTTTCTGCCATGCGTCCAGTAATTTGAAAATGGTGTTCTCAATCTGGAACGGGGTATAGGAACGCGGGAAGTATTTGCGGAGCTTTTCACCGGAGAGGGTAATGTCGTTTTTCTCCGGTTTCTTCTGCTCCGTCATAATGGAGAGCATGGTGTCCTCATTCAGCTCACCGCTTTGACTGAGCTTTTTCATCCGCTGCGCCTGCGAGAGTGAGGGGGTGGCCTGTTCGCTGTCGATGGTTTCCAGAAGCAAGCCCTGCTCCTTGGGTGTCAGCGCCGCGATCTGATACGCCGGACTGAGGGCGATTTTCTTTTCGTCCACCATCTGCTGAAGCTCCGGGACTAACTGCGTCAGGGCGATGTAGTTGCGGATGGTATCTCCGCTCACACCGGCATCCTGACCAACTTCATCATCACTGCGGAACTTCGCCGAATTTTTCGGCGAAGTCAGATCCGTCCGCGCGCCCTGCCGCTTGATGGCCTCCATCTTCATCTTGTAGGCTTTGGCGCGTTCGGAGGGGAGAATGTTCTCACGCTGAAGGTTGCTGTCCACCATGATGATGGTGGCAGCGTCCCGGTCAATGTCACGGACAATGACGGGCATGGTGGCCAGCCCAGCTAACTCGCAGGCGTGTTTGCGGCGGTGGCCTGCAATCAGCTCATAACCGCCGTCCTCCCGTGGCCGTGCCAGCGCGGGGACGAGGACGCCGTACTCCTTGACGCTTTCGGCGGTTTCCTGCATGGACGCATCCTCCCGCACCTGAAAGGGGTGATCCGGGAACGGGTGCAGCTCAGAGAGCGAAATCTGAACAACTACTTCCTGCTGCGGTTTCGGCTTTTTGGATGGCGCGGGCTTTTTGCCCGGTTCCTTCTGCACGGTTTTTTCAGGCATTGTGTTCCTCCTGTCGGCATCTGATTTTGGGTACAAAAAAAGGACATTTCTTCTTTTCAGAGGAAATGTCCTGATTTCTTGGACGGGCTGACAGCCCGCCCAAACGGTATTTTATTTTTGTCGTTACTATAACACCCCCTACGATATAACTACTTCGCGGCTCGATTTTTCGGTTTGGAAAAGGATGAAAAACCTTGCCAGATAACCGAAAACCCTTGATATACGGGGCTTTTCCGGTTTGTCGTAATTATACCGTAAGGGCAAATGACCGCCAAGCTCTATGAGGACAAGGTTTGCGGTGGCATCAGCGCAGCGTCCTTCGCTGTACTGCTTGAAAAGACCGAGCAGGAGCGTCGCCAGCGAACCGACCGGCTGGATACGCTTCTTGCGGAAGTCAGGGAGTATGAGCAGAGCGCCGCAGACATTCAAAGCTGGGCGGCAGTCGTCCGAAAGCACCTGCATATACGGGAGCTTGACCGTGAAACGGTGGACGAGCTGATCGACCGCATTGAGGTCGGAGAAAAGACCGTCGTTGATGGGAAAAACGTCCGGGACATCAAAATCTATTACCGCTTTGTCGGCAATATCTGAATGGAGGTCAAATCATGGATAGCAATAAAAGCAAGCGTGTGGTAGTATATTGCCGGGTAGCAACGCAGGCGCAGCTTGCCGGCGACCACACGCTGGAAGCACAAAGCGCCCGGCTGCATGAGCAGGCCGAGCGGCTGGGTTATGAAATTGTGGGAAAAGTCAGCGAGTATGAAAAAGGAACTACGTTTGACCGCGACGGCTGGAAAAGGGCTTGTCAGGAGGCGGTGGAGCAAAAGGCGGACATCCTCCTTGTTGCCGATCTTACACGGATAGCGCGCGATCCAATCCTTTGGATGCAGGCTTTGCGCGAGTTGAGCGGCAAGGGCGTCTGGATTCAGTCCGCTGCTGAACCGGATGCGTTTCGGGTAGATCCCTTTTTTCACCTATGGCTGCCGCCCGGAATCCAATGGCAGCTTACTCTCCATGAACTATGGAAAACTTACCGCAGGAACAACGAAAACAGCGATTGATACAGTCAAAACCGTCCGAAAAGGGAGAAATCATTACTTGCCTTTCCCGAATGGGAGATGTTCTTGAACCAGTTCTTGATACCAGCCATGTCGCTGTCGGTGCTGTTGGGGTCAATGGTGTCGAAGTGGTCGTTGATGGCAATATACCGCACGCCGTACTGAGGAAACGTGTAGTTGATATAAAGCCCTGTCAGCGAGGAATTACGACCGAGTCTTGAAAGATCTTTCGTAATCACCACTTCCACATGACCGGCTTCAATTTCCGCAAGCATCTTCTGAAAGCCGGGGCGGTTGGAAAAATCCACGCCGCTGTACCCATCATCAATAAAGAACGTCGGGTTCGGAAAGTGCTGAGATTTTGCATACTCCATTAACATGATCTGCTGAGAGCTAATATGTAGAGGGTGGTTTCTACCATCTAATACATATGACTGCGACTCATTTGTGGTGAATTGAAAAGCAGTTGTAAGAAAGGAGCAGAAAAGCCTTATAACCGCTACAAATTCAACGCAGAAAGGAGCTGTTGCTTATGAAATCCCTATTTGAGGAAATGGGCGGTATATATCGTCAGGTGGGCGATTATTTCATCCCTAACCTTATTTTGCCGGATGACAGCGATTATCAGATCGGCAAATACGGACGTTTGCGCCGTAACTATCTGAAAGAACACCGTAAAATCCTTTACACCAACTATGTGGTGGAGGGTACATTATTCAAGCACCTGTCCGAAATCGACCAAGCCTGCAACGAGCGTATGGAAATCATCGTTCCCGTTATGGCGAAGCAGGAGGGCGTGACCGAAGCACTCAAAGCGGCTGACCAAATGGAATGGGTGCGCCGTAAAAACAGCATCCACAGCCGTGCGGAGGAAATCGTCCTAGATAAAGTACAATAAGTTTCGCAAATTGAATAGGGAATAAAAAGAGACACGGTTTGCAGATCTCTGATAGAATGAAGTTACCACACACCATTCTGAAAGG
>ERZ857984.1660-NODE-1660-length-16737-cov-4.850617_pt1 | contig 16737 bp, 10 predicted proteins | sample MGYA00519914_ERZ857984 | MGnify/ENA primary metagenome ERZ857984 (study PRJEB31778, sample SAMEA3449417) | human gut metagenome | biome: human gut; feature: human-associated habitat; material: faeces | place: United Kingdom | collected 2010/2012 ... | reverse complement strand
AAAAATTCAGAGATTTTTAATAATTTAATATAGTTTAATAATACATTTCATACATGTTTTTAAGTTTATAGAAAAATAAGATTTATAAATTATTAAAAAATTTTAATTATATATTTAAATATTAGCAATAAAAAAATTAGAAATATTTTTAATTTTTAGACTTAATTAATTGGTATTTATTAGGTTATAAATTGTATAAATTATTAAAAAATTTGATTATAGATTTAATGATTTGCGAAAGAATTGAAGCAATCGGCTATTACAAAACTAAATTTTAAAATCAAATTTTATTTATTTAATTAAATAAATTTTATTTTAATTTTTATAATTAAAATATAAAATTAAATAAATTCTGAATTTTCGATTGAATATTTTTTATTTATCATTTAAAAATATAAACAGTTTTATTAAAAAAATTAAAATAAAAAAGCCAATGGAAAATTAATTAATTAATTATCCATCGGCTTTATTAAAACTTTTAACTAATTATTAAATCGTTAAAAGCTATTATTTTTGTTGTTTGATAGATTCTACCAAAGCATCCACCAAAGCGTCCATTTCGCCTACATTTGCATCCTTCATTGAAGAAGAAACAGAAACTTGAGCGTCTAAAACCTCTGATTGTTTAAGATTATTTTCTATAAACTCTTGCATCAAAGTGCCAGATTTAGGAGCCCAAGAGCCGTTTTCTATTAGGGCAAATTTTCTTTTTTGAAGATTAAGAGCCTTCATATCATGCAAATATTCGTATATAGGCGGATATATATTCAAATTATAAGTAACCGAAGCCAAAACAACATGGCTTAATTTGAAAGTATCCGAAATCAAATAAGATACATGCGTGCTTGAAACATCATGCATAACTATATTTGTTATTCCCCTATCCGCTAATTTTGCCGCAAGAACTCCAGCCATCTCTTCAGTATTTCCATACATTGTAGCGTAAACGATTAAAACGCCTTTTTCTTCTGGAACATAAGTGCTCCATTTGTCGTATTTTTCAAGTATATAGCCCAAATCTTTTCTCCAAACGGGACCATGCAAAGGACAAAGTATTTTAATTTTGTCAATAATTCCGCCCGCTTTTTTAAGGAGATGTTGAACATGAGGACCGTATTTACCAACGATATTCGTATAATATCTTCGCGCTTCATCGAGCCAATCTCTATCAAAATTAACTTCGTCTGCGAATAATTTTCCGTCTAAAGCTATAAATGTTCCGAAAGCGTCCGCAGAGAATAAAACTCCGTTTGTAGCGTCAAAACTTACCATAGCTTCTGGCCAGTGAACCATTTGAGCGGCTATGAAGTGAATTTCATGTTTTCCAAACTTTTGAGAATCGCCTTCTTTAACTTGAATTTTTTGTCCATCAGGAACTACAAAACCGAATTGGTCCATAAACATAAAGGCTTTTTCGGTTGATATAACTTTAGTTTCAGGATAGCGAAGTAAAACCTCTTGAATACAAGCGGCATGGTCGGGTTCCATGTGATTGATAATCATGTAATCCAATTTTTTACCATTCAAAACATAAGCTATATTATCTATAAATTGTCTGCATACAGCCCAATCAACGGTATCAAAAAGAACCGTCTTTTCATCCATTAAAAGATAAGAGTTATATGAAACGCCTTTAGTCAAGGGATGCACATTTTCAAATAGGGCTAAACGATGTTCATTCGCTCCAACCCAGTATAAATCTTCTGTAACTTTTCTAACGCAATGCATTAATTTTCCTCCTTTTTAATTTATTGCAATTATATTAAAAAGCCTCTATAAATGTAGATTTTTCTTCGCTACATTCAGGGCATACCCATTCGTCAGGTAGAGATTTAAACTCTGTTCCTGGAGCTATTTCTGCTTCAGGGTCGCCTATTAGAGGGTTATATTCATAGCCACAACCGGTGCATGCATATAATTTAGGCAATTCGATTGTTTTCTTAGGAGCTATTCTCTTCATTTTCTTGTATGGAACTTCGGCTGGTTTTTTAGCGCCCGTATCCAAAGCTTTAGCGAGTAAAGGCAAAATCTCTTTAACATCTCCGACTATTCCATAATCGGCGTTTTTGAATATTTTAGCGTTTGCTCTAGTATTTATCGCAACTATTATAGCGGCGTTTTTAATACCTTTCAAATGCTGATTTGCGCCCGAAATACCGCAAGCTATATACAAATTACCGTTGAATTTTTGTCCAGACATACCTACATATCTATTTATAGGCAAATATCTCAACTCTTCGGCAACAGGGCGAGAACAACCGATAGCGGCGCCCGCAGCTTTAGCCAATTCTTCAACAAGCTTCATATTTTCTTTTCCGCCAATACCTTTACCAGCGCTTACTACTCTTTCCGCGTCAATAATAGGAGTGCTTATATCTATACCAACAGAGAAGTCGATGCCGTCTTTTTGTAAAGCCGCAACCAAAGCGTTAACTCTATCTTGAGCCGAACCTTCTTTAAATAGTATATTTCTTCTTTCGCCAGTGATAGGACCTTTTTTAACCATAAGTCCGCCACCGCCTCCGCCGCTTGGAGCTTTAGGCATTTTGCCAAGTATAGAAGCAGAAATAACCACTCTTTGAATTTCGTTAGTGCCTTCGTAAATTGTGCAGATTTTAGCGTCTCTGTAGGCTCTTTCAACCATATAAGCGCCTTTAATATATCCGTTTCCTCCATGAATTTGAAGAGCGTCATTAACCACTTCCAAACCTATATCGGAAGCGTATTGTTTAGCCATAGCGGCTTCCATTCCGTAAGGTTCATGAGCTTCTTTCAAATAACCCGCGCTATAGATTAATAAACGAGCAGCGCGCAATTTTGTAGCCATATCGGAAAGTTTAAATGCAATCGCTTGTTGTTGAGCTATAGGGCGTCCAAACTGTATTCTTTCTTTTGAATATTCTAAAGCCGCTTCGTAAGCGCCTTGAGCTATTCCCAATGCTTGAGCTGCAATTCCTATACGACCTCCGTCAAGAGTTTGCATTGCAATTTTGAAACCTTGTCCTTCTTTACCAAGCAAGTTTTCTTTAGGAACTTTAACATCGCTAAATAATAATTGAGCGGTTGAAGAAGAACGAATACCCAATTTATTATAATGTTCTCCAAACTCAAAACCTTCCCATCCTTTTTCAACGATGAAAGCGCTTATTCCTTTTGTTCCTATGCCAGGAGTTGTAACGGCAAATACTACATAAATATCCGCTTTTGGAGCGTTAGTTATAAATATTTTTTCGCCATTCAAGATATAATAATCTCCTTGCAAAACCGCGGTAGTTTCCGTTCCGCCCGCATCAGAACCAGCTTCAGGCTCAGTTAAACCGAAAGCGCCTATTTTTTCTCCCGTAGATAGAGGAGTTAAATATTTTTTCTTTTGCTCCTCTGTTCCGTAAGCGGCTATAGGATAAGCTCCTAAAGAAGTATGAGCCGATAGAATAACTCCTACTCCGCCGTCAACTCTAGAAAGTTCTTCGACAGCTATTGCATAACTTATGACATCGAGACCAGCGCCTCCATATTTCTTTTCATAAGGAATGCCCATTATGTCGAGTTTCTTTCTTCCCATTTCTTTAACGGCTTCGTCAGGGAATTTGTTATCTAGGTCAAGCTCTACCGCTATGGGTTTAACTACTTCTTCCGCCCATGCTCTGACCTTAGCACGAAATTCTTCGTGTTGTTCAGTTGTTTTAAACATTTGCTTCTCCTTTAATTTGAATTTTAAATATATAATAAATTACAGATTTTCTTCAAATTACTTTTTCTTAAACCGCATCCGCTCTACAAAATAAATCTCAAATTCTTAACTTCGCAACCAAAATAATTTTCATTATACTTATATTATAGTATAAAAAAATTAAATTGTCAATTGCAAATATATACTAATTGATAATTATTTTAATTTATTTTTAATATTTTTATAAAATTTACAATAATTTAATGCAAAATTTTATATAGTTATGATATTCCAAACCTAAAACAAGAAAATCTAAAAAATTTTTTATTCGTTTTAAATTATTTTTTTATTTAAGAATCCAAAAAATCTTTAAGTTTTCTCTTTTTTGAAGTGGCTTTTAATCTTCTTATAGCCTTTGCTTCTATCTGTCTTATTCTCTCTCTTGTCACTTTAAATACATATCCAACTTCTTCCAAAGTATGACTATAGCCATCGTCTAAACCAAAACGCATTCTTATAACTTTCTGTTCTCTTTGCGGAAGATTTCCTAAAATAGAACCGATTTGTTTTTGAAGAATTTTGAAAGTAGTTATATTTTGAGGACTTTCAAATTCTTTATCTTCTATAAGCTCTCCAAGTATAGTATCTTCTTCGTCTCCTATAGGCGCATTTAAAGAAACAGGGTCTTTAGCGACATTTCTAACTTGTTTTACTCTGCTTTCGGGCCAACCTAATGCTTTCGCTATTTCTTGTATTGAAGGCTCTCTTCCGTATTGCTGCATATATTGTCGTAAAACTCTAGTAACTTTATTAATCTGCTCTATCATATGAACGGGAACTCTTATCGTTCTAGCTTGGTCGCTTATCGAACGAGTTATTGCCTGACGAATCCACCAAGTTGCGTAAGTTGAAAATTTATAACCTTTCTTATATTCAAATTTATCAACCGCTTTTATTAATCCTATATTTCCTTCTTGAACCAAATCGAAGAAATGAAGCCCTCTATTAACATATTTTTTTGCAATCGCTATAACCAATCTTAAATTCGCTTTTACAATATGGTCTTTAGCTCTTGCAATATGCCTTCTTGCAGAATCTATTTTTCTAACCCATTCCGTTAAAGTTTCTTTATCGACTCGAACTTCATCGTAAATATCTGCAAGACGAACTTGAGAATTATGGAAACTCGTTATAACCGCTTCGATTGCGTCAGGATTTATATTAAACTCGTCTACAAGTCTTATAAATATTTCTTTATTTCCTTTTTCAATTTCTTTATAATAATTTTCAAAATCTTCTATATCTTTATAATATCTCTTTTTTAGTTTTCCAAAATATTCTTCAATTTGATTTATTCTATGCAAATAGAATTTTAATTTTTCGGCTATTCTGTCTATTTCCATTCTGTTTAATCTAACTTTGTAAAGAAGTTTAACTATAGAATCTTTAATTTCATCCTGCTCTTTTGTCAAATTTTGAATAGTCTTTTTAGTCGTAATCTTTTTTATTCTTTTGTCTAAAGAAAGATATTTTTCAGCCAATACAACATATTCTTTTTCAAAACTTTTATATTTTCTTTCCAATTTTCTTTTTTCATGCGTTGAAACATTATATATTCTTGGAGGCTCTAATATTTCATGAATAGAAACTCTTCCCAAATGAACATTTTTAATAGTAGTTAAAACTTCGCCAACCACTAAATGAGTGTTTAATACAATTCCTTCAATTTCCGATTCTCCCGCTTCTATCTTTTTAGAAAATTCTACTTCATCGTCATGCGTAAGCAAATTAACTTTTCCAATTTCTTTTAAGTATAATCTTATTGGGTCGTCATTATTTCCTACTTTTTCTTCAACATGGATAAATTTATCCGAACTGTCCGATTTGCTATGCTCTTTTGTAATATTGTCGAATTCTTTTTTATCTTCGACTGTTGCAATATTTCTTGCATTTAATAATTGAAATAAAATATCTATTACATCGGCGTCTACATTATCTATAGCGTTATTAATTTCTTTGTAGGTTAGATATTTATTTTCGTTTCCTTTTTCTAATAAATTTTTTATTTTTTCATTTTTTATTAGAAGGTCGCATTCTTCTTCTATTGTAATATCTGTAATATTATTATTCATAGTTTAATTTCCTTGATATAATTTTTCTTTTTGCTTATTAAGTTTATGTATTTCGCGGGCTTTCGCGCATATAGACTCAAAACTATCATTACTTTTAATTGAGTTATTAGCGTTATTTACTATCTCTTTTCGTTTATAGTCTATATCTCCGCTTTTTATTTTAATAATAAGCGATTCTAATTTTCCGTTTATATTATCTTTATATAATTTTTCCTTGCTTTTTATCTGATTTGCAATATTCTCGTTTCCAAGTATATTTAGCGCATCTTCCGAAGTGGCGTCTTTATCAAGAGTTAAGAGTCTTATATAAAATTCTTTAGTTATATCTTTTTTAAAAAGGTCAACTCCTATTTCTCTTTCTGCCTCTTTTATTAAAGACGGATTCAAAGCAAGCAAATATATTAAGCTATTTTCATAATAAAAATTATTATCGGTTTTTATATCCTTATTCTTTGAGTTATAATTATTAATTTTTTTATTTTTATATAAATTTATATAATCTTTATTAAAAGCTTCTTTGTCAATAGAAAGTTTGGATGCTATATGAGATATTATCATTTGTTTTTCCGTTTCGCTTTTTAATTCATTTAAATATTTATAAATAATATTAACAATCTTTAATTTTTCTTCTATCGATAGATTATTTGGCTCTTTCTGTCCTTTTATTCCAATTTCTATAATAAAATCATACCAATTAAGCCTATTTTTATATAAATTATCAAAACCGTTTTTATCGTAAATTGTAAAATATTCGTCTAAATCTTTTGTCTCTTTTATATATAGTATAGTCAATTTCAAATCGAATTTCAATAGTATTAATATAGCTTTTTGGGAGGCTTTTATTCCCGCTTCGTCTCCGTCTAAAGCCAAAACCACATTATTTGTATATTTTTTTATTTCGATTGCATGCTCTTCGGTTATAGCCGTGCCTAAAGAACCGACAACATTTTTTATTCCCATTTTATGGCATGCTATCGTATCCATATAACCTTCGACTAATACAACTTCGTCAGATTTCATAATATATTTTTTAGCTATATTTATTCCGTATAAACATGATTTCTTTTTAAAAACCAAACTTTCTTTTGAATTCAAATATTTAGGCTCTACTCCGTCAATACTTCTGCCTCCAAAACCTATAACCTCTTCTCTTTCATTTATAATTGGAAACATTATTCTATTTACAAAATTATCGTAAAAATGATTAGGGTTATTTTTACTTATTCCGACAAGCCCTAATGTATTTAAATTTTGAACGGTTATATTATTTTGAGATAAAGATTTAATTAATGCATTCCAACTTGGCGGAGCGTATCCAATTTTAAATTCTTTTATTATACTGAAAGGAATTTTTCTTTTTTTCAAATATTCTACCGCTTCCTTATAAAAATAATTTCCGTTTTTATCTTTCAAAAGAAGATTTTTACCGAAAAAATTGCATGCAATTCTGTTTATTCTTCTACTTTCTAAATATATTTGCTCTTTTTGAGAATTTTTAGCCGAAAAAAAATCGCTCGTATCTACCGAAAATCTTTTTCCAAGATATTTAACCGCTTCTTTAAAATCCATTCCTTCTTTTTCTTTAAGATAGGTTATTGTATTTCCTTTAGCGCCGCATGTAAAACATTGATATAATCCTTTTGAATCATCAACCGACATAGAAGGATGAGTTTCCTGTCCGTCTTTGTGAAAAGGGCATTGAACAAAATATTGACTTCCGCCTCTATGAACGACTTTATATTTATCTCTTAATATATCGACAAGAGAAACTCTCGATAAAAGAGAGTTCAATTTTTCAATAAATAAATTATTATTCACGGTAAATAAAATCTCAATTAATATTTATATTAGCACACTTATTTTATATATAAAAATACAAAATTACAATATTTTTATCTTAATTATTTTTGAATAATTTTTTATTTTTTATATATTATTTAATCAAAATAATTTAAATTTCATAATATCATAATTTAAAAATGTATTAAATGTATCATATTTTATAGATAACGATTAGTAAATCATAATAATTCTTAATAAATATTGATAATTATCATATTGACTTTTTTATTGCTATAAGTAAAATATTTTAATATATTTTTTAATTTAATATTTATTTAATATTTTAAATATTTTAAGGAATATAGATTATTATGATGCGAGAAGTCATAAAATCGAAGATACATAGATTAACCGTAACGAGAACGGATTTAAACTATAAGGATTCTATTACAATAGACGAAGAGCTTATGGAAAAATCTGACATAATGGAAGGAGATAAAGTATCGGTTATAAATATTAATAATGATAATAGATTTGAGGCAATAGTTATAAAAGGAATTAGAAAAACGGGAATAATTGGAATAAACAGAGATTTAGTTAACTATGCCAAAATAGACGATATATTGGTAATACTATCATATTGTTATATACCCGAAGAGAAAATAGAAAATCATAAAACAAAGATAGTATTCGTTAATATTCATAATATGGCTATAGATTAATTTTTATAGCTTTTAATATAGAGATTTATTTTAAAATACTTGGAGATAATAATTATGAAAAAGATATATAAAGCTGGAATAGATATTGGTTCGACTACGGCAAAAATGGTTGTTTATGACGAGTTCGACAATATGATATTTAAAACTTATGTTAGACATAATGCCGATGTAAAGGAAACTTTATTATCGATTCTTGGAAATTTGCAAAGCATACATGGAGATTTGGATTTGTCTCTTTCTATGACGGGAACGGCTGGAATGGGAATAAGCGAAAGAACGGGAATAAGTTTCGTGCAAGAAGTTATAGCTTCTTCAACGGCAATTAGAAAAATTTATCCTTACGGAAGAACTTTAATAGATATAGGCGGAGAAGACGCTAAAATTATAATATTTGACGATAATTTTAAAGCGGATATAAGAATGAATGGGAATTGCGCGGGAGGAACGGGAGCTTTTATAGACCAAATGGCTACTCTTTTAAATGTTCATCCTTCCGAACTTTCAACTTTATCGGAAGAATCGACTTCAATTTATCCTATGGCGAGCAGATGCGGAGTATTTGCAAAAACCGATGTTCAAACTTTAATAAGCAGAGATATTCCAAAATCCGATATTGCAAAAAGCATATTTCAAGCTGTCGCCGTTCAAACTGTCAATACTCTTGCAAAAGGTTTTGAAATTAAACCGAAAATACTTTTTACGGGCGGACCTTTAACATTCTTACCAGATTTGAGGATGACATTTTTAACTCTTTTAAATGCCACAGAAGACGATATGTATACGATTGAGCATCCCGAACTTACGGCGGCTATAGGAGCGGCTTTTGGAGAAAAAGAAGATAAAACTATAATATCCGTTTCGGCTTTTACAAAATTAGTTCAAAATATTTCCGCTGAAGTAAAAATAACAAATTCAAAACATAGAGAAGCTTTATTTTCAAGCGAGGAAGAATATAATAATTGGCTTGAAGAACATGCGAAAGATAAAGTTAAATCCGCCGATGTAAAAACGGTTAATGGAAAAAATACTTTTTTAGGAATAGATTCTGGCTCAACGACTACAAAAATAGTTATAATAGACGAAGAGGGAAAAGTAGTTTTAAGACATTATAGAAATAATAACGGAAATCCTGTGGGCGCTGTTGCGGAAGGATTAACCGAAATAAAAAAGGAACTTGAAGAAAAAAATATTAATATAAATATCGCTCGAACTTCCGTGACAGGATACGGAGAAGATTTAATAAAAGCGGCTTTCAATATGGATGAAGGAATTGTCGAAACTATGGCTCATTATAGAGGAGCGAAAGCTTTTGACGAAAAAGTAAGCTTTATTCTCGATATTGGCGGGCAGGATATGAAAGCTATATTTATTAAAGACGGAATAATAGAAAATATAGAAATAAACGAAGCTTGTTCTTCTGGTTGCGGTTCTTTTATAGAAACTTTTGCAAGAGGAATGGGTTATAAAGTTGCAGATTTTGCCGATATTGCTTGCGAAAGCGTTAATCCATGCGATTTGGGAAGCAGATGCACGGTATTTATGAATAGCAAAGTTAAACAATCATTAAGAGAAGGCTCTTCGGTTGCCGATATTTCCGCGGGACTTGCGAAAAGCGTCACTTTAAATTGTTTTACTAAAGTATTGAAAATTACCGACACTTCAATTTTGGGAGATAATATAGTCGTTCAAGGCGGAACTTTCAAAAATTCGGCGGTTCTTCGTTCGGTTGAAAAATTCTTAAATAGAAAAGTAATTCGTCCCGATATATCGGAATTAATGGGAGCTTACGGTTGCGCTTTGCTCTCTTTAGACACTTTCAAAGTTAAAAATGAAAAAACTACTTTTATAGGTTTAGATAATTTGCAGGAAGCAAACGATTATGAAAGAAGACAATTAACTTGTAAAGGCTGCGAAAATCTATGCACGGTTACAAGATTAAAATTTAAAGATTCAAAATCTTTCTACACGGGAAATAAATGCGAAAGAATATTTTCAAATAAAGGAAATAAAGAAAGAAAATACGGAATGGATATTACGCAAAAAAAACTTTCTCTTCTTTTTGAAAGACCTTTAGCGCCAGCGACTGACAAAATAAAGGGCGTTATAGGAATTCCAAGAGTTTTAAATATGTATCAAAATTTTCCTTTTTGGGCCACGATACTTACCGAATGCGGTTATAGAGTTCAATTATCCTCTCCTTCAAGTATGTCAATTGCAGAAAAAGGTTCGGGAACGGTTATGAGCGATAATATATGTTTTCCTGCAAAAATAGCGAATGGACATATTTACGATTTAATAGAATCGGGAGTCGATAGAATATTTTATCCTTCCGTAGTTTTAGAAAAAAGCGAAGAGGATGGAAGCGTTAATAGTTATAACTGTCCCGTTGTGACGGGTTATCCAGATGTTATAGATAGTTCTATAAGTCCGCTAACAAAATTCGGCATTCCTTTTGACGCTCCAATAATAAGTTTTTTAAATGAAGATTTATTATATAAAGGATGCAAAGCCTATTTTGTCAATATTTTAGGAATAGATAAAAAAGATTTTGACAAAGCATTTAAAAAAGCTTTAAAAGAGCAAGTTAGAATAAAAGAAGAATTGAAAAAAGAAGGCGAAAAAATAATAAAATACGCTAAGGAGACTCAAACTCCGACAATTCTTATAGTAAGTCGTCCTTATCATATAGACCCTTTAATAAATCATAAAATACCCGAAACTATAGCGTCTTTCGGAATAAATGTTTTGACTGAAGACGGTTTAGATATAGACCAATCTCTTGCCGATGTTCAAGTTTTAACTCAATGGTCTTACCCTAATAAAATGTTTAAGGCGGCTTTATGGGCGGCGGCTCAAAAAGACTTAAAACTTGAAGTAATTCAAATAAATAGTTTTGGTTGCGGACCGGATGCCACGACTTCGGATGAGATAAAATCAATATTAAATTCTTACGGTAAAAATCCAACTTTAATTAAAGTAGATGAAATATCAAGTCCAGGAAGTATAAGATTAAGAATTCGCTCTATGATAGAAAGCATGAAAATGAAAGGCGATTTTGTTTATAGAGAAAAACCAGAAAGAACATATATTAAAAGATACGAAAAAAATGAAAAAAGAAAAATACTTGTTCCTAAATTCGGCTATTTTTACGACCCAATGATTCTAACTTTGCTTGAAAGGAGCGGTTATGAAACAATATCTTTGCCAGACCCAGATATTGAATCGGTAGAATTGGGATTAAGATATGCAAATCAGGATATTTGTTATCCCGCTACAATAGTTATAGGCGATATAATAAGAGCGGTTCAAAGCGGAAAATATGATACAGATAAAATTGCGGCGGGAATTTCTCAAACGGGAGGACAATGCCGAGCAAGTAATTATGCTTCTTTAATAAAAAGAGGATTAATAAACGCGGGCTATCCCGATGTTCCTGTAGTGACTGTCGGTTTGACTGTTATAAACGACCAGCCAGGTTTTGAGCTTTCAAAAATGGATATGATGAAAGAGGGAATTGTCGCTATGCCTTATGCGGACGCTATTTCTACAATGTATTATTACACGGCAGTTAGAGAGACAAAAAAAGGCGAGGCTTTGGCTTTAGCAAATAAATATATAGCCTTGCATCCAAAAGATTTTTCTCTTAAAGCTACCGATAAATTATTAAAGCAAGCCGTTGTAGAGTTTAACGCTATTGAAACTAAAGATTTATATTTGCCTAAAGCTGGATTAGTCGGCGAGATATATGTTAAATACAATAATTTTGCCAACGGAGATGTTTGCGATTGGCTTATGGCTAAAGGAGTGGAAGTTATTGTTCCGCCAGTATTCGATTTCTTCGTTCAAAAAGTTATAAGCGAGCAGGTAAATAAAGAAAAGCATGCGAGAGAAGTTTCGTTTTTAGGTTATTACGGTTCTAAATTATCCGAAAAACTTATTGACGCGAGAATAGACTCTATAAATCAAATTATGTCAAAATTTAAAGGTTTTCGTCCCGCTCATCATATAAGACATATAGCCGAAAACGCTTCAAAAATTATTTCTTTGACGAATCAATTTGGCGAGGCTTGGCTTTTGCCAGGCGAGATAGCGACTTTTGCCGAAGAAGGCGTTAATAATGTGCTTTGTTTACAGCCTTTCGGTTGTATTGCAAATCATATTATAGCAAGAGGAATCGAAACGAGATTAAAAACGAGATATCCCGATTTGAATCTTCTTTATTTGGATATGGACGCTGGAGCAAGCGAAGTAAATACGATTAACAGATTGGAATTTTTCGTTCGTTCGGCTAAAGATTCTATAAGCGACAAAACCGTAGTTTTATACGATGAAAAAGAAGAATATTTTGAAGAACGCGGTTTTATTAAAATGGGAATATAGAAAAAATGAATAAAAAAGAATTTAGGATAGCTGTCGCAGGCTACGGACATGTCGGAAAAGATACGGTAAAAACTATTATCGAAAATAATCAAACTATAGAAAAAAGAACGGGAATAAAATTAAAAATAAAAACCGTTTTTAGCAGAAATATAGATAAAGTAAAAAACGACAAATATCTTGATTCTATAGAAATAAAAACTAAAGATTTAAACGATATATTAAACGATAAAGAAATCGATATAATTATAGAAGTTTTGGGCGGAATAGATACGGCTAAAACTTTAATAATGGAAGCGAAAAAAGGAGTCGTTACGGCAAATAAAGCTTTGCTTGCAAATTGTTTTTCGGAGATTGTGGCAAATAGAAAAACCGACATAGCTTTTGAAGCTTCGGTTGCGGGAGCAGTTCCTATAATAAAAGCGCTTAAAGAAAGTTTGGTTTCGGATAAAATAGAATCGGTTTACGGAATATTAAACGGAACTTGCAATTTTATTTTAACGAATATGACTAAAAATAATCTTAATTTCAATGTCGTTTTAAAAGACGCTCAAGCGAAAGGATACGCTGAAGCTAACCCGACTTTTGATATAGACGGAATAGACACGGCTCATAAATTATGCATATTATCGTCAATAGCTTTTTCAAATATTATAGATATGAATAAAATATTTATAAGAGGAATAAGAAATATCGAGCTTTCCGATATAGTTTTTGCAAAAGAATTTAACTATACGATAAAATTAATAGCGGAAGCTAGCATAGACAAAGATAATAATGTTTTTATATTTGTAATTCCAACTATGCTTAAAGAAGATAATATGCTTTCAAAAGTCGATTACGCTTTTAACGCAATTACGGTTGTGGGCGATAGGTCGGGAGATAATGTATTTTACGGAGCTGGAGCTGGAGGACGCCCGACAAGCAGCGCAATAGTTTCTGACGCTATAACAATCGCAAGAAATTCTATTATAACCGACAAATTAAGAATTCCAATTTTGGGATTTGTAGAAAAAAATAACGATATAAAAGTTAAAGATTTTAAAGAGAAAAACGAAATTTTTTATATAAGATTTTCTTCTTCAAAAAATAATTTTGAGACTTTTAATAAATCTTTTGTTGAAAATAAAATTATAATAGAAGAGTCAAAAGAAAAAAACAATAATTTTATGTTTATATTGAAAGAGGCGAATATAAATAAAATAACAAAAGCGATTGAAAATATAGAAAAAATAGAAAATATATTTATAGCGAGAATAAAATCGTAATAATTTTTTATTGATTTTTTAATTATTCTTCAAACTTCTTTTTTGCAATTTTATTCAAATTATATTTTTTATATTTTTCTCTCAAAGTTATCGAAGGAATCCACCAAGCGACTGAAAAAACTTTTTTCTTTATTCTTTCAACTTTATCCAAATAAATATTATAATCGCCGTTCGTTTTCATTATATGGCAGGAATAAGCCTCGAAAGGATGTTTATCTTTGTCTATTTCGACATTCAAATCTTTCATTAAATCATGACATTTTTTATAAAATTTATTTTTATTTTGAGCTTTATAATTATTAAAAGTATGAAGCAATGATAAAAAATTATAATAATTACAATCCTTTAATAATTCTTCCTTATTTTCTTTATAATATTTATAAACATTTTCAAATACTTCTAGTATTGCAATAGGAGGCTTTGTCGCTGCGCTTACGCTTCCTGCAAGAGAAGTTACTCTTTGTAAATAATAGTATTTAGGGCAATGATTATAAGCAATTTTCGGAGTATTTGCCAATAATCTATAAAACATATCGACATCTTCCGCTATTCTATATTTAGAATATAATAAATTTTTTTGGATTAAAAAGTTTCGTTTATATAATTTATTCCAAGCTACAACTAATGGATATTCGGGAGTATTTTCCTTTTCGGGAGTATTTATATTAAAATCGCTTATTCCTTCTTTCCAAGTTTCATTTTTTTTAAATTTCTTTTTCCAAATATTTATTCTATTATGATAGTATGGCTTTATATATAATTTAGCTTCATTAACCGTATAAATATTATCTGTAAAAACTATATCTGCATCATATTTTATGGCTGTATTATATAAATATTCTATATAATCAATCGAAATAAAATCATCAGAATCTATGAAAGAAATATAATCGCAATTACTATTTATTAATCCCGTATTCCTTGCGTATCCAAGTCCTTGATTTTCTAAATGATTAATTAGTTTTATTCTACCGTCTTTTTTTGCATATTCTAAAATTATATTTTCGCATTTGTCGGCGGAGCAATCGTTAATGCATATTATTTCAATATCCTTAAAAGTTTGATTTATAACGCTATCTAAACATTTTCTTAAATATTTTTCGACATTGTATATTGGCAAAATTACTGAAACTTTTGGCATTATTTTTCCTTAATTAAAAAATTTGGCAGTTTAATTTTTTCCGTGAGCGCTTATGTTTTGGATTTCTTCAATTGTTAATCCTAATTGACGATACGACTTAATTCGTGCTGCCTCTTTTAGTTGACTCGTTTCATAAAAACGATATCCTGTTTGTTCATCTACTTTTTGCGGAATCAAAAGACCTCTTTTTTCATAAAAACGAAGTGCTTTGATTGTTAAATGAGACAACTTTGAAAATTCTCCGATTTTTAACATGATTTGATTCTCCTTTCCTCTTTCAAATTATGAATTGTCCCCTAAGGGGAGAGTCAACAATTTTTCTATGATTAAAAAATACGGAGTGGTGTTCACTCCGTCATTTTATTACTTTTAATCTTTTTCTTTTATCCAGTCAAAATGAACACAAGCATTATAAATACCATCTTGATCACATGGTGTCGTTACATAAGTTGCTTTTTCTTTTAGTTCATCGATAGCATTTCCCATCGCAATACTTGTCCATTCATCTCTAAACATACTTAAATCATTTTTTTCATCACCAAAGACAACAACATCTTTATAATTACCCTTAAAATGATCAACCATCATTTTAATACCAACTGATTTATCACCTGGTTCTACAAATAAATATTCTTTATGGAAACGACACCAAGGTAATTCTTTTAGTGTTTCTAATTTTTGTTCCTCAGGTGCAAAACAAGCTACATAAACTTTAAAAATTTGATCATAATTTCTAGGATCAAGACCATCTACAACCTCAGTATCCATATAGACATCATGTGTAAAATCATAAAAGCGTTGATCCGGAGCTAATCTTCTTGTTTTATTATCTGGTGAAATAGCCCAAATAAATCCTTTTTCTTTACATTCATCTATGAGATTTAAACATTTTTGATAATCTAATGGTTTAATGGTAATAAGTTCATTGTTGATGGTAATTCCATTACCACCATCACTGACCATATTTTCAAAGCCAAGTTCTTTCATATGATCTACAGCCATAGCATAGCTTCTTCCTGTAGCTATTGCTACAAAATGTCCTTGTTCTTTTAACATGAGAATTGCTTTTTTTGTGGATTCAGGGATGTATTGTCTTCCTGGTGTTCCTACTGCTAATGTTCCATCAATGTCAAAAAAGAAAAATTTTTTGTTCATAACTAACTCCTTATAAATACTTATCTAATTCTGTTTCTACTGTTTTATTGATTTTTACCTTTGGATGATCAATTAATTTACCACGTGTAAATACTTTTTCAACATATCTTAAAGCTTTTAAATCATCTAAAGGATTTTCACTTACAACGATCATATCTGCATCCTTACCAACATCAATACTTCCTGTAATATTTTCAAGACCAGCGTATTTAGAAGCAAGTGATGTTGCTGTATATAAAGCAAAACGGTTAGAAACACCAATATATTTATGGAAATAATAAAGTTCTCGCCAGAAGTCATATTGACTCACCCATGGACATCCTACATCATTTCCTAAAACAACAGGTATATCATTTTCTAATGCTTGCTTTGCACAATCAATAATACCATTGAAAACGAGTTCACCATTGTATTTTTCTATTTCTGAAACATTGGAAATACTTGGATCAAACAACGCAAACGGAAGTGCTGGTGAAATCGTCGTACATAA
>ERZ857984.1653-NODE-1653-length-16826-cov-6.530618_pt1 | contig 16826 bp, 15 predicted proteins | sample MGYA00519914_ERZ857984 | MGnify/ENA primary metagenome ERZ857984 (study PRJEB31778, sample SAMEA3449417) | human gut metagenome | biome: human gut; feature: human-associated habitat; material: faeces | place: United Kingdom | collected 2010/2012 ... | reverse complement strand
CAAAAGTCATCGTCAACATATGCGGTGTTGCCAACAACCAGCACCTCCATGGCGTTCCCCCTCCCCAAAAATCCACTTTGTTCATAGTCAAACATGCGTATTTTACGCTGTCAACGCGAGCTGGAGCGCCTTTAAGGCTGTTTTAAGAACTTTTTTAGAGGATGTGGGGACATCGATGGTGCTAAATGGGCGCGCAATCCAGAAGTATGCGGCAAATTCTTGACATGCCGACCACACCGTATAGCGACAACGCTTCTACCTGCGATTTCTTTACATGAAAAGGGCAGTGTGATCGAGGGTTCCAAAATTTGCCGCATACTTCCGTCGGGCGTTTCGGAAGTGCGGTGAAAAACCGAGATCGACAGACCAGACCCCTGTTTTAGCCTTCCGCGACCTGCGGTTTTGTTGCCGAAATTCGGTTTATGCTCGGAGGTTTCCGATTTTTCCCCGCACTTCCGAAAAGCACGCTTAAACCGCGCGTCCCGAAGCGAAAACCAGCGGATATTTGTTTCTACCCAAATGAGATCCTTGTTTTGCCAGGCCGAATCTTGCATCCAAACAAAAAAGAGGGCCGACGCATCAGCCCTCTTCAGGTGTCGCCCGAAGGCTTCCAGCGCAATTGATTTAATTCAAATCGATATCACTTGTTTGACCACAATCACGTCAACCAGTAGAAGCCGCCCATGCTCGATCATTCCATTGCCGGGATGGTGCTTGGCTAGTACGTCACACATTGCATACATGAAAAAAGGGCAACACTCTCAGTTTGAAAGCGTCACCCTTAAAGCTCCCAAAGAGCTTTTGTATTGCAGGAAGATACTCTACACCATCTTCCCTTGATTGCAGGTCGAAACAGACGCCATTGTGATTTCAAGCAGAAAGCGTTATATTAAGTAAGCATTTGCACGTGGTGTTCGCACTATACGCTCAGATGCCAAAGTTTACAAAGATGGCCTTCTTCATAGACGCTAGGTGGGATTACTCACTAGTAGCCGATATGTCGAAGGCCTTCTTGTATTTAAGGAAATCATACATTCTAATAAGCCGTTTCAGCTCGCTATTACCGTGGATTATCTTACGATCATCCGTGATGAGCGCCCTCAGATACTCGAGCAACTCACTTAAATCGAGCTCATCCTCCTCAAATGGCCACCGAGAATTGAGCACAGGGTTATTTAAAAGTGAGCAGTTTAATCAAGAGGTCCTCACCCCTGGGAGCAGGGCGCAGCGCTCGATCTATTGTTCTCCCGGACGGGCAATTTGGCGAGACCACTCGGAAAGGATGGACGAAGCAGCCGTGCGGTTACACCAACATTTCCGACGCGATCAGAATCGCTATTCTTAGCAGAAGAAGCACCGTAGATGCGGCGGTCCAGTTGCTATCGGCGGTCTTGGGGAGTGCCGAGTAAGTCGCGGTTTTGGCCTTGGATATGGAAGTGTTGGCGACCGTGGCTTTGGTCACCTAACCCACATCAAAGCGTCGCCACTACATTCGTCGACGCACACCACACATAAAAACTGCGCCATCCATAAAAATAGGGGATGCCCTCCCTAGGGAAGGAACCCCCTTGCAAAACTTCGGCCAAAGAAAGGCTTCTGTTTTTTGTTGTGAAGAAAGCATAGCTCTTTTTTGGCATCCAAGGCGTTGCGGCAACGCTCGTCACAGATTCATCGTTAATCAGCGTCCACCGGAAACCACGCACTAATCACCTTCGTGAGAAAGTCAAATCCAGTAGACACCTGAAGATTGCCCCGGTAGTAATCGACGTGCTTATTCATTCTTTGAACAAACACAGATAGGCTCTTTGCGCGATGCTCTAAAACGCCTTGCGAAGCAAGTTTCCTGTGCGCATATAGCGTAGTGACAATCTGCTGCATACGGTCATTGCTCATCTTTGACTTACGCTGGTCGAGACCGATGCCGGCTATGGTCGACAACTCCCGCGTTACAACGTAGCTTGGCTTAAATTGCGGTCTATCAGCACGCAGGTTATTCAAAATACAGCTATTATGAGCGCATGCATTTCTTAATGACTTGACTGCTTGAAGAATATAGAACTCTTTAAGCATCTCGCGGTCGTCAAACCTATTGGCGCAAAACTTGTAAAAATAGAGAAACGAGCCAAAAGAAATTACTTCGACAAACGCCCACGCGGGGAAGTCGAAATCAGCATACCTGGCAATCAACCCACCAGTGTAGGGACTGTTCTTGCATCTGAGAATCTCGTCTTTGAGCGAATTGCATGGCGTTCCATCTGGCTTCGTGCCATCGTAGGAGGAAATGAAGTCCGAGACGACTGCATAGCCGTCCTCCCCCTCTGTCTCGATGCGCTTTAATAGTTTTACCTTTGCGAAATGCTCCACATCAAGCGTAAGCGGCAGCATTTCATAACGAAGGAGCATGTCGACAATCGACAAATCGACCAGCATCTTAAAGTCTAGATTTGCATACTCTCCCTTGCGAGCTCCTTCTTCAACTTTAGGAAACCCAAGCCGATAGGCACGCAGGCGAAAATAGTTGCTGTTCTTCTCCAAGTAAGCTCTCGCATCGTCTTCGCTCATCAGCGAGAAATGGACACCCCTCGATTTGAGATGATCAATCTGCTCGGACGCCGTAAGCCACGGCTTTCTATTAGCGTCGGTCATCAGATCTCCGTTCTCGATGATTGGCTCGAGTCTCCATATTAATGTGTTTAGTTGGGAGAGTCACTCCATATTCACAGTCCGCACCCCTTACATGCCAGAGTGACTGAGCAAGCAATCAACTGGATTCATCGCGCCAATGCCTCGACACAATTACCGGAAGCAACATAGCAATGAGCAAGGGGCCTGCCATACAAAAGCACAGACAGGCCCGAACGCAACAAAATCGGATAAGCCGAACGGCGGACGACTAGCGATCACCGCAATCAAAAGAGCCCAAATAATACAGCACACCCTTCACTCGCGGAGCATTAGGGTCTTCACTCAAGAAATTGACGCTGTAAGAAGGAGATCCAACGTAAACATGAGTCTTACCGGCCTCGCAACAGAACAAAATATCGCGAGCGCTGTTCTGCGTCAGAGTGTTGTAATTCGAGTAATAATCAAGCTCGTCTGACGGGGCTTCTCCTACAACAATCAACCGAGGATCCAACTTATCCAGCCATGTCTTAGGGACGCGACCAGACTTTCGTCCATGATGCGGTGCAAATAGAATGTCCACAGGCGAAAGCGAGATGTAGTCTTCAATCGCCACCATGTAGTCATTCTCCATGTCACCAAGCCAAAGCGCACGGACCCCTTCCTCAAGCGAGTAGAGAATCGCAGGACTAATATTATTGGGTTTATCAGAGCTTTCTGCATCCCGCAAAGCATCCTGGAAGGTCTCATTATTCTCATCGGGCCAGAGGACGCTAATCCCAGCAGAGCCTCGCTCACCATCAGAAACGTTCATCCATTTACGCTTACACCCCTTGTATATTTTGTAAGCGCACGACGACCCCTTTAACTCCTTATACTTTTTAAAGCTCTCGGTCTCCGTGGACTTAGAGACATTATTGTCAACGCAATAGAAATTCTTGATAAGCCCGAGCTCATCAAGATACTCAATACCCTGGATATGATCTTGGTCCGGATGCGTACTGATAAAACGAACGACGCCCTTTTTCCCTGCAAGGTTTTTGACCTCATCAAGGATTTCCGACTTACGCTCATCGGTAATATTACAGTCAATCATGCTGAAGTTATCAGTATTGTGATTGATATAAAACATGTCGCCGTTATCAACGGACAGAGACTTAATCTCGCTCATGGTTATCACACTCCTCAAGATTGAAGTTGATTCGTTTTTCTACATACCATTCCTGCTTGACCCAAGCGATAACAAACAGAACAGTAAAAGCGAATAGGGTCACAAAAGCCGCTTCAAATCGAAAAGATTCCGGCAGCAACGATGCGAGCAGAACAATGACGAGCAAAACACCCGCCCCAGCCATGCTGCGATACATGTTTGAAATCATTAGGAGCTGTTCGACCTTAGGATCGTTTTTCTGAGCATACGCAAAGGCAGAATAGTCCCGTTTTCTGGTAGGCTTCAGGTTTTGAACCAACGGTTCAATGCAGAGAGAGCCAATCCGTGAAGCAATAAGCCCGAGAACATAACTCATCACAGATAACGCCATCCAGTTAGAACAATCAATAAAACTGCCCAACGGTGTCTGACTGGCGAAATATGTTACGAGTGCGCCGGGTATGAGCACATTGAACAGATCATAAGCAGAAATCTTCCCAAGCAACTCATTAAGAAAGTTATTGACCAATAATCTCACTCCTCCAATAATCCAGAAGCCATCCTCCGCAATTTTTGCGCACTATCCAGCCCTGCCACGCAAGTGAAAGGTTGCTGAAGAAAAGCAATTTGTAAATGAGTTGAGCAAACAGGAGCGCATACTGCTGTTGACCAATAAGCGCACACGCCCCTAAAGAAATTTAATGGACCATCAATATGGCCTCGATTTTGACAGCTATTCCTTCCGACTCCTTCCGAACAATTAGGTTGTAATGGGGAAACGACGCTTCTCGTTGTTTCAATTGTAGCCCTTCGCCAGTTCCATATCCTGTATTCTTTTTTGATGATGAGCACAAGATGTTGTGTTTTAACAGGTAAACGCAGCTAAAATAATGCGGAACTTATTCACGCGAAATTACGAGTCAGCTCATCCCCTTGTAGACAGCACCCTTGACCTGCATGAAAACATAATTAGACTCAATCGCTTTCGCCCGGTACAAAGTCATCTACATCGAATACCTGTTCGAAATTAACAAAAGATTTTGCTTGACCAACATGTTGAGACGCCCGCTTATTGCCCGGTCGTAAGCCGCAATAAACTAGGCGGCAGCCTAGCGGACTTTTCCTGGAAGGTCTCGGTGGCGAGTCTCGAAGAGGCGCAAGGCGACCTCATGCTGGAGTTGCCGCATCAGGCATAGTCAACGAAGCACGGGTCAGAGCGCCGCCGGGGACTAAAGCGAGCCCTCCCCCTCCCCAACATTCCCCAGAAAGTTCGCTGATGTTGACTGGGGTTCCCGTAAAATAAACCGCAACAAAATATGTGCGGAGTACTGGCCTGGAGCTGCCTTCGGACCCTATTGGCTGCTCACCGAGAGGCTCCGCTATGAAACGATCCCTTTACTACCTGCTCTGCGCGATCGCGTGCACGTCCATGGTCAGCGCGACGATGCCCATGGCAGCCATCGCGGAAGCCATCCAGCCTCAGGCAGCCGTAGAGCAGCAGGCGCAAGCCGACGCCACGAGCAGCGACGCAGGCAAGGCTGAAGACGGCACCAACGCAAATGCGACAGCAAATACCGTAGAGGACAGCACCGCAACATCCACCGGCGCCAGCGCAGTCAACACGGAAAGCACTGACGGCACCACCGCCGCCAACACCGCAGACGCCGCCACGCCCGGCACCGCCGCCGCAACAGACACCCCCGCCCCATCCCTCCGAGCCCAAGCCAGCCCCACGCACGAGGCGACCTCCGCCACGTCTCAAACCACCTACGCCCACTCCGCCACCGCAACCCAAAACGGCGTCACCTTCACCGTCTCGTGGAACGACGCCCCCGCGGGTACCGCGACGACCTTCCACGTAACCCAGACCAACGGCTCGTCCCAGGCCAAGGCGCGCATGGACGTGCCCACCTATTGGGACGGCGGCAGCCAGGAAAGCGTCTGCGACCCGTCGCGCCCGGCATGGGCCAGCTACTACAGCCTGGGCACCGCGGGCCACGACTTTACCTTTGACTTCACGGCGTCGGGCACGTACCGCATCTACTTCTACTTTATGGACAACGACAGAAACGACCCCCAAAACGACAAGGGAATCTACTACCTGCGCACCACGGCGGAGGTGACCGTAAACGACGCCGCCCGCCCAAGCGTCACGCAGAACGTCAACGACGCCGTGGCCCAGTGCAGGCAAGATACAAACGGCTCGGAATACGACATGGCGCTGTGGCTCCACGACTGGACGATCGACCAGCTGGAGTACGACCACAGCCTCAACTGGTGCTCGGCCGAAAGCGGCCTCACGCGCCACCAAGGCACCTGCGAGAGCTACCAGCGCATCTACTCCAAGCTCCTTGACGCCGCGGGCATCGCCAACGGTCGCATCACCGGCAACGGCCACACCTGGAACGCCGTAAAGATCGACGGCAAATGGTGCCAGATGGACCTAACCTGGGACGACACCAGCGACAACTGGTACGGAGACCTGGACCAGCGCCATCTGTACTTTGGCCTGACCGACGAGCTCATGGCAATCGCCCACTCCGACCACACGGCTAACTACCAAAAGGGCGACTACGCCTACCGCTCGACAGATCTATCCAACAATTACTTTGTGCGAAACGGCAAGGCCGATGAATGGGCAGAAAAGTATGCCGACCGCATTCAACAGCACTTGGATGCCAAGGAAGAGAGCTTTTCCATCGATGCCGACAACCAGTCCTTCCCGCCGAGCATCTCGGGGATTCAGAACGGGACTGTTGCGTACGCGATGAACCAGAGGGAATGGAAAGTTCAAGGCGCCAAGGCTGAGCTTACTGCGGCATCAAACGTCTCCAAGGAATCGAACAGCAAATGGAGCGCCAGGTACGACCTGGCAGCAAAATACCGAATCGCAACATTAGAGAAAGTTATAGACGACGGCTCCTACCGCCTCGCGGCCGCCCTCGACGCCCGGATGGCCGTGTCGGCCTCCGCATCGGGCTGCTCGCTGTCCTCGGGCGCGGGCGCCCTCTCCCTCGAGCGCGACGGGGCGACGGGCCTCTACAGGGTCTCCTCGGGCGGCCTGATGCTGACCGAGTCGGGCAACCGGGCGGTGCTGGCCGAGGCGGACGGCTCCGCCTCGCAGCTGTGGCGCGTCTCGGCCCTGGGCGGAGGCCGCTACTCATTCACGTCCGCCTCCGGGCTGGCGCTGGACGACCGGGGGCAGCGGACCTCGGAGGGCAACACGGTATGGCTCTACGAGCCCAACGGGGGGCCCGCCCAGGCGTGGGTCCTTACCTAGTCTGCAAGATCTTTCAAATACTTTTTGACAATCTCCCGAAATGATTCAGGGAGAAGCCTTCGTGCTATTTTCTTAGTATAAAAAAATATTCCCCGCTCACGCCTTTTATACATACACTCAATGGCATGCCAACCACCTTCGACAAATGCGTCAATATAGAGCTGTCTGTCTTTTGGAAAGGTGCTCGGGCGGCGGAGCTGATCGTTGCCTTTAGCGATATCGTCAAATTCGACAGGGTACAAGTCCAGAGCGTTGCTGGATTCAATAAACTCCCTGCCGCGGTCGTTATTCACCAGCAAGCAGGAGACACCTTTCATCTGATTAAACTTCTCAGCATCTTTCAAAACGTCGGGCCTATTAACGTCGACGCCCCAAAAATCACCGATGGTAAGATCGCCGGCGCGAAATCTCCCTGCATAGGGGCACCTATAGCAGCTATCGCGAAGAGTCTTGAGGTTCAGGAACATGTCGTAGTAGGGGGATTTCGCCGCAGGAATGGTGACCTCTCTTCCGTCCTCAAGAAGAAGAAATAGAAGAAGAGAGTTGTCCCACCCCTCGCGCTTGCACCTAAACCGGAAATCAACCACGGGAGACCCAAGCTGTCTGCCATAGCCCTCAACGCAATCCGCGAACATGCGGCCGGAAGGGACGCCGTGGCAGACCAGGTCAACGGTTGTCAGGTTCTCATAATCGCCTCCGAGAAAGCCCCTAAGGCCGGCGACTTGGCAAGGCGTACCGCAGAAAAGAACCCGCCTCCCCTCGCGAAGGTCCGCCTTCACGTCGGCAAAACAAGCTCCGGCATCACTCTGCACATATTTTGAGTTAAGCAGTGGACGAAGCCCGTCAACGCTCGCCGCGCGACGGTGCCGCACCCGAAGGATGCTCCCCTCGCGCTCATAGGCAGCGCCATATGCGACCCCACCAGAAGCAATAAGCTCACGCGCAAATGCACCAAAAACGCCACCGGAGGCGGACTCCGAGACATCGTCCCTACCGGCGGCGGCAAAGAACGGTCCGGCGGAATTAAAGCCTATCCCTCGGTTAAGACCGCACGCCTTAATGCACGCGCCGCAGCCAATGCAAAGATCACCATCAATTACAGGAAGAACGAACCCATCCTTACCCTCGGACATGGTAACGGCGCCTCTAGGGCAACTAGCGGCACACGCTCCACAACCGCAGCAATGCGATGGCGACTCAAACAGCGTGGGAATTTCTCCCCTTTTCACAGTAGACATGCAGTTACCCCCCCCTATTTATGAACCGAAAGCAACTTGCGCAGAATGTCCGCATTCATATAACCGAAAAAAGCCAACGCAATTGCAAGACAGGCAATAGCGCTCAAAAAGCCAGCACCGTAGGCAGACAGATAATAAAAGGCGAACACTCCAAGAATTGAAACCAAAGTCAGAATCTGCTCAGCCCGGTCTTCGACAAGCTTCGCAAACTTAGCGACTTTAATCCTGCGGTACTCATTCACCACGATCATCGCCAAGAGGGTTGCAAAAGACGCTCCATATAGACCAAAGCGTGGAATCAACAAGACACACAGCAGGGCGCAAAGAGCAGCAGACACCGCAGTAGTGGTTCCCATAATTCCAGTCTCTTTATGTGCGGTGAAGATACCGCCATAAAAACCGGAAATATTGCTGAAGTACGTCGCCAAGAGCAATATCGGTACATACAACATGCCCTCGCCGAATGAACCCTTAATCAGGACGCCATACACAAGAGGCATAAGCGCGGACATAAGCAGAACGACGCTCATCATGAAACGCCTTAGCGCCCGATACACAGAGTTATAGAAAGCCGACTCATCCTCATCAGAGTTTAGGGCTCGAGCTGAACTCTCCTTCCAAGACTGATAGAAAAAGCCATACACCTGATCCATGATACCGGGGAACTTGTACGACACTGCATACACGCCGGCAGCAGAAGGCCCAAGCGTACTCATGATAATGAGCCTGTCCAGCAAGTTATTAATAGTCCAGGAAACCTTATTAGGGATGAGCGGAAATGAATACCGTAGAAGGTTTAAAGCATAGGAGATAGAGAGAGCCGACGGATCGATATAACGCCAGAGCCTCCGCATTACCATGAACACGAGAGCAACACCGCCCTGCGCAATGACCGTTGCAGATAGCATACCCACAACGCCCCAGCGAAGAACGGCGATAAAGAGAACATTGAGCAAAATGGTAAAAGCACTCGCGGCAAAGTTCATGACGGAATATCCCACGGTATCCCCGAAACCACGAAGGACAGCAGAAGCCATCTGCAGAAGCGCGCCAGCAACAACAAGTCCCACGACCCAGCCAAGATTTTCAGGCTCAAAAAGCAACCATACCAGAATCGCCATGACTGCAAAGCATACGCATCCGGCAAGAAGTACAGCGCATGACGCTGTCACGGCTGTAGACCGATCCTCATCGGTACGGCAGTCAATGAGAAACCGAAACAGCGCTTCATCCATAAGCAGCGAAACCGCAGGAACGCAAAATAAAGCAATAGTATTGATGTAGTCTACGGTGCCGTAATCAGCAGTGGAAAGAACCGATGTATAGAGCGGAAGCAGAAGAAACGACACGAGCTTTGTTGCCATGCCGCCAACTGCGATAATGCCGGTATTTTTGATAAGTCGGCTTGTCTCTCCCATTACGAAAGCGCCTTTCTAAGATAAGCCCACGAATGCTCACGCAGAGAATCAAGAAGAGAGTCCACATCACCCCAGTCACAAGGAGGAACATCGTCGGCACACATAACGTTGACGCAACGGTCAGACAGCCCGATATTGCCCAGCAAGTCGCGCATACGCGCACCAGACTTATCTGTTGCATATACGCGGAAGGGCTTATGGAAGAGAACAGAGAATACAGTTGCATGAAAGGAATTGGTAACGATGAGGTCTGCGTGTGCGATAAGAGAAACGAACTCTTCAGGGCCAACGCCAAACAGGTTAATTGAATTTGGGATATCTAGATTATTCTCAGATATATAAGCCACCTTCATGCCTGTTGCCTCCGTCATCGCGACGGTGCTCTCGATAAGCTCAGGACATTCACGCAAAAGATACATGAAAATATATTCACCTTGCAAGACATCTTTAGATGCCATGTCGGTATAGTCATCGGATTCCAACAAAAGTGTGGGATCTAAAACAACGTCGATAGGCGTATCGACAAGTGGCTGAAATAGCGGAACCGTCTCCTCCTCGCGAACAGACAAAAAATCAAACCTTGAAAGTAAATCGGATACAAGTTGCTCATCAAAATTCTCCGGTCTAAAGAAAGTATGAGCAAGACTGGGAGCGTAAGCAACTCGTCGACTATCTCCGGCAAATGAAAGGAAATAGGGGCCAACAACACCTTGTGTGCAATCGAGATTCCAAATTTGATCGCTTCCGCAAATAAAACAATCAAACTGCTCAGCGAGTTCGTACATATCACTTTCTTTTTTCCAGAAATACGGTCTCTTTGTAAGCCTGAAATACTTTTTAGAAAATTCCGCGAATGCAGCCTTTCTAGACGACTGCTTACGCCAACAGCGCATTGCGCGCAGCGTCATCTTCGGGTGGCGAGGTTGGAAAAACCTATATTGCTCATAGTCACGAGAACGATAGTCGATTATTCGCACCTCATGCCCCATGCCTTTCAAGACTTCTTGAAGCGCATAAGACTGAAGTGCAGACCCGAAATTTAAAGCACCGTGGAAAGTAATCGTTCCAATCTTCATTATTTATCTGTTCCTGTTCACCCAAATATGAATAGCATCTGAAAGGCTGAGTCCAGTTACCCCATCAGCAGCTAGAGAAAGCGATGCGAGAAGATAGCGGCTGTAATCCGAAGTGCGCAGAGCCTTCTCAATATCCTTCCATCTACCATTCATCGAAGTACTCACCCTGCTGAACTCATCAATTGAATTGAACGTGTCACAACAACAAGCAAATAAAATCTTACGAGCGCAGTTGTCCAGAGCGACAGTTCTCCCAAGCAAGAGCGGTCCGAACAAAGGAAAAATGCGATTGAAGTCTTCCTGACTATAATTAATCCCCAGCTCTGCACGTAAAGAAATCAACTCATCAAGAACCCAATACGAATCAAGCCCTTTAACATTCGTAGGGGTAGACTGCATTATGGATCCAGGACGGATTCGGTAATAATAGCCACTCAAATCATAACAAGGTTCATCGTTAAAGCGACAATCTATCCATACCGGATGAATCAGATCTTCGTACCATGCACCAACGGGAAAACCTAGTCGATTCCAGACTTCACGACGATATAGTCTGCCCCACGGCACCATCCAACTAGCTCTATCGTTCTCTATCTTGCCAAGCAAACCATCATCAGACATATATCTAAAAGTCGATGTAACGAAATCCGCAGATGTTTCATCGAGTCTGCTCCGCATATCCTCAAGATACCCTGGCCCGATCATGTCATCAGAATCCACGAACATGATGTACTTACCGCGAGAAACTCTAAGACCCGCATTACGTGCTGCGGAAAGGCCGCCGTTTATTTGGTGAATTACAAGAACATTAGGCATTAGTCCATACGAATCGGCTATAACGCCAGAATCATCTTTAGACCCGTCATCTACAATAATAACCTCAAACTTGCCAGAAAACTCCTGTGTCACAATGGAATCAAGGCAAGGTTTGAGGTATTTTTCAACGTTGTATACAGGCACAATAATAGAAATGTCGTAAGATATGCCTTCCTTAAAAACAATAGGCATGAACATATTGGATGGTCTCTTGGAAACCATGCTAAGCTTCGCCTTAGACGCATAGGATATAGAATCGGAACGACGACATAACCTAAGTAAGCCATCATAAATAGGGCTAGAAAGTAGAAGTTTTATAGCCTTCTTAATTAAATTAAGAATATGCAACAATTGACTCCTCCCATCTTCAAAGTCGAATAAATATGCGCTTCCATCAATTCGGACATTTAAGTTATGATGCCCCAACATGCAATCAACAAGACCAATCGCAGACGGCACCCCATAGAGGAATAGACTACAAACAATAAATCACAAACGAAAGCGTCTATTGACTCACCCAGACCATGGGGGCGTTGGAGAACTTCTTTGAAAAAACGTGCAAAGACCAGCTTCTAAGCATCGACCGAAATAACTAAAGCCCAAGGAATGAATACACCGCACGACAAGACTGAACCTTTGATATCGGTTCAATCGTAAATTCTTGTCACTTAATTGAAAGCTAAGGACAAGCTCGGTCAGGACTAATAATGCTCCAACTAAATATATTAGAAAAAAGCAATAATGACCTGCATTATACAAATAGACGACGGAGACATTTAAAGCAGCTTAGTAAGTGCCGAGCAGAAAAAGAAACGATACTGCAATTTGACAAAACAAGACTATGAACTAAGTCCGGACAATTGCTGATTCGACTCTGATACTCGCTTTTAATTGTTTTATCAAATTGCCTTTTCACCTCTTTATCCACTTCACAATGCCAAAGAACTTCATCAAGATCACAATAGTGTCGACAGATACCCCTTTTGGCATTTTTTACTGAATCGCTCGACCATTCACTCGCATAACGAATCAACTCGTCGCTTACAAAGCTCCAATCAGTTATCTGATCCTCTTTAAACTGCTTCGTACTATTAGCGCCATGCTGACGATAGTAGTAAAGCGGCTCGTCAATGTGAAATAAACTCTTTGCAATATCGAAAACAGGAAGAAGTTGACAAAGATCCTCACCGTGCATAAGGCCAACTCGTTTCGAGTACCACTCATCACTGGCAAACAAATCTCTCCGAATGACCTTATTCCAAACGCTATTGAAATCGCATCCGCACAACAGGTTTTTAACAGCATCAAAAGATTCGCCCGTATGCATACCAGAACAGATATCAACTTTTAACGAGGGTTTAATAGGCATCAATCCCATGGTAAAGTCAAATGAAATGATATCAGCACCAGTCGAGGCAATTACATCGCATACCTTTTTGATGCAGCCTTCAAGAAGAGCGTCATCGGAGTCGAGCGAAAGAATATAACGCCCACTCGCCTTACGAAGACCGTCTCGACGTGCAGCGAGAAGACCTTCGTTGTCCTTATGAATAACGAAGGCTCTCTCACGCTTATCGCAATAAGCATCGCAAATCTCGGGAGATCCATCGGTGGAACCATCATCCACAAGAATCACCTCAAAAGAGCCGGTCCCTTGAATATCAATAGATTCCAGACAAGCGGGAAGAAAACGCTCGGTGTTATATACCGGTACAACAATACTGATGTCAGGCGTTTCGTCATGCATAAATAACTCCTAATAGCGCCGACGAATACGGAAAAAGATCGCAGCTGCCGCCATATACAAACGTAATGACAAAATAAAACACGAAAAATAAAAAGCCCAGAGTTCCAGTTAGAAACCGCTCTCTACCAAGGTTTTCAGATAAAAAGGGGTAAACCAAACCTGAAATGAAAAGAAAAGGGAAACTGAGTCGAATTAGCTCAGGACTGATGCTCGCAAATTGAGCGAATAAGGAAGAAATTATGCCACAGCTCGTATAAAAATTAAGTGTCCATCGATCAATGCTCGTGGTCAAACCCTTACTACCCAACATCCATATAGCAAGGCAAAATAGAAAATAAATAAGCATTGTGATATTAAATGAGCCCATTCCAGCGTGTTTGATCTGAAAGCTATATGACGACGTAAATAGAGACACGAGTTCCATTACATCCGGTCCAATCATAATCACACAAATAGCAAAAATGATAACGCCAACGCATGCAAGAAGTGCAACGGTCTTGTATGAACGTTCTTGTCTGCGGTTGAAGCATGAAATATAAATAATCCAAATTAAAAGTCCTATGAAAGACATTTTGTGAAAGCCAACTGCAAGAGCCAAATAAACAATAGCGGGGACGCGCTTCTCACGGAACAGCTCATAGAGCATCATGACGAGCATACTAGTAGCAAGACATTGCCTAATTATGTTTAACGTATAACCGAACACAACGAAACAAAGAAAGAAACCTACGACAGGATACCCGCGAGGATACAACTTCCTAACAACTAAAATATAGGGAAGGAGAACGATGGCTTCACAAAGAAAAAGAACAGCGTGGAAATCACCAGTCAGTCTCCCCAGGATCCAGAAGAGAATTACGAATAGCGGCTCTTGATCTGAGCAAGCACCCATAGCACCTGTGAGCGAATAATACTGCGAGGCGTAAAAACACCTGAGAGGATATGCCGAGGTATCGGTACCGACAGATGCATCGCGCAGCCCCGCCACCAAACAAAGGGGGAGAACCGCGATAACCGCTAGAAGAAAACTGACGCGCTTATTAGGTATCTTTACCGAAAAATATAGCAATGCAATATGGGACACAAAGGCAATGAAATAGATTGGCATCTCTACACCTGCTTTGCATATCGTTTGTAAACCGTCGATTTACCTCCGGTCGAAACCACGTCGAAAACACCAACACAGCAGTTAAACACATCTTGAAAATAGATGTTATACAAAAAGCTGCCATGGCATTCAGTAACGTTAAACAGATGCGCGCTAATAGAAAAACTCACCTTATCAACCTTTTATCACAGGAGTTACCCGATAGCCTTACCAGAAATTGCAGCATATAACGCATAGAAAGCGTTATGAACCCTAGGAGAGATAGAAAAGAGAGCACAGCGTAACCTCCATTTTGAACAAGCATATGGGTTCCTCGACGCCCTCCAGGCAAGCCCTCGAGCATTCCTCAAATATTTCTGGGCGTCAGCCTTACTATCAAATCCGTCCGGATCAACCCTCATTGCAACGCGAAGCGTACAGAATGATTGAAAACACTCAAACTCGCCCTGAAATTCAGACCCGGCAAATCGTCGAACAGTCTCAATAGTCCTGTCCATGTCTTTAGCATGCTTGGAACCCTGCTTTCTGAGCGTTGTAATGGAACCAGGTCTCGTCACGTATGCATAAAAGCACGCATCAGAGAATGCAACCTTTTGAATTTTGGAACAAATTTTAGCAATTACGCCCATGTCTTCGAAGAGCTGCCCCTCAGGAAAGACAAGGTCGTTAATAAGAGATCGTTCAAAGAGCTTTCCGCACGCAGAGCCGCTCTCACCGCTTAATAAAAGTAATTTTCGTAAATGCTCAATTCCAGATTCAACATGGAATTCTACATTCTGCCCCATCTTATAGTTATCAAGAACAGGCGTCTTCGCAAAGGAGCCGATAACGAGCGAAACTTGATACTTGTCAGCCGCTTCGACCATCAACTCAACAGTTCGCGAATCAATCAAATCGTCCCCATCAACATACATGACATAATCGCCGTGGCACCTTTGAGTACCAAAGTTACGAGCAGAAGAAAGACCGCCGTTTTCCTTATGCAAAATCTTAAATCGCGTGTCTGATCCAACGGCATCTTCAATAAGATCAATAGTATTATCAGTACATCCATCATCCACAATAATATATTCGATATTCGAATAAGTCTGACCAAGCAATGAGTTTACGCAAGGAAGCGCGAACATACCCACGTTGTACATGGGGACAATGACACTAACCAGAGGCTTAGCAACATCAGAAGCCATATATCTAAGACCTCCTGAGAACAAAACGATATATCAACGCTCTAACGGAATTTGGCATCAGACAGACGACGGCATGCGGTAAATAAGAACAGATATAATCGCATTTTGTGAAATAGCCACGCTCAACTTGAGCACGCTTAAATGCTTTAGCGTACTTAAGATACTGCGAGCCCCCCCTGCGAGCATAGAAATCCCCACTAACGCGCATCGCAACAAGCGGTTCCTTCAGGTTATCCGCCTTGCAGCCACATGCGAGCATCCTGTTAAAAAGGTCCCAATCCTCAAAGTAGAGAAAATCGGAACTGTAGTTACCAGCCTCCATGACTTTCGACTTTCTAAACGTCATAGGAGGATGACGAAAGGGATTTCGCCTTTTGGAATAAGAACGTATAGCGTCGATGCCCTTGGGAAGATCTGTGGACGCAACAGGTTCATTGGGAGTCGTGACGAATTCGATAACATCGCTTCCGACCATATCGAGACCACTATCAATAGCGGCAAGCTGTTTCTCCATACGATCCGGACGAGCTATATCATCAGTGTCCATGCGTGCAACAATTTCGTTAGAGCAAGCAAGGATGCCTTGGCGCAGTGCATACCCAAGTCCATGGTTTTTTTCATACGAAACAAAATTGAACAGTCCGGGATGCAGGAAGTCATAATCTTGGAGCACGTCTTCAAGCTCATGCGTAAGCGGACCATCCTTGACCATGACGATCTCGGCAGGAGAAACCGTTTGATTCAGCATGCTGTCTAAAGCTTGAATTAAAAAGGCAGGATTTTCTTTTTTGTAAATGCTCATCAACACACTGTAAGAAGAAGAAAAGTTTGCCTGCATCTATCGTCCCGTTCTCTTCTTTCCAAACATGGCACCAAAAGTGCCAGTAAAGCACTTCCAATCCATCGCAAAACAACGGTTTTGGACATAGCGAAGCTCAATCTTCTGGCGCAGGCCGCTCTCGAAGGTTGCCTCATTACGATCGGTTGCCTGCCAAAGACCAGTAATACCGGGCTGAACAGAGAGCAGCTCAGCCTTTTCCTCGTCGGAAAAGTGCTGTTCAAGCTCATCCCTTGTAATGGGACGCGGTCCAATAACGGAAAGATCGCCGTTAAGCACGTTCAGGAACTGAGGCATCTCGTCGATAGAGCACTTACGAATAAACTGACCAATCTTGGTAATACGA
>ERZ857984.1645-NODE-1645-length-16911-cov-17.816208_pt1 | contig 16911 bp, 14 predicted proteins | sample MGYA00519914_ERZ857984 | MGnify/ENA primary metagenome ERZ857984 (study PRJEB31778, sample SAMEA3449417) | human gut metagenome | biome: human gut; feature: human-associated habitat; material: faeces | place: United Kingdom | collected 2010/2012 ... | reverse complement strand
AAAACATTTTCTGGGGGTATTCTCTTTCCATGTTGTACCTCCTAAATTTACAGACTTGACAATTTTCCTTTGCTGAATTGGTTGTATCACATCCTTGCACTAATTTCCATACTAAAAAAAGCCCGATGGTCTCGTATCAAAACCATCGGGCTTTTTTGGTCGGAGTGGGGGGACTTGAACCCCCGGCCTCTTGGTCCCGAACCAAGCGCGCTACCAGCTGCGCTACACCCCGTTTTTCACAGCTTACTTATTATATGGATTTTTCTGCCGGATGTCAAGTGTTTTGCCGGATCCCGGGGCAGAAAAATGCGATGGGGGCTATTTGCACCACGGGAAGTCCTATGATATAATCAGTATAACGCAAGCAAATAGGGGAGGAGCAAGTTCATGCTGCATCTGTGGATCGGCCGGGCCGGCGCCGGAAAGACGGCCCGGGTCCTGGAGACTATAAAGAAAAATCGCACTCGGCGCGGCCAGATCCTGATCGTGCCGGAGCATGTGTCCCACGAGGCGGAGGTGGCGCTTTGCCATGCTTTGGGGGACACGGCCAGCCGCAATGCGGAGGTGCTGAGCCTGCGCAACCTATCCGGCCGAGTGCTGGGAGAGGTGGGCGGCCTGTCGGACTTCACCCTGGACGGCGGAGGCAAGCTTCTCACCATGCGCATGGCGCTGCAGGAGGTGGGCAGCAGCCTGCATGTGTTTAACAATCCTTCCCGCCGGGCGGCCTTTTTGGAGCAGCTGGTGGCCCTGGTGGATGAGCTGTACGCCTACGAGATACCGCCCCAGGAGCTCTATGCCCAGGTGCAGGATGTCCCGGGCCAGGAGGGGGACAAGCTGCGGGATGTGGCGCTGCTGTATGCCGCCTATGACGCTCGCCTCCGGTCTGGTGGGCGGGATGCCCGCTCCCGGGTGCAGAAGCTCCGGGATGCACTGCCGCAGGCGTCTTATCTGCGGGGCAAGGACGTGTATTTTGACGGGTTCTCCTATTTTAACAAAACGGAGGAGGGGATCCTCCTTACGGCGCTTACCCAGGCAGAGAGCGTCACTGTCACTTTGTTGGGGGATCGGTCTGCCACGGAGATCTTCCAAAATGCACTGCGGCAGCGGCAGCGCCTGGTGCGTATGGCGCAGCAGACGGGATGCCGCTGCACCATGGAGTTTATGGAGCCGGCGGGGGACACGCCCCTGGCCCATTTGGAAAAATACTTTTTCGGCGCCGAGGCGCCCACCCGAGAGGGCGGCGGCGATCAGGTGCGGCTGTATGAGGCCACCACCGCCTATGCCGAGGTGGAATATGTGTCCGCCCAGATCCGGCAGATGCTGCGCGGTGGGTACCGATGCCGGGATATTGCCGTAACGGCTCGTGATCTGACAGAGTACGCCCCTGTGCTGGAGCATATTTTCGCCCGGGACGGAATCCCGGTGTATATGAGCCGCCGCAGTGATATTCTGCAGAAGCCGCCGCTGCTCCTGGTACTGGGAGCGCTGGACGCCGTTACCGGCGGCTTTGAGTATGAGGATATGTTCCGCTATCTGAAAACCGGCCTGGCCGGCATCGACCGGGCGGAGTGCGATAAGCTGGAAAATTATGTGGTGCTCTGGGAGATTCGGGGCAAGATGTGGCTGCGTGACGTCCCCTGGACGGCCAACCCAGACGGCTACGGCGCAGAAATGACCCCGGAGCGCCGAGAGCGGTTGGAGGAGATCAACGCCATCCGGGAGAAGGTGCGCCTGCCGCTGCTGCCCCTGTATGAGAACATGAAGTCGCCCTCTGCCGCCGCGGACAAGGCCGCAGCTCTCTACCGGTTTGCCCGGCAGGCAGGTGTGCCGCAGCTGCTGGGGCAGCAGGCACAGGCGCTGATGCAATCCGGCCGGGTGCAGACGGCGGAGGAATACCGCCAGCTTTGGGAGATCTTCTGCACCGTGCTGGATCAGTTTGCCGAGATTTTGAGGGATACCGCCCTGACCGGGGAGGAGTTCTGCCGGATGCTGCGTCTGGTACTCACCCAGTACAGCGTGGGCACCATTCCGGCCACGCTGGATCAGGTGAAGGTCAGCGAGATGACCCGGGCTGACCGGCGCACCGTCCGGGCGCTGTTCCTGTTGGGCTGCAACGACCATCTGCTGCCCCGGGTGGATCAGGCGGGGGGCATTCTGGACCGCCGGGACAGGGCCTTTCTCCGAGAGCATGACCTGCCCCTGGCAGACGCCACCTTTGACGAGCTGGATCAGGAGCTGCAGAATATTTACTCCACGCTCACCCGGCCCACGGAGCTGCTGCATGTGAGCTATCCCACCGTCTCACTGGACGGCTCGGCTCTGCGCCCGGCTTTTGTGGTGGAGCGTATCCGCCGCCTGCTGCCGGACGTGGCCCTGGAGCGTGAGGACGGGGAATACCGGCTCACCGTGCCCGCCACGGCTCTGGAGGCCGCAGGACGCTCCCCGGACAGCGCCCTGGCCGCTTATTTCCGGGCAGATCCCCGCACGGAGCCTGTGCTGGAGGCCATAGGCCGGGCCAAGCTGCTGGATCGGGGACGCCTTTCTCCGGCGGCTGTTCGCACCCTATATGGCACCCAGGTGCAGATGTCCGCTTCTCGTATGGATCGCATGAAAAGCTGCCACTTCGGCTACTTCATGGAGTACGGCCTGCGGGCCAAGGAGCGCAAGGCTGCCGGGTTCCAGGCTCCGGAGATCGGCACATTCATCCACTATCTGCTGGAGAATGTCCTCCGGGCGGTGCGGGACCGGGGCGGATTCGACAGCGTCACCCAGCCGGAGCTTGACGCCTTGGTGCAGCGGTACATCCGGGAATATGCCGACACAAGGATTGACCGCTACAGCGAGAAAAGCGCACGCTTCCGCTACCTGTTTGAGCGACTGCAGAGGACGGCCTGCGCCATTGTGAACAACGTGGCCGACGAGATGCGTCGCTCGGATTTCAAGCTTATGGAGTTTGAGCTGAGCTTTGGCGGCCGGGAGGCGGACCTGCCTGCCGTGTCCGTGGAGCGGGAGGACATCTCCCTGCGCCTGGTGGGTAAGGTGGACCGGGTGGACGGCTGGGTCAAGGACGGCAAGCTCTATTTGCGGGTGGTGGACTATAAGACCGGGCGGAAGTCCTTCAGCCTGTCCGATGTGCAGTACGGTCTGGGTATCCAAATGCTGCTGTACCTGTTTGCACTGGAGCGGGAGGGGGAGAAGCACTTCGGGATGCCGGTGGTGCCGTCGGGGGTGCTGTATCTGCCCGCCCGGGACGTGATCGTCTCGGAAAAGCGGGATGCGTCTCCGGCTAAGATCGAATCCGACATTCAGAAGGAGCTGCGCCGCAGCGGCCTGGTGCTGGAGGATGCCCAGGTGCTCCGGGCCATGGAGCACGATGCCCTGGAAAAGCCGGTGTATCTGCCTATTACCCTGAAAAAGGACGGTACCATCACCGACGGCGTGGCCACGGCCCACGAGCTGGGCCGTTTGGGCCGGTACACGGAGCATCTGCTGGAGCAGATTGCCGGGGAGCTGGCCCGGGGCAACGTGGACGCCGACCCGGCTTACCGCACACCCCAGGACGGCGCATGCCGGTGGTGTGCCTATGCATCCGCCTGCTATTTCCGTCCCGGCAGCGGCACGGACCGCCGCCGCATCCTGAAAAAGGCATCTCCGGCGGAGGTATGGCAGAATATCGATGAACAACTGGGAAAGGAGGCGCGCCATGATCGATCCTAATCTGACCGACGAGCAGCGCCAAGCTGTTACAGATGGCGGCGGCAGCCTGCTGGTATCCGCGGCAGCCGGTTCCGGTAAGACGAAGGTGCTGGTGGAGCGCCTGTTTCGCCGGGTGGAGGAGGAGCATTGCAGCGTAGACGATTTCCTCATCATCACCTATACCCGGGCCGCAGCCGCAGAGCTGCGGGGTAAGATCGCCCGGGAGCTTTCACAGCGAGTGGCACAGCAGCCGGAAAACGTCCATCTGCGCCGCCAGCTGTTCCGGGTTTACCAGGCAGATATTAAGACAGTGGATGCTTTCTGCGGCAGCCTGCTCCGGGAGCACATCCATCTGCTGCCGCCGGTGAATGGCCGTAGTCTCACCCCGGATTACCGCCTGCTGGATGAGCAGGAGGGCGCTGCACTGCGCAGCCGCGTGCTGGATCGGGTCATGGACCGGTTTTATGAGGCGCTGGAGCAGGGGGACGAAAATGCTGCCCTCCTGGCCCAGACCTTGGGTGCGGGCCGGGATGACAGCCGCCTTACGGAGTTGGTTCTTGAGCTGTACGAAAAGCTTCAAAGTCAGGCGCATCCCCTGCAATGGCTGCAGGAGACACGAAAATTTTGGCAATCCGTCCCTAATACGCTGACGGATACTCCCTTTGGTGAGCTGCTCCTGGCCGACCTGGGCCAGTGGGCGGAGTTCTGGAGCCGCCGTCTGCGCCGGGCTCAGGGGGAGATGGGCGAGTGCCCCAAGGTGGAGGCGGCCTACGGCCCTGCCTTTGCCGCCATGGCTGATGCGGCGGAGCGCCTGCGCCGGGCTGCGGCCACAGGCTGGGACGCTGCCGGGAAAACGGACCTTTCTTTCCCCAGCCTCAAGGCAGTCCGGGGGGCGGAGAATGAGGAAGTGAAAAGCCGCATGAAGGCCCTAAAGGAGCGCTTTGGCAAGGAGCTGAAGGAGGTTATGGAGCCGTTTTCTACCTCCCAGGCAGAGCATTTAATGGACCTGCACGTCATGGCTCCGGCCATGTTGGCGCTGCTGGACCTGACGGCGGAGTTTATCCGTGCCCTGCAGCAGGAGAAGGTGCGCCGCAACGTAGCGGATTTCTCCGACCAGGAGCACTACGCCGTGGAGCTGCTCCTGACCGCCGACGGCAGCCCCACGGAGCTGGCCCGGCAAATCGCAGAGAGCTATGTGGAGATCATGGTGGACGAGTACCAGGACACCAACGAGGTGCAGAACTGCATTTTCTCCGCTATTTCCCGTAAAGGGGGGAACCTTTTTACTGTGGGCGACGTCAAGCAGAGCATCTATCGCTTCCGCTTGGCACAGCCGGAGATATTCCTGGAGAAATACCAGAGCTATTGCCACGCGGATACTGCTGCCCCAGGCCAGGCCCGCAAGATACTGCTTACCCGCAATTTTCGGTCCCGGCCGGAGGTGCTGGAAGCTACGAACTTCATTTTTCGCCATATTCTTTCCCGGCAGATGGGGGAGATGGATTACGGCCCGGAGGAGCAGCTCTATCCCGGCGCCCGATTTGCCGCCGCGCCGGACCGGGAGACGGAGCTGCACCTTGTCAGCGTGGAGAACACTGAGGACGAGGACTTTGACCGCACCCGGGTGGAGGCTGACTTTGTGGCTGGCATGGTGCGCAGGATGCTGGACGATGGCTATCCCGTGCAGGGGGAGGACGGCGCGCTGCGGCCTGTGGAGCCGGAGGATATTGTGATTCTCATGCGCTCACCCAGGAGCCGCATGGCGGACTTCGGGGCGGCTATGAGCCGCTGCGGTATTCCGTATTCCGGCGGCGAAAGGGAGAGCTTTTTCGAGACCTTGGAGATTTCCACGGTCTATTCGCTTTTGCAGATTATCGACAATCCGCGGCAGGATGTGCCCCTCATTGCCGTGCTGCGCTCACCGCTGCTGGGCTTTACGCCGGATCTGCTGGCCGCTATTCGCAGCTGTGGCAAAGGAGATTTCTATGACGCCTGCTGTGCCTGCCCGGAGGAGCCGGTACAGGATTTCCTGGCGCAGCTGCAGCAGCTGCGGGACCTTGCAGCGGAGCTGCCCGCCGACCAGCTGCTCTGGCAGATTTATGACAGACTACATCTTTTGGGTGTCTTTGGCGCTATGGAGGACGGCGAGCTGCGGCGCAGCCGCCTGCTGAACCTGTGCCGGTACGCATCGGACCTGGCCGGGCAGGGGAAAATCACGGTTTTTGAGCTGACGGACTATCTCCGCAGCCTCATGACCCGGGAAAAGGAGCCGCAGATCGCCTCAGAGCAGAACGCTGGGGGCGTGCAGATCATGAGCATCCATCGGTCCAAGGGCTTGGAGTTTCCGGTAGTGATCCTATGTGACCTGAATCATAGGTTTAACGGCGCAGATCAGACCAGCCCGGTGCTGGTGCATCCCCGGCTGGGCTTGGGCACGGAACGGGTGGACACGGCCCGGCGGGTGCGCTACCCCACCATTTCAAAGATCGCGCTGGCGCAGGAGATGGAAAAAGAAATGCTCTCCGAGGAGATGCGCCTGCTCTATGTGGCTATGACCCGCGCCAAGGAAAAACTGATTTTAGTGGATTGCCTGAAGAATGCCCGCTCCCATGTGCAGAAGCTCTCAGCCCTCACGGAGCTGCCGGTGCCGCCCCAGGTAGTGCGCAGCGCCAAGACCATGGGCGATTGGGTACTACAGGTGCTTTTGTGCAGCACCGAGGCCGGGGCGATCCATGCTTGGGCCGGTATTGCGCCTCCTGTGCGGGAGAGCGCTGCGGGCTGGCGGGTTTATCTCCACGAAAACCTTGCCACGCCCGCAGCCGCTCGGGTGCAGGAAGGGGAGGGTGCCCGGGAACCGGCCTTTTATCCCCAGCTGTTGCAGGGAGAATATACCCATTTGGAGGCTGCCCGTATCCCCACTAAGATTACAGCTACCCAGCTCAAGGGTCGGGAGCTGGATCAGCAGATCGCCGAGGGAGCTGCACAGCGTCTGCCGGTACAGACGGAATTTGCCGCGCCAAAATTTATGCAGGAGCAGCAGGGCCTCACCCCGGCAGAGCGAGGTACCGCCATGCACCTGGTGATGCAGTATCTGCCCTTTGACACCCCGGCCCGGCCCGATGCGGTGAAGGAATATGTGCATTCGCTGGTGCAGCGTCGGCTTCTGACCACGGAGCAGGGAGAATGCATAAATGCTTCACAGATTGCAAAATTTCTGGCATCCGACCTCTGCCGGCAGATGCGCGGGGCTTTACAGGTCTGGCGAGAGTTCCGCTTTGCGCTGCTGGTGCCGGCATCTATATATGATCCTCGGGTCCAGGGGGAGGAGATGATGCTGCAGGGTGTGGCGGATGCATGCTTCCGCACGGCAGAGGGCCTTGTGGTGGCAGACTTCAAGACGGACCGTTTGCAGCCCGGTGAGGAAATAGAACGAGCGGAGCGATATCGGCCGCAATTGGAGGCTTACAGCCTGGCATTGAGCCGGGTACTGGAGGAGCCGGTATGCCGCCGGGTGCTGTATTTCTTCTCCACTGGAGTTCAGGTGGATCTGTGAGTGAAAACAGAAAAACTTCCACAAAAAAATGCTTGCATTATGCGGTTATATGTGTTATCATGTAATCTGCCTTTAGGATTTCAGAGGACTTGTGTACCGGAAAGGGGTGAACCAGAGCAATGAAGGAAGGAATCCATCCCAATTATCAGCAGACTACTATCAAATGCGCCTGCGGTAATGTAATTGAGACAGGTTCTACGAAGAAGGATATTCGCGTAGAAGTCTGCTCTAAGTGTCACCCGTTCTTTACGGGCAGACAAAAGCTGGTGGACACCGGCGGCCGTGTGGCCAAGTTCAACAAGCGCTTCGGCCTGGACAAGTAATTTGTCAGAACACCAAGCCCTGCACCCTTTCGGTGCAGGGCTTTTTTCAAGGAGATTACAGTCTGCTGCGCACACAATTTCATCGTTAGCGCCTTGCGCCGAAATTCCACTACTGCTTATTTGCATGTTTTTCTCAAGCATATGTTGCAAGAGAAAATGACCTCAGTGATTTGTCGCCGGGCAGCAGTTTCTGCCAGGACTTTTGCTGGAATATAAGGCAGTTAATTTTTGAAAAAGAGCTTATTAAGAGTTGGGATCCATTATGCACTGATTTACAAAGCTAATCGAACAGAAATAAAAGCCGGGCTGTATTTCACAGCCTGGCTTTTACAGTTTTACGGAGACCCACAGATAAACCTGCGGAGCTTTTACTTGAAAGGATAGAAAGGCGGATAGGTAAAAAAATCTGTTAGGCGGCGGTGCGGCGCTGGCCAAAATACAGTGCGCCGTACACCAGGCACAGAATCAGCACCAGTGCTGCCAGCGCCACGGTCCCGATGGCACATACCGTTCCGATGCCATGAGGCAGGAAGAAGGCAATAACTGCCAAACCGAAGCAAATAGCTGTCAGCAGTACGATCAGGCTGCGAATGGTTTTCATCTGTTTCATGTTACATTCCTCCTGTTCTTATTTTATGTACTTAGTATAGCATACGCAAGGAGATCATTCATTACAGCACCGCTACAATACTATAATGATTCGACTACAAAACAGTAACATTTATGGGTTAAAAAGTATAAAATGTAACCTTTCCCCTCAGACCCTGTTTTACGCTTGAATTGACCCTGTTTTTTTGGTATAATCCATATGTTATGAAAGAGTGAAGATGGGGGAGTATCGACTTGCACTATTTGAGCAACTTATGGTCGGCGCTGGACTTTGGGTCAATGCTTGATATGGTACTGCGCTTGGCAGCGGTTCTGCTGTGCCTGACGGTGCATGAGACCTGCCACGGTCTGGCGGCCTATGCCTTGGGCGACCCCACGGCACGGCGGGCCCATAGGCTGAGCCTGAACCCCCTGCGGCATATTGATTGGTTCGGATTGCTGATGATGTTTGCAGCGGGCTTCGGCTGGGCTAAGCCTGTGCCGGTGAATCCAAACTACTTCAAAAAACCCAAGCAGGAAATGGCCTTTACGGCGCTGGCGGGGCCCGTGAGCAATTTTTTGCTGGCGCTGCTCACGCTGCTTGCTGCCAGGATATTTTGCGACGTGGCGGCCTATTCGGAGACGAACCAAAGAATTTTGGATTTTCTGCTGATGGTGGCGGTGCTGTCCATCGGCCTGGGCCTTTTTAACCTGGTGCCTATCCCGCCGCTGGACGGGTCGAAGGTGCTGTTTGCGGTGCTGCCGGACCGGGCCTATGATTGGCTTATGCGCAATGAACGGTACGGCATGCTGCTGCTTTTTGCGTTGGTTTTCTTCGATGTGGGCAGCAACGCCCTTTCTAAGACGATCCAGTGGGTATTTGATTTATTCTGCCGCATGGTCGGCCTATAAGGGAGATAGCATTTTGGATAATCCCATTTTTAAATTGGAAAAGGTGGTGCAGACCAGGGCGGCGGAGTCAATGGAGGATTTCGAGGGGCCGCTGGATCTGATCCTGTTCCTGCTGAGTAAAAATAAAATTGAGATCCAGGACATCCCTATTGCACTGATTCTGGATCAATATTTGGAATATCTGGAAAAGCGGCAGCAGATGGATCTGGAGGTAGCCAGCGAATTTGTAACCATGGCTTCCCACCTTATGTACATTAAGACGAGGATGCTCCTATCCATTGAGGACGAGGAGGCCCAGAGCGAGATGGACGCCCTCATTCAGTCCCTGCAGGATCGGCAGCGGGGCGAATGCTACCAAAAGATCCGCAGGCTGACGGAAAAGCTGGGCCCTATGAGCGAATTCGGGCGCAACATCTTCACCAAAAATCCGGAGCCCGTGAAACGGGGCAAGGTGTTTGAATACGACCACGAGCCGGGAGAGCTGGCCATCGCCATGCAGGAGCTGCTGGACCGGCGGGATATGGCGCTGAATCCGCAGCTGACGGTGTTTGAGGACATCGTGAAGCGGGAGCCGTACTCTGTGGAGGAGAAAGCGGAAGAGATCGTGCAGCGTGTAAAGCTGGCGGGCATTACTCGGTTTCTGCTCCTGTTCAAGGGCAGCCGCAGCCGCAGCGAGCTGGTGGCTACCTTTATGGCGGTGCTGGAGCTGTGTAAAAAGCATGTGCTTCGCCTGGCCGGCGGGCCGGAGGATTGCATGGTGTCCTGCAGTAAGGAAAACGAGGTGTAATCGGAGAGAATATGGAAATACTGGAAATGAAAGAGATCGAGGCGGCTCTGGAGGGTATCCTTTTTGCCTCCGGCGAGCCGGTGCACATCGACCGCATTTGCCTGGCCCTGGATCTGGACAGGCCCACGGCGGAGCTGGTGCTGCAGAAGCTGGGAGACTACTACAGCTTTGAGCGGCGGGGCATACGCCTGGTGCGTATGGCGGACACCTGGCAGCTGTGCTCAGCACCGGAATATGCGGAATATATCCGCAAAGCCTTTGAGATACGCAAGCCGGCCAAGCTCTCCCAGCCGGCGCTGGAGGTGCTGGCCATCATTGCCTACTACCAGCCCACTACCCGGGCCTATATCGATCAGATTCGGGGCGTGGACAGCTCGTATACTGTGGGGCTGCTGCTGGATCGGCATATGATCGAGGAGTGTGGTACATTACAGGTGCCGGGACGGCCCAGGCTGTACCGCACTACCAAGGAATTCCTCCGGGCATTCCATCTGAACACTCTGGAGGATCTGCCGGAAATGCCGGGGCTGGAGAACGATGGGCAGCTGCGGCTGGAAAACGACGGGACCATCAGCGAGGACATGAACACCTGACAGAAGCATCTGAGAGGAGGCGGACACGGCTTGACGGCACTGTGGATAGTGGGAATACTGCTGGCAATCTTTTTGGTTGTGCAGCTGAGCCGTGTGGGCGTGCGCCTTGCCTTCGGCGAGGAGTTCAGAATAATGCTGCGGCTGGGGCCCATACGCATGCAGGTGGTGCCAAAGAAGGAAACGGCAAAGAAAAAGCCGAAAAAAGATAAAGCAACCAAGAAGAAAAAGGAAAAACCCAAAAAGGAGATGCCGAAGATCACGGCCCGGGCGGTGCTGGATAGCCTGCCGGAGCTATGGCAGATTCTGAAAAAGGGTTTGCGGATGACCTTTCACCGGGTTCGTGTTGCGCCCATGGATATCTCGGCGGTCATAGGGGGGGACGACCCGGCGGACACGGCGCTGCTCTACGGCCGGCTCAGTGCGGCCATGTATACGGCGATGCCGATGCTGCAGGAGCTGGTGGATATGCCGGACCCGCATATCCACCTGGAGCCGGAGCTGCAGGGAGGGGAGACGAGGATTTCGGGAGAAGTGGGCGTGTCCTTTTTAATATGGGATCTGACGGTTATCGGCTTTGCCTGCGGCGTGCCGCTCATTCACTGGCTCCTACGACTTCGCAAACAGCCGCCTAAGGCGGAAAACGATATTAAAACGCAATCTGGAAAGGATGAACAATATGGAAAACAAGGAAAAGACCAGCCTCAGCGAAATGATGGAGACCTCCATGAGCAAGGTGCGGGAAATGGTCAGCAGTGACACAGTCATCGGCCAGCCCATTACCACGCCGGACGGTGTAACATTGGTACCGGTATCCCGGCTGAGCTTTGGCTTTACCTGCGGCGGCAGCGACTTCGGCAAGCAGGTGGACGGCAAGAACTTTGCCGGCGGCACCGCCTCTGCCGTGAAGGTGGATCCGGTGGCGTTTCTTGTGGTGAAGGATGGTGTGACACGGGTGATGCCGGTGGCGATCCCTGCTATGGGAACAGCGGACCGCATCATTGAAATGGTGCCCCAGGTCATGGACCGGGTGGAGAGCTTCCTGGATAAAAAGAAGGAAACTACCGAATTCTAACTGCGTATACTGTTACCATCAACTGTAAAAAAGGTGATGGGGATTGAAATTTGCGCAGGTGATTGCCGCCGTGCTGACGGTATTGCTGCTGCTGACGCAGCAGGTGTGGGCCGTGGACTTGTCTGCCACGGCGGCGGTGCTCATGGATTGCGATACGGGGCAGATCCTCTACCAGAAGAATGCTGACAAACAGATGCGGATTGCCAGCACCACCAAAATCCTTACGGCCCTGGTGGTGCTGGAGGAGTGCGGGCTGCGGCAGGAGGTCACCGTGATGCAGCGGCATATGGCCGAGGGCTCCTCCATGTATCTAAAGCCCGGGGAAAGGGTGACGGTGGAGACCCTGCTATACGGCCTGCTGCTATGCTCCGGCAACGATGCGGCCCTGGCGCTGGCGGACGCCTGCGGCGGCGAAAAGCAGTGCATCCGGCGGATGAACGACCTGGCCGGACGGATCGGCATGAACAACAGCCACTTTGAAAACCCCAATGGGCTGGACGGAGAGACACACTACTCCACGGCCCGGGACATGGCGAAGCTGGCGGCTTATGGGGCTAAAAACCCTACGCTGATGCGCATATGCTCCACCATTGCCGCCCAAACCGGCGGACGCAGCATGAAAAACCACAACCGGCTGCTGCGGGAGCTGGTGGGCTGCGTGGGGATGAAAACGGGCTATACCAAGGCAGCCGGGCGGACGCTGGTATCCTGCGTGGAGCGGGAAGGGCGGATGCTGGTGGCTGTGACGCTGCAGGATGGCAACGATTGGGCCGACCATGCGGCACTGTATGCATATGGATTTGGTCGGGAAATCGGCGCGGAAACGGCGATTGCACCCGGAGAGAAAAAATATTTATAAAAAAGGCAGGTGACACCGGTGCGTCAGCGTGTACAGAAGATCATTGCCCAGGCGGGGTTATGCTCCAGGCGGACGGCGGAGGAATGGATGCTCTGCGGCCGGGTCACGGTGAACGGCGATACGGCCCGGCCCGGAGATCAGGCGGATCCGGATACGGATTGCATCGCTGTGGACGGAAAGCCATTATCCGGCAGTAAAGAGATGGTCTATCTGATGCTGCACAAGCCGAGAGGCTATGTGACAACCCTTTCAGATGAGTTTGGGCGCAGGACTGCTGCAGAGCTAATAGAGAGCTGCGGCGCGCGGGTGTTTCCTGTGGGACGACTTGATATGGATTCTGAGGGACTACTGCTGTTTACCAATGATGGCGAACTTATGCAGCAGCTTATTCACCCCAAATATGAAGTGGACAAGCTGTATCGGGTGACGGTGCGGGGGAATTGGAATAAGGGCGTGGAGCTGCTGCAGCAAATGCGCCTGCTGGAGGGAGAGCCCATTGCCCCGGCACGGGTGGAGGTGCTGTCCGGCCAAGGGGAAAAGGCTGTTCTGCAGGTGACCATCCACCAGGGAAAGAACCGGCAGATCCGGCGCATGTGCCGGCAGGCGGGATTGACCGTTCTGCGACTGGAGCGTATAGCGGAACACGGAATTTTATTAGGAAATTTGCCGTGTGGCAAGTGGAGAGCCTTGACAGAAAATGAAGTCAAAACGCTGAAGGGAAGCGATGAATTATGAGCCATAATGTGCTCTATCTGATCCGCACCGGGATGGATGATTTTTCCAAGGGACAGAAGCGGATTGCCAACTACATACTGTCTAACTACGACAAAGCTGCCTTTATGACGGCCTGCCGCCTGGGCCAGATTGCCCAGGTCAGTGAGTCCACGGTGGTGCGCTTTGCCTCTCAACTGGGGTATGACGGCTATCCGGCCATGCAGAAGGCGCTGCAGGAGCTGATCCGGGGCAAGCTCACCAGTATTCAGCGCATTGAGGCATCCGGAAAGCAGATCAACGGCGGCGACATCGCCGGCAGCGTTATGCAGCGAGATATGGAGACCATCCGCAGCACCATCGAATGCATAGACCGGACGGAGTTCGACCTGGCAGTGGAGAAGCTGGTGGATGCGAAGCACATCTATCTGCTGGGTGTGCGGTCATCGGCTTTTTTGGCGGGCTATCTGAATTTTTATTTTCATCTTATCTTTAAGAATGTGACCCTGGTGCAGAGCGCAGCAGGGGAGATATTCGACCAGATGCTGCGCATCGGTCCGGGGGATGTGCTGGTGGGCATCAGCTTCCCCAGGTACTCTCAAATTGCGGTGAATGCCGTGCGCTTCGCCAGGGACAGAGGGGCGGATGTGATTGCCGTGACGGACAGCAAAATGTCGCCTATTTACAAGATGGCCAGCGCTTCTCTGCTGGTGAGCAGCGATATGATCTCGTTTGTGGATTCTATGGCAGCGCCTGTGAGCCTGCTGAACGCACTCATTATGGCGGTGGGACAGCAGAAAAGTGAGGAGACCGCTGAGTCGTTCTCGGAGCTGGAGCGTGTGTGGTCCCAGTATGGGGTTTTTGGGGATGCTGAAGATGAATAGGGAGATCGTGGTTATCGGTGGTGGTGCGGCCGGCATGATGGCAGCCATTGCTGCGGCAGAGCGGGGGGCTGCCGTGCGTCTGCTGGAGCCAAACGAGCGGCTTGGCAAAAAATTGAATATCACCGGCAAGGGCCGGTGCAACGTGACCAACAACTGCACCGTGGAGGAGCTGTTGGCGCATATTCCCCGTAATGGCAAGTTCCTTTACAGTGCTTTAGCTCGCTTCACAAGCGCCGATGCTATGGCGTTTTTGGAGGGGATCGGCGTACCGCTGAAAACGGAGAGAGGAAACCGGGTGTTTCCTGTGTCAGATTGCGCGTTTGACGTATCCGGGGCGCTGAAGAAGCGGATGGAGAAGCTGGGCGTTCGCTGGGAGCATGACCGGGCGGTGTCTCTATTGGTGGAGGAGGGCGCAATCAGTGCCGTACAGGGGGAAAAGAAGGAGTACCCGGCTGCGGCGGTGATTTTAGCCACGGGGGGCGTGTCCTATCCCGGGACGGGCTCTACCGGTGACGGCTACCGGATGGCCGCCCAGCAGGGCCACACCATTGTGGAGCCCCACGGCTCCCTGGTGCCGCTGGTGAGCGATGATCCCTGCTGCGAACAGATGCAGGGGCTGGCGCTAAAAAACGTGCTGCTTTCCGCCCAAAATGAAAAGGGGAAAACTGTGTTCAGCGAGTTCGGCGAGATGCTGTTCACCCATTTCGGTGTATCGGGGCCGCTGGTGCTGTCGGCCAGTGCGCACCTGCGGGATTGGGACAAGCATACCTATAGGCTTTCCATCGACCTGAAGCCGGCTCTTTCAGAGGAAAAGCTGGAGGAGCGGCTGCTGCGGGAGCTGCGGGAGCAGAGCAACCGGAACATGGAAAACGTGCTATCCTCGCTGCTGCCCCACAGCATGGTGCCGGTGATGTGCCGGCGGCTGGGGCTTTCCCCGGAGCTGAAGGCCAACTCACTGAAGAAGGAGCAGCGCCGGGCGCTGCTGCAGGAGCTGAAGCATTTTAAGCTATCCATTACCGGCCCCCGGCCGGTGGCGGAGGCCATCGTCACCTCCGGCGGCGTTAAGGTGGGAGAGGTAAACCCCAACAGCATGGAATCCAAAAAGGTCCGCGGCCTTTTCTTCGCGGGAGAGATTTTGGATGTGGATGCTTACACGGGCGGGTTCAACCTGCAGATCGCTTGGTCTACGGGCCGGGCGGCAGGGATCGCCGCCGCAGAAATAAAAGGAGAGGGAAAACTATGAGCGTATATTCCGTGGCCGTGGACGGACCGTCCGGAGCAGGCAAAAGCACGCTGAGCAAGGCTGTGGCCAAGGAGCTGGGCATTGTATATGTGGACACCGGCGCCATTTACCGCAGCATTGGCTACTATATTTACAAAAACGGCATGGATCCCAAAGACGCCGCGGCGGTGGTGGCCGTGCTGCCGCAGATCCGGGTGGACATGCGCTACAGCGATGATGGATTGCAGCATATGCTCCTCAATGGAGAGGATGTAACGGAGCAGATCCGGCTGCCGGAGATTTCCATGTATGCCTCCGCTGTATCCGCTATCCCGGAGGTGCGTACTTTTTTACTGGAAATGCAGCGGGATATGGCCCGGCGCAGCAGCGTCATTATGGATGGCCGGGATATCGGCACCGTGGTGCTGCCGCAGGCCCAGGTGAAGATATTCCTCAGCGCCGACGTGGAGGTGCGGGCTCGCCGCCGGACTATGGAGCTGGAGCGGCGGGGGACGCCAAAGCCCTATGAGCAGGTGCTGGAGGAAATGAAGGCGCGGGATTGGGCGGACAGCCACCGGGCGGCAGCACCGCTGCAGGCGGCCGCGGACGCCGTGACAGTGGACACAACCCATATGGATTTTCAACAGAGCATGGACGCCATTTTACAGGAGATCAGAAAGCGGGTCAGATAATGAGCAGCAAGTATTTTGCCACCGTATATGATATTGTGAAGCCTATTGCCACCTTCCTGCACCCTATCCGGGTGGAGGGGCTGGAGAACGTGCCCAAGGAAGGGCCTGTGCTGCTGTGCCCCAATCACAGCAGTAACTGGGATCCTATTTTGCTTATTTGCGCCCTGGGGCGGGAGGCAAACCTGCAGATCATGGGGAAGAACCAGCTGTTTAAGATCCCCATTCTGCGCACGTTCCTGCGGAAAATGGGTGTATTCCCCGTGGACCGGGGCCACTCCGACATCGGCGCGGTAAAAAGGTCCATCCAGGCCCTGAAGGATGGGTTTTTGCTGATGGTGTTTCCTGAAGGGACCCGGGTGCGCAAAAAGAACCGTGGGGCACGGCCCAAGGGCGGCGTGGCCATGATGGCCATCCGGGCCGGAGCCAAGCTGATGCCCATTTATATCGGCACGAAAAAGCGGCTGTTTGCCAAGGTGCCTATTATTTTCGGCAAGCCCTTTACACCGGCATACACAGGGCGAAAGGGAACTGTTGAGGAATACCAGGCCAACGCCGACGAGGTGATACGCCGGGCGTATGAATTAGGGGGAGAGACATGGACGTAATGGTGGCGCAGAGCGCCGGATTCTGCTACGGCGTAAAGCGGGCGGTGGACATGGCTCGGGACACAGCGCACCGGGGAGAGCCCTGCGTGATGCTGGGCAGCATTATCCACAATGCCAACGTGGTGGCGGAGCTGGAGGCACTGGGGATGCGCAAGGCGGAATCCTGGCAGGAGGTCCTGCCCGGCGAAACGGTGGTCATCCGCTCCCACGGGGAGAAAAAAGAGGTTTTTGAAAAGCTGGAGGAGCTGGGCGCCCGGTGCGTCAACGCTACCTGCCCCAATGTGCTGCGTATCCAACAGCTTGTGGCCCAGGCCCAGGAGGAGGGGAGGACGCCCCTTATCATCGGCGAGCCCCATCACCCGGAGGTCATGGGTGTGGCCAGCTGGTCGGATCGGTCGGTAATCCTGCCGGGAC
>ERZ857984.1643-NODE-1643-length-16932-cov-2.771464_pt1 | contig 16932 bp, 15 predicted proteins | sample MGYA00519914_ERZ857984 | MGnify/ENA primary metagenome ERZ857984 (study PRJEB31778, sample SAMEA3449417) | human gut metagenome | biome: human gut; feature: human-associated habitat; material: faeces | place: United Kingdom | collected 2010/2012 ... | reverse complement strand
GCCGCTCCGCTTGCCCGGCTACCTTCCCCGAAAGCCTCACCAGTCGGAAAGATCCGGCATGGACGAAGCTGTGGCAAAAATAATGACAAAAATCAGGATGTACAGCACGATACCGATCGCCACCCAGATCAAGGATGCCTTTGCCCAGTTGGCACGGTTGCGGTTGCCGGTACTGCTCACCGCCCATACGATCAGCAGGATCAGATTGACAAGCGGAATGATCATCAACAGTTGTGTGACGAACCAATCGGATACGGACATCACCTGACGGTCTTTTTCCCGGGGGTCGAACACCGGCCCGGCAGGATTTTGGTACATTTCTTCCATGGGTAATACGTGTTAAATGTTAGGATTGTATGATGCGAAATACGGATTTACCGGCTGCGAAGAGGAGACTCGTCGCCTCTTGTTTTCTGCGCTTTTACGCCAGACCAAGGTAGTCATTTTACAAGGATCTTCATCGCTCCTTGTCGAAATTTTTGCGTTCCTCCGATCAAAAAATACCGGAATATTTCTCAGGAACACATCCAAGGCAAGAAAAAATACGTTCCCAACTCCCTGCATCGCTGCAAGTACACCGGGAATGCGTACCTTTGCAGGTACGAAACCCGAAAAACGCATTTTCCCATGCCCACCATCACCCCCGATCCGGGCTCGTCCCGCAGTAAGACCCAGCAGGTGCGCGAGATGTTCGATCGTATCTCCGGGCACTACGATTTCCTGAATCACTTCCTCTCCTGGGGCATCGACGTACTGTGGCGGAAAAAACTGGTAAAAATCGCCCAGCCGGCGCGCGGAGGCAGGATCCTGGACATCGCCACCGGAACAGGCGACCAAGCGATCATGCTGGCCGAAAAACTCGCTCCCCAGCGCATCGATGCCGTGGATCTTTCGGAAAAAATGATGGACTTCGGCCGGGAAAAGGTCCGGAAAAAAGGCCTCGAAGAGAAGATATTTTTCCAGCGGGCCGACTGCCAGAGTCTGCCGTTCGGACACAACACGTTCGATCTGGCTACCGTTTCCTTCGGGGTGCGCAATTTTGAAAATCTGGCCCAAAGCCTCTCCGAAATCCATCGGGTGCTCAAACCGGGCGGCATGCTGCTGATCCTCGAGTTTTCCTACCCCACCCGCTTCCCGATCCGACAACTTTACACCTTTTACACCCGTTACATCCTGCCCGCCGTCGGACGGATCGTCTCCCGCGACGCCCGTGCGTACACCTACCTGCCGGAGTCCATCCGCGCTTTCCCGGCCGGACGCAGTTTCACCAACATTCTGCGTGCGGACGGATTTCTGGCCACGCGCTTTCTCCCGCTCACCGGCGGGATCGCCACCATCTATTCGGCCCTCAAACCCCGTCAGGAACTGCGATGACCCTCGAAGTACAACTTCGCCTTACCCCCTCCCAAGCGGCAAATGCCGACCTGGTGCGGGAAGCTGCCTGCCGCAAGGCCCGGATCGCGCCCCGTACGCTCAATGCCCTGCGGGTACTTCGCCGCTCGATCGACGCCCGTGCCCGTGAACCGATGGTCGAAGTTGCCGTAGCGGTGTATTCGGGGAACGATTTCCCGCAGGACACCCCACCGGTAGAATATCCCGATGTGCGCGGGGCGGAGGAAATCGTCATCGTGGGTTCCGGTCCGGCCGGGATGTTCGCAGCGTTGAAGGCCATCGAATGCGGTTACCGGCCCATCGTCCTGGAACGGGGCAAGGACGTGCATGCGCGCCGCCGGGACATCAAGGCACTTTGCACCCAACACATCGTCGATCCCGATTCCAATTACTGCTTCGGCGAAGGGGGCGCCGGGACCTACTCGGACGGGAAACTGTACACCCGCTCTAAAAAACGGGGCGACACCTCGGGCATCCTCGCCCGTCTGGTACAACACGGAGCATCTCCCGAGATCATCACCGATGCCCGCCCGCACATCGGCACCGACAAGTTGCCTGCCGTGGTGGAAAACATCCGCCGGCAGATCGTCCAATGCGGCGGCGATTACCTGTTCGGCCGCCGGGTGAGCGACCTGCAGATCCGCCACGGACGGGTCTGCGGAGTGGAGACCCTCGGCGGGGAACGCTTCGAAGCGCGAGCCGTAATCCTGGCTACGGGACACTCGGCGCGGGACATCTACGAACTGCTGCACCGCAAGGGGATCGCCCTCCAAGCCAAAGGAACGGCCGTAGGCGTGCGTTTGGAACATCCCCAGGACCTTATCGACCGTATCCAGTACGGTCCGAAAGGTCGCGGGCAGTACCTTCCGGCAGCGGCCTACCGCGTGGTGGCGCAAAGCGGCGGGCGGGGCGTTTACAGCTTTTGCATGTGTCCGGGAGGCTACATCGTGCCCAGTGCGACCGACGCCCGGCAGGTGGTGGTAAACGGCATGTCACCGTCCATGCGCAACGGCCGCAAAGCCAACTCGGGCATTGTCGTTTCGCTCGAACCGCAGGACCTCCCTCCCCAGTACGAACGCTACGGAGTGATGGGGCTGCTGCAGTTCATCCGGGACATCGAATGCCGCGCTTGGGAGACTGGAGGGGAAACCCAGACAGCGCCCGCTGCCCGGATGACGGACTTCTGCCAGAAGCGCATCTCGTCTTCCCTTCCCGATACGACTTACCTTCCGGGGATCGTCCCGGCCGATCTGGACCAGGTGTTGGGCCCGTTCATCGCTCCCCGTCTGCGGGAAGGATTGCAGGCGTTCGGGCGGAAGATGCGGGGGTTCTATACCGAAGAGGCAACCCTGATCGGGGTGGAAACGCGTACTTCCTCTCCCCTGCGCATCCCTCGCGACCCGGCAACCCTCGCGCACCCGCAGGTATCCGGTCTGTTCCCTTCGGGCGAAGGGGCGGGCTACGCCGGAGGCATCGTCTCGGCGGCGGTCGATGGGCAAAACTGCGCCTTGGCGGCTATCGAATACTTGAAAAGTCTCTGATCGATCGGGGGAGCATTCTTTTTCCCGGATTTTCTGACGAAAAAACCCCGTCCGCTTTATCCCGACACGGCGCATCGGTATGTGGTGGTTTGCCAGAGAACACCGAGCGTTTCTTGTCAAAAGAATTCGTGGGAACTATTTTTAACATTCTGCGCCCGGGGATGATACCGTTGCACGACCTCCGACAAACGGGAGAGATCGATGTGGGTGTATATCTCGGTGGTGGTGATGGAGGCATGTCCCAACATGGCCTGAATGTCGGCCAAGTCTGCTCCTCCCTCCAGCAAATGCGTGGCAAAACTGTGGCGCAAGGTGTGGGGGCTGACTTTTTTCTCGATCCCGGCATCGGCAGCCGCGCGGCGGATGATGGTAAAGACCATCGCCCGGGTGAGCCCCGTTCCCCGGCGGGAAAGAAATACGGTGTCGGCCCAGCGCGAGGAGACTTCCTGATGCGAGCGGACGGTGTCGATATAGCTTTGTACCAAACGGATGGCCCGGGCATTTATCGGGACAAAACGCTCCTTCGAGCCCTTTCCCCGCACGCGGATAAAACCTTCGGCAAAAAACAGGTCGGAGAGGTGCAGCTCGGTGAGTTCCGACACCCGCAATCCGCAGGCGTACATCAATTCGAGCATCGTACGGTTGCGTTCGCCCTGAGGCTCGTCCAGCCGGATCGCCGCGATGAGCCGATCCACTTCCTCTACCGTGAGTACGTCAGGCAGACGGCGCCCCGTTCGGGGCGTTTCGAGCAGCAGCGCAGGATTTTCCTCCGTGTAGTTCTCCACGTTCAGAAAACGGTAAAAGCCCCGCACGGCCGATACCAGACGCGAAAGGGAACGGGGAGAAAGCCCCTGTCGGGCACACTCCCGCACGAAACCCTCCAAGAGTTCGAAGGTGAGTTCCCAGGGGGCGTTCTGCGGGCAATGCTGCTGGACGTAAAGCCGGAGTTTTTCCAAATCGAGGGCATACGACTGGGCCGTACGGGGGCTCAACCCGCGCTCGATGCGCAGGTAATGCGAGAAATCCCGGATACTCTCTTGCCAGTGGTTCACGGTACAAATCGTCTTTGAAATGGCTAAAATTAGCAAATAGATCGCTATCTTTGCACATGTATAATCGCATTTTGTCATGAAAATACTGATCCTCAACGGTCCGAATCTCAACTTGCTGGGACGGCGCGAACCCTCGGTGTACGGCGACCGATCCTTCGACGAGTATTTCCAAGTATTGCAAAAACGCTACGCGAAACACGATCTGGAGTATTTCCAGAGCAATTCGGAAGGCGAGATCATCTCAAAGATCCATCAGGTGGGCTTCGACTACGACGGCATCGTGCTCAACGCCGGTGCCTACACCCACACCTCGATCGCCATTGCGGACGCCATCCGGGCGGTCCACACTCCGGTGGTCGAACTGCATATCTCCAACGTGTACGCCCGCGAAGAATACCGCCACCGTTCGATGATCGCCCCGGCCTGCCGGGGATGCATCTGCGGATTCGGGTTGAAAGGCTACGACCTGGCCATCGAGAGCTTTTTGGGCGACGAGGCCGCTTCGAAAAAAACGCTGGGAAAAAAATGGCAAAAGGCCTTCGAGATCGCCGAGGAACTTCGCGCCAACGGCGACCGTTTGGCGGTGATCGCCGAAAAACTCAACCAAATGGAAGTAAAAACTCCCCGGGGAAAGGTCTGGACGGTACAGACCGTCGGGAGAATGTTGCAAAAGAAGAAGAACTGACGTTTTATATATGGTAACTGCCGAACAGGTAAAAGACATCATAACCCGTACCGCCGCACTGGGCCGGTATTTGGACATCGACAAAAAACTGGCCCGCATCGAGGCCGACGAAGAAAAAACCCAGGATCCCGCGTTTTGGAACGACGCCAAGGAAGCCGAACGGCTGATGAAGCACCTGCGCAGCGAAAAACGCTGGGTGGACGACTTCCACGAGGTCAAAACGGCGGCGGACGACTTGGAAGTGATTTACGATTTTTACAAACAGGAAGGCGCCACCGAAGAGGAAGTGGAGGAGCACTACTCCACCGCGCGGAAAAAACTGGAAGACCTCGAATTTCGCAACATGCTCTCCGGCGAAGAGGATGCCATGAGCGCCGTATTGCAGATCACGGCCGGAGCGGGCGGCACCGAGAGCAACGACTGGGCATCGATGCTCATGCGCATGTACCTGATGTGGGGCGAAAACTTCGGTGCCAAGATCCGCGAGCTCAACTATCAGGAAGGCGACGTGGCCGGGATCAAGACCGTTACTCTCGAATTTGACGCCGAGTACGCCTTTGGTTACCTCAAGGGCGAAAACGGCGTACACCGCCTGGTGCGCATCTCGCCTTTCGATGCTGCGGCACGGCGGCACACCTCGTTTGCCTCGGTGTACGTGTACCCCTTGGTGGACGACACCATCGAGATCCACATCAACCCGGCGGACATCACTTGGGATACGTTCCGCTCCTCGGGAGCCGGCGGCCAGAACGTCAACAAGGTAGAAACCGGCGTACGCCTGCACCACGCTCCCTCGGGCATCGTGATCGAAAACACCGAGACACGTTCCCAGTTGGAGAACAAGGAAAAAGCGATGCAATTGCTCCGTTCGCAACTCTACCGCATCGAACTGGAAAAACGCCAGGCCAAACGCGCGGAGATCGAAGCCGGAAAGATGAAGATCGAATGGGGTTCGCAGATACGCAACTACGTCCTGCAGCCCTACAAACTGGTCAAGGACCTGCGCACCGGGTACGAAACCTCGGACACCGATGCCATCCTCTCGGGCAGGATCGACGATATGCTCAAGTCCTACCTGATGATGATGGGCCAGAAAGACGCCGAAAAAGCGGACGAAAGCCCGTTTTAAGAAGCCTTTCCGGACCTTTTTCCTTGCCGACGGGCAAAGCAAGTCTCGGATGGCACCGAGAGGATCCCGACAGATACCGGTCTATTTGCAGCCTCGGCCGTTTATCTCCGGGGCGGGATGAACGTAACAAAATCCGATAAAAAACGAAAAACATGACATACGACGAACTTTTTGCACAGATCCGCCGGAAAAAGAGTTTCCTGTGCGTAGGACTGGACCCGGACGTGCGCAAACTCCCCGCTTGTCTGAAGGAGGCGCAGGAGCCCTTGTTCGACTTCTGCCGTGCCATCATCGACGCTACTGCACCCTACTGCGTGGCCTACAAGCCCAATACCGCCTTCTTCGAATCGTGCGGAGCGGCCGGATGGCAGGCTTTGGAAAAGACCGTCGCCTATCTCCGTACCCACTACCCGGACGTGTTGACCATCGCCGACGCCAAGCGCGCCGACATCGGCAATACTTCCGCCCTGTACGCCCGGACATTTTTCGAGACGATGGATTTCGATGCGGTAACCGTAGCTCCGTACATGGGGAGCGACTCGGTGGGACCGTTCCTGGAGTTCGAGGGCAAGTGGGTCGTGCTGCTCGCCCTGACCTCCAACTCCGGCGGAGGCGATTTCCAGCTCACTACCCTGGCCAGCGGAGAGCCCTTGTATCGGAAAGTGCTCGAAACGTCCCGGCAATGGGCCTCGGCCGAGCGGATGATGTACGTAGTGGGTGCCACGAAAGCCGAATACCTTTCCCAGGTGCGGAAAATCGTTCCGGATCATTTCCTGCTGGTGCCCGGCGTCGGAGCGCAGGGAGGCAGTCTGGAAGAGGTATGCCGGCACGGGATGAACAGTCATTGCGGATTGATCGTCAACTCTTCACGCGGTATCATCTACGCTTCTTCCGAAAGTGATTTTGCACAGGCAGCCGCCTGCGAGGCGGCGAAACTGCAAGCCTCGATGCAACGCGAACTCGAAAACGCCGCCCTGGTCTAACCCCCTTCGTTTTTACCCCAGAAAACCATGCCGTTCGCTGCAGAACTCTACGAAGCAGGCGCCCGCATCGGGCTGTGGAACATCACCGAAAGCGAAGCGGCGCTGCGCACCGGTATCACGCTTTCCCCGGCTTCGATGTCGCTGATCAACGCTTCGGGCAGCGCCAAGCGTCGCCGCGAACTGCTGGCGGTACGCTCCCTGATGCACCGGATGGGTATTTCCGACAACGACCTGTACTACCAGGACGAAAAACCGATGCTGCGCAGCGGGCGTTTCATCAGCATTTCCCATTCGGGAACGATGGCCTGTATCGCCCTCTCGGCCGAAGGACCGGTGGGGGTCGATATTCAGGAGATCAAACCTCGCCTGTCCATCGTGGTGCGCTGGCTCACCAAGTCGGCTCCGGATGCAGCAGGCCGCAACGTAAGCCTGATCCGTTCGGGGCTTTTGTGGACAGCCCGCGAAGCGATGTTCAAACTCGCCGGTCGGGAGGGAGTCTCGATGCGCAGTTTTCATACCCGTTTGCCGGAAGGAGAAATAGGCACCCAAGGGTGTTTCCCCGGATATTTGGACACCGGGACGGGGACGGAAACGTTCCAGGTACACTACCGCGTATTGGAAGGCTATGTCCTGGCCGTGGCTTTCCCCACGGAAGCAGCCGAGGCGGCGGAAGACGCTTCCGATCTTTAAGCTGCCCTCCCCTTGACTGAAGACAGCAGGGCGGGATTCCGACCGGGAACGTCCCCAGTCGGGAAATTCAGGAAAATATCCGATCGCATGAATCCTCCGCACGAAAAAGAAAAAATCCAAGAGATGACTCCCGGGAAGGTTCCCGTGGGCCTTGTCGGTTTTCTCCGCCATCCGAATGAAAATCTCAAGGCGGACTATCGTCCCGGGGGACTGCTGCGGACGGTCTGCTGGTGGGCGGGAGTTCAGGTTTTCTTTGCAATAGCCATGGCGCTACTGATCACCTTCGACCTGGGCCAAGGGGGTGCGGAGGATACCACCCGGGCGTCGATGCCTCCGGAAGGCGTTTCCGCCAAGGCTTTCCTTTGGCTGCTCATCTTTCTTCCCCCGGTGTTGGAGGAGTTCCTGTTCCGCTATCCGCTTCGCCGTACGCGCTGGGCGCTGACCCTCTGGAGTACGGTGGCGACCTATCTGCTGGTCTCGGCCCTGGCGGGTGTACGGGGCATCGAACCGCAAGGCCTCCTCTGGCGTTTGGCCCTGGGTGGGGCCGTCGGTTTGGCTGTGGGGATGGGCGGCTGGCGGTACGCGCTGAAGATAAACTTCGGGGGGCTGTTTTACTTCTCGGCGGCGGTATTTGCCCTGCTGCACTTGTCCAACCTGCATGGGGAGGACTTCCAGTGGATTTACCTGCCGTACTTGTTGGTTTACACGCTGGACAAATTTGCTTCGGGACTGGTGTTCGGGTACGCACGGATGCGGCACGGATTCGGGGCGGCCGTTGTCCTGCATGTGCTCTCCAACCTGTTTTTCGTCATATAGTTCGATGTTCAATAATCTGGCACAATCCTTGTCGAAAACTACATTTAACCCCATGAATTCGGCTCTGTTTTTACGCATCGTACATCGGTTGGCAAAGGCTATCTCGTTCGCTATTTGTCTCTTCTTCTGTACTTGTTCGGCAAAGGGGTCGTTACTTCCGGAGCATGCCGATACGATCCGAGACGGGAAAACCGTCTTTCTTGATTCGTTGTTGCGTGCAGTTTACTCTGAAGACCAGAATGTACGCATCGGCTTCGAAAGAGTCATCGGAAGCAACCATGCCGACAGCATCCTTGCGTTCTCTATGCGCATGGAAGAGGTCGATCGCTATTGTCAGGAGATCGTTTTCCCTATTTTGGATACTCTCGGAATTCCCGACGGACTTTCCGAACGTTCTTACGACGCTCTCTTCCTGGTGGTACAGCATGCCGATGCGGAAGCCCAACATAAATATTTTCCCCTCTTTCGCTCTGCTGCTGAAAAAGGTCTCGTGTCCCCATCCGATGTCGCCACCATGCAGGACCGTATCCTGATGCGGGAAGGACGGCTTCAGATATACGGCACCCAGACGTTTACCTCGCAAAAAATTCTCCTGGACCGAAATGGAAACGCCTCTTCGGATGCCGAAGGGAGTGCCATATACCTTTGGCCCGTATCCTCGCCCGACAGTTTGGACATCCGAAGAGCCAAGGTCGGTCTTCCTCCGATAGAGGAATACTTCGCCGTATTTCAAGAAGCTGGCATGGAACTTATCTGGGACCGTTCCCTTACCGTAGAAAAGGCCCGGGCTCTTCGCTAAACCTGGTTATCATCGTTTTCCCGGGGATTTTTTCGCAAGAACAGTTTTTTACAATTTCCTCCTGTCCCGAGTTTGTTTGGCTTTGCTTATCTTTTGATAAGACAGGGTGCGGCTTGGCCGCGTCTTGGGCAAAACTTCGTTTTCCCCCTTGCCGCTGCGCTCGCCTTACCCTATCTTTGCAAATAATAAACCCTTGCGCTCTTGGACAAGAGCAAAGGAGAAAAAGGGAAAAAAACCTTTTTCCTACGGCATGAGGTTTTTTCAAAACACGAAAAAAGAACAAAAAAGAATATGGCAAACATCCTGGCTATCGTCGGAAGGCCGAACGTGGGCAAATCGACGCTTTTCAACCGCCTGACCCAGACGCGGCAGGCCATCGTGGACTCCGTTTCGGGTGTAACCCGCGACCGCCACTATGGAAAATGCGACTGGAACGGTTTGGAATTTTCGGTGATCGACACCGGCGGGTATGTCCGCGGGTCGGACGATATCTTCGAGGACGAGATCGCCAAACAAGTGCACCTGGCCATCGACGAAGCGTCGGTGATCCTGCTGATGACCGATGCCCAGTCCGGGGTAACGGCCATGGACCAGGAAGTGGCACAGATCCTGCGCCGCAGCAAAAAGCACGTTCTGCTGGCTGTAAACAAGGTCGACAGCTCCATTCACGAGCCTTTTACGGCCGATTTCTATTCGCTCGGACTGGGTGCCCCCTACTCCGTTTCAGCCATCAACGGCAGCGGTACGGGCGAGATCCTCGATGCGGTGGTGGAATTCTTCCGCCGCGACGAGGCCGAACAGCCTTCCGAGCAGGCCGACCCTTCGGAAAAAGCCCTGCCCCGCTTTGCCATCGTCGGAAGACCGAACGTGGGCAAGTCCTCGCTCACCAACGCCCTGCTGGGGGAAGACCGCCACATCGTCACCAACATCGCCGGGACGACCCGCGACGCAGTCGATTCGCTCTACAACCGCTTCGGACACCGTTTTTACCTGGTGGATACGGCCGGTCTGCGCAAAAAGAGCAAGGTGGAGGAAGACCTGGAGTTCTACTCGGTGATGCGCTCGGTACGGGCCATTGAAAACGCCGACGTATGCCTGCTGGTGATCGACGCCACGCAAGGCTTCGAAGCCCAGGACATGAACATCTTCCACTTGGCCGACTCCAACCGCAAGGGCATCGTCATCCTGGTAAACAAATGGGACCTGGTGGACAAGAGCCACAATACGGCACGGGATTTCGAAAAGGCGATCCGCGAAAAGATAAGCCCTTTTACCGACGTGCCCATCCTGTTCATCTCCGCTTTGGAGAAACAGCGCATCTTCAAAGCGGTCGAAACGGCCGTCCGCGTGTATGAAAACCGCGCCCGGCGCATCAAGACCAGCGAGCTGAACGAGGTGATGATCCCCATCGTGGAGTCGACTCCTCCGCCGGCCACCAAAGGCAAGTACATCCGGATCAAGTTCTGCACCCAGCTGCCTACCGCCTCGCCCAAGTTCGCGTTCTTTGCCAACCTGCCGCAGTACATCAAAGAGCCGTACAAACGCTTTGTCGAGAACAAGCTGCGGGAAAATTTCGACTTTACCGGCGTGCCGCTGGACATCTATTTCCGCAAGAAATAATAACCCGTCCCTTTCGGAGGCCGCCTGCACTGGCGCAAACGAGCTCTTTTTCAAACAAAAAACGGAACGAACCTTTCACGTGAAAGACTTTAGAAAATACGGACTCCTCGCCTTGTTTGCCTTTACAGTGGCAACCTTTTCGCTCCTGGGGGCTGGCCCGACCCGGCAGTCCCCTCCGCCGGAACAAAACAACGTCCCCACTTCGGAGGGATATACGGACGGTGTGCCGGTGGATAACGGTTCATGGGGGGCTCCGGCACGTCCGCTGTCGGCTCCGAAACAAATGCCCGAGCGCATCCCTTCGAAGGACCTTCCCCAGCCCGTCCACCCGGTGAAAAAGGCGACTCCGGCAGCCTCCGACCGGGATACCTCGGCTACCGCAGCGGCTTCCCCGCAAGCTCCTGTCTCCCCATCCTCGGGGAACACCCGCACGACCCGCATCCGCATCGACAATGCCGACCTGATCAGCAACAACGAGGACCTCGCTCCGGGGGTACAGAAACTCATCGGCAATGTGCGTTTTCGCCACGGAAACACGCTGATGACCTGCGACAAGGCCGAATACAACCGCTCGCAGAACACGTTCTTTGCCACCGGGAATGTATTTGTCAACGAAGGCGACACCCTGACCCTTCGCAGCGACCAGATGCTCTACACGGGCGACGACCAGCTCATCAAAGCTTTCGGGCATGTCGTGCTCACCCACAAGACCACCACCCTGCGCACCGATACGCTGGACTACGACCGGATGCGCGAACAGGCCTACTACTTCTGCTCGGGAACCATCACCGACGACAAAAACACGCTGGAGAGCCAGATCGGTGTTTACCGGGTACCGGACGACATGGTCGATTTTTACCTCGACGTACACGCTTGGGATCCGGAGTACAACATGTATTCCGACACTCTGCACTACCACACCGAGACCAAAATCATCACCGTCGAAGGGCCGACCAACATTTACAGCGACAAAAACCGCATCTATACCGAACGGGGCTCCTACGACACCCAAAGCAGAGTAACGGACGGCTACCGCAACAACCGTGTTTCGTACGGACGGCGTATGCTCCGCTCGGACACCCTGCACTACGACCGTCAGGAAGGGTACGCCCGGGCCGTATCCCGGGTAGAAATCCAGGATACCACCCAGCGCGCAGCCGTGTACGGGGATTTTGCCGAGTATTTCGAGGCGCAGGATTCGATCATCTTCCCCCGCCGTCCCAAAGCGGTTCAGGTGTTGGATCGCGACACTCTGTACTCGCGAGCCGATACGATGATGGTAACCCGCCGCAGTTCGCTGATGGCCTATCTGAAGGCGCGTAACGCTACGGCCGATTCCACCGCTGCCCAGAGCGAATCCCTTGCCGGAGAACACGGGGTGAATGCGGAAAAGATCTCGGAGATCTTCGGCAATTTTTCCGGGGTGAAACTCCCGGACCGCCCTATCGAAGCACCGGACAGTACGGCGATGTCCCCTTCCCCGGACAGTCTTTCGGCGGAAGAGACGCCCGATGCCCCGGCCGTCGACACCCTGGCCGGGATGAGTGAAAAACAACGGCGCAGAGCGGAAAAGAAACGCCTTCGTGAAGAAAAACGCGCTGCCAAGGCAGCCGCCTGGGAACAGAGACAAAAAGAGAAAGGAAAGGGAAACACCGCTGCTGCTCTGGTAACCGACACGCTCGCCGTAGAAGTCCTTTCTCCGGAGCAGTTGGCTCCCGAGGCGGACAGTGTGGCTGCCGCTCCTGCGATCGACACGCTTGGGATCGCCCCTTCTCCCTCGAATTGGGGTACGCTTGCTCCGTCCGTAGAGGATTCGCTCCTGCCCCCACCGCCCGATACCCTTGCTTGGAACCGGGAGTCGGACGACAGCCTGCGGGTGATGCGTTCGTTCCACCACGTGCGCTTTTACAAGAAAGACCTTTCGGGGGTGGCCGATTCGGTATTCTACGACCAGAAAACAGGCGTGATGAGCCTGTACGGTTCGCCGGCCATCTTTGCGCAGGAAAGTCAGATCACGGCCGATTCCATTTACGTCACGCGCGATCTGGAGAAAAACGTCCTCGATTCGATCATTCTGGTGAGCGAAGCCTTCATCCTCTCGCAGGACAACCGGGACTCCAGTCTCTACAACCAGATCCGGGGCAAGACAATGCGGGGAAAGATCATCGACAACGACCTGCGCATCGTCAATATCGTGGGCAACGCTCAAACGCTGTATTACTCCTACGACAACAGCGGAAAGAGCATCGGACTCAACAGCAGTACCGCCTCGACAATGCAGGTGATTCTGAAAGACTCCCGGGTGCAGAAAGTGCGCTTTAACAAGCAGCCCAAAGGGGTGATGTTGGCTGCCGGAAAGGATTCTCCGGAGGAAGCCCAACGACTTCCCGGTTTTGTCGTCCGCAGCGACGAACGCCCCTTGAGTCCTGAAAATATCTGGGAAGGACCGGTAGAGATCGACTTGGGATTTGCGGCACCCCCTGTTACCGCAGCCACGGCGGGCGTCGCCACAGGCGACGAGGAAGACAACGGCTCCTGGAGCTCCGAAGCAGCCCCCTCGCAGGATACGCCGCCTTCTCCCGCGACGTCCGAGGCAGATTCCGGAAAAAATCCCTAAGCGGAAAGTTTCTCCCGAAGTTGTTTTTTCTCACAAAACTCCCTGCCCGGGGTAAAAAAACACCGGGGTTCTCCTCGTATCTTTGCCCCGAACCAACCAAGAAACATACTTTGCATACTATGGAGTACGACGAAATCCGACAATGGATAGAACGCGCCTGGGACGACCGCTCCCTGCTGGAAAACCCGGAAGTACAACAAGCGATCCTCCAAACGATCGATCTGTTGGATCAGGGGCGCTTGCGCGTAGCCTCCCCCAACCCCGAAGGCGACTGGGAAATCCACACCTGGGTAAAAAAAGCCGTGGTGCTGTATTTTCCCCTCCGTCCGATGGAAACCCTCGCGGCCGGGCCGCTCGAGTGGCGGGACAAGATACCCCTGAAGACGGACTACGCCTCCCGGGGAGTACGTGCCGTGCCGCCCGCAGCCGCCCGCTACGGGGCTTACATTGCCCCCGACGTGATCTTGATGCCTTCGTACGTCAACATCGGTGCTTATGTCGATAGCGGGACGATGGTCGATACGTGGGCTACGGTGGGCTCCTGCGCCCAGATAGGGCGCCATGTACATCTCTCGGGCGGAGTGGGCATCGGAGGAGTGCTGGAACCTCTGCAAGCCTCGCCGGTGATCGTGGAAGACCACGCGTTCATCGGGTCGCGTTGTATCGTGGTAGAGGGTTGCCACATCGGCCGGGAAGCAGTCCTGGGCGCGGGTGTGGTGCTGACCGGTTCGACCCGGATCATCGACGTAACCACCCCACAGGGACGGCAGTACATCGGGTATGTGCCGCCTCGCAGCGTGGTGATCCCGGGGTCGTTCGAAAAACAATACCCCGCCGGTCGGTTCAGCGTGCCGTGCGCCTTGATCATCGGGCAGCGGAAAGAAAGTACCGACAAGAAGACTTCGCTCAACGATGCCTTGCGGCAATACGAAATAGCCGGATGATAACGGGTAATAAAAGTTCGGAAGGGCTGCCATAGGCAGCCCTTCCGAACTTTTCCGCAAAAAATCCCCTTACTGCGGACGGGCGAACATCGCGTCGTTCACCGGATAATCCACCGCCAGCGTATCGATGGAAACGGAAGAAACCGTATTTCCTCCCACCTCCGTTTTTATCTGCGAAGGATATTTCATCCCGGCGGAAGTCTTGTAGTCTTGCAGGAGCGTTTTCACGGCCATTTTCTGTCCGTTTACCTCCACCTGTGCTTCGGCAAACGCCGGCATTCCGGTCAGGGTATCGAAATAGATGTCCATCTGTTCCGTCGGGTCGTCTTCGGCCTTGGGTACGGCTCGTACTACCTGATACTCGATCCCGCCTTGCTGAACGGGGTCGAGAAGTTCGAGGTCGTAATCCTCGCTGTTCCATTTCAGTCCGGATATTACGTCGTATTGGTCGATCATCTGGGGCAACTGCTCCTGAGGTATCGTCTGAACCCCCATTCCGGGGACAGACATCCAGCCTTGCTGCCCATTGACGATCATCAGGATCGTTTGTCCATTGGCCGTCATTTCCACCCGTACGCGTCCTTGAGGTGCCGTGATGACCGTGCAGGGGATTTGCATGCCCATTGCATTGACACTCAAACGGCTCATTACCGCCGTCTTACCCGGATCTACCCGGTTGAAACCCGAACGTTCCTCGTAACGGTTCATCACCGACTGGACATCCTGGGCCGAAAGTTGGCTCGTTGCCCCGAAAAACCAGAGGGCAGCCGCCAGACAAAGTATTTTTTTCATCATATTTGTTTATCTTTCAAACGATTATTTTTTCTCCGTGGGCTGAACGAACAGCGAATCGGGTGCTGCGTAATTGACGATCAAGGTATCGATGAGCGCCGAATAAACCTCCTTGCCGTCGGCCGAAGAGGTAAGGCTCGAAGGATACTTTACGCCCTGAGCTTCTTCATATGCCCCGAAGACCACTTCTCCGGAGGTTTCCTGGCCGTACATGCTCAGTTTGTATTCCGTAAAGTCCGCCAACCCCGTTTCCCGGTTGAAGAAAATCTTCTGGTGTACCTGTCCGAGGGAGTCCTGTTTGGGAGCGGCTTCCACGACATTGTACTTCTTCCCGTCTTTCTTTTCCGAAGGAAGCAGCGTCAAGCGATAGTCGGCCGTATCCCACTTGATGCCCGAAAGAGCGTTGAACTGCTGGGAAAATGCCTCAATCTGCTCCTTGGGCAGGACTTGAACGCCCGATCCGTCCGGCGGCAACATCCAACCCTGCTGGCCATCGACGGCAAAGATGGCCGTCTGACCATTTACCGACATTTCGAGCCGCAGACGCTCCTGAGGAGGATTGACGATAAAGGTACAATACATCTTGGTGCTGTCCGACATGTTCATCCGCAGTTTCAGCATCAAGGGAGTATCTTTCGTTACCCCGCTCAGACCGGTAGCCGCTTCGTACTGCCCGATTACCTCCTGAGCATCCTTCGGTTCATTTTGTGCACATCCCACCAGCAACAGGGCTGCCGCTGCAGGGAGAAACCATGTTTTTTTCATTTTATTCACTTTTATAAATTATTGTTTTTCAAATCAATGAAACATTTTATTTCCTCTCATGCTATAACGAGTCAAAAAGACGATCAGCAGCGCATACAGCACCAGTCCCAATCCCTGGGACCAACCCGCTCCCATCGTACAGGTGTACTCGAAGCCACCGAAACGCATCGCCGCACTCACCACGCCCATCAGCGCACCTCCGGCGATAAAGCCCGAAGCCAGCAGCGTACCCATGTCCTGACGCGCTTTGTTGACCTGCGCATCTTTGCTGCGCGAGCTGACATACCAACTGATCAGCCCACCGATCACCAGCGGCGTATTGAGTTCGAGCGGAATGAACATTCCCAGCGCAAAAGCCAGAGCCGGAACCCCCAACCAGGTGAGGACCAGCGCCAGCACCGCTCCGATGCCGTACAGCAGCCAGGGCGCGCCTCCGCCCAACATCAAGGGCTCGATCACTGCTGCCATGGCATGGGCCTGCGGTGCAGCCAAGCCTCCCTCGGCTGAAAATCCGTACGTCTTGTTCAGCACCAGGATCACCCCGCCTACCGTAGCGGCCGAAACGAGCGTACCGAGAAACTTCCACGTCTGCTGTTTGGCCGGGGTGGAGCCCAACCAATAACCGATCTTCAGGTCCGTGATGAATCCGCCGGCCATCGAAAGTGCCGTGCACACCACCCCGCCGATCACCAGCGCAGCGACAATGCCCGCCGTGCCTTTCAGTCCGACGGCCACCAGGATGACCGAAGCCAGAATGAGGGTCATCAGCGTCATGCCCGATACCGGGTTCGTTCCCACAATGGCTATGGCATTGGCCGCTACGGTGGTAAACAGGAAAGCGATCACCGCTACCACCACGAAAGCCACCACCGCCTGGAGCAGGTTGTGGATCACGCCCAAGTAAAAGAACAGGAACGTCGCTGCCAGAGCGATTACGGAAGCGATCAGGATGAATTTCATCGAGAGGTCGCGGTCAGTCCGGGCTACGGCCTTCTCTTGTCCCTGTACAGCGGAACGCTTCCCGCCCAGTTCACGCGAGGCCAGTCCGACAGCGCCCTTGATCACGCCCCACGAGCGGACGATCCCGATCACACCGGCCATCGCGAT
>ERZ857984.1642-NODE-1642-length-16932-cov-5.168632_pt1 | contig 16932 bp, 19 predicted proteins | sample MGYA00519914_ERZ857984 | MGnify/ENA primary metagenome ERZ857984 (study PRJEB31778, sample SAMEA3449417) | human gut metagenome | biome: human gut; feature: human-associated habitat; material: faeces | place: United Kingdom | collected 2010/2012 ... | reverse complement strand
GAAGTACATGAACATGAAGCACTTGGAGGCGGCTCTGGAAGACGTCTCTATTGCTGGCTGACCTCATTCAGCCGGAGTCTGCAAACCGATTTTGCGCATAACTCTTGACAGTACCGAGAACGCAGGAGATGACGACAAATGCTGACGGACAGACAGGAGCGGTTCTGCAAGGAATACATCATCGACTGCAATGCTACCCAGGCGGCGATCCGTGCCGGGTACAGTCCAAGGACGGCCTACCGGACAGGGGCCGACAACCTCAGGAAACCTCAGATATCCGCCCGCATCGCTGAAATGATGGCCCAGAAGGACGCGGAGCTGATCGCCACCGGGGACGAGGTGCTGAAGGCCCTCACCCGCATCCTCAGGCGGGAGGAAAGGGAAACCGTGGTAGTGACGCTGCGCAGCCATATGCCCGTAATATGCGAGGACGGCCGCACCCGATACGCAGACCGGGAGGAAACGCACCTGGAGCAGATACCGCCCAAGCTAAGCGACGTCAACCGCGCAGCCGAGCTGCTGGGCAAGCGGTATGCCCTGTGGACCGACCGGGTTGAGGTGCCGGGCGGGTTGGTAACCATTGTGGACGACGTGCCGGAGCCGAACGCCGCGCTGGCTGGGGATGGAGAAGAGCATGCCTGACGTGCGCCTTGCCGGGCTGATTGCCCCGGCGTTCCATGCGGTACATGCCGACATCCGCCGCGGCGGGCACGCCGAATACTGGCTATACGGCGGGCGCGGGAGTGGAAAGAGCAGCTTTGTGAGCGTTGAGATCGTACTGGGAATGATGAGGGACCCGCAGGCAAACGCGCTGGTATACCGCAAGGTGGCCGACACCCTGCGCGACAGTGTGCTGGCGCAGCTGTGGTGGGCCATCGAAGCGCTGGGCGTGCCCGACTGCTGGCGGCGCAGGGTAAGCCCCATGGAGATCGAGTACCTGCCCACGGGTCAACGGATTCTGTTCCGCGGCGCGGACGACCCGCAGAAAAGCAAGGGCATCAAGCTGCAAAAGGGGGTTTTCCGCTACCTGTGGTTTGAGGAGCTGGCAGAGTTTGACGGCATGCAGGCCATACAGACCATCAAGGCAAGCGCCCTGCGCGGCTGCAGCGCCATCACCTTCTACAGCTACAATCCACCGCAAAGCGCGGCAAACTGGGTCAACGAGGAGGCGCTCAGGGTACGTCCGGAGCGGATGACGCATCGGTCCACCTATCTGGACATGCCGCCCCAGTGGCTGGGCGAGGCATTCCTCAGCGACGCCGAGGCTCTGCGCCAGAGTGACGAGCGGGCATGGCGCCACATGTACCTGGGCGAAGTGACCGGCACGGGCGGTCAGGTGTTTGAAAATGTGGAGCTGCGGCCCATCCCGGACAGGGAAATCAGGCGGATGGGCGCGTTTTACGACGGGCTGGACTTTGGTTACTGGCCAGACCCAAGTCACTGGGTGCGCGTGAGCTACGATCCAGCGGGTCAGACGGTGTATGTGCTGGACGAGCTGCGCAGGTACCGCACCGGAGACCGGGAGCTGGCGGGGCTGCTCAAGGATCAGAAAGGGCTGGACCGGTCGGTCGAGATCATTTGCGACAGTGCGAGCGAGAAACCCATCGCGGATCTACGGGCCGAGGGATTACGTGCTACAGGTGCGCTGAAGGGTCCGGGAAGCATCGAAGCGGGCATCCGGTGGCTGAGGACACGCAGGCGCATCGTGATCGACCCGACGCGCACGCCGGAAACGGCGCGGGAGTTCCAGCGCTATGAGCACGAAAAGAATCGGTCCGGAGAATACGTGGAGGGGTATCCCGACCGCGACAACCATGCCATTGACGCGGTGCGCTATGCGCTCAACCGCGTATGGCTGAGAAAGGACAGATGACATGCTTGCAAGACTGATCGAATGGGTGCAGCGGCTGTTTGGCTTAAGAGCGCGCAAGGCAGCCGAGCCGGTGGACACGTTTGTGCAGCGGTATGAGGACGCGACGGGCGAAAACATTACTGCGGTGATTGCCGGACGGCTGTCTGCCCTGACCCTTGGCGAAAGCACACTGGCCGTGGAAGGCAACGGCCAGCGCGCGGAGCTGCTGACCGGCGTTGCAAACACCCTCTGGCGGAAGATGCCCGGCATCGTGGCGCAGGCCTGGGGCAAGGGCGGCAAGGTGCTGGTGCCGATGGTGACAGGCGGGGAAATCGTGGTCACTGCGGTGGATCAGTCTCGCGTGGCAGTGAGCGCGCGGCAGGGAGAGCGCATCACGGCCGCCACGGTGCTGGCAGATCAGGCGCAGGTGAACAGCCGCCGCTACTACCGCCTGATGGACTACCGGCTGGACGGAGACTTGCAGGTCATCCGGCAGCGGGTGGTGAGTGAATCGGGAATGCCGGTATCTCTGGACACGGTTTCGCAGTGGGCAGGCATTGACGAGGAGGTCAGCATTGTCGGAACGGACCGTCTGCTCATGGCGTGGATCAGGTGCCCGCGCGACAACCGCGCGCAGGAAAGCGATTACGGCGTGCCCGTTACCTGGGGCGCGGAAACGGAGATAGCGGAGCTGTGCGAGCATCTGAAATGGTACCGCCGCGAGTTCAAACTGGCCCGTCCCATGCTGGGACTGGACGCGACGCTGTGGCGCAATCTCGACGACCTGTCCATACAGGACGTGCGCCGCACCGTGCAGGACGACGAAACGCCCTTTGTGCCCGTGAGCTATGGAGCCATCGGCGAGGGGCAGCAGTGGCAGCACTTCGCCCCTGCCATCCGCCAAAGCGAGTTTGAAGGGCGGCTGCAAAGCCTGTACCGCCGCGTGGAGAAGGCATGCGGACTGTCGCAGGGGATCCTGACCGAGCGCCAGCAGATGAATTACGCCAACCGCGACGAGGTGCGTGCCGCGATGTACGACACCTACAGTCTTGTCAGTCTGATGCGGCGGGAGATCGAGACAGCCGTGCGGGACGCGCTGTATGCCGCCGACGTGCTGGCCGAGCGCTTCGGGCTTTCCCCCGCGGGGGCGCGGGGACAGTGGGAAGCGGCCTTTGACTGGGACATGAGCCTGCTGGAAAGCAGCCAGCAGACCTTCGCACAGATGAGCGAACTGCAAAGCCGCGGGCTGATCACGGGTGAGCGGCTGACCCAGTGGGTGATGGGAGGCACGATGGAGGACGCGCGCGCGGAGGTGGAGCAGGCAAAGGCGCAGCAGCCGGACCCGATGGCGTTCGGAGAAACCGTTTCGTAAGCGGGCAGTTGCCTGACATTTGGGTTCATGGTAAAATAAGCGGGCAACGGGCATGGCTCGTTGCCGCGGCAGAAGGTTCACACCACCAACCCGGGCGGGAAGGAGGTGAGGCCTATGCAACAGATGCTTTTTGATATACTGACCGCCATTGCGTCCGCCGCTGTCGCGACGCTGCTATGGTGGTACTTTACGACAAAAAGAAACGATCACGGCGGCAACCGTGATCGCTGATCTGTAAGGCAAAGGCAAGTGTCGATGAACCTCTGCCGCGTTAAGCATAGCATGAACAGATGGAAATGTCAACGGAATCGCACTCGCCTGCGGTTCTGTTTTTGTATGCGGAAAGGGGGGACGTGTAAGCATTGGATGCGGCGGAACGTGCGGCTAAGATCTTCATACGCCGCTATGAGGCGCTGAACGAGGAATACCTTGAAATCATCGGCGAGCGCATCCGGGCCATCGGGCGCGTCTCCCCCACCGACCTATACCGGCTCGAGCGCCTGCGGGATATTGGCGCGGACATGGAAAAGCTAAAACGGAAGCTCGCGTCGGAAACCGGGAAAAGCCTGAAAGAGCTGGAAAAGCTGCTGCGACAGGCGGCGGACGCGGCCATGAAGCCCTACGACGGCCTTATGAATGCCGAGCCTTACCTGCGCAACGAAATTGCCGAAGCCATGGCCGCCGCGCAGTACATCGAAACGGCCCGCGCCATGGTGAACCTGAGCAACACCACGGTAAGCAGCGCGTCCTATCAGGGGCTTGTGGACCGTGCGGTGAGCGCCGTGCAGCTGGGCACGGAGAGCTACCAGAGCGCCATCCGAAGCGTGCTTCGCGGCGCGGCGTGGGACGGCCTGTGCGTGATAGACAACACGCGCAAGGTGCGGTATGCGAGCGGCCTGACCCGCAGGCTGGACACGGCGGCGCGCCAGAACGTGCTGGACGGCTTCCGGGCGCTGATGCAGCGGACGCGCGACGAGACCGGCAAGGCCTTCGGGGCCGACGGTGTGGAGATCAGCGCCCACATGCTGTGCGCGGAGGACCACCTGCCGTATCAGGGGCGGCAATTCAGCCTTGAGGAGTTCGAGCGGCTGAACGAAACGCTTCGGCGGCCCATTGCAAAAGGGATATGGAATTGCAGCCATGTAGCCGAACCCATCGTGCTGGGCATCAGCGAACCGGCGTACACGGAGGAGGAGCTGGCCGAGTACCGCAGGAGCAGTCTGGAGCAGGTCACCATTGACGGAAAGACCCAAAGCCGATACCAGTGGACGCAGGAGCAGCGGCGGATTGAAACCGCCATCCGCAGGGAAAAGGACGTTGCCATTGCCGCCAAGGCCGCCGGGGACGACGTGCTGCGCAGGAAGTGCCAGCAGAGGATAAACGACTACCGCAAGCACTACGACCGCATTAGCAAAGACGCGGGGCTGGAAGTGCGGACGGATAAGATGATCGTGAGCGGGTTCAGGGCGGTAAAGACGGTAGAGCAGCTTTCCGATGCCGAAAAGTACAAGAATGCCGTATTTGCGACCGAAAACCTTTATCAAAGACACGTAAGCAAGCACCTTTCGGAGTATGGGGGTATCAGCGAGGAAGAGTACATAAACCGTGCCCGGAAGCTGTTGCAATCTCCTGTTTCCGATGATATACTGAGCCTGAAACGATCGGACGGAAGCGTTTCAAAGTATCGGATTTCCACAAATGAGTTCGTCGTTGGCACGAAGGACGGACATATTCGCACGGCTTTCAAGCCAAATGAATTTATGGCTTATTGGAGGAAGGAAATTGAACGAAACAGATAAAATCAAGTGCCCATGTTGCGGAAAGACAATGGTTAGCGAACACGATATTTGCGAGGTCTGTTTTTGGCAGAATGACCCAGTGCAGCTTTATGACCCTGATTTTTCAGGCGGGGCTAACATCATGAGCCTGAATGAGGCCCGTAAGGCATGGAAGGAAGGACGTAAAGTAGAATGAACCGCCTATGGCATCCGCCGGGGCGGTTTTTAAATACGTTGGAAAGGCCGCGCACCCACCACGGGGCGCGGCTTTTGCATACCCGAAACGGAGAATGCAAGGTTTATGCCACAGCGAGCGCTTTGAGGGAAGGGACCCTCAAAGAAAGCGAGCGGCGACCAAGCACGTTACCTGCACAGAGCGGGCCGCCCAAAGGGCGGACCGTGCGAAGCAACACAAATGGGCCGGAATGCCGTAAAACTATCAAGCCGGGGCGGAAGGGCACCGCGTAAAAAAACCGTAAGGCGACGAAGAAAGAGAGGAGTACAGCAACATGACCAGAGACGACGTAAGAAAGACCTTTCCCGAAGCGACTGACGAACAGGTGAAGACGATCATGGACCTGCACGGCGCGGACATCGAGCGCACCAAGGGCGCTGCCGGGGCCGACGCTGCGAAGCTGACCGCCCTGCAAAACGAGCTGGACGAGGCAAAGACCACCATCGGCACGCTGGAAGCCGCAAAGGACGACGCGGACAAGCTGCAGGCCGAGATCGACCGCTACAAACAGGCGGAAGCGCAGCGGCAGGAAGCGGAGAAGGCCGCACAGGCGCGCGCCGCGCTGGAAAGCCGCTTCAACGCCGTCGTGGGCGACCGCAAGTTCGTGCACGACTTCGTGCGGCAGGGCGTTCTCGGCGAGTTTGAAAAGGCGCTGGCCGACAAGGCCAACGAAGGAAAGGGCGACGCGGCCATCTTCGACGGGCTGACGCGCGACAAGGACTATTTTGCAAGCATGAACCCCGGAGGCAAGCCGGACATGGGCGGCATCGGCGGCGTTTCGTCCGACGACGACGCCCGCGCCATCATGGGACTGCCGCCGAAAAAGTAAGAAACGGAGGATAACGATATGCCGAACAACATCACCCCTTTCAAGAGGTACACCAGCCTGCTGGACGAGGTATACCAGAACGCCAGCGTGACCAGCATGCTGGACATGAACGGCGCCACGGTGCGCATGGGCACCAATGCCAACGAGATCGTGATTCCCAAGATTAGCATGGACGGCCTGGGCGATTACAGCCGCAACAGCGGCTATGCGCAGGGCAGCGTGACCCTGACCCACGAAACGGTCAAGTTCAACTACGACCGCGGCCGCCGCTTCACCGTGGACGCCATGGACGACGAGGAGACCGCAGGCGTGGCCTTTGGCCAGCTTTCCGGCGAGTTCATCCGCACCAAGGCAGCCCCCGAACAGGACGCCTTCCGCTTTGCTACCTATGCGAGCGTGAGCGGCATCAGCACCACCGCAGGAGCAGACCTGTCCGACGCGGCAGCCGTGCTTGCGGCCCTGATCGCCAGCCAGAACAAGATGGACGAGGACGAGGTGCCCACCACCGAACGGTATCTGTTCATCACCCCCACGCTGTACAACCTGGTGCAGAACATCGACACCACCAAGAGCAAGGCCGTGATGGACAGCTTCGCCGCCGTGACCAAGGTGCCCCAGAGCCGGTTCTATACCGCCATCGACCTTAAGGACGGAATTGACCATACCGGCGATGATGAACCCGGTTCCGATGAAACCGCCGGCGGCTATGCCAAGGCCTCCGGCGGCAAGAACATCAACTTCATGGTGATCCACAAGCCGGCGGTGATCCAGTTCAACAAGCACGTGGTCAACAAGATCATCACGCCCGAGCAGAACCAGACCAGCGACGGATGGATGTTCTTCTACCGCAGCTATGGTCTGGCCGATGTGTATGAGAACAAGCTGGCCGGCATCTACCTGCACGCCGCCACGACCTGACGGAGGTGATGGGATGAGGACGGTTGGCAGAGTGTACCCGGAGGAGGATGGGCGCCGTCCTCCTCCCGGCGTGAAGGCGGCCGATCTGCGTGAGAGCGTGGATGCGGCTGCCTGTGCCACAGCGAGCGGCAACCAAGCCGACAGACCGCACAGCGCGAACACCGGAGGCGGTCGTGCGAACGTGGTAAAGCGGCCTTCCGGGGCCGGGAAACGGGGGCGAAAAGCGTGTACCTGACCTATGACGAGTACAAATCCATGGGCGGCACGGCGGAAGAACCCGCTTTCACCCGCCTGTGCACGGCGGCATGCGGGCGCATTGACCGGCTGACCCACGGACGCATCCACGGTTTGGACGAGGTCCCGGAGGCGGTCAGGCTGGCCGCGTTCGAGCTGATCCGCCGGGCAGAGAGCTACGAGGCAGAGGACGCGCGCATGGCCTCCTTCACCAACGACGGAATGAGTGTGTCCTACGTGCAGGAAACGGCCCCGCAGCGCGATTCCTCGCTCAACAGCGTGGTGATTGACCTGCTGTGGGGGCAGAAAGCCGCGGACGGGAAAACGCCGCTGCTGTATGCGGGGGTGACGGTGTGATGGGGTATAGAATCTACTTCACCGATACCGTCACCATCTACCACCGCACGGTGGACCCTGTGACGAAGGACGACGTGTTCGAGCGCGTCGTGGTGCCGGCTGTGATGGCGCGGTGGCATACTGAAAGGACGGTCGATTCGTCCGGCGCGGTGAAGGTGGCGCAGTCGCTGAGCGTGACCGTGCTGCCCGATACCGACCCCGGCGAGCTGATGCAGCCGGGCGACTACCTGCTTGTGGGCGACGGGCCGGAGCTGACGGAGGAATACACGCTTAAGCAGCTTCGGCGCGACTGGCCGGGCCTTGCGCAGATACAGGCCATCGCAGACAACCGGGGCAAGCCTCACCTCAAGCACAGAAAGGTGGAATGCGTATGAGGATCAGCATGAAGAGTTCTGTTGAACTTCTAAGGGAACGCGGCATCGGGCGCGGGCATCCTGTGCAACTGTACATCGCGCAAAGCGCCATCAGGCGCATGCGGAAATACACGCCGCAGGATACGCAGGTTCTTGCAGATGTGCCATATGCCGCTAAGGGTGGGACGATGATAAGACAGTACACGCCCTACGCGCGAATCCAGTACGAAGGAAAGCACTTTCGCCATCGCGGCATCCAGACGCATAGCTGGTTTGACGCCATGAAGAAAAACGGCGGCGTGAATGCAATCCTGCGTGAGGCGCGGATAAGGTCGGGTGCAAGATGAACGCAGTGATGAATCAGGTGATCGCGTGGCTGGCTGGGTTTAAAGGCGTCGAGGGTGCGCAGCGCGTAACGCCGGACCTTCTGGAGGACGGCGACATGAGCCTGAGCGACCTGCCGGAGGACAGCGTGACCATCTATGTGGACGGCACGCGGGATGTGACCGCCTATGCCATGTTCCGCCTCCGCCACGGGGTAAAGACCCACGGCGAGCGCATGGAGGCGCAGGAGCTGCTGGATACATTCGAGCAGGAGGTGTGGCGGCGCAACCTTCGCCGCGACCTGCCGGAGGGAGACGCCCGCACGCAGTTCCAGAGCGTGACCGTCAGCCAGAGCCCGTACATGCTGGAAACCGACGGCGATACCGCCGTGTTCCAGTTCAGCCTTGAAATCAACTATGTGCAGGCTGTATGAGCTTGACAGCCTGCGGATAATGCGGGTATGATACGGATGCGCGGGCAACCGCGCCGGTGCAGAGGGTTCACCAAGATCCTGAAAGGGAAGGAGGTGAAGCCTGTGTTGCAAATGCTTTTTGAGGTACTCAACATCCTGCTGGCCGCTGCCATGGCAACGTACATCGGATGGCTGATGAACAAAAAAAGAAACGGCCACGATGAGCAAGATCGTGACCGCTAAACAGCAGAGGTAAAGGTTCAACCCTCTGCACCGTTACAATATCACAGCCGCATGGAAAAGTCAAGCCGCCCGCGTACCGCCGGAGCGGCTTTTGCATACCCCAAAAATGAATGGAGGAAAAAGATTATGGCCAAAAAGCGTATGGCGTGGGAGACCGCGCACTATCTGGGCGTTCAGGTTGATGGAGAAGGCGAAGAAACCATCCATCTTCTGGGCGTGGGCATCAAGAGCCTGAACCGCTCGCCTTCTCCCAAGACGACCACGGACGCCTACATCAATGAAAAGAACGGATCGCCCACCATCACGGGCTATGACAACAGCTTCGCACTCAACTATGACGACATCGTGGACGATGACGCCGTCAAGGCGTTGCAGCGGGTGGCAGACGACCAGCTCACGGGCACGGACGCGGAGTTTTATTACTACCGCGTGGATCTGCTGGCCGAGGCTGAAGCAGGCGCCTATCCCGCGCGGCGCTATCGCGTTGCGTGCGAGCCCGGCGACGAGACCAACGAGGCCGCGAGCGTTGTGACTGCAAGCTGCACCTTGCGCCAGATCGGCGACCTTGAAAAAGGCACGTTCAACACGTCCACCAAGACGTTTACTCCCGATTCGGAGGCATGACGGACGACGGCGCGCCATGTGTTCCTGCTGCATGGCGCGCCGCCTGTGAAACTTAGGAGGAGCTAAACCAATGAAAGAAATGACCATCAGAATGCCCGAGCCCGTTAAGCTCAAGATCAACGGGCATATCTTCCAGCTTCAGAAAAGCGACGTTGAGATCCTGCACATGGTTCAGGACGCCAAACGCAAATACGAAGGCAGGAATATTTCCGGCGTAGATGGCGCGCTGGAAGCGGCCGGCGACCTGCAGAGGATGATCGACGGCATTCTTGGCAAGGGCGCTACCCGAAAGCTGAGCGGTTGCGACAGGCCCGGCCTTGCTTTTTCCTACCACATGCTGACGGAGATCGCGCAGGGCGCGGTTGAGGCCTGTGCACAGGCGCTGGAAGAGGCGTATGCATGAGTTTTCTCTGTCGCACATTCCCCGGAAGGCCTGGCCGGGGGCTGTTTTCGGTGAAAACGGACAGAGCTATGAGGTAGATGCGGATTTTCGCACGGTGCTCAAGTGCCTGCGCGTGCTCAGGGATGAGGACATACGGGAACGCGACCGGCTCTATTTGTTGAAACAGTGGTTTTTCCGGGGGCAGGATGTGCCTGGAGGGCTTGAAAAGTTCATCGGGTTTGCCTTCGGGGAGTGCAGGGAGCCGTCAGAGCAGCCGCGCATGATGGACTTTGAGCAGGACGCCGATGCGATCTACGCATCTTTTCTGATGGCTTATGGCATGGACCTGACGGAAATACCGTTCCTGCACTGGTACAAGTTTCTCGTGCTTCTTCGTCTGCTTGGTGAGGACACGCCGCTGGAAAAGCGAATTGCGCTTCGCGGAATGGATACATCCAAACTCAAGGGGGAAGCGCGTATCAGGGCCGAACGGGCGCAGCAGGCTGTGGCGCTAAGGGAGCCTGCAAACGCAAGGGAAGAAGCCGTGCGACAGGAAATCACCCGCGCGCTGGAAGAGGGAAAGAACCCGTCGGAGATCATTCGCAGGATGGGAGGCGATGAAGATGCCGGTTGACGGAACGCTGATCTTTGATACGGAAATCGACAGATCAGGGATTGAGAAGGGGTCAAAACTTGCAAAGAGCGACCTTGAAAAGCTCGGAACGCAGGTAAAGGATATTTTTTCATCCAAAAGCTTAACCTCCGGACTGGCAGATCTGGGCGGGAAGCTGGTTGGCGCGTTTGCCTTTGCCAAGCTGACGCAAGGGCTGGGGCAGGTAGCAACCGCCGCCATCAAATACAACGCGCAGATGGAAGCATACCAAACCAACTTTTCCGTCATGCTTGGGGACGAGGCAAAGGGCGTGGAGTATGTCGCGCAGCTTCGGGAAAAAGCAGCCAAGACACCCTTTGGCATGGAGGATCTGGCCAGCGCCGCACAGACCATGCTTTCCTTTGGCATGGACGCTGAAAATGCCAATACGGCCATGGACCGTCTTGGGGACATCGCGCTTGGCAACAAGGACAAATTCCAGAGCCTTTCCCTTGCGTTTTCTCAGATCAGCGCAGCCGGCAAGCTGACGGGAGAGGACCTTTTGCAAATGGTGAACGCGGGTTTCAATCCGCTCAACACCCTTGCTGAAAAAACCGGCACAAGTCTGGGAGATCTCAAGGATGTGATGAGCGGCGGAAAGGGGTCCGCCGCGTTTCGCAAACAGATGAAGGACGCCCAGAACGAGGTGAAGAAGCTCGGCGCCGGGGCCAGCGAGGGCGCCAAGCTGCTTGCCCAGATCGGACAGGAAGGCATGATCTCGGCCGAGATGGTGGGCAAGGCGATGGAGATCGAAACCAGCCCCGGCGGCCGCTTCTACGACGGAATGGAGAACGCCAGCAAAACGATGGAGGGGCAGTTTTCAACGCTCAAGGACAACTCCATGCAGCTTGTCGGGAACATTTTCAGTCCCATCAGCGATGCGCTGAGCGGTGTGATTCTTCCGGCCGCAAACGGCGTGATCGATGCGCTGAACGGGCTGTTCGAGGACAAGAGTTTCAAAGTGGAGGCAAAGGCCGAGGTAGAAGCTGCAAAATCCGACCTCAACAGCCTTGACGATGATGTGAAGAAGCTCAAGGAAAAATTCCTACAGGAGCAAATCACGATCAATATCAACACCGATGCTGCCAAGGGCGTGGCTTCTGAGCTTCAAGACATGTTTGAGGTGGAGCCGCGTTTGAAGGACTGGTCAGAGGAAGATAAAGAAAAGGCGTTTGCCATTATCGATGAATTGAACGCGCTTCTCCCGGAATTCGACTACACGCCGGATGAGCAAGGGCTGAAACAGCTACAGGAAGCTCTCAAAGAGGAGGGCGGCTCGGTTGACGCGCTAATTGAAAAGTACAAGGAGCTCGCCCAGCTGCGCAACATTGGCGACTTTGTAGGCGGCTTGAAGGGACAGCTTACCGACGCACAGATCAATGCGGCTATGCTAACCCAGAAAAAAGGCGGATATGAGGCGGCATTGGCAGAGAGCAAGAGACTAGCGGCTGCATATGGAGCGTTGGGCAGCGAACATGGCGATCTGAAATCAATGTTGGAATGGATGGCGTCCACCGGAAACAACATTGATGCAGAAGCGATACAAAATGGCCTTGGTTTTCTCAAGACTTTCTCAGACCTTGGAGGTAATCTCGGCGACTTGCCCGGTTTTGACAAACTTATTGATGAAGCCGGAAATCTGAAAGGTGCCGGAGACCTCGAAGGTGATTCCGAATCACTGACGGCATTGCAAAACGCTCTATCCGCGCTGTATGAATTGGCAAGAGACAAAGCGGTGGAAGAAGACGAAAAGGTAGCGGCCTATGAAGCAGAAATAGCCGCCATTCAGGCAACGCTCGACAATGCAATGGCTACCATAGCATCGCTTGAAGCAGAGCTGGCCAACGCCGAAAGCCTCAAGGAGCGGATTGAAGACGGCGAAACGCTAGAGGGTATCTTGTCGGAAATCTCTGCCGAGCCGTATACAGCGACCGTTGAGGTGGATGACCAAGTAACCGAAGGTGTTGAAAACGCAGAACAAGCCCTTGATGGGATTAACGGTAAGACCGTCAACACATACATCAAGGTAACGACGGTGCCGGGCGGCGGGGATGTTGACGGCTCGCACGCTGGCGGTCTTGACCGTGTTCCATTTGATGGCTATATAGCGCAGCTTCACGCAGGGGAGGCGGTATTGACGAGGTCAGAGGCGAGCTTGTGGAGGGCTGAAAAAGCCGCATCACTTGTAGGCGGTGGCATGTTGGGTGACGCTGGCGGCAGCTTCCAGCAGGTGAACAACTTTAACGTCCCCGTGCAGACGCCGGACGAGTTCGCCAAGACCATGCGCCTGTATGCCACCTATGGATTGGAAGGGGTGATCTGATGGAAACCAGCCGGGCCAATGTGCTCATCCACCGCAGCGATGGGCAGACCTTTGCCATGGATGACAAGCCCATTGGACTGCTTGAGCTGAAAGGCGTTGATGCGCCTGCCATGGAGGTGTTCACCGAGAAAAACGCCGTGGGCGACGGCGACACGGTGACGGGCAGCCGCGTGGCGGCAAGGGACATCACCATCCGGGCCAAATCGCGCGGGGGCATCAAAAACGCCATTCTGCGCGCCCGGGCGGTGGTGTTTTTTGATCCGCAATACACCTACGACGTGGATATCAGCTACGACGGCGTGACCCGCACCGCGCGGGACTGCCGTCTGAAGGCCGTGGCCATCCCGTCGGGCAGTCTGTATCAGCCGCTTGACATCACGGCCACGTTCCTATGCCCCTATGGGTATCTGGACGGAGAGGGCGGCATGGATGGCGTGGACCTCAACAGCATTACGCCAAGGCTTGGGTGGCCGTATGTGTCGATGATGAAGGACGGCGTGCCCGGAAAAGCGCGTTCAGGTTTGGACGATGCTCCCGGCATGCTGTTCGGCGTGTACAACTACGACAAAACCGTGGTCATCCACAACCGGGGAAGCGCCCCCACCTGGGTGCGCGGCGTGTTTACCGCCATGGGGCCGGGCACGGTGCAAAACCCCAAACTGATTCACGGGGACGCCTTCGTGCGCGTGCTGTATACCATGAATCCGGGCGACGTGGTGGACATTGACACCGAAAAACGCATCGTGCGCATCAACGGGGTGAACGCGCTGAACAAAATCGACAAGGCGAGCAGCTTCGGCAGCATGCGCGTGGACCCCGGCTACAGCGTGATCGGCTTCGACGCCGACACCAACCCCGACCAGCTCAGCGCGCGAGTGTATTTCCAGATTCGGTATTTAGGAATATGAATTTGTGCCACAGCGAGCGCTTTGAGGGAAGGGACCCTCAAAGAAAGCGAGCGGCAACCGCATCGCTTGCCTGCACAGCGCGGGCCGCGCCGCGGGCGCGGAACGTGCGAATCATCACATTTGGGGGTGTAAGAAATAGAAGTCGCCGGTCTTGACAAGAATCTCGAAACCCTTACCTATTTCCAGTACCTGAACCTGCAATGGAAGCGGCGTTACTACGAGCCGGGCAGCTTTTCCATGCGCATTCTGGCGGCGGACTATGACCCGCGTGTGAAATTCCTCTACACGCCGGATCGCCCGGAGGTGGGCATGGTGGAAAAGGTGGACTACGAGCGCACGGCGCAGGGCGAGTTTGTGCAGCTGAGCGGGTCATTTCTTGAGGCGCTGTACAACCGCATCTATGCCTATCCGCACATCAAGGGGACGTACACGCTGGCGGCGCTGCTTGACCACGTTCTTAATCATCCGGGACAGTGGTACACACTGGACCTGTACGCCCCGCAGCCGGACGCGACCGCCTTTGACGAAACCGAGGTGGACGTGTCCTGGCAGAATGACACCATCACCGACTGTCTCTATTCCACGCTGAAAACCCTCGAATTGAGCTGGCGGTTTGCGCTGGACCCGGACACGGGGAAGGTGCTGCTTCGTATCTGGCAGGGGGCGGACCGGACGCAGGCGCAGGAGGCAAACCCCTTTGCCCTGTTTTCGGACGACAGCCACCACGTAACGCAGTTTTCCTATACCGAGGACGAAAGCGGCTACAAGAACCATGCCGTGGTGTTCTACGGCAGCGACTCCATCGGCGATCCCTACCGGCACGACGTGTACACCGAAAACTGGCAGACCGAGGGCCGCCGCTGGCTGATGATGAACGTGGACGACGACCTGACTGAAGCCGAGCGCACCCAGAAGGCGCACGACGAGCTGAAAAAGTATCCCATCGTGCAGAGCGCCGACATCGAAGTGATCCAGAGCGGGCTTTTGTACCGAAAGGACTACGACCTGGGCGACAAGTGCGACGTGGTATGCCACCGGCTGGGCAAGAGCTTTGCGGCGCGCATCACGGGCGTGAACGAGGTGTTCAAGGCCGGGCAGCACAGCGTGAGCCTGACCTTCGGCGAGAGCGCCAGCACGGTCTACCAGCGCGTGGCGCGGCATGGCCGGGGCGACGTCCGCGGGTACGAGCTGCCGCAGATCACGTCCAGAAGGGTGCGCATCCTCCTGCCAGGGAACGACTGGCAGACGGCGACGATCAACAGCCCAAAGACGGGGGTATAGCCCGGCGGCTGCGCACAGGCGCCACCGGGTGCCGGAGGGGCGCTTCGCCGCCATCGGGGATCGCGGCGCATGGACTGCCCGCATCCCTGCGATCGTTTTTTCAACCACTCACCACAAATGGAGGTGCATTAATTCTCATGTTTTCCCTACCCTTTGACAGCAAGATCACCGGATACGATTCCAGCGGCATCCCTCAATACGACCGGGCCAGCGGCAGCGCGGAGTTTGCACGGCTGCTGGCGGCGTTCCTGACCAACGGCGTATTTGGCAGCGGCATGTTTGCCGTGACGGCCAAAACCGGCATGCAGGTGGAGGTGAGCGCGGGCAGCTGCGTGATCAACGGGCGGTTCGGCTTTGCCATCGTGCCCGAGACGCTGACGGTTGCAGCGGACGTGCAGTACCCGCGCATCGACACCGTGGTACTGCGCATGGACGTGGCCGAGCCGGTACGCGACATCCACCTTGAGGTACATCAGGGCACGCCCTCGCCCGCGCCGCAGGCCCCCGCCCTCACCCGCGACGGCACCGTGTGGGAGCTGGGGCTGGCCAACGTGCTCATCCCCGCCAACAGTACCGCCATCGCCCAGGAGCGCATCACCGATACCCGGCTGGACACGAGCCGGTGCGGGATAGTTGCGGCGATCAACAGCAAAATCGACACCACCGCCCTCTACAACCAGATTCAGGCCGATCTGGCGTCCTTCAAGGGCACGGAGCAGGCGGGGTTCCTGGCGTGGTTTGAGAACATCAAGGGCAAGCTGAGCGGCGATGTGGCTGCCAACCTGCAGGCCCAGATCGAGGACAAACAGGACCAGATCACCGCCGAAAACGCGCCGTCCATCGCAGCCCTGCTGGGCGTATCTTCGCCCAAAAAGGCGACCGCTTCGCTGCCTGTGGCAAGCTGGGCCGGGGCCGGGCCGTTTACGCAGAGTGCGCAAGCCGCGGGCGTGACGGCTTCCAATACCATCGTGGTTTCACCAGCTGCGGCCAGCTTCCTCAAGTGGGGCGAAACGCAGGTGCGCGCCACGGCGCAGGGTGCAGGCACGGTAACGTTTACGGCAGAAACAAAGCCAGATGCGGCTTTGACGGCCAATATCCTGATTTTGGAGGTATAAAAAGGATGATTCTCAATATGGTGGGCGGCGGAAGCGCCGCCGGGAGCGGGTTTCCGGAATTTACGTACACGGGTTCTTCTCAGCTGATAGATGACGGGAAGGTTGGAGAAAAGCAGAATTGGAGGCTGAAGCTGCTGACCAGCGGGACGCTGACGTTCAAGAAACCGCCTGGGAATGTTGACGTGTTTCTTGTTGGTGGTGGAGGAGGCGGAGGGTCAAATACAGTTTATCATTCGGGTGGAGGTGGTGGTGGGTATACGCTCACCTCATATTATAGCGGGATAGTGCAGAATAATGGATATCAAATTATTGTTGGAGCTGGAGGAAATACTGCTGTAGACGGAGGTGTAACTTCAGCTTTTGGTTTTACTGCAAACGGTGGTAAGTCAGCTAATGGGCTTGCAGGAGGCCCAGGCGGATCTGGCGGAGGAGCTGGCAGTCAAGGAGATGTTGGCACTAATGGAGGTAGCGACGGCAGCAATGGAGGAGGCCCAAGCGGAGGCATTGGCCAAGGTGGAACAACAAGAGAGTTTGCTGAAGCGAGTGGTGCATTGTACTCCGGAGGAGGAGGAGGCCAGGGAAATAAAGGAGGCGCTTCAGGAGGCGCTGGAGGAGGAGGGAATAGTGGTATTCCGTGGAATAAAGGTGATTCAGGACAAATAAATACGGGAGGCGGAGGTGGAGGAAACTGGGCTCCAGGTATGGATGGGGGGAAAGGCGGCAGCGGAATCGTCATCATC
>ERZ857984.1626-NODE-1626-length-17089-cov-4.945756_pt1 | contig 17089 bp, 13 predicted proteins | sample MGYA00519914_ERZ857984 | MGnify/ENA primary metagenome ERZ857984 (study PRJEB31778, sample SAMEA3449417) | human gut metagenome | biome: human gut; feature: human-associated habitat; material: faeces | place: United Kingdom | collected 2010/2012 ... | reverse complement strand
ATCCGCTATGATGTGCTTTACGCCTATGTCCTCTCCCGTCTGCAATACTGGTCGGGGCTGGTACAGCATGATGAAGAACGGCTCTTGAAGCGGCTGTTAAATGCCACTGATAAGGGACAGGCCGCCGCAAGAAAGAAGCAGGCCGCAGAACTGAAAAAGGCAGAGAAGCGAAAAGCCGAAGTCGATACTTTGTTTGCCCGGATGTATGAGGACTGGGCGGCGGGGCGTATCACGGAATACAACTTCTCTATGCTGTCCGGGAAGTACCAAAGCGAACAGGCTGAACTGGACGAAAAGATTGAGCGGCTTCAATCCGCTATCACCACTGAAAGCCAGAACGCCGCAGACGCAGAAAAATGGATTGCCTTGATGAAAGAGTGCGTCAATCCAACGGAACTGACCGCCGAACTTTTGAATACGCTGATTGAAAAAATCGTTGTCCATGAAGCGGTCAAAGGTGAGGACGGAAGCAGGGAACAGGAGGTAGAAATCTTCTACCGCTTTATCGGCAAGATTGATTGAATGACACCAATATCTTTAACTATGTGATACCGGCAGAACGATGCCGGACATCGCGCTGCTGCCTGCGCTCACGCAGATGTTGGGCATCTCGGCGGACGAGCTTTTGGGTATCGACGCCGAGCGGACCAAGCAGGAGATAGACGCCTATGTGTCGAAGTCGGCGCGCTTGCGGCGGGTGGGAGACGTCAACGGTGTGCTTCGCCTCTGGCGCGAGGCTGTGCAGTGCTATCCGAAGAACTTCACCTGTCTGTGCAATCTGGCAGACGTGCTGCTGGGTACGCTGTACCGTGACGAGTTTGCCGCTTCGCAGGCGGACAACGCCGCAGAATGTGCGGTACTGTGTGAGCGCATTCTGCGCGACTGCTCCGACCCTGAAATCCGCAGTTCGGTCCTGCAGACGGCGGTATATCTCTATGCAAATCGGAATGCGCCGGTCGCAGACGAGCAGAAGGCCGAAGCCTATGCCAAGATGCTGCCGTCGCTCTACTGTTCGCGGGAGCTTCTGCTGGCCGACGCTTACACCACAGAGGAAGGCCGGGAGAAAGCGCTCGTGACCAGGCACTGTCTCACGCTGGACCTGACCGACCTGCTCTGCCGGAACCTGCCGCACCTTCGGCGGGAGGACGTCTCGACCGAGAACGACATCCTTGCGCAGGAGACGGCGCTGAAGGTCTGGAACGCCGTAATCTGTGACGGAAATTTCCTGTTTTACCACTGCCGCATCGCTGATATCTACAGACAACTCGCCTGCGATTACGCCGCGCTCGGCGGACGGGAGGAGACGCTGCGCTGCATACGGTTGGCCTTCGCGCACGCCGACGCGTTTGACGGGCTGCCCGAAGCCGGGGACAAGCGGCCGTATACCGCCCCGTGGGTCGCGGCGGCGGTATTCGACTCTGCCGATACGGGCCGGAATTATACCGAAGCTTACCGCGAGTTGGTTCGCCGGACACTGGAGCGCCCCTGCTTCGATTTCCTGCGCGGCGACCCCGAATTCGACACGCTGTCGGGTTGAGTTGCCGGAAGGCGCTGCAAAAATCGGAAAGTCTTGCATTCCCGTAGATTTTGTTGTATAATGGACAAAATCAATCGTGGGGGACTGCCCCTTCGATAAGAGAGGCGGGACATCAAATGGCAGAGATTATCCAATGCTACCGCGAGGCTGTGCCGGCGATGCGTTTCATCGGCCGGAAATACGACGGTTTTACAAGCTGGGGCGAGTGCTTTTCCACCGACACCTTCGGCGCGATCGAACGCGCAATGGGCGGCGTGGAGGCTGTCCGCGCGCTGTGGAAGGACGGCGGCTACGTCGGGCTGGAACGGCACTGCGACGGCGAACCGTTCGCTTATTACATCGGGATGTTCACGCCGCCGGATACGCCGGTTCCGAACGGGCTTTGCAGCGTAGACTTTGACGAAGCATGCTTCGGCGTGTGCTGGTTCTACGGCGACGGCTCCTATGACCCCGGTGCATGCGCTGCACGGCTGGAAGATGCGGGCTTCAAAATCGGTAAAGATGCGCAGGGCGCCGTATGGTCATTTCAAAACTGTACCTGCCCGCGCTACACAACGCCCGATGAAAAGGGGAATATCATCTCCGACTACGCGTTTATTTTGGCGTCGTAGGATAATGATATGCCTTGCCGGCAGGGGCCGGCAAGGCATACGTTTATTGTATGCCTCGCTTCCCGTACGTGAAACCTACAAATATTATTGTACGTATCAAACGGGCAACGCCGTATACGGTGTTGCCCGTTTTTGTTGGTAAAAGTCCGGTATTCTTCGGAACAGACAATCCGCAAGCCGTCCCGACTCAGCGCTTCTCATTCAATGCGCCCGTCTTCTTCGCCGTACTCGGCGGCGCGCAGGAAAAAGGCGTACACCGGCTTGAGCGCCGTGAAACCGGCTGCGACTTTCTGCGGCAGCGCAGGGTCGAACAGTGCTTCCAAGCCTTTCTCCGGGCGTTCGACGGAAATTGTTTTACGGTCGAGCCATACGCGCAGCGCCTCGGGCTGGTCGGGATAACGCGAGCGCTTGTATACGTCGCCGCTGACCGCGAACCCCTGCGCACAGACTGCCTGCGCTTTTTCAAACGGCGCGTCATGCTTCAGAATCATTTCGCGCAGGGCCGCCATCGTCCCGGCTGTCGGGGTGTAGAAGCCGCAGCCGTAGGACATCGCCGTCGGGGTGAAATAGAAATAGAATTCGGGATAATTCGGATAGCGCTTCTTATCGCGCTTGAAGGAGAGCCACATGTCCTCGCGGTACAGCATCCCGTCGCGGACATAGCGGAGGTCGCGGTAGATGCGCGAGCGCACTGAAGCCGGACGGGTGACGATCCACTCGTCCGCAGCGGCAACGGCGGGCGCGACGGCCTCGGCCAATGCATCCAACGGCTCAAGCACAAGCCGCGCGCAGTCCGCTTTATGCGCGGCAAACCATTCGCGGTCATTGCGGAAGCGATTTTCCTGTAAAAAACGGATCGTTTGCTCGGTAAACATAAAAATGCAATGGCTTTCGCTTCGGAAAGCCGCCTCCTTTCAGGACGGTCGTTCAGGGAAGGCCGAACACCGAGCTGAAACTCCGTATGACAAGCGGGATTCCTGTAAATCCGGAGGATAGCGGTGAACGGCGCAGACAGTGGCAGAGAAGCAGTCAAAACGGTATGTATTTAAGAAAACAGGTTGCGGACCGTCTCGGCGATATCCGGCAGGCTGTTGACGATGTAATCCGGCTCGTTGTCGAACATCAGCGCCAGTCCCGTCAGGAGTGACACGAGCATCGCGCCGGACGCAAGTGTGTAGGACAACGCAAGCGAACCGCCGTTTTCCAACCGTTCGCCGACGAACCGGCATAGCATCACCGCGCCGAACACGAGCAGCGGGAACAAAATGTCCGCTGCATAGCGGATGTGCACGCCTGCAAAGCAGATTTCAAAAAATGCCATCAGAAGACAGACGGCCGGGACTGTGCGGCACATGATTTTCCCATATCGGTCATTCCAGCCGGTGCGGAAGGCCAGCAGCACGCCGGCGGATGCCGGTATGGCGGCGGCGGGGATGTTGATTGTGTTGTAGATATACCCGCCGTAAGAGCGCAGGTCGTCATAAGCGGGATGGATGTACGGAAACAGACAGTCGATTTCCGGCGGCTGGAGGAAGTAGTGCCAGGCCGCAGGAAACAGCTTCAAGAGCGAAAAGCTGTACTGTGACGTATCGGCCACTGTGATCTGATACGCGTTGCCGAAATCGAACACCGATCCGAAACGCGCGTAATTATAAACCATCAGCAGGCCGCCGCAGACGGCCAGCGGCGCCGCGAAGGCGGCGACGTCCCACAGCGTGCTGCGAAGTCCGTTCGGCCGCTTGACGAGAATGCCGATAAGCAGCGGCAGCACGATCAGCAGATACAGTGCCAGATTCGGACGCGAAGCGACCGTCGCGGCCAAGAAAAAGCCTGCCAGTGCAAACAGCGCCTTGCGCAGTCCGCCGTCCGCCCGTGCCTCCGCGCGCAGCGTAAAATACAGAAATGCACAGCAGCAGACGACGCCGGACAGCACCGCCGCATAGTAAAACGAACCGCAGGTCGCCATCATGTACAACAGCGACGCGGCCGGCAGCATCACCACGCCGAGCAGTACAAGCAGAAAAGGTGCGTTCGGCGCGAACCGGTGCAGCAGTTCCAGAAACAAAAGCGTCATAAACACCACCCCGGCGGCTGAAAGGATGGCCATCACCGTCAGGTCGGTAGGCAGGGCGCCGGTGAGAAAATAGAACGGATAGTAAATCAGCAGCACCGGCGCTACGCCGAAGTAAACATAGAACTTCCCCTCGTACAACGCCCGATCCCAACTCGGCTGGTATGCGCCGATGCCCAGCGCTTCGCGCTGCGAGCGGTCGTAGGGATTCTCCAGCGAGGAAATCAGCTCGGCCTGCGCGTCAATATCCAGATGGAGCTGTCCCTTTTGGAACGCGTCGAAGAGCTGCACATAGCAGCCGTACTCCTCCACCGGCTTTTCCAGCGGATACGCTTCGGTCAGCTTCTCCTGCGTAGATGCGCAGAAGATTGCCGGAATCAGCAGCAGCGTCGTGACAAAAAACAGCAGCGCCCGGCAGTTGGGCAAATCGGCACGGTATCGGATGCGCCAAAGCCGCAGCCGGAAAATCAGAATCAGAAGCGCCGCAACGAAGAACAACAGCAAATAGCGTCCGAGATTAAAGGAGAAGCCGTCCGGCTGTGCGTTGACCGTTATATCCGTGACCGTCAGCCCGCGGCAGGAATCCTCGAAGGTAAGCCGCACACTGCGCACATCCCTTGCATCCAGCGGCACGGTGACAGTTCCATCCTGCGAAAAGAATTCGTAGAGGTTGTACTGCACAAAGGTTTCCAGACAGGCGCCGGTCTTCAGGGATACGCGCACACGGCAGATGCGGTCCTCGGACGCGTGAATGGAAAACGTGACGTTGCCGACGTCGGCCGGACGGATGTCGAACACGGCGCTGCCCGCGCCGGACAGCGTGAAGCTGCCGTCTTGGGCTTCTGCGCCGGACAGCGTCAGCGCGTCTATGCCGATGGATTCGGTCTCCCCGGAGGGCCGGCCGTGAAGATTGTTCAGCAGCGCTTCGGCCGCAAACAGCAATACCGCCGCCAGAAGCAGCAGGCCGGCGGTGACCGCAAGGCGGCGTTTGTCTTTCTGCTCAGAGAAAAGCTTCATATGCCATTGAAGCTCCTTTCACTCCGTTTCGTTCTCCTGCGCTGAAAAACCCCGTCACAAAAGGCGGGGACAGGCTGCGTCCATTATAATACAAAGTATCTTTCTTGTCAACAGAAAGACAAAAGTCCCCTTTTGCGCTGCATAATGCGTTTTTTGTGAGAAAAAGGTCGCAATCGTCAAACCCGACCCAATCAAGCCGCGACGGATGGATTGCAGCCTCAGGCGGAATGCTTTGAGCGGTGGTCAGGGGAAAAATAGACGGCGCATATTTCAAGCGAAGGGAAGGGTGAAACGGGCCGGCTGTCCGTGGGTGCGCACAGGAATGCGGACATCGAAACGGAAGTGATTGCGGTTTGCCCTTCAAAATGCCTTCGGGGGAAACCGGTGTTTCTCAGCAGAAGCATGCGGTGCCGCCATATGGCGTCTGCCGCTGTCCGCAGAAACAGCCAAGCGCGTAAAATGCCATGCCTTCGCCTTATATGGATTCGGATTTTTCAGGAGAATAAAAGAACCCCAAAAAAACCGTTTTGCGCTGCGGTGCGGTTTGGCGCCATCCGGTGCGAATGCATTCCGACTGCCTGCCGCGATCTTTTGTCCGTGCGCGTCCTTTGAACGCAGGTGCGCGGTATGCGCAGCTATGATCGGCGTTGAACCCGTTTTACGGCGGGTATGCGGCATGTACCTGTAGCAGCTCATAAAATCGTGTTTCCTCCGTTGGGCGGGATTGCAAAATCGACTGCGGTGTGTTATAATAGCGGTGCGGTTCTGTAAAACAGAACCGGAAGCCGTGCCGGCTTCGACGGACATTCGTCCGCCGCACCGCATTGACGGGGTCGCAAAAATACCCTTGCCAGCAAGCATATTTGTTGCGACTTCCCGTAAAACCGCGGGAACTTTTCCTGAAATACCAAGCTGCTCGGGAGGCAAAAGGCAATGAAACGAATCGAATCCATTCTAACCCGGCATCCCTGCTATGCGGCGGGGCGTACAATTGCCATAAAGGGGCTGATGCTTCATTCTGTGGGGTGTTCCCAGCCTTCCGCTTCTGTATTCGTCAGGGAATGGAATAACCCCGGTTATGAGCGCGCCTGTGTGCATGCCTTTATTGACGGCAGCACCGGGGACGTGTATCAAACCCTCCCCTGGGATTACCGCGGTTGGCATTGCGGCACCGGTACCAGCGGCCAAAGTGCCAACAACACCCACATCGGAATCGAAATGTGCGAACCGGCCTGCATCGCATACACCGGCGGGACGAGCTTCACTTTCGTTTGCACTGACCTGCCCGCTGCAAAAGCGGTGGCAAAGCGAACCTATGAAACGGCGGTCGAACTCTTTGCCGTTCTGTGCCGGCGGTATGGCCTTGACCCTTTGGGGGACGGTGTGATCCTTTCCCATACGGAAGGGTATTCCCGCGGTGTCGCGAGCAATCACAGCGATCCCGAGCATCTGTGGAATCAGCTTGGCATGGGATATACGATGGATGGTTTCCGAATGGCTGTACAAGCGGCCGCAGAAAGGGAAAATGCTGCTGCCGTTTCGCCGCCGGAATCTTCGCCGCATAGAAATTGATGAAAAGTTACGCCCCGATACGGGTAAAAAATAGACTGTGCACGGCTTATATGCGTTGAGAGGCCGCACGGGAACCGATTTGCATAAATTCCAAAAACATAGAACAGAAACGGAGTTTCCATTATGAACGAAAAAGAAATCGCAGAGCTGCGCCGCCGCTTCCGCCCCGAAAAAAGCTGTATCTCGCGTATCCGCGGCTGCTGCGTCAACGAAAAGAAGGAGCTTGTATCCGAGTTTGATCAGCCGCTCGGTATGCTGCCCGAGCAGGAGGCGGAAAGCCTGCTCGCTATCCTGAAAAAGACGCTCTCCGGCAAGCGCGGCCGCACGCTCTCGGACGTCGAGTTCTCGACACAGCAGGTACTGGACTCGGATGAGCACCGTCTGCTGATGGCGCTGCGGGACTCGGCGCTCGGAGACGACGAAGCGGTACATAAGCTTTACGCCAAAATTGCCGAAAACGTCTTTTTTGAAGGCAGTTATATGATCCTGCTGGCGGCCGACCGCTATGACGTTCCCGCCTACGGCAAGGACGGTGCGCGCAGCGAGGACGGGGACGAGGTGTTCTCCTACATCGTCTGCGGCGTCTGCCCGATGAAGCTGACCAAATCCGCGCTCGGCTATCAGGCGCACGAGCGCCGTTTCCGCAGCGTGGGTTCCGATTGGGCGCTGACCGCGCCCGAGGCAGGCTTCCTGTTTCCCGCGTTCGACGACCGCAGCGCCAACATCTACGGCGCGCTTTATTATTCGAAAAATCCCGCAGACAACCATCCCGAACTGGCGGAAGCACTCTTTCACGCACCGCTGCCCGTTCCGTCTGAGGTCCAGCGTGAAGCCTTCAGCCGCGTGCTGGAGGAAGCGGTTGCGGACGGCTGCGGCTGCGAGGTGGTTTCAACCCTCTGCGGACGGCTGGCCGTGCTTGCGGCCGATGCGAAGGAGGAGGGAGGCGAAGTCACCGTCACCAAGGAGGCCGTGGCCGAGGTGCTGACCGCCTGCGGCGTGCCCGAGGAACGCGTCGCCGCGTTCGGCGCGCAATTCGACGAGGCCTTCGGCGCCGGCGCTGTGCTTTGCCCCGACGCGGTCGTCGATACCGGCAAGTTCGAGCTGAAGACGCCCGACGTGACCATCCGCGTCAATCCCGAGCGGACAGACCTGATCGAAACGCGCGTCCTTGACGGGGTAAAATACATCCTCGTCCGCGCCGGAGACGGCGTGGAGGTCAACGGTATCGGCGTTAAGATCCGTTAGCTGTTTTCCGTACGGACTATTTCCGGACTTCCTTTGGCAACCACTGCTGCGGTGCTGCCTGAACTGTTTGCCGGATAAAGTCCGCAATAGAAAAATATGCCGCCGGCGGAGTGAGCCTCTGCCGGCGGTTTTGCCATTTCGGGATGCGAGGTATTGTGCTTTGCGGTGCGGAACAGGAACGTCGCCCCTATACATCGACAGAGGCTTTTCGGCGTTATGGTTATGCAGACAGGCCGGTTTGACCCTGCGGACAGAAGCGCTGTATTTTTGCAAACCGATACGTTCCGTATTCATTTTGAAACGTTACGGACGTTTCCGCTCTGTCCGAATGATCCGAATAGGCGAAGTAGACAGTCTTGTGTCTGCGTTCTATACGGGCGATCAAGACCGGTGGTAATACATAGCGCAGGTCTCCTGTCGGCAGAAGCACGTCGCCGCGCCGCAGCCGCTTTACGGTGTTCGCTTCGGCGCGGTATGCGGGAACAAAACGCAGCGCCTGTGCGCCCGGCGTTCCGGCTCTTTCGAATTCCGACATTTGAACGGACGCTTTGGAATATTTGGGACAGATCCGCGGGAAGATGAAAAGCAGGCAGAAGGCTGCATAGGGAAGCATCCCCAGCCAGATCCACCTCGTGTAAACCAGACCGAGCCAGTCTATGAGGAGACAACCGCTCAGCAGAAGCAGCACCGCCGGCCAGTGGCTGTACAGAATCCCGTAGCGCTGCCGGCAGTGCGGACAGGTGTGTTTATGGGAAAATTTTAGAGTTCCCCCGCAATATGGACAATGTCTGAATGTATGCATCCAATTTGCACCTCCGGATTCATTCGAATGACGCCCCGGTCGAAGCCGGTGAATATGCCGTACAATATCTATTTCCTGCAAATCTTTTGGATTTGCAAGCGGCAGCATTTGCCGCAGTTGACAAAACGGCTTCAAACCGTTTTGTCAAGAAATCGTATTATTATCCCAAAACATAGAATTGCTGTTCGTTCTTCGGTGCGGAACCGTGTTGAAACATGGGCGTACGGACCGGAGCGGCCCTATCGGCCGCCGCAGGGCAAGGCTCATTCGTTTGTATATCCGGGGTGGATGGAAACAACTTCGCCGCCAAGCGCGCTGTCCACGCCGTCAAAGGTGACGGTAAAGTACGCTTCCTCAGGCGCGCTGGTTACGCCGCGGCGGCTTTCGTCCATCGGGACGCGGTAAAGCGTTCCGTCGATCTCGCGGTAGAGAAAGGTTTCGTGCCAGATCACGTTTCGGACCTCGGTATCGGTGGGAAGTGCCGTTTTGCCCTCGTTGTTCGACTGGTCGATGGCGTTGACGCGCTTGAACTCCGCGTCGGTGCCGGTCCCGTGTCCCGGCGAGCGGAAAATCGGGCTGATAAAGTTGGCCGGCGCCTTCCAGCCGTAGGCTTCACGCATTGCAACGGAGGAGGGAAGCGCAGAGACCTCGACCACCTCGATCATCAGCTGCAATTTGTCCGGTTCGGGACTGTACACAAGGATGCGAAGCGTATCGCCGGGAAGATAGTAGTACTCTGTATAGCGCCAATGGTAGTTTGCGATGCAGTTGTTTCCGTTTGCGGAGACAGCATACTCGCCGTCGTGGACATCGTAGCCGCCCACGTCCTGCTCCTCGTCGGTGATATAGCGCCAGAACGGACGGAACGCGATGCTGCCCGTGCTCAGCGTCTGTTTTTCCGCATCGATGAGCGCGCGGGAAAGCGAAAGGCCGACGTCGGACTCGTTCTCTGCGTGGCCGCCGAGGTATACCGAGGGGTTGTCGAGATTCTTGAACGACGGGTCGGCAGGAAGCGATGTATCAAAGGCGCCGTCGTAGCGTTCGATTTCAAATTCGGGCAGTGTAACCGTCGTCTCGATGCCTACCCACTTGTCCTTTGAGGACACGACCTTGTGGTACCACGCGCCGCCGTATACGGCGGGGGCGGGCGGGTTTTTCTTTTCGCCGTCAATGGCGCCTGTCCGGATCGGAGGTTTTTGCATAACGTTTGTCTCCCTTACAAGGATTGTTCTTTGCTTCGGCGCGGCTGTATTGCCGGCGCTGTCGGTCAGGTTGTAGGTGACCGTGTATTTCCCGGCGATGTCGGGATCATAGCCGCCTTTTTCGATTACAATGCGGCCGGTGATGTCGCCGTCGACGTCGTCGCTGCCCGTGACGCCGTCCAGAAGGTCATACGTTTCGCCGACGCCGATGACCACTTCGGTCGTCTGAATGCGGATGGTCGGGCGCGTGTTGTCCGGAGCGGCGCTTTCAAGAGCGGCGGAGGGTGCAGCGGAGGAATCGTCTCCGACGGGCGCGCAGCCGGAAAAGAGCAGTGCGAGGATGACGGATACGGATAAAATGATTTTTTTCATCTTAGGCAGGTCCTCCTCTGTTTTGATGTGCGGCCGTGGCGGAGCACTGCCGGATGGCCGCTTTTTTCTTTAAGTGTAGCATAAAGAGGGCCCGGCCGTCAATAGAAAATCGGAAAAAACGCCCTGCGGCAGAGGCAGTGCCGCAGGGGAAAGGGACGCAATATGAATCGTTATCGAAGCCGCCGAAGGCGTTTTGTTTCCTGCCAGCCTTGGAAAGCGCCCGGAGAGTATGTGTATCGGACCTATTTCGCATTGGAGCAGTCTCCGCTCCGGCGCGTGACGCGGCTTCAGCGCACGTTCGACCTGCGTATGCCATATCGGATGAGCAGGCAAATGCCAGGGACGGCGCATCCGTACATAAGGGCACTGAGGAGCAGAAAGCCTTGTCCTTCCTTTTCCAGTTTGCGCATCGAGTCGTCAAATGAGAGCAAAACGGAGCCGCCGGCGTCAAGTTCGACAACCGTCTGCCTGCTGTGCGGATGGATAAGCAGGTTGATCCGTGTTTGCGGCTCCAGATCGCACAAAGACTCCCACAGCGCTTCCGTTGCGCATGAAGCGTTGATGAAATACCTTTGCCCGTCTGCACAGTCGAGTCTGATTCGGGTTCGGGAAGAAGTGTTTTGTTTTCTGCTGTTGGAAAGGAGCCGTGTTTCGACTGCTGCGCATTCGCTGCGTTCGACGTCTGTAATCAAAAACAGTGCGTTGGAGGTAAAAACGATTCCCATAACGATGCCGAGCACCGTCAGAAGAACAGCCGCGCCCGGCGAATCGGCTTTTCGGACGCTCATGACCATACGATATCCCCTCCGCTTAATGCTGCAACGGCTGCCTTGTCTGCCGTTCCGTTATATACACTCGTGACGGGGCGTCTCATTCTCCGGCGGTATAAAAATCCAACCGTCTGCCGTTTTCGACGACCGAATGCCGCTTGACATGGAACACCGATTCGAGAACGCCGCTGTCTGCACAGGACTGTGCATCTCCCTGATAACAGACAAGGCCTCCGTCCAGCACGACGATGCGGTCGGCATACCGCACCGCCTGCGAGAGATTATGCAGGATGACGAGCAGCGTGATTCCCTTTTCGGTCTTCAACCGTTCCAGAAGCCGGAAGAAAGCGGATTCGTATTGTATATCCATATACGTGGTCGGCTCGTCCAGAAGTAAAACATCTGTATCCTGCGCCAGCATCATAGCCAGATACGCCTTTTGGCGCTCGCCGCCCGAAAGCTCGGTGAGCAGCTTGTGCCGCAGGCCGGCGATCCCGACCGTCTCCAGAGCTTCACGAACAAGCTGCTTGTCCTTCGGAGACAACCGTTTGCCGAAATCCAGATAGGGACTCCGCCCGAAAGCCGCCAGTTCCTCCACGGTGACCGCAGGTGAAGGAAGCGTCTGCGGCAGGATGGCGATCCGCTTTGCCTGCTCCCGTGGCGTCATCGACGCCAGACTGCGGCCGGAGAAGGAGATCTCCCCGGTGTACGGGAGCTTTCGGTTGACGCAGGAAACCAGCGTGGATTTGCCGCTGCCGTTCCTGCCCACCACGGCCGTCATCGCGTGCGGCGCAAGCGTGAAATCGATGCGGTCGAGCACCAACGTTTTTCCGTATCCGGCGCATACCTGATGAAAGCTCAGCATGACGTTTTCCTCCTTCGCAGCAGCAGAAAAAAGAAAAACGGCGCGCCGATGAAGGCCATCACGATGCCCACCGGTACCTCCGACGGCGCAAAGACCACTCTTCCCAGCAGGTCTGCCGTCAGAACCAGAATGCTGCCCGTCATTGCGGAAACTGCGAGCAGCGGCCCCGTTTTCGTGCCTGCCAGCCTGCGGGAAATGTGCGGTACGATCAGCCCGACGAACCCAAGCAGCCCGGCAAAGCTTACGACAGCCGCCGCACAGGCGCTGGCACACACCAGACAAAGCATCCGCAGCCGTTTGACCCGGACGCCCAGCGAGAGCGCCATACCGTCTCCCAGGCACAGGAGCCGGATCTGTCCGGAGAAGGCCAGCGCCGCAGCGAACCCCAGCAGGATGATCCCGCCCGGGAGCCAAAGCAGGCGGATATCGGTATTAGACAGCCCGCCTACGGAGAAGTAGCTATAAGACACGAGCACATCGGTGTCCAGCAGAGAAAGGAAGGAAATCCCCGCATTCAGAAGCGCCTGCACGGCGATCCCTGCCAGAATGACGGTGGCCTTTGAGGCATCCATCCGGCCGGCGATCGCCATGATCAGCAGCGTCGTCAGGAAGGCGCCCAGAAAAGCAGCCGGCGGCAGTCCTGCAGCGGCGTGCGGGAAAAAGCTTAAAAGCAGGATCACCGCAAAGCCTGCGCCGGCATTGACGCCGATGATGCTTGGACTGGCCAGATCGTTGCCGGTTACGCTTTGCAGCAGGACGCCGGAGACGGAAAGCCCGACGCCGGCCAGAATTCCCTGCAGCAATCTCGGGAGCCGCAGGGAATACAGGATCAGCGATTGTGTCTCGAAGCCCTCCTGCCGAAGCAGTCCGCCCCAAAAGGCCTGCCCGTCCATTGCCGCGCTTCCAAACCGCAGGGAGAGCAGCACAACGCACAAAAGCAGCAGAATGAGCGTCAGCCAACCGGCTTTGGTTCTGCAAAAGTAACGGTTTTTTGTTTCTGTTCCTTTTTCCATATGGTTTCAGTTCTCCCCGGGGTACAGCAGGCCTGCCAGATAGCGGTATGCTTCGCCCCAGCGCTTGTTCGGCTTGAACTGGAACAGTTCCTTCGGCAGATAGGCGTACCGTCCGTCCCGTACTGCGTCCAGATGCTGCCAGGCATCCTCGCGGAGTACGCCGTCCATATAGGCTTTTGCGGCCGCTTCATCTCCCATAGTGGAAATAAAGATAAAGTCGGGGTTTTCCAACAGGATTTCCTCCAGACTCAGACCGTCCAGCAGCACCGGCGCGTTCTCCGCGATGTTGTAGGTGCCCAGCTCGTTGAGCATCACGCATACGAAATTGTTTTCGGCGGTCTTGGCCTTGGTGGCGCTGTATTTGGAGCCCGCCCGGACAAACAGGATCCGCTTTTGACCGTCCTTCTCTGCTTCCGGCACCGATGTCAGGACGTCGCGGATCTCCGCCTGAACCTGCGTGCCGTAGGTTTCGTAGGCGCCTTGGTCTCCGGTGATGTCCGTGCAGATTTTCAGCATATTCAGATACTCCTGAAAGCTTTCGACATGGAACACCGCTGCCGGAATACCCTGCTGCCGCAGGAACGCCGCCGTCTGAACCTGTTCCTCCAGATCTGCCGAGCAGATGACGAAGTCCGGCGCGTAGGAAAGAAGAAGTTCCCGGTTGATCGTTTTTCCCGCGCCGTCGTCCACAAGAAGCGTTCCCTCCGGTACGAAGCCCCGCTCTACGCTTTCCCCGACGGTGATGTCCACCCGGCCGCCGGCGGTCAGCCATATGTCGGCAAAGGAGGAAAACAGCACTGCCACCCGTTCGGGCCGTTCGGTCAGCGTAACCGCAGCGCCGGAGGCGTCCGAAAACGTATATTCGCCCCAGCCCGCGTCGGCGGGCGCTTGAGAGGGTTGCGTTTCGTCCGCTTCCTGCCCGCTCCGGCAGGCGGCAAGAGAAACCGCCAGAGCTGCGGCGAGCAGGAATGCCGTCCATCGTTTCAGCAAGTCGCTCCGCCCTTCATATGCTTCTGCGCGGAAAGGTTCTCCCGCTTCCGTTCCAGAAGCTGATCGGAAAGAAGCTGCTCCTGAACGTTATCAAAGCCCAGCCGTGCGACCGTGTCCGCAAACCGTTCGCCGGTGATGCCCTGCTCGCGGAACAGGAGAATCGCTTTTTCCAGCACGTCCAGCACTTCGTCCTTGTCGGTAAAGACCTTGTTTAAATACTTGCCCTGTGCGACCTTTTTGCCCCAGCGGCCGCCGATATAGATCCGGTAGCCGTCCTGCGCATAACGGATTGCCTGGAAAGGACATTTGCTTATGCAGCGGCCGCAGTGGTTGCAGGCGGCCTCGTCGATGACCGGCTTGCCGTCCTTCATATGCACCACATGGATCGGACAGCTCTTTTCCACCTGACATATCTTGCAGGCGCGGCATTTTTCAAGGTCAAGCAGCGGCACCCGCTGGCCGATGATGCCTACGTCGTTCAGGTCGGGCTTGACGCAGTTGTTGGGACATCCGCCGACTGCGATCTTGAACTTATGCGGCAGCTTCACGTCGCGGTAGCCATGATAGAAGCGCTCGTGAATCTCCTCCGACAAAGCGAAGGTGTCGATCAGTCCGAATTGGCAGGTCGTGCCCTTGCAGGAAACAATCGGGCGTACCTTGGAGCCGGTACCGCCGGTTTCCAGACCGTACTGCGCGAGGAATTCCCGCAGCGGCTCAATGTTGTCGAAGGGCACGCTCTGGATTTCCACTGTCAGGCGCGAGGTCATAGCGATCTCACCGCTGCCGAACCGTTCCGCTGCCTCGGCAATTGCTTTGCTTTCCTCGGCGGTAATCTTTCCGTTGCGGGTGATGACACGCGCATTGAAGCGGTCCTGCGAACGTTTGTCAAACAGGAAGCCCAACCCCTTCACCCGGGTCTTTTCCTCGGGCGAAACAGCGCTCTGCGCGTCTTTGACCCTGACTTCGTTGAAGAATGTAGCGCCTTCCAGCACAACGGTGTCCTTATAGCCGAAATACCGGAGCCGATTTTGCAGGAAATAGGCGCGTTTGCCCCGGACGCAAACCAGCAGGAGCTTTTCTTCTTTGCCGATGCCCGGGATTTCGCCGTTCACCGATGCCGGATCCACGAACGTTGCGCCCCGAATGGACGGTGCCGGCGCCGCATCGATGACCCTGTAGCCTTCTGCGGCGCCCGCTGCATATTCGGCCGGCGTCATGCTCACCAGAGTGCCGTTCAGCTTATTCAGCAGGATGTATACCGCCTGAACCAGCGGATGAATTGCCGTGGAAAACGGCGGCGCGTAGGCGAAGTCGGCGTTTTCAAAATCCTCTAAAACGGCCCCCATATTGATGGCCATGACGGCGATGTCTACCATTTTGTCCACCGCGCCCGGGCCGAAGACCTGTACCCCGAGCAGCTTGTGCGTCCTGCGGTCGGCAATCAGCTTGGTGATGAAAAATGCCGCGTCCGGATAATAGTGCGCCTTGTCATCGGTGACGGCCAGCGCATTCACCACGTCGTATCCCGCTTCCTTGGCCTGCAGCTCGGTAAGGCCCGTGCGGCCGCAGTTCAGGCCGGGCAGCTTGACAACGCCGGTGCCCAGGACGCCGGGATATGTCTTGTCCTGCCCGGTCAGGATCTGCGCCAGTGTGCGTCCCTCCAGATTGGCGGAGGAGCCCATCGGCGACCACTGCCGCCGTCCGGTGATGCGGTTGGTCACCATGACGCAGTCGCCTGCGGCATATACGTCAGGCAGGTTGGTACGAAGCCGTTCGTCTACGAGGATGGTCCCCTTGTACATTTCCATTCCGCTGTCCGCCAGAAATGCCGTGTTGGGCCGGATGCCTGCCGACAGTACGACCAGCTCGGCCGGCAGGGCGGCGGTATCGGTCCTGACCGCCGTTACCCGGCCGTCGCCGAGCAGCTTTTCCGCTTTGGTGCCGGTCAGGACGCGGATGCCCTGCTTTTGCAGGTGCCGCTTGGCGTAGTCGGCCATTTCCGGATCCAAAACGTTGGGCAGGAGCTGGGAGGCAAAGTCGATTACGGTCACCTCTACGCCCTGCGCGTGCAGGTTCTCCGCTGCCTCCAGGCCGATGAAGCTGCCGCCGACTACGACGGCTTTTTTCACGTTTGCGGCTTCGATGTAGGCTCGTATGCGGATGGCGTCGTCGGGCGTCCGCATTTTGAAGACGCCCTTCAGCTCCACCCCTTCGAGCGGCGGAACCACGGCGGACGCGCCGGTGGCAATCACCAGACGGTCGTAGCGGTAGGATTCTGTTTCGCCGGAGAGCAGGTTTTTGGCCTTCACTGTTTTTTCCGCGCTGTTCAGCTCTATGGCTTCCCGGCCGGTCAGCACACGGACGCCGGTCAGGGCGGCGTACTTTTCGGGCGTGTTGACAATGAGCGCGTCCCGGCTCTCGATCAGGCCGCCGACATAATAGGGAAGTCCGCAGCCCGCATAGGAGATGTCCTGATCCTTCGTGATCAGGGTCACTTCCAGACCCCTGTCCTCCCGCTTGAGCTTCGCGGCGGCTTTTGTCCCTGCCGCAACACCGCCGATTACCAGTATTTGCATTGCGTATCCACTCCGTTTCCTGTCTTTTGATTTTTCTTGCAGAGCAAACCGTCTGCCTTCCTTCGCCGCGTTTTCGTCACCGATCCGGTGAATACGGCGGAATGCGCGTTGTTTCTTAGGGAAAAGTATACCTTAATTCTATGAATATATCAATCCCTTTGGCGCAGATTTTTGCAATTTGCCGTACAGGAACATATACGGGAGACGCGTTCTGAGCAGAAAGGCTCCCTGCCGCGCGATGCGCAGCGCAAAAAAGCCCCGCGCTTCTGCACGGGGCTCTTGCTGTTAAAATCCAATATCTGTTTTCCTGTACGGTGCAGCCGCATCCGACCACCATTTTATAATTTCGGGAAAGAAGCCGTTCATTATACGGGACAGTCCGCTGACATGCCCCCCTGTCAAGTAGACATTTTTTGTGGACACCTGTTATGCAGCATAAGCATAAC
>ERZ857984.1621-NODE-1621-length-17136-cov-3.549968_pt1 | contig 17136 bp, 7 predicted proteins | sample MGYA00519914_ERZ857984 | MGnify/ENA primary metagenome ERZ857984 (study PRJEB31778, sample SAMEA3449417) | human gut metagenome | biome: human gut; feature: human-associated habitat; material: faeces | place: United Kingdom | collected 2010/2012 ... | reverse complement strand
GCGGATTTGAGATACACTTCAAAAACTGCGCCTTCTTCGGGCGTTTCAATCTGTGTTTCGCCATCGTCCGTATGTTTGATAATGGCGATATTGCCCTTGATGACCTGTTCGTTTACATCATTTGCGGTCTGGTTATGCTCAATGGTATAAAGCTCCGGCTCTGCGCCGACCTTGTGGACGGTCGGATCGAGCAAATAGCCCTCGCTCGGCTCCAGTTCCTTGATCGTCCAGTCCGCACCGCAGATATATTCTCTTGTGGTAAACTGACCGTTTTCATCGGTATAGTATTCGTCGATGAGTTGTTCTCCCTTGAAAATCCCGTATTTTGCGCCTGCAAGCGAGGCGTTTCCCTGCGCCGTTCCCGTCTCAGCGTCGCTCTTGGTCACGGTAACGGTAAACTTCTTCAGGATATTCGTGAAATTGCGGGTAGTGACCTCATTCCACTTGACGGGTGCGGTCTGATCTTCGGGAACGACATAGCGAATAGCTGTATCCACTTCCTCGATGGTGTACGGCGTAGTGCCGCTGATCAGCACATCTTCAAAGGTCGCCACACCGTTTTTATCCGTAACCGCATACTCGTCCACGGCAATGCCGGAGAGCGATGTGCCGTAAAGATGGAAGGTCACGCCCTCATTGAAGTTATCCTCCGAAGATTTGATGACCTCAATATCGCCACGCTTCAGCGTGTTGTTGAAGTTGACGGTCGCAACCTGCCCCGCAACTACGGTTACTCTGCGGGACTCCTGCGGCTCGTATCTGTCATATTCCTGCTCGGTTACGGTATATACTCCCGGCATTAGGTTATCGACCTGAATCTGACCGCCGTTTCCTGTCTTAACGGTTTTATCAATACCATTTCCCTGAATACGGAAGGAGATACCGTCCACCTTTCCGTCCTCGCTGGTTTTCACAATCTTCGCCGAGCCGTAAGATACCTTCAGCTTGAGGAAGCCCTTGAGCGGATCATTGACAGTCTGAGCATAGGTTACGGTATCCTGCACACCGCCGTTCGGTCCATAGATACCGTCCGTCCAAGTGATAACGCCTTTTCTCTGCGCTGTTTTCTCTGCGGTAATCGTCAGCCCGTCGCTCGGCGCTTTCTCGGTAGTGATCGTCAGCTTGTTTCCGCTTACGGAGAACTGAACGCCCGAATCATTGGACGAAAACTTATATCCCGAAAGGACATTGTTGCTGTCCGTCAGCGTAACCGTGTACTTAGAGCCATCCCATTCAAGCTCGATCTCCTGTGCGCTTCCCGGCGTTTTGGAAAGGAAGCTCGGCAGCTTGGAATGCTTCTGCACACTTGCCGCCATTGAATTGTAGTAGCTCATAATTTTGTCATAAAGAGGGTGGTTAGGGCTGATCTGATCCAGAACAGCGTCCTTGCCGCCTGTGCTGACCTTGTTAAAGTTTTCATCACGCTCGCCGATCACGGTTTCCCAAATGAGAAGCTGTGTAGCGACTGCGTGAGCCAGCTTATCGCCGCCCTCGTTCTGAGAACGCCACGAGGTTGAGATTGTTCCCGTATAGCCGTACTGGAAGATACGACCAATGAACAGCTTAATATCGTCAGGAAAAATGGTACTGTTATAGGACGAAGGGTAGTTGTCCCAAAAATCCTCGCCCTTTTTGGTAAAGCTGTCTCCGGTCTGCTGCGGGACGCCGATCTCAATACAGTAGCAGATATTTCCGTTGTACGATCCCATCGCACGGACGGTTGTATAACGGGAAGTGCCTGTTTTCCAGCCGTTCATAAAGGTGAGGCTGCCGTGTCCCCATTCGGCGTTGTAATTCGAGTCCCCGTCACGGGGGAACGAGATAAGGTACACATCGTCCGTTTCCTCTGCGGCATAGGCAGTCGTACCAATCCCTACAAGGGAAGTCACGCACATCAGCGCTGCAAGAAACAGCGACATAATGCGCTTTGGTTTCTTAATTTTCATCTGAAATCCTCCTTGAAAAAGAAAAACGCACCGTTTTTTTCGGTGCGTCCTCAAAATGGAATATTAAATTTAAGCGTAGCCGATATAGATGTCGTAGATTCCGTCAGAGATTTCCTCCGCCCAAATCCATACGGCTGTGATTTCTTCGTCAGCCTTGTACCGATCCAAGCGGCTGTGAATATCCCTTTCAAGATATTTGCAGTGCGCTCCGGCTCGGATCGGATTATCCCAACAGTAAATTGCCTCGCTGTCTAACAGAAGTCCCACACTCTGAGCGTAGCCTTTTGCAAAGGAAATCCAGTAATCAATGTCAAAGTCGATTTCCACTTTGCTTGTCGTTTCCTCTGTTTCAGTCGGTATAGGCTTTTCACTTTCTTCGGGAATATCCGGCTGTGGTTTTGATACGGAATGATCGGTTTTATCCGCTTCATTGAGCTGTGTGGCGGGCTGTGCCGCCTGCTCGGTTTCAGAAACAGTCTGAGGCTGTTCGGAGCTGACCGTATCCGTTTCCGTCGTTTCTTCCTGCTTTTTCGGCTTTACTTCCTGCACGGCTTCAGGCGTTGTTTCAACCTCCTTGCTTTCCTTTCCCGCAGGCGTTTCGGATTCAGAGGTGCTTTGAACACTCTCCGAAAAAGAAAACGGCTGTGGCTTATCTTCATTCGGCGGGGCATTGTTGCAGCCTGCAAGCACGATCAGCAAAAGAGCCAATAAAAAAACAATCGTTTTTGTTTTCATTGCGTTTCACTCCTTTTCTGCCGCCATTGTAATGCGAAACAGCATTTCAGGCAAAGGTGTGAAACGAAGGTTAATCTTACATCATAGGGCATACCTCCTGTGCTTTGGAATGGTGCGTTTTTCTGAGATAGATTGAGTTAGGTGAGATAGCTGTAATCAGGAGAGATAGTTTTATTCTTTCGGATAGTGAGATAGTTTAGGGGTTGGAGTGTGAGGAAGGGGAAAGAAGAAAAACACACTCCGCCTTACCTGCTGTCACGCTCGGCACGGTTACGCAAAAACTTGTTGTAATGCTCCAGCGCCTTGCAGACATACTCCTCCGTTTGGTTGATGGGGATATTTTTCGGGATCAGGCTTCGCACCCTGTCCCCACGCAAAACAATCTTCTCACGCTGATTCGGCTTTTCCTCGCTCATAATCGCAGAAATCGCTTCTGTTGTCAGCTTGCCTTCCTCAAAAAACTTCCGCATACGGATTGCCTGATCGTGGGACGGGGTACAATCGTTCAAGTCGATTTCGTCCACCAAATCCCTCTGGCAGTCCTCGTTCAGATAGGACAGCTCAACGGCGGGGCGCATTTTAATCCTGCCCTCGTCCACAAATTCAAGCAGTTCGGGAACAAGGTTTGTAAGGCGGATATATCTGTGTATCTGATTTCGGCTATCTCCACATTCCTCGCTCATTAAATCAAGCGATTGCTTCCCCCGTAAATCAATCCCCACTGGGGATGAATTTTCTTTTCTCGGTCTGCCTGCCTGTCTTTTCATAGCGTCAAGCCGCATTTTATATGCGTGAGCTTTCTCCGAGGGAAGTATCTGCGACCGTTGGAAGTTGCTTTCGACCATTAAAATCGTCGCTTCATCACGGTCGAGGTCTACCACCTCACATCTGAGCGTTTCAAATCCGGCAAGCTCGCAAGCCCTTTTTCTCCTGTGTCCTGAAATAAGCTCGTATCTTCCGTCCTCCTTCTGCCTTACGGTAGCGGGAGTAATCACGCCACGCTCTTTGATACTTTCCACAAGCTGAAACATATCCTCATCTTCCCGCACCTTAAACGGGTGGGGGCGGAATGTATGGAACGGATGCATTTCGGAAAGCTTCAGATAGACCAGCTTTCCTTCCTCCACAGGACGGGGCGGAGCGGCTGGCTCAGGCTGTGCCTGTTCCGGGGCCGGGGCCGCATTTTCGGGTGGTGCCTTTTCGGGTTCCGGGGCATCTTTAACCTCCGCAGCCTTTTCCCCACTTCGGGACAATTTGTCTCGTTTAGTCGGCGTGGCCTCGCCGGGGGCCGCCTTATCCGACTTGGGTGGGCGGCCCTTGCGGGGCTTCGCCGCCTTCTTGCCAGCAGGCTCCGCTTTTTCTTCTTTGGAAGGACGGCCCCGGCGGGCCTTTTTCGGTTCGCCATCCCCAGCGGCGGGAGGTTCCTCCTGCGTTTTCTCTTCCGGCACTTTTGCCGCCGCCTCTTTTTCTACCTCGGCCCGAGCTGTCTGCCGCTTTTCATTCATCAATTCATTGATTTTGTCAAAGGACACCACCACATCACCGGGCTCGGGCTGGGCAGGCCCATCCTGCTGGGGTGTGGGAGCGGCGGCCTGTTCGGGAGCCGGAGCCTGGGGCTCGTCAGCCGTAACAGGGGCGGGAGCCTCCGGGAGCTTCTCCTCACCGGGGCCTGTGTTCAATTTTTCATCTGCCATTCACTAACCTCCTTTTCGTGAAAGTTGCACAATTTTGAGAGCTAAATTTCTGTAATTATTTTTCCGCCTCCTTCCGGTCTATCCACGCAAAAAAGCCGCCCGATTTTAACGCCGGACGGCTTTTTGTGTAATGTGATAGATCAAATATTATTTTTTGTGGTTCGTAGGCTCCGAAAAGCCTTGTATTTACAGCGTTCCTAATAGGAAACAATCATATGCAATATGCAGCCAAATACGGGGTAAACCAAGCCAAGCGGAAATATAACAAAAGTCTTTCAAAACTGCGAACCTGAAGCAAAAAACATTTCCACTTTTTCTCTTGTGTTGTTTTGAATATGATAAAGTCGCAAAAGCCCTGACAGAGGGTTGGTTGGTTTCTGCGCCAGAGATATTTTCTTTGTTTGATGTGTACAGCACGTTAAAGGGTCTCTCTGGGACGGTCGCCAAACGTTCTTGGCTGCATACCGCCAAAGGAAAAAGCATGAGCTGAGGCTTCACCATGTATCAAAAGCCTTTTGTGAACCACTCGCCTTTGAGAGGTTTTCGATATACACAAAAAAAGACCGCAGCAACAATCCTTTTTGAATTGTGAGGAACCAAGACATCAGCCGAACCGAACTTCTGAAAAAAACACACAGCGGTACGGAACGACTTCATGGTAACCACAGTGGAAAATCTCATACCAGCAGAACCAGAGGCACACGCCAATGCACACTGCTCCGACCACCCCCTTCTGCCATTTCTTTTTGCACGCTGAAATCAGCGCCGGAATCAGTAGAAGATGGAAGAACTCAAGATTCCATGAAATACGGTCCGCCTGGATCACAACCGAACGGTTAAACGAAATGAACAGTGCCAGCAATTCCAGATTGTATAGAAACTGAAATCCAGGTTTGCTGCGGCAACGACGGTACAGAATGCTTGCCACCGCTGCTATCACAAGCAGATATAAAAACTTTTCTCGATAGAGCGGCGATATGTCTGCCATATGATCGTAATATTTTATAAATCGTGTCATCGACACGATCCGGTGCACGACCCCGGCCAGCGGCTCACGGAGCAAGAACATCACCGTGATCACAGCGCCGCCGAAAAGCGGTGTCAGCGGGATATAAACGAGCAGATAAAGCGGCAGAAACATCAGCATGGATGTATGAAGGGTACTTGCCGCCATCACTACAAGTGCATATTTCCAGAAGCACTTGCTCCGGATATAAGGGAACGCCCAAATGACAACAGCCAGCGCCATATACTGACGCATCACATTCATGCCCATAAAAAACGTCCTGTCCGCGGCAAAGAGCAGGATACTGATCCACGGGATATCCGAAAACTTCCACAGTGCCGCTCCCGTAGAGCCAACGATCAGCAGGGCACAGGTCAGAAACAGCCACGTGGAATCCTGCGTCACAAGCAAAATGAGCCGCACCAGTACGCGGTATCCAATCTCATTGACCGGGCCCGGTTGCCCTTCAGCAACCATGCCGAACGCCGGCCAGTACACGGCAAAGTAATCCGTCCCAATCGCATAGCGCAGCCCCATTGTCAGAAAATACGGCGCCAGCGACAGCGCCATCAGCACATATTCCGGCGTTTCACAGAAACGTCCCTGCGCCGGTCTCGCCGCACGCCGCGCTCTTGCGAACTGTGCAAGAAGCGCAAGCGCCGTACTTCCGAGCGTAACCCCTAAGTAAAAGCCCATTCCAGCCGTCTTTCCTTTCCTGTGGACATCCGCACACCACACATCGTCTTTGGTTGCAACTGCTTCTGTTTCATGATATCATAAACATAAAAATGATTGTTCTGCGCCGCATACCGCGGGGATGGGTCAATAAATGCAGAAATACACGGTATCTCCGTGAAAAATCAACTGCCGGGAAGGGTCAAAACTGCTCCAGTTTTCGCCTTCGAATCCGGAAGCCGCAGGCCGTTCAGATACCGGGACGAGCTGTCTGCCCGTATAGAATTCCAGAACGGATGTGATCGCCCACGGCACAGACATACATCGTTGATTGAGTTCCGCGAAGTGATGCGTTACGCCCGGGTAGGTATATGTCACCTGTTCATCTTCAAACACAGCAATTTTCGTGACCTGATTTCCAGTGCTCTCCTCATATCCAGAGATCGCCGCTTCGATTTGCAGGCATTCCTGTTGATCGACCCGATTGGTATAAAGCTGATCCTGCAGGATCATATCGTTCTGCCAGACAAGCGTACCAAACACAAGCACGGTCACAGCTCCCAGCGCCGTAAGCCATCCCGCAGGGCATCGCAGGACCGCCATGCAGAGAAGCATTGATACAAACGCAAAGAACGGGACGCAGATTCGGGCTGTAAGCCAGTACTCCCCGCTTCCGATGCAGGAGAGGAACACAGCTGTATAACATCCGGCCAGGACGAACATGGTCCACCATACGTTTTTTCGGTTTTCTCGGAACATTCCAAAGGCCAAAACAACAAGTGCGACCGCCGCAGCTGCCGCAATCAGATAATCCGGTGTCAGCCCCAGCGTGTTTTTCCACAGACGCTTCTGAACCGACAGTACAAACCTCACCCCGCCTGTAACAGACACACGGGAAGCCCTTGGCTCGATACCGATTAACAACGGGAGTACTCTGGCACAGAGCACTGCCGTAGCACACGCGATTCCCCCCAGCAACGCACATCCCGCCATTTTTTTCAACACCCGAAGCCCGGGGCGGAAATCATACTGTACGAGAATAAGCACTGCCCCGAAAATCAGAAAAAATGAAACAGTAACCTGGTAGCACAAAACCGCAGCTGTTGCACCAATCCATGCCAGAAGCCACGCTTTAGGGTTATCCATGATTAGCATGACAGCCCCCCAAACGCTGAACAGCACCCCGGTGGCATACATCGGCGTTATCTCAACATAAATAAACCATTCCAGCAGGAACGGATTACAGAATGCAATCAGAAGCGTTCCGAAGAGCACCGTTTTCCGGAACATCGAAAGTTCGGCGGGCGCGACTTTTAAAACGGCGCGGAATATCATCACATGGGCAAGCGCGCAGGCGAGGATTAATAAAAGCGTTCCGAACCACTGCTTCTGCACAGGATTCAAATCCAGCAGCTGAAAGATTCGATGCCATAGCACATATGCCGCACGGCCAGCTTTGATTCCGGATACTTTTATTTCCCACAGGTTCTGGAAAACCGAATAGCTGTCTACTGAATAATGCGGGAGAAACATTACTCCGTATCCAAACAACATGAGTAGGAAGCTTATGCCAATAGATTTCATTCCCGAAGGTATCGTTGAGTCGATCTGTCTCTCCATGTGTGCTCTCCCGTTTCAATCGTTTTTCGATTTTGCTTACATTTTGATGGAAGATTTTAACCTTGTGTTTTCAGCTTATCTGCTTTATTATATATGATAAGCCAACATTGCGCAAGCTATGTCTGGCAGATGCATTTTAGACATACTTCTATGCGATATTCTACGCATCACCTGAGCAAAATTCCAAAAGTGAGGTGTCTTTTCCAATGAAATTCCATTACGATCTGCAGCCTGGGCAGCACTTATCGCACCGTTTTCGAACTGATCATATACATCCGCTCGTCAGCATCGTCACCCCCTTTTACAACAGTGCCGCCTACTGGGAACAGACATTCTGCTGTATGATGAATCAGACATTTCCATATTTTGAGTGGATCGTCGTCGATGACGGCAGCACCGACGCGCAGGCTCTGAAAACGCTGCGCGCATCCTGTGCGGGCGATAGCCGCATCCGCTTTTTTTCCAAAGAAAATGAAGGGCCTGCAGCCGCGCGAAATTTCGGCGCTGCACAGGCGTCGACAGACCTTCTCGTCTTTCTGGATGCGGACGATCTAATCGAACCGACCTTTCTGGAGATCATGTACCTGGCCCTGCAACAGAATCCGGATGTCTCGTGGGCGTACAGCGATGTCGTAACCTTCGGCGCAAAATGCTTTTTGTGGAAAAAGGATTTTTCTTCCGCAGAAATGAAGCGGGAAAATCTGCTGGTCGTCACCGCGATGATCCGCAAGGATGCGTTTAACGAGGTTGGCGGATTTGATGTCATGGGGCGTTATTACAATGAAGACTGGCATTTCTGGCTGAAGCTCCTGTCTAAACGGAGATTCCCCGTTCACATCGGGCAGTATCTGTTTTGGTACCGCAATCTTGAGCAGGGTGCGATGGCCGCACTGAACGGCGACCCCGAGCTAGTGGAACGCAACCGTGACAAGATCGCAGAGATCTCCGCAGATGTGCCGGACGACATCCGCGCTGTTTTTTACAGCGGGCAGAAGTCCAGTCCTGCGTTCAACGGCATCCCTGAATTTCCCGCAGCGCCTGCGCTGCCATTCGCTCAGCAGCGCAGGCGCGTCCTGCTTCTACTTCCCCACATGGTCATGGGCGGCGCGGACCAGTTCAATCTGGACCTGATCCGCAATCTGCCGGAAGACCGTTATGAATTCACCATCGTGACGACGCTTCTGGAAGAGAATGACTGGCAATACCGCTTTGCCGATCTAACGGACGATATCTTCGTTCTTCCCCATTGTGCTGACAAGGGAATGTGGCCCGCTTTCTGCGATTATCTTGTCCGTACAAGAAGCATCGATATCATTTTCAATACGAACTCCTATTTTTCCTACTACATGCTTCCGTGGCTGCACCTACGCCATCCCCGCATCCCTGTGGTAGATTATATCCACATGGAAGAATGGTATTACCGCAGCGGCGGATATGCGCGTCCGTCGGGCGCGGTCGCGCCGGTGCTGGATGCAACGTATGTGTGCAACGAGGGCACGCGGCGTGTGATGATCGACTTCTTCGGCCGTAGCCCGGATACAGTCCACACGGTATATATCGGTGTGGATCATAACCGCTACAGACCAGACGCTTCGCTCTCCCGGACGGTTCTTGAACAGTTTCCGCAGATCGAAGGGCGCCGTACCGTTCTGTTCCCGTGCCGCATCTGCTCTCAGAAGCGCCCGTTCCTGATGCTGGAAATCGCAAAGCGGATGCCGGAACTTGCATTTCTCGTTGTCGGCGACGGATCGCAGCTTGAAGAACTGCGCGATGCCGCGTCCAACGCCGGGTTGGAAAGCACCGTATTCTTTGCGGGACGGCAGAACGATATGCGCCCATGGTATCAGGTAGCGGATGTCACGCTGATCTGCTCACTAAAAGAAGGGCTCTCCCTGACGGCCTACGAATCGCTTTCGATGGCGACACCTGTCATCACGAGCGATGTGGGCGGACAGGCAGAGCTCGTGAATTCGCAGGCGGGAGAAGTTGTTCCCTTGCTGCAGAGCGAGAGCGCGGACGAAAACCGCCGCGACTTCTCCGAGGAAGAGATCTCCCTGTACACAAATGCCCTGAAACGGATCTTCTCGGACGGAAACAACTATGCCAAAATGTGTCAGGCCTGCCGCCGCCGCATTGAATCGCGTTTCTCGGTGGCCTATATGGGCAAAGTGATGGATCGTCACTTCACGGAACTCCTCACGGATGAAGCCGCCGACGCGCGGGCCGCAAAGGCGTACGCCATGCGAAGTTTCGCCCCAATGTTCGAAAACTATCTAGAACTGTTCAGTGATTTTGAGAGCCTGGATCTCGCGTATCAATGGCTGACCCAACATCAGCAGCAACAAATCCGCGTCCTTTCTGCCAAGTGTGTGGAATATGATAATATCCAGCGCAGCCGGAGCTACCGCATTGCGTTGCTGTACCGACGCATCATGAGCCGCCCCTCGATGCAGCGGTTCCGCCGCATCGGTGCTGCAATCAAACGCCGAATTTTCAGACGTTAAACAAAATCGGAGGTTCCAATGGAATACAAATTTGATTTTTCGCGGGAGCCGGGCCTCGACTGCCGCAAAGAGTGTCTGCAGCAGTCAGTCGAACCGCTTATGAGCATCATTTCCGGATTTTACAATGCGGGACAACATTTTGAGCAGACATACCGCAGCGTGATCAACCAGACGTTCCCTTGGTTTGAATGGGTGATCGTCAACGACGGAAGCACCAAGGCGGACGATGTGGCGCTTCTAGAGTGTCTAGCAAAAACAGACGCCCGGATTCGCGTTGTTACAACAGAGAACCACGGCCTGTCCGCGGCACGCAACTGCGCCATTGCCAACTCTCGCACCGACATCATCGCCCCGTTCGACACAGATGATTTGATGGAACCGCAGTATCTGGAAACCGCATGGTTTGCACTGCAGCTGAATCCGGACGCAGGATGGTATTACACCGACAGCGTCGGCTTCGGCGACGAAGAGTATTTCTGGTACCGGCCGTTTTCGGCTTCGGTCATGACGGAGTATAATCTTCTGGTCAACACGTCCGTTGTCCGGCGGCGCGCTCTGGATGCCGTCGGCGGTTACAAGGTGGAACACTGCTCGTACAACGAAGACTGGCGGCTGTGGCTGGAACTTCTTTCTCAGAGTTTCCATCCGGTTCATGCCGCCGGAGCCCTGTGCTGGTACCGCCGCCAGAAAAGCGGTATGCTCCAGGGCATTCTGGACGATTCCGAAACCGTCCGCTTCAACCGCGGCGTGATCGGACGTGCCGCACATCACGTGGACGAGAGCGTCCGCGCGGTGGAGTATCCCACTTGGGAGCGCTGCGGCCTGCCCGACGATCCGCAGGCGTTTCCGGAGCTGTGCCCGGTGATTCCCAAGAACGGACGGAAGCATCTCGTGCTGCTGCGCGAATCCCTGCCCTCCGACAGCGACCCGCTGACCGAGTGCATCCCGGAACTGACCTCCGAAGGAACGGACGTCAGCGTGCTGTTCCTGTGCGGGGGTTCCGACGCAGTGCGCCAGACGCTCGGGCAGTACACTCCTAACGTTTTCTTCCTGCGCGATTTCATGGATCTGTCGCAGGTCGGCCTTTTCCTGAGCTATTACCTGCGCACGCACGATGCCGATGCGGTCGTTGCCGAACTGTGTGAAGCATCGGCCCGAATCCTGCCGTGGCTGCAGGCGGAGTTTTCCTCGGTTTCGTTTGCCCTGTACGTCCCGCACCGCTGCAAACTTACCGATGCTGTGGCTCAGCAGGCGCTCCGTTCCGGCTGCGCCGGCCTTGTCCTGACCGAATCCCCGGAAGCCCGCGAGGAGATCCTGCGCCGCTTTGCATACGACAGTGGAAACGTCGCGGCCTGTCACGACGTGCGCGACTGGCCCGGCCTGTGCTCTTCGACCGCTCCCGGAAGCGCCGCTCCGCACATCCGGGAAAACGAATGGGAGTCCGGCAGCATGCATCGGACGATGGATTTCCTGCGGAAATGCTGCGCACGCGAGCGTGTCCCCCGCCGGACACCGTCTGTTTCCCCCGCCGCTGAAACACCGGCCGCGCGCTTCGGACTAATCGTGAAATATGACCTTGACAACATCGGGGACGACGTTCAGGCATATGCCGCGCTCCAGTTTCTGCCTCGTGCAGATTATCTGATTGACCGCGACCACGTCGATTCTTTCCGTTCCCGGGACGGCGAGCCGGTCTACACGATCATGAACGCCTGGTGGTTCGACTGCAAATGGAACTGGCCTCCGGCCGACTGCATCCGTCCCCTGTATCTCTCCATGCATTTTTCCAAGGGTACGACGTTTGCCGAGGAAGATGCGGACACTACGTTCCTCAACGGGATCGGCGGCGACGCACTTCGCCGCTATGAACCCATCGGATGCCGGGATCAGAAGACAGCGGCTCTGTTGGAAAGCAAAGATATCCGCACCTGGTTCTCCGGCTGCCTGACCCTTACGCTTCCCCGGAAATTCCGGTGCAACGTCGCCGAACCCTACGCCTGCGTCTCTGATGCGTATCCCGCCGTCACGGAATGGGTCCGCCGGAACTGCGGCCATGTCGAAGTTCGGGAGATCCGGCACGTGGACGGAAGCGTCCGCGGGATTGAGCAATGGGATGAGCGCATCCGCGCAGTGGAAGACCTCCTCACGACGTACCAGAACGCCAAATTCGTCGTCACGACCCGTCTGCACTGTGCATTGCCCTGCCTTGCGCTCGGCACACCGGTGCTTTTGCTGACGGAAGACAGTTCTTTTGACTCCACCCGTTTTTCCGGGCTCGCCGCGCTGCTTCACACAGCTACTCCTCAGCAGCTTCTGGCCGGTGAGGCAGCGTTTGACCTGATTTCGCCGCCTGCAAACAAACCCGATTATCTTGCCCTGCGCGAGCGGCTGGAGCAGGAGTGCCGCGCGTTTGTCGATGCCGCACAGGCCGGTACAATCCCGGCGCCGTCTCTCCCCTCCGAAGAGGAACGCCGCGCATGGAAACTGCAAAAGTGTGAAAACGCCCTTGACCGGCTTCTGGGTACGCTGCGCCGCACCCAGTTGGAAAATACCCGTCTGAAGAACGATCTGGAAAAGACAACGTGCGACTGGAATTCGCTCGCCGCCGAAAATACCCGGATCTGGGCGGAATTGCAGAAAGCGCGCAAGCGCTGACACTTTGTCCTTTTCTCTATCACCAATTACAATGCGAGGCAAAAACATGACCAAAATCAAACGGGGGCTTGCCCTCCTCCTGTCCGTTCTGATTCTGACGTCCACTCCTCTGAGCACGTATGCCGCTTCTCCGGCATTTTCCGGCTCCGGGTATGAGATGACTGCTCCGAATTCGGATTCTTCTGACGCATCGGTTCAGAACGCCACTCTCCCCTCAGAAACCTTATCCTCTGAAGACAACTCGCCTGTGAGCAGCTTTTCTTCCGAGAGCAGCCCTGCTGCGAGCAGCTCTTCTTTCGAGAGCAGCCCTGCTGCAAGCAGCTCTTCCTCCGAGAGCAGCTCCGCTGCGAGCAGTTCTTCTTCCGAGAGCAGCCCTGCTGCAAGCAGCTCTTCCTCGGAGAACAGCTCTGCCGTGAGCAGCTCTTCCTCCGAGAGCAGCTCTGCAGCAAGCAGTTCTTCCTCCGAGAACAGTTTGCCCATGAACAGTTCTTCCGTGGCCGATCCGGCTGAAGAAGGATCGGCCGAATATCCTTTTGAGATTTCGACCGTAGAGGATCTGGCCCTTCTGTCCCAGCATCCGGACGCAACCTTTGTCCTTGTGAATGACATTGACTGCGCCGGCGTTGCCTTTTCCATGCTGGAAATGCCCGGTGAAGGATTTTCCGGCACCTGGAACGGCAACGGACATGTGATCCGAAACCTTTCCATTCAAGGCACAAACGCCGCATTGATGGACAAAATCGCTCCGGAAGGCCATATTTATGACCTCCGCATTGAAACCCCCTCTGTGACGGCGGACGACACCGCCTCCGTGCTTGCGCTTCAGTGCAAAGGCACGTTGGAACGCGTCTTTGTCCTGGGCGGCCAAGTTGCCGGCGTCAACGCTTCCGGTCTGGTCGGAACAGCTGACGGCAGCGCTGTCCTCTCCTGCGCCGCATCCGCACAGGTGCGCGGCACACAGTCGGCCGGAGCACTGTTTCTGTCTGTAAGCGGCACCTGCCGGCTGGAATCCGTATTTGCGCTCTCCGAGGGATTGCCGGCCGCATCCGATGCATCGGCATCCGACATCCCCGTTCTGGATCTCTCGCCCGAAACAGTCAGCGGCTCACAGGCTGATACGGTGACTGTCCTCGGCGACTTTCCCGCAGAGCTTCTTGCACGCATTGCGTTTTCCTCTTCCGATGAGACTGTCTTTACCGTAGGTTCGGACGGTTCTCTGATTCTGACCGGCGCCGGAACTGCCAACCTGACCGTTTCGCTTTCCGTCGGCACAGACGTCTATCGCTACACCAAATCCATCACTGTGGAAATCTCGGAAGATCTTCCCGCCGACAGTACCGCACCCGAAGAGGAGACCTCGGACGAACCGGATGCACCGGTTTCCCCTCTGTCTCTGACAGGATGGCAGGAAATCGACGGCTCCCGGTATTATTATGATGCCAACGGCGTTCCTGTGACCGGCTGGCAGATGATCGACGGCCGTCGCTACTACTTCGCCGAGGACGGCAAGCAGCAGACCGGCTTCTGGTGCTATGCCGGCGCTTACTGGTATTACTACGACGAGAACGGCCAGCTTCCCGCCCCCGGCTGGCAGGTCATCAGCGGATACATGAGATACGTCAGCAGCGGCGGTTCTTTTCTGACCGGAAAGCAGGTCATTGACGGGATCACCTATTATTTTGGCGACTCCGGTATCCTGCAGACTGATACCTTCGTTGAGGGAAACGGTAAACGTTATTATGTTAATAGTGCCGGCATTATCCAGACCGGATGGTTCATTGTAAACGGAGCCCGTTATTACAGCGACGACGCAAACGGCATCTATACCGGCTGGCAGATGATCAATGGGCGACGTTATTGTTTCGACAGCGAGGGCAGACAACAGCTCGGCTTCCAGTGCTACGCGGGACAATACTGGTATTACTACGACGAAAACGGCCAACTTCCCGCCCCCGGTTGGCAGGTCATCAGCGGATATATGAGATACGTCAGCAGCGGTGGCTCTTTTGTAACCGGCGTACAGCTGATTGACGGGAAATATTATTTGTTCGGGGAATCCGGCATCCAGCAGAAAGGCTGGGCGGAAGTGTACGGACAGCTTTATCACTCCGATGCCAACGGCTACGTCACCTTTGGATGGTACGATGAAAACGGAAACCGTTACTACTTCGATCCTTCCACGGGTGCAGCATACCGGAACGGAATTTTCACCATTGAGAATATCCGGTATCAGTTCGACGCCAACGGCGTTTGCTTAGGCCGCGTTGTCGATTCCACGGAAGGCATCGACGTCTCCGCGCATCAGGGATCCGTCGACTGGGAAGCGGTTGCTGAAAGCGGCATCAAATACGCCATCATTCGTGCGGTAACCTGGAGCAATTCCGAAGGCTACTATATCATTGATCCGTATTTTGAACAGAATGTGCGAAACGCCAAGAGCAATGGTCTGCTTGTCGGCGCCTATCTGTACAGCTATGCGTTCTCCGAATCCGAAATTTCAGAAGAAGTCTTTTTCTTCCATAACTCCGCAGAGATGCAGCGGCTTCGCAAGGATGGGATCGTGCTTGATCTTCCGGTTTTCATCGACTACGAAGATCCTCTCATTCTTCAGAACACCAGCAGCAATTCTCAGCGCACCAACATTGTCCGCTACGGAATGACTCTGCTCGATCAGCTGGGTTATTCCACGGGATTCTACACATATGACTATTTCGCCAGAAATTACATGGACGCCCAGGCACTGATCAACGAGGGCTACGATTTCTGGGTGGCGAACTTTAACGGGACCAACTCCTTTGAGGGTCAGGCGGAGATCTGGCAGTATACCAGCACCGGCAGCGTTCCCGGCGTAACCGGCAATGTCGACCGGAACCGTTTCTACAAGACATATACTTCCGGCGGCGGCAGCATCCCGACTCCCACGCCGAACCAGTTCACCGTAACTGACCAAAACACCAATTCCATCGTCACGGATTCCGTGACCAATATTCTGGCTAAAATCGTACAGAATGAGGTCGGCGGAGGACTGGGACTTACGGGAGCCGACAAACTGAAGCTCTACACCGCTCAAGCCGTCGCGGCCAACAGCTGGCTGCAATACCAGTACGCCCACGGCATCACGGCGCCGGAAGTCGGCTTGAAAACTGTTACGGACAGTTCCATCTACACAGCTGTGGAAGAGGCTCAGAAGTATGTCGTCACCTATAACGGCGAAGCCGCCTGCACCGTGTACGGAAGCGCCAGCGGTACCATGACCAATTCTTCCGAGCGCATGGGATGGGGCGCACTCCCTTACCTCGTCTCCGTAAAAAGCAAGTATGAATCGTCCTTTGGTTCCAAGTATCAGGGTTACACGATCCAGAACAAAATTTCTACCGCCACGATGAAAAACAGCATCGAAAAGATGCTGGGTGCCGGAGCAACAAACGGTTATCCCACGTCACAGTGGCTGCAGAATCCGGTGTTCGACAGCAACGGATATTGTATTTCCATTCAGGTCTGCGGTAAAACGGTAAATGGCGGAAAATTCTACGAAAACTGCTACAATCTTCTGTCGCCGAAATTCGAGATCATCGAAAACGGTGAAAACGGTGTCTGGGTCTTCAAGACATGGGGCAACGGCCATTGTGTCGGCATGAGCCAGTATGGCGCGGCCGGCTACATCCAGACCGGCATGAGCTGGCAGGATGTCCTGCTCCACTATTATCCCGGCACAACAATTTCCAACAAGTAACGAAAAACAATGCGCCTTACATCTTAGAATGTAAGGCGCATCGTCTTCGTGGCATAAAAAGGAGGTATCCGGATGAACAAAAGAAGAATCTGGCCGCTGGAGCTTTTGCGAATCTGTTCCATCTTAATTGTTTTCGCTTTCCATGCAATGACTCATTTGGGCACTTCGTTTTCCATTTTCAGTCAGTATATAGCAAATGGCGCAACATATATGGTCGTTTTTTTCATGCTCTCCGGCTTTGTGATTTTTTTAGGACATGAAAACAGTGATTGGAGCAATTCGAAACTTCTTGCGTACTTCTATTTGCGGAGACTAATTTCAATTTACCCTCTTTATCTTTTTCTCCACTTCACATACGAAATCGTATTTCGTCCTCTTTCTGTAAAAGAAAATCTGCTTATTCTTCCCGTTGAATTGCTGGGGCTTCAATCTTTCTTCTCCAGTCTCTTTTCTGTCTCTCACAATGGCGGTACATGGTTTGTTTCGTGTCTGCTGTTCTGTTATTTTTTATTTTGTGCCCTTCCCGGTTTCGTGGACAGTAAAAATGAAGAAAAAACAGAAAGAAACG
>ERZ857984.1620-NODE-1620-length-17136-cov-6.706282_pt1 | contig 17136 bp, 22 predicted proteins | sample MGYA00519914_ERZ857984 | MGnify/ENA primary metagenome ERZ857984 (study PRJEB31778, sample SAMEA3449417) | human gut metagenome | biome: human gut; feature: human-associated habitat; material: faeces | place: United Kingdom | collected 2010/2012 ... | reverse complement strand
AATTCATTCAAAAATTTTTTGATTTTATACTTGACTTTTAATAGTTAGTCTTCCTCAAGTATTCTTGTAAATGAATAGATAAATATCTGTCCTTCTCCCTTGAATTTAATCCTCATATGATCACATCTTCTTGGAATGACCGGTACCGTGAATGTGTCGATTCCCTTTCCTGATATCTCACCCTGCTTAATCCAGTTACCGGAAGAATCATATTCACAGAATATCTCCATCCTGCTGTTCTCTTCCAGCTTCATTCTCAGATTAAATCTTGACAGATATTTATGATCCGGATAATCATATCCGAATATGCAGGTCACAGCTTCCCACGTTACGCTACCTTCCCGTTCTGTAATTGCACTGTTATTAACGGCAACAATCTTCTTGCTGCCCGCGTCTATGTAGTACAATGCGTTGTCATAACTTGCAAACATCATTGCATTGACACCTTTCTCCAGATGCCATATTCCAAGATTCGTGTCATACACATACATGCAATATACTCCTTTGGAATCATGTCCGGCCATATACAGTTTATTCCCTGTTCCTCCGGCAACCGCTTCATGCATATCTAAATTGCCAAGTTTGGCCGATATGCTCTGCGGCAGGGCTCCGGCATATGCGCATATGCCCGATACACTTTTATAATAGAGTACCTCATTGATAATGCACAGGCTCCTGTATGAACCACGTTCAACACCTCGACATTCGCTGCTGGTAATCTGGTACTGTGCCGGATATGCACCATACACCTTATGCATATAATTTTCTTTGAAAAAAGTAGGATATCCCTGATATGATGTTGCTCCGGTAAATACTCCGTCGGTACCAAGTGACGCCGCGTAACTGTCCGTGGATGTTCCGGCAAAGCAGTTAAAATTCTTGAAATCGCCAAGCTTGGACGCGTATATCTCATTAACCATTTTTCCGTCCTTAATCCCGTAATAACAGCCCCACAGCCTGTTGTTGCTCTCTGTTATATAATCCATATCCGGAATACTGCGTGAGACTTTCAATCCGCCTGTCTGATTGCCTATCGTGTCAATCAGCCCTATAACTATAATTGAGTCATCCGATTTTGACTGTATTACAAGTGTTGTGTTAAGGTCGGCACACTTAGTACATCCCGATATCGTCACTCCATCGCCTTCCGAAAAGACCTTTCCTATATTCGGTGCCGAGATTTTAATATATGTCGTTGCAACACTTATCCACATGGCACTGGTATCACTCCACACCTTCAGGCTGTGCTTTTTCTGTGAAGTATCTATCCAGTAGTCTCCGTTAGCCGGTTTTGACGGTTCCTTAGATGAGACACTCTTTATGTCCACACTACTTCCATCTGCCTTGCACATGGTATAACTGCACTGTACTGTATTACCCAGCTCCCATACGGCACCCATAGGACCGTAATCTGTCAGGTCCTTAGTGTTGATGTACTTTTTATCCGGCCATATAATCAGATATGCGCCCATTGATACAAGCTGTTTAGGACAATCCTGCGGTTTTGTACTAAGATTCATATCTATCCAGTATCCATTAACATATATGCTTGTCCCGTCAACATATATTGGTGCATCTTTGGCCGTGATTCCTGTCGGAGCCTTCAATGCTGTCACATAACCTCTGTCATGTCTCGTCGCAATAAGAGGATAATAATCTGATGTCATATTGTTAAGATCTGACCATTCTCCATCGCTCCCGCGCATATTGGCATTATAGCCGAGGAACTTATCAGTCATTGTTCTTGACTGGCTTGCCGCACTTAATGTAGGTAACTTCATACGCGCCTCCTGAATTTATATCCGTTGCACCGGTGCAACGGCATATGATTTCTGTTGTACCAGTTACTGTAAGCTCCATATGCCTCATTGAAAAGCGCACTTGAATTGTTATACTTATTAATCTCCTGATTGCTTATGTCTATCTGGCTTTCAAGATACCATCTGTACAGCTCGTCATACGGAGACGGTGCAAGAAGTTCATCCTCACTTTCTTCTATATAAGGCTCAAGTTCTTTCACTCCGTCATGTTCATGAGTCATTATTATGTTTTCATATATCTGTCTTTCGATTCTGTTAAGCCACTCTATCTTACGTGCTACAGTATAATTATTAGGTTTCAATTCATCCACAAGTTCTATAACTTCATTGACCTTCATTCTGTCCTCCTTGTATTAAAAAAGGGCGCATCATCTGCGCCCTCCAGCTACAACATTATGACTGTTTAGTTGCCTGCTCATCATAATCTGCCGCTTCATTCTGCATGTCAATAGAGTGTTCGTATATCTCCTTGACACCAGGTGGTACCATAACCGGCACTCCTCGCTTAATCTTGTAGTTATAGCCATTGATCCCGATTATGATATAATCTCGCTCGTTCTTGCCGCCTCTCGGCACCATAAGTTCTACTTTTTCATCTTCGGCTTTCTCTGCCATAAGTTCTACTTTTCCGTCTTCGGCTTTCTCTGCCATAAGTTCTACTTTTCCGTCTTCGGCTTTCTCTGCCTTAACTGCTGCCATATTACGCCTCCTTTAGTTAGTTAGCCACGGCTGTACTGCCGAGTGCTGAGCCGGATTCTACCCTGACAATGTATTCAGGTATAAGAATCTTATTGACTGTACTTGCTTTCCAGCCTACCGTGCTTCTCTGTTCCAGCGGATCAGCCGTGCCGCCGCTTCCTTTCTGCTTAACGATGATTTCCATGGAACCACCTTCCGGGTCAATAGCTGCATATGCGTTTGCCCCAATAAAGAGACTGCCATATACATGCACCTTGCCGCTGCCGACTTCCCATATCTTGGCTTCAGATGTCTCTACAAATCTGATTCCGTAAAGTTTGCCGATTTCTCCCTCGAATATTTCCGTATTTTCTCCGTACTTATGTACATCGATAAATTCAGAATTACGCTGGATATCGTATGACACATGTGGATGTACAATACCCACATATGCTCCATCAATTTTCGGCGCATTGTTGGTCTTAAGGATTGCGGCAACTTTGGCAATTACATCCGGTGTAATCTTACAGTCGTCTGTAATATCTGCTCTTGATGTGATTGCTGTTCCATCACTCTTCGGCGCATATACAACATTGGTGCCTGCCATAAGTTCATTGCGGCATACAGTATCAAGCGTCTGTGCCGCCTGGCTTGCATGTGCCTGTGTTACTTCTGTGATCACAGGGTCAACCGCTGCCATTTCAAGCACGTCGGATACGCTGGTATAATCACCATACTGGCTGACTGTTGCTGATATTTCACGCACATTCATCTTCTTGCCGTCCGGTGTTACACCTTCCTCAAGTGGTGTGGTTGCTTTCTCGTACGGGTCAAACTGTCTGATTGATACAGTCTTTCCGTTACCCTTTGGCAGTGCAATCTTCTTGGCAAACTGAACATATACCAGGTTAGGCTCTGCCATTCTGATAAGCTCTGTATTGTAAAACTCCTTGCACTCTGCCGCAAGGTTATTTCCGGATGTCGCTGCCGTTGTAACATTGGTATTAAGGTTTCCAGCCATAAGCTGAAGGCCATACTGTCTTGCTCTGTTCATAATTCCTCCTTGTCGGCCGGAGGACATCAGGTAAACTTAACTACCTCGCCTCTCTCGGCTCTTCTGATAATCTGCTTTACTTCTGCTCTGGTCATATTCTTGATGTCACGGCCGAAATCCGGTGCACTGTTATGGTTTACTTCATTCGGTCTCATGCCATTGGCACGTACGGAATTGCTAAGCTGCTCCTGTGCTTTCTGCGCGATGATCGCGTCTCTGGCCGCCTGCAGTTCACTGCTGTGAATGACCTCGTATGCGTTGCGGAGGCCTACTCCGTTACGCACCAAATTAAAAAACTGCTCATTAGCCATTTCCGCATCGACGTCAAACTGCGGATATATCTTCTGAACTTCCGGCACCTGATTGATTACACCACGGTAGAATTCCTCACGCTGGCGTTCCTCTTTCTCACGCATGTTCTGCATTTTCAGTGCACGGTTTTCCTGCTCCATCCTGCGGATTCTCTTAACGTCTTCGACGTTCATTCCGCGTTCCGATGCTTCCTTCTCGTAGAGTTTCTCATCATCCATAATCTTTGAATTAAGACTGTCAAGGAAATCAGGGCTTTCCGCATCAAGTCCATAATATGTACCAAGTGCCGAGATACCCTGTGAAAGCTTGTTCATTGACGCTTCAGCTTCACGTGCTCCCTTAAATCTCTTGTTGATGATTGACTGTACTTTAGCATCAAAGTCCTGTTTATAACGGCCTTTGATCAAGTCATCAAATGTTTCCACCTGTGACTGTTCTGCGGTACTTTCTGCGCCGGTTGTACTTCCCGCTGCTCCTTCCGCATTGTTGTTGCCAGTGGCGGGCTGACCGGTACTGCCTGTTTCTGCTCCCATTGCTGCTCCTGCTGCCGCTGCACCTGCACCGGCTCCATCAGCAAATAACTGTAAGCTTAAATGTTTCATTTTTACCTCCTCGCGAATCCGGTCGCGGACCTTATGATTACAAGATAGCATTATCTGCTATCCGCTTTCTAACCCACTACGGATATTTTTTGCAAAAATTTTCCATTTGCACATAATCCGGATACATTTCTGCCACTATTGCAAGTCCTATTTTCACCGTGCAAAACATTGCAGACAGCCTTTCCACATACTCACTTACCGGTACAGCCGTAATAACTGCATGTCCGGGTTCAAGTGTTATTTCCATGTCTCTTAAATGTCCCACATCATTCTCCTGTCTGATGCACTCGGCCATCGTGTACAATAAGCCTGTCACTGCCGAGCAAACTATATCCTTGCCATACTCTGCATAACCGGCGTGCCCGTCTGCAGATATGCCATATTCTGATATATTAATCTTAATCATATATCCTCTCTTACTGTGGCTGTGATGCCGCCTGTGCCTGCGCTCTTGCGTCAGATACAATCTTATTCTCCGTATCAAGATTGCCAAGGTCATCCGTCTGTGTTATTGCGCTGTCTGCCTGCGACTGCACACCGATTTCCTGCGCACTTCCCATTACCGCTGCTGAATACTGTTCAGCAAGGTTGGTTCCCTCGTCAGAATCAATTCTCTGGCACAACTGTATACACATCTGCTGAGTCTGTAATAACTGCTGATACATAAGTCCCTGCTGTGATATCTTGTTAATTAACATATCCTTGCCGTCAAAGTCCATCATATCAAGTGCCATTACTGCCATGTCCGCCATCTGCGGATTAAAGAATCCGAGATTGAAGAACTGTAATGCAAGCTCATTTTGACTCATCTTGGTATATGCGTTTGCTTTCTGCGATGAAACTTCCAAATCGAACACCGGAAGCCTCATTCCCATATCTGTTCCGAACGCTTCTCCCTGCTCCTGCGGCTTGATGTTCTGATTGGAATAACTTACATACGATTCCATTCCATTCTGGCCAACTATCCGAAACTGTCTCGGAACGTCATAGAACTGTCTGATAAGTTCTATGCACATATTGATTATTTTCTCATATGCCCTGTATGAATTCTGTGTTGAATCCCTTGATGTCTTACCGGACTGTTCCTGCATTGCCGCTATCGCCGACGCCGCCGTTACACCTGAAACAGAACCCCCGTTGGCAACATCCCTGTTGCCGGATGTCTCTTTCATCTCCTCAATGAGATTGTTACGTATCTCCACATTGACTGCAGATACCGGATCCATCTCGATACGCCTGAGTGAATCTGTTCCAAGATTGCTGTCACAGCTTACAAGAGTCTTTGATGGATCCATGAGTTCCTCTTCATTCACCGAGCCGTCACTTCTGCAGAAATAACGTGGTCTTGAAGTGAACTCCGCACTGTCAAGGATTGCTGAACCAAGACGGTCAATGAATAGCTGTGGGCTCTTGCACACATCAATATATCCGAATCCGAACGGACTGCGCTCGACCGGAAACAGAGGGTCTACAACGAACGGATACATCCCGTGGTCATATAATCCTTTCTCTGCCATTTCAGGAATGTTTTCTGTGGCATACAGCACTATATTGTCCACATATCTGACAAACTGCAGTATCTTCTTAGTTCCGGAATATGTATGATAATACCAGTCAATCACAAGGCTCTTATTGCCGGAATCCACAACATCATCCGTGATGAAATTATTGATTGAAAGTGAACCATGTCCTAACTTTCCTTTAGTCTCCGGATATATCTGCTCTATCAGGTCATTATCCATTGCCTGTACGCGGAATACATTACGGCTTTTCTGGATATCCGTTATTCCGGGTTCAAAATAAATTGACAGTGAATCTATCTTCTCAATGGCAATATCCCCCAGACCATTGTACTTCTCATTATCCCAGAACACTCCGTATATGGCTGTTCCGAACTTAAGTTTCTGCCAGCCGGCATCCGAATATGTATCGCGGAACCTGTTCTGTTCAAGCACAACCGGAAGTATGCTTGACAGCTTCGCTGCCTCTTCCTTATCGCCCTCTTCTCTCGGCAGGCAGTTAAATGTCGGGTAGGCCTCATCATAATCGGCATGCTTGCTGATTATACAGTTAAAAAGCCAGCCGGACGCAGGCTTATTGCTGTCCTCCGGTGCGTTCTGGTTAATCATGTCCCACTGTCTTAACTTCCACCACTGCTCATTAGCAATATGTCTTGCTTCAAGGTTCGCTTTACCTCTCTTGTAGGTCTGTAGTATGGTGGATGCCTGCATTATGCTCTTATCCGTAATCTTTTTTGTTGCTATGATAACCGGCTCATTTCCTGCTTTCTCCGCTGCCGCTTCGTTCTTCTCTGTGTTTTTATTTCTGTTCCAAAATGCCATTTGGTTACCTCCTGTACTTTTTTCTCATATCCGCAATCATGTTAAGCGGATCATCTTTAACTTCTTTTGTTCCTGCGGGCTTCCTTGCAGGAATAGGTCTGCTCATGGCCATGTATCTGGCTTCGTCGTACACATGGTCTTCCTGGTCCGTATCTATGTCCTCCGGATGGCTCTGCGAATAACACAGTGTCGGAATTGTCCTGATGAAAGCTTTGCAATTGCTGAATATGTACATCATCGGATATCCATTCTCATCAAAAGCAAGCCTGTAGTGCATCTGCATAAGACCGGCTATACGCTGATGATCACCCTTGGAAAAATATATTCCATACTTGGCCGCCGTATCAGCCACACTCTCTCCCGATTCGGCATTCCAGATAGCAGGGTCTGCCACTCCGGTTATACGTCTGTTCTTCAGGTATGGATGTTGTCGTTCTATTTCCTTAATCCGCCTGAACTGCTCATCAGGAGACAGCTTTACACCTTCGTTCGGGGATGTCTCCTGATTAGGGCATCCATAATATTCCAGAATCCTGTACAGCACACCATCACCATCCACAGTCCACCATGCGCAGGAGAACGGCTTGGAATATCCGAAATCATATGAGCGGTATACATTCCAATGCGCCGGGATATCGAACGGATCTATTACATGCGTCCATTTCCTGTCCTGATAATGTTCCGGAAGGTCTCTGAATTCTTCAAACACCTGTCCCTCGAATATATCCCAGTTACCGTCCAGCCATGCCTTACGGAGTTTGGGCGGGAGTGATTCCAAATTGCTCTTGTACTCCGGGTCACTCTCCATAAGTGCTGTATTATCATCAACTCTCGCCTGAATGAATTCATAATCATCGGGATTCTCATTCGGCAGGTATTTTCTGTCTATGAACAGCCTTTTAACCCATGCGTGGCCGCGTCCTCCGGGGTTCATGGTCAGATATATTCTCTTTGGGAACCCATTGACACCACGCACACATGCGCACAATGCCTTGTACTGATATTCTGTAATCTGCGTTGCCTCATCGATGAATATAACGTCATACTCTACGCCCTGATACCTGTCAAGGTCATTATCACTGTCCAGATAGCCGAATTCTATCCTGCTGCCATTACAAAACTTAAACACCTTTTCGGTTGTATTGTACCTTGCTATCGACTTTGGAATGGTATTCTTAAGCGGATTGATGTGGTTATTGATAAGTTCCGGATACGTCCGGCGCACAATCAGTATTCTTATTCCCGGATAATTATTGGCGGCCATAAGTATCGCCTTATGTCTCACAGCCCAGCTCTTTCCTCCGCCTCTGGCTCCTCCATATCCCACCCGGCGCGCTCTTGACATGAACATAAGCCTCTGCTTCGGATTCGGCTCATTCATAACTATTTCAGCCACGCTTAGCCTCCGTATTCATCAAACTCGCTCACATCCGCCTTCTTTCCGGATGCGTCAGCCATCGGAACAACTTTTATCGTCAGCTCATTCTCACTGCCGGCTTCCTTATTCCGCCTGTCACGTTCCTCTGCAGCTCCGTATATCTCTGATACATTTCTGATTGCATCAGACATTTCCTTAAGCCGTTTCGTGTTGAGAACCTTTGTCTTTTTTGTCCGGACTCCTCCTGTCTGTTTATCTTCCACCAGAACTTTATAGAACATACCGTCATCATCAAGCGCTTTATCGATTACCGCTGCCAATTTGTCCAAACTGCATAAGATTGAAGAAAGTCGTTCAATCATCGACTTTTCTATTTTTTCACACGCTTTTTGAATGCTTTTTTGATGAATTTCCTTACGCCGGTCTGACCAGCCGTATTTCTTTGCCCGGCTTTGCATTGTGCTCAACGGAATCCCATATTTTTCAGCCAGTTTCGCCTGACTGATATTTGATGCAAGATACTCTGTTTCTATCAGTTTCCAATCGTATTTTGCCAACTGCATCACCCTTTCATGTTTTCTTAGGGTAATCGTAGCAGTTTTTGTATTATTTTTTCTAACCCATGAGCGCAAAAACACCGCATCCGGTTTTTTACGGATACGGTGTCTTATCATCTGTATTTTTTCTCGCAAAGCGCCGCCACCGGGCATTTACTGTATGCGTATGTATTACAGTATCTTTCCATGTGGCTTGCACGCTCAACTCTATTGGGGAAGTCGGATGTACACTTGTCCGCTCCCCTGATAAAAGCCTCACACACAATCCGGCTTCCCGAACTGCTTTTGTAATACGGACATATCACGTCCTGGCTTACCCAATCTGTCATGTATATTCCTCCTGATTTTTATTTTTTTATGTAAAAGCTGCTGTTACGGCTGAAGTAATCTCATCCTCCGGCTTTTATTCCATACTTATTTTGCGACTACCACGTTTTTACGTGGTTTTTTTTATTTTTTGTCATATTTCATTTACCAACCTTGAAAGGAGGTGAGTACCACGAAAATTTTATATTCTTTTTTTCAGAATATCGATCATTTCTTTTCGATGATTGATTCTGCAAAACACTACGCCTCCGGCGATTTGCGGTTATTTTCTAATTTCGAATTGATGTTCGGACACATCGTAAATTTTTTCGCCAGATTCTTATTTGATTTATTAAATTAATCAAATAACGCGCACTGCCGGCGGGGACAAGCCCGCCGGGTACTTTTTCATTCATCATCCATATATGACCTGGTAAACTCATGAATAAATTCTTCGCGTGTTCCTATGTATGCCTCATAGTATCTCTGTGCCATCTGTTTTACGCTCCGGTCAAGCGCACTGCCCTCTGCTGTAGAAGCATGTATACCGTGGCCGCTCATATTGTGATGTGCGGCACACAGATATATCTTGAATCCTCTGCGTTCAGATGCGGCGCGGTTGGCCGTTCCTTCAAATATGTGATGGCAATGAAGATTGTATGGCGTATGGCATACATAACAATACTTATCCCTCTTCGGGTCCTGAAATACTGACTTCATCCCATTTCACCTTCAATATCTGCAAATTCTTAACCAGACGTTCTGCATCGTCAATGCAGCTTGACAATGCACGTTCCGGCACCCTCTGTTCCTTGTACTCATCAAGATATTCCGCTATGCTTTTAGCCATTCTTGACGCATTTGTCCTGTGTTCCTCAAGCTCCTGTAATAATTCACTGTCACATCCGACAGAATCCGGGCTTTTTTCCACGGTATCATTATCTGTTTCCTGCTGTATCTCCGGCATATATTCCGGATGATTTTCTATTGAATCCTGTCCATCTATCGGCTCATGCGATGCTTCATCAGATTTCGCTTCGCATCTAGTAATTACTGGTTCTGACGTTACTTTTGCCTTTGTCACTTTCGGTTTTTTAGGTTTCTTTTCCTTGACTGTTTCTACAGATACCGGTTTTTCCGCTGCCGGCTCACTCTTTACAGGGTATGGCCTGCCATATCTTTCTTCCCATGTACAGTTTCCAAACAGCTTTGTATATTCCTCTGTCACCTGCTCCCATGTGCATATTTCCACGTTGTTGGTCCTGACATTGACAAGATTTACCCTGTCTTCCTTGCAAGATATCATTATCCTGCCTACACCCTGTATGCGGACCGTGTATATGTTCTCGCCTGCAGGTGCCAGTGTTTCCATCAGCGTATCGATATCTGCATCTGGTTTCTCATACAGTTCAGGATTTTCAAGAAATAACTGGTACATTGCCTGATACAGCAATGATGCGTCTTCCAGCTCTTCTTTTTCTCCTTCCAGATATACCTCCATCGGACTTATCGCTTCCTCCGCTGCCACTTCATCCTTAAGCACCTGTATATCTGATTTGCTGTATGCCGGTGAAAGTTCTTTTGCTACCGCTGCTGGAAGCGTCAGCATCATTGCAAGCTTGCTATAGCCGTATCCCGTATATTCCGTCCTTAGTCTGTCCGAATATCCGTCAACGGAATAATTGTCATTGATTGCTATAAATCTGGATACCTGCGACTTATCAAGGTTATACTCCGCCTGTGCAAACTCCGTCAGGCTGTTATATCCTGACTCTGCAAGAATATCCGTATCTCTTGCTATCTTGAGCAGATACCCGATTTTCACAAAGCTTTCTGCCGCTTTATTCATTTCCGTATCAAGTGCGGTCTTGAACTCACTGTATGTTCCTTTTTTCTGTTCTATTTCCATATTTCCTCCTATTTGCTTCCTAATGCTCTGAGTTTTGATGTTGAAAGATACTTATCAAGCCATGGCTGTATGTCTTTGGCATCGGGCTTTTTGTCATATGCCTGATACCACTGTCTTATCTGGTTTCTGCTTATCTCAACGGTACAGTAAGGCACATCCGGAGCGCTTAATTTCCTGAGTACAAGAATGTAACTGGTTCCCTTAGCATGTTTGCTCATGTAGGTATCACTTGCGCCTACGCAGTGATGAAGTACGGTTCCTTCGCGGATTATCTCTGCGGCACTATTGGCCGGGCGGATTATATATCCGTCTTTTTTGTATTCATATTTTCTGCACAGCTTCTGGTAGCTCTGCTCTATTTCAGGAAATTCTTCGTTCTTCTTTATCATACGTTCTTTATTCTTCTTTTCATTGATTTCAAGTGTGATCCTCGCATGTGATTCTGCAAGGTCCTTCGGAAAAAGCACAATGGAATCCGTCATGTCATAGCCCGCTGCCGCTTTCATTCTAAGATAATCGTAGTATCTGTTCTGCTGGCCTTTACCATTCTCTGTTATGTATTTGACATATCTGGCCGCGGTCATATACCTGAGTGCATATGAAAGTTCTATGAACCCAAGCTTCCTGATGTCCGGGATTAATTCATCCGGCCACTGCTGCCCTGTCTTTGCTTCAAGCCTGAACAGTTCAAACAGTTCGGTATTTCCTTTTTCCTTCACAAGCTGTTCAATACGGTTCTGTCTGATTCCAAGTCTGTCCCATACGGTTTTTCCGGGTTTTATCTGTGTCTTTCTCTGGCTGATTGTTGCCTCTGCTAACATGATGAGTCCTTTCTTGAGTAAAAATTCAATTTCCGGAAATCTCAGATATGCGTCCGCATACCTTACAGGTGACATCATGCCTTTTTTCCCGTAATATTCCTTAAGGCCGGAATATCGGAGACATGTGCTGCTTAATGCGTCCAGATTATAGATATGTCTTGAATCCGTCTTATCAAATCCTACATGATTTTCATCATATGTCTTTGAATTGGCCGTATCATAACTGTCTGAATTCTCCCTGTGATAGAGTTTCTTTGATGTATGTGCTCCGGGAGCATATATCGCATTTGCCCGTATCGTATACTTCCATTCTTCCGCTTCACCGAGACTGTATGTTTTGGCAGCGCTTACAAGCTGTATCATACACTTGTCAGCTTCAAGTGCCGTGATTTTATAGAAATCATCCTTTACTGTCCACGGACCCCTGTAGTGTCCTTCCTGCTTATATTCAGCCCTTGCTCCGCAAAATTTACATGTACATGTCTCCCCTTTTGCCGGAGTATCTATATAGGGCTTTGCGTAATCCTCTATTGTCACAGGTATGCCGGTGTAATACTTTTCACGGTTGCCGCATTTCGTACATGTGAGGAACGCCACACTGCCTTTACGCAAATAAAACATATAATTGTCATTCATCCTGCTGTGAACGAATTCCTTGAATCCGTCAGACAGCGGAGGAATTGTTTTGGCAAGCTCTTTTATGCGCGCTGTTTTACCCTGTTCACGTTCCGCCGCTTTAGCTTCATTGATTTTTTCCTCAAGTTCCCTCAATGACCATAGAATATTATTCCTGTACGGCAGGGCGTTATGTGTGAACTTCTCGTATTCTCTTTTTGTGTTGCCAGGATGCAGGCTGTTTCTCATCGTGTATTCGCTTAACTTAAACCCGACAATATCATTGTACCCCTGTCCATATATCAGTCTGCCGTTCCATTTCTTATCCGCGACCACATAGTTTGCAAATTTCTCATCATCTATGCATACACGGACTCTCGGCACTGCCTTGCCGTCATACAGCTCCACAATCAGCGTATCTTTACCGCCTACATTCATGACCGCTGCCATTGCCGCGTACTTATATCCTTCCGGAATAATCGCCGTGATATACGGTATTTTCTCAATTTCCTTGTACTTCATGTCAGTCACACTTTCCGAGATAATAGTCTTTTATTATCTTCTTTGCTGTTGCCGTACCCGGTATTCCCAGCGTCACTCTTGATGCGGATACTCCTGCTGCCTTTACCACATCTGACGGTACATTGTACTGATTCTTCCAGGCATATTGGAGCAGTGCGGCCAGACAGCCTTTAAGTGAATGTGTTTTCGAGCGTACCGCTGCCGTAAGTTCTTCACTTTTCGTACACTGTACTTTGATATACTGCACCCAGTCATTCATTATCTCTACCGTTCCGAGATCGGCTTTTTCAACATCCAGCTTGCCGAAGGCGGCCGTAACAGGTGTTGTGAGTGTGTCAATCACTCCATCTATGTAATCCTCGGCATCTGCTTTGTCTATGCCGTTTTCTTTTGCAAGTATTACAATTGACTCTCTGTCGCCTTCACGGAGAAGTCCCGCTGCAGCTTCATTGATTTCCTCCGACGATTCAAATTCTCCAAACTTATCAAACATTTCTTTTACCTCCGTCTAATTTTGGTTGCACCGGTGCAACTTTCGATTTTTTCATCAAGGATCGTTTTCTCCTTTTCTTCTACATAGTCCGCAATATCCTTTGCATGCTTTTCATCAAGTCCTCTGACAATCTGTATACCGTGAAGTTGGCAATACACACGCACCTCGTTGACCGTATGTCCTGTGCGTGCCGCTATCTGCCTGAGATTAAGCTTGTCTATGTAATACATCCGTTTTATCGCGTCACTGCTTAAGCAGCAGTCACACGTTATCTGTCTCATGTTTTACTCCTATCCGGGGACGGATTACCGCCCCCATTGTTGTGATATATTGATATGTCAACCGAACTCTGCTATTGAGGACGGCCAGTGTCCGGTCTTTTTGAATATTTCATATTTGTGGCGCTGATAAGAAGTCATATCACATATGCGGCGGAGCGTGTAATACTGGTATGGATAACCTGTTACACGGTTGAATCCCGTCACTATGCTGTCGTAGTCCAGCCACCATCCGTCATTCTCCATCTTTGGAGTTATCTTCGGCTCATCCCTCCAACGTGAAGCTGACATTTTCTCTACCACAGGCACCGGCTTTTCCAGATTCCGGCTGCATGTGTATCTCTGCTTGAACGGATTTCCCTCCATGCGGAAACTCTTTGATGTGTCCTTGATTATGTACTCGGCAAGATCCTTGTACTCGCCGGTGTCATCAAGCGGCACCCACATAGGGCGGCCATACTTCCAGTTCTTGGTAACAAGTCTGGTCGTGCTTATTCCGTCCTGCGTTATGTTGTTGATAATGAGATGATGGTGCACTGCTCCCCTGCTGCCATATTCGGTAGCAAGGATGTACTTGAACTGACAGCCTGCCTTACGGTAGTCCCTTCTCATATCCTTGAGAAAATCTTTAAGAATCTTCGGCTGTTGTTGCTTCTCCGGCCGGTTATCTTTACGGTACGTCAGTATCAGGTGAAGATCGTCACCCTTGAAGTTCAGATTGATTGTCCTTCTCAGCTTCTTTTCTGCCACCCACTGATTCTGCCGCTCTATATCCTCCGGAGTTGCTTTCTTCTTAGCGCTCCTCGGCATTCCCGGTGCCCCATATCTCCACTGATAGGTCTTCTCCACCTCTACAGTGCGGAGCAGATACCATGTTTTTTTAGTGTACATAAAAATCTCCAGTGAAAATATCTAAGTTTAATACTCTTAACGAGATTTCAAAAGGGCATTTCACCCTTTAAAAATCTAGCTTTTCTCCGGTCTGTATAAGGCCGGATTATCTGCAGTTATTCCGACTGTCCACATCCGTTTCCGGATATGTTATCAAGCACCCAGTCATATGCCGTATATACCCTCTGCGTATAACTTGTCCCATCCGAAAAGATATGTTCATCCGGTGTTCCGTGATTATAATAATTGAGGGCTTCATCAAGCTTACCGCCGGAATACTCCATGCACTCGGTAAAAATGATGAGCATCATATGTACGTTCTGCACCGGATCGGTTCTGTAATCATACAGACCATTGTCCGCTGCCACCTTGTCCCATATGGATGCATGTATCTGGCAGAGTCCGAAGTCGCCGCCGTCCGGGCTGACAGCATCCGGATTGATGCCTGACTCTGCCTTGGCTACTGCCAGAACGAGCTCATATGATATTTCATACTTCTGGCAGAGTGTATACATAGCTGCCTGTGCGTCCACAGACAGCGGAATAAAATTGTAACCGGTAAAACCTTCCGCCTCCGGCTGTGTATCAGCTTCAGCGTAACGCTCATGATCCGGTACGAAATATATAGGTACATTCTCACATTCCGTAATTGTCTCAACTTCTATGTCAGAATGTCTGTCCGCTTTATCATCCGGGTGGCACTGGCTCTTAAATGCTCCGTATGACACTGCAGCTCCTGCCACAAGTACCACCATCATATTAATAAAAAATCTTGCTATCTTATTCATGTCTTCCTCCTAACCGTTAAGCTGCCATATTGCCTGCAGCATATTGTTCTCGGTTGCCGATAATGTTCTTACCGCTTCATCCAATGACATATCACGGCCGCTCACTGAATGTATCGCCATATGGTTAGCAACCGCCATTACCGCGTTCTTCAGATTGTTGAAGTATCCTATTGGTTCATAACCGTTATCTTTACTGCACATCGGTATATAATATTTATTGACATCGATCACATACTCGTCATTTATTTTTATCATATATTATTACTCCTTTATCCGGAGCAGAATGTCCCGCAACATCCTGCCCCAATTTCAGCGCTTACATAGGTCACGCCGAATGATGCAGGCGGGAATTGAACCCACCGCCGGACAGAGGTACACTTATCCGGCCTGCCAACACTGCATCCTGCCGGTCATAATGACCGGTCTGGCCGCTTTACTGCCTTACAGACTGCGGCATATTGTTCTCAACATATCCAAGTGCATGAAGTGCCTGACGGTTAAGTCTCTCGGATACGTCTTTTTTCTCTTCCTGTGTCAGACTGTCCCAGTCGATTGTCTTGCCGTCTTCGATAATATGAATCCTTATGTTCATTCCAATCACCTCACTACATATCTATTGCAATGCCTAATTGTCCTATTCATCAGCCGCTACCGGTTCTGATTTAACCGCTGCCGACGCTGATTCAATCGTTTTCTGCAGCTTCTCAAGTTCCTGCTTCAGCCTGGTTACTTCATTACACTTTTCTCTATAGAGGTGGTCGAAATCTTCAATCTGCTCCGGTTCATACCCAAGCATCTCGTATCTATGCAGCTTATAAGGTGCTCCATACAGTCTCATATCAAGCTTAGACAGTTCCACTCCCGGAACTCTCCATTCACCGTTTGGTTTACTCTCTGTTATCATCTGCGCTCCTCCTCTTCATTTTCGCGAGGAAGGCATCCACATCATCAGCATTGCCGGACGCCTTACATACCGTTGCGAAATTCTCAACAACGTGCCTAAACTCCTCGTATCCCTGGCTGTCAAAAAGTTCTGTCTGTCTAATTCCTTTGGCATATTCCTCCAAAAGAGTGACTGTGATAATACAGTCCAGTTCATCTTTCATTCTTATGGATTCCGAAAGCCTCAGGCTTATCCGGTCAGTTCTTTTCTGCAAATCGTTTATAAGTTCCTTGAATAATTTGTTGTCCATTCTTGTGTTCTCCTACTTGATTATGTATTTTATATTTTTCTTGTTCCGGAATTCTAACCCGGAACGGATATAATCTGCTTGTTCAGGGCGATTATATGCACAGGCTCCCATTATCTTGGTAATTCACTACATACTTCATTCGCTACCGGATGATGATTCAATGATCTTAATAACGCATGATAGTTATCAATTACATACTCAGGAGGAATCACATATTTCTTAATTCCATACCTTGTAGCAGTATCATCTTCAATATGACATCCATTCCAATCCCAGCTATCGCAAATTCCGATAAATACATCTGCCTCCGCAAGTTTTTCAAGTGATTTACCCAGGTACCAAATAGCCTGAGTATTTGTCTGTGGTGGGGTATCCTCTACATAGCTGTCAATCAGATCTAATTCTTCTCCCTCCAGTAATTCAGCAAATTTCTTCATTTTCTGAATACTCTCTCTGATTTCTCCCTCTGTTCTGCCTTTCGTAGGCACGCTTACAAATAATTTCTTCATAATAATCTTTCCTTTCTACTACAATATATTTATGGTTAATATCCCTTACAGCCAGTAAGGAATTATCC
>ERZ857984.1616-NODE-1616-length-17152-cov-17.906533_pt1 | contig 17152 bp, 17 predicted proteins | sample MGYA00519914_ERZ857984 | MGnify/ENA primary metagenome ERZ857984 (study PRJEB31778, sample SAMEA3449417) | human gut metagenome | biome: human gut; feature: human-associated habitat; material: faeces | place: United Kingdom | collected 2010/2012 ... | reverse complement strand
GCGAGATCCCCCTGAAGTGCCACGCCCACCGGGCCGACGACATCCTCACCGCCGTGCGCATCGCCAGGGAGTTCGGCCTCAAGGCCACCCTGGACCACTGCACCGACGGCGAGCTGATCGCCGACGAGCTGGCCAAGGAGGGACTGTCGGTGTTCGTGGGGCCCACCCTGGGCAGTAAGAGCAAGGCCGAGCTGCGCCACAAGAGCTTCACCACCCCCGGAATGCTGTACAAGGCCGGGCTTACCGTCAGCATCATCACCGACGCCCCGGTGATCCCCCTGGAGAAGCTGCCCATGTGCGCGGGCCTGGCCGCCGACGCGGGCCTGCCTATGGACGAGGCCTGGCGGGCCATCACCATCAACCCCGCCCGCAGCCTGGGCATCGACAGCCGGGTGGGCAGCCTGGAGCCCGGCAAGGACGCCGATTTCGTCCTGTGGACCGCCGATCCCCTCACCACCATCGGCGGCCAGGCGTATATGACCGTCATCGACGGCCGGATCGTGTATCAGGCGGAGTAAAATCGCCCAAATTCCCGGGAAATCCCGATTTCCTCTTGCGAAGCGCCGGGTTTTCCTGTATAATCAACCAATAGCACATTACAAAGGGTACCGCGTACCTATTTTCGAGAGGACTGAAACAACTATGAGTGCATCCAGAGAAAAGAAAGCCCGCCAGGAATTCAACGCCAGCGGCGCAGTGGACCCCAAGGCCGCCCGTGAGGCGCAGGAGCGGGCCAAGCAGCGCCGGAGCAACTGGCTCTATGGCGGCATCGCCATCGTGTTCGTGCTGGTGGCCGCTGCGCTGCTGGTCTGGAACTCCAACGTGATCCAGCGGGGCTCCGCCGCCGTCACCGTGGAGGGCGAGACCTATTCCGCCGCCGAGGTCAGCTATTTCTATCATGTGGCCTATAACTCCATTGCCCAGAACCAGTACGCCTCCTATTACGGGCTGAGCACCTCCACCCCCCTGACCCAGCAGAGCCTCAGCGACATGGCCAAGACCCTGCTGGGCGTGTCCGAGGACATGACCTGGGACGCCTATTTCAAGGAGGCCGCCAAGAAGAGCCTGATCCAGATCACCATGCTCAAGAAGGGCGCTGCCGAGAAGGGCATCACCTGGAACGACGACATGCAGAAGGAGCTGGACTCCACCATGGACACCCTGGCCTCCTATGCCAAGTCCGCCGGTAAGAGCGAGGGCGAGTACCTCAAGCAGCTCTACGGCAGCAACATGACCAAGAAGATCTTCCAGGGCATCCTGAAGGATACCATCATCGCCTCCCACTATCAGCAGGACTATATCGACAGCCTGACGTATACCGACGATGAGCTGCAGAAGTACTATCAGGAGAACAAGAACTCCTTCGACGTGGCCAACTATGAGATGATCACCTTCAACGGCGCAGCCGCCTCCACCAAGGACGCCGACGGCAACACCGTCCAGCCCACCGAGGAGGAGAGCGCCGCTGCCCTGCAGAAGGCCAAGGACTCCGCCAACGCGGCCCTGGAGCAGGTCAAGGGCGGCGAGCTTCTGGTCAAGGCGGCCAAGGACTATGAGCCCATCGGCACCTATTCCCACCCCGAAGCCGGCACCTACAGCGGCGATGCCGCCACCAAGTGGGTGTTTGACGAGAGCCGCCAGGAGGGCGATACCGAGATCGTGGAAAACGGCACCTCCATCTATCTGCTGGTGTTCCACAGCCGGACCCGCAACGATTACAACACCGTGGACGTGCGCCACATTCTGTTCAAGGTGGACACCACCGGTCTGGACAGCAAGGCCGAGGATTACCAGGCCAAGCTGGAGGAGCTGAAGGCCGGCAAGAAGCAGGAGGCCGAGAACGCCCTCCAGGCCTGGAAGGACGGCGACGCCACCGAGGACAGCTTTGCCAAGCTGGCCAATGAGCTGTCTGACGACACCGGCTCCAATACCAACGGCGGCCTGTATAAGCAGGTTTACAAGAACAAGATGGTCACAGGGTTCAACGACTGGTGCTTCGACGAGAGCCGCAAGGCGGGCGATACCGGCATCGTGGAAAACGACGGCAATTACATCGGCTACCACGTCATGTACTTCGTGGGCACCGACGATCCCTATTGGATGGTCCAGGTCCGCAATGCCATGACGAACAAGGCGTACTCTGAGTGGTCCGCCAACCTGGTCAAGGACATCACCGCCACCGAGAATTCCGGCATGAAGTACGTGGGCTGAGCCCCGTCTCCCATAACGGCATAACCAAAAGAGGCTGGCTTGCGCCAGCCTCTTTTTTCCGTGCCGGGGCCGGAGCAATTTTGGGTATTTTGCAATTTTCCCTTGCAAGTTCCGGCGGAATATGGTATAAATGGGGGTGCTTAAAATGCTTTGAACGGGAAGTTCCGCAATCATCGCCTTTCCAAGAGAGGACCGGTCACCGGCTGCAAGCCGGTCCGTCAGGCGCTGCGGTGTTCGCCCGGGAGCTGCCGCGAGGAAATGCGCGGACGGGTCATCCCCCGTTATCGGGAAAACGAGTGCGCGGTTCTGTGCCGCGAAGCTGGGTGGTACCACGGAAGCCATACGCCTTTCGTCCCAAGTGATTGGGAGGAAGGGCTTTTTTCGTCCCAAAAACCAAATCCTATCAAGGAGGAACCATATGAAAGAAAAACTGAAACAGCTGCTGCTGGAGGGGCAGGAGAAGATCCAGGCCGCCCGCAGCGAAAGCGAGCTGCAGGAGGTCAAGGGCCTGCTGCTGGGCAAGCAGGGCGCCCTGACGGGGCTTCTGAAGGAGCTGCCCCGGCTGGACGTAAGCCTGCGGCCGGAGATGGGCAAGGCCGTGAACCAGGCCAAGACCCAGCTGACGGAGCTGCTGGAGGCCAAGCGGGAGGAGCTGAAGCTGAAGGCCTCCGAGGTGGACCCGGACTTCGACATCACCGTGCCCGGTACGGCCCCCCTGTCCGGCGGCCTGCACCCCATCACCCAGATGTGCTACGACCTGAACGACGCGTTCCGGTCCATGGGCTTCGAGATCTTCGAGGAGTCCGACATCACCAGCGAGCTGTACGGCTTCGACAACCTGAACTTCCCCCCCAACCACCCCGCCCGGGAGAGCATGGACACCTATTGGCTGGATGGCCACGACAAGGGCCAGTGCTGGGAAAAGCTGTGCCTGCGGCCCCATCTGACCGGCGGCTCCGTCCGCTATATGCAGACCCACAAGCCCCCCTATCGCTTCGTGTACCCGGGCCGGGTATACCGCAACGAGACCACCGACGCCCGCCACGAGCGCGCCTTTTTCCAGTATGAGGCCCTGATCGTGGACAAGGACTTCACGTTCGCCTCCGGCAAGGTGATGATCAAGAGCATCCTGTCCAAGGTATTCGGCCGGGACGTGCCGGTGCGGATGCGGGCGGGCTTCTTCCCCTTTGTGGAGCCGGGGTTCGAGATCGACATGGGCTGCCTGGTCTGCGGCGGCAAGGGGTGCAGCGTGTGCAAGCACGTGGGCTGGATCGAGATCATGCCCGGCGGCACGCCCCATCCCAATGTCCTGCGCTCGGCGGGCCTGGATCCGGACGAATACACCGGGTTCTATGTGAACATCGGCCTGGACCGGCTGGTGATGATGCGCTACGGCGTGGATGACGTGCGTATGTTCCACAGCGCCGACCTGCGCTTTTTGGAACAGTTCCGTTAAAAGGAGGGGAAACACATGAAAGTATCGCTGAACTGGATCAAAGATTACGTGGACCTGCCCCAGGATATGGACCTGACCCGGCTGGCCTATGACCTGACCATGTCCACCGTGGAGGTGGAGGGGGCCGAGGACCTGGCCCGGCGGTTCGACCACATGCTGGTGGGCCGGATCACGGAGGTGTGCCCCCATCCCAACGCCGACAAGCTGCAGATCTGCCGCACGGACATCGGCGGCGGTGACATCCGGGATATCGTCTGCGGCGGCACCAACGTCCGCCCGGGCATGAAGGTGGCCGTGGCGGCCCCCGGGGCCATGTGCCGCTGGCACGGTGAGGGCGAGCCGGTGGAGATCAAGGAGGCCAAGCTCCGGGGCGTCAAGAGCTACGGCATGATCTGCGGCGCGGCGGAGATCGGCCTGGGGGATCTGTTCCCCACCACGGAGGAGGCCCACATTCTGGACCTCAGCGATTTCGACGCTGCGGCGGGCACCCCCATTGCCGACGCCCTGGACCTGAACGACATCATCCTGGAGATCGACAATAAATCCATGACCAACCGGCCCGACCTGTGGGGCCATTACGGCATCGCCCGGGAGCTGGCGGCTCTGTATGACCTGCCTCTCAAGCCCCTGCCCCCCTTCACCTGCGGCGCCGGGTCCGACGGCCTCACCGTCACCGTGGAGGACACGGAGCGCTGCCCCCGCTATATCGGCGCGGCGGTAGAGGGTCTGTCCGTGAAGCCCGCCCCCTTCCGGATGCAGAGCCGCATCTGGCGGGTGGGTATGCGGCCCATCAACGCCCTGGTGGATATCACCAACTATGTGATGCTGGCCACCGGCCAGCCCACCCACGCCTTCGACTCCGACAACATCGCCGGGCACATCATCGTCCGCCGGGCCAAGGACGGCGAGCAGCTGGAGCTGCTCAACGGCAAGGCCCTGTCCCTGTCCGCCGACGATCTGGTCATCGCCGACGAGGCGGGGGTGGTGGGCCTTGCAGGCGTCATGGGCGGCGCCAAGGACTCCGTCCTGCCCACCACCAACAAGGTGATTCTGGAGATCGCCAACTTCCAGGCCGCCGGCGTCCGCCGCACGGCCCTGCGGTATGACAACCGCACCGAGGCCTCCTCCCGGTATGAAAAGGCCATCGACCCGGAGCGCTGCGACCAGGCCCTGTCCCTGGCCATGAGCCTGTTCCGGGAGCTGTATCCCGACGTGCGTGTCACCAGCTTCTGCGACCAGTATCCCGCGAAGCTCCAACCGGCGGAGATCGACGTGTCCCTGCGGTGGCTGGACCGCCGCCTGGGCAAGCACCTGACCAACGACGAGATCGCCCATAAGCTGGGCCTGCTGGGCTTCCGGCTGGACTTCGACGGCGACAACATGCACGTCACCGTGCCCACCTGGCGCTCCACCGGCGATGTGGCCATCAAGGCCGACATCATGGAGGAGGTGGCCCGGATGGTGGGCTACGAGAACTTCCAGGCCGCCCCCATCACTACATCCTTCGACGGGGCCATCAACCAGCTGGACAAGGACCTGGAGCGCCGGATCAAGGAATATCTGGCCATCCGCTGCGGGATGCAGGAGATCTTCACCTATCCCTGGATGGACGAGCAGTACGTCAACGCCATTCTGCAGGACACCGCCGGGATCCTGGCCCTGTCCACGCCGCCGTCTCCCTCCGAGCGGCTGATCCGCTCCTCTCTGCTGCCCAATCTGTGCAAGGCCGTGGTGAAAAATGAGCGGTACTTCACGGAGTTCTCCCTGTTTGAAACGGCCCAGGTGTTCAAGGACGCGGACTATTCCGCCCCCTATGACCCCCGGGAGCTGCTGCCCTCCCAGCGCAAGAACATCGCCGGCGCCTTCGTGGCCCCGGCCAAGGACGTGACGGCCCTGTTCCGCCGGGCCAAGGGCGCCGTGGAGCAGATGCCCCGCTACACCCACATGGAGGGCTTCACCTTCCGCCAGGAGAAGCACCCGGTGTGGGCCGACCAGGTGGTGTGGCTGAACATCTTCCTTGGCGAGGAGCAGGTGGGCAACCTGGCATTGCTTGCCCGGAAGCCCGCCATGGCCTGCGGCATCAAGAATCTGGCGGTGATGCTGTTCGAGCTGGATGTGGACGCCTTGAGGCCCTTCCGCTCCCGCACCAACCGGTTCACCCACCTGCCGGAGTATCCCATGACCGACTACGATATCTCCCTGCTGTTCGACAGCCAGGTGAAGTGGAGCCAGATGCACGACGTCATCGCCCAGGGCATCCGGGAGGGCGGCCTGCTCCATGGGGCAGACTTTGTGGACGAGTACCACGGCAAGCAGGTGCCCGCCGGGAAGAAGTCCGTTACCATCCGGCTGACCATTGGCTCCCTGGAAAAGACCCTGACCTCCACGGAGATCGAGGAGTGCGCCTCCGGCGTCATCAAGAAGCTCACCAAGCGCCTGGGGGCGGAGCTGCGCACCCGGTAAAATCCATTTTTTCCTCTTTACAGCGCCGGAAAAATAGCGTATACTGATAGTGAATCAATAGAAAGGGGAGAAAGCCCGCATGGATGATTTCACCAGAAAGTTTGACGCCGCCCAGGATAAGGACGAGCAAATCCACTTTATCCTTACCTCCGTGTATGAGGCGCTGAAGGAAAAGGGGTACGACCCCATCAACCAGATCGTGGGCTATATCCTGTCCGAGGACCCCACCTATATCACCAACCACAACGGCGCACGGACCCTGATCTGCAAGGTGGACCGGGACGAGCTGCTGCAGGTGCTGGTGAAGAATTACCTGGAGATCTGAGCGTAATAACAAAAGCCGCCCTGGCCGGGCGGCTTTTGTTATTACAGTGGGAGCTTTCAGGCCCACAGGGCCTTCATGAAGTCGGGATAGGCCTTGTCGCAGATGTCCACGCAGCGGCCCATCAGCTCCAGGCAGATCTCGCCCACGTCGTGGGTGCGGAAGGCGGCGTCCATCTCCGCCTGAACGGTGTTGTCGTTGGTGTCCAGCACGAACTTGGCAAAGCGGAAGCGGCGGTTGGCCTCGTTGACCACCTTGAAGAAGCCGTCGATCTTGTTTTCGGGGAGCTTCACGATGTCGAACACGCGGATGGCCACGTCCTCGCAGTCCTTGTTGAAGAAAAAAATCATGCGGATGGAAGGGATGCTGTCTCCGGTGTATATCACGGTGACCTTCTCCATGCCGGAGTCGGTGACCTCAATGTCGGAGTGCTTGATGTCCTTGGCGTCCATGGCCTGGATGAACTGGCGGGTAGAATCGAGCATGAAAGGGACCTCCTTGATGGCAATTGATTCGTTACTCCATATATACCCCTTTTCCGGGGAATTGTCAACCGGCGGAATTGTTGACGCGGCGGACAAAAAAATCTCGCCACCGGAGGAAAAACGTGCTATACTAAGGGAAAAATCCGGGAGGTGACGGGATGGAGGAGATCACGGCGGCCTATGTGCGGCGGCTTCTGCCCCGGCGGGACCCCATGGGCCACAAGGGTACCTTCGGCAAGGTGCTGTGTGTCTGCGGCAGCGTGGGCTTTTCCGGCGCGGCGGTTTTCGCGGGCCGGGCGGCGGTGCGCACCGGGTCGGGGCTGGTATACCTGGGGGTGCCGGAGCCGGTGTGGCCGGTGGCGGCAATGAAATGCGACGAGGTGATGCCCTTCCCCCTGCCGTCGGAGGAGGGGAAGCTGTCCCCTCTGGCAGAGGAGGCCATCCGGCAGCGGGCCGGGGGCTGCGATGCGGTGCTGGTGGGCTGCGGCCTGGGGCGCGGCCCCGGGTGCGACGGGCTGGTGCGGCGGCTGCTGGACCTGCCCCGGCCGCTGGTGCTGGACGCCGACGGCATAAACGCCCTTTCCGGGCATATGGATGCATTGTCCCGGCGGCGGGACCGGATCACCGTGCTGACCCCCCATGAGGGGGAGTTTGTCCGGGCCGGAGGCGATCTTTCCCCGGGCCGGGAGCGGGCGGCGGCGGACTTCGCCCGGGAGCACGGGGTATACCTGGTGCTGAAGGGGCCGGGGACCATCGCGGCCGCCCCGGACGGGCGGTGTATGCGCAATCCCACCGGCAACTGCGGCATGGCCAAGGGCGGCAGCGGCGATGTGCTGGCGGGGATGCTGGTGAGTCTGCTGGGCCTGGGCCTGCCGCCTATGGACGCCTGCTGCGCCGCGGTGTGGCTTCACGGACGGGCCGGGGACCTGGCCGCCCGGCAGGTGGGCCTGTGGGGCATGACCCCATCGGACCTGCTGGACCGGATTCCTGCCGCTCTGCGGGAGGTCACGGAGTGAGACTTATCCAAAAGAGCTTTGCTCTTTTGGATAAATTAGGTTCCCGCTCCGACCCGCGCGTCCAAATGAGCCTTTTGCTCATTTGGACACACTCTCTCCGCGCAAAGTATTTTTCGCGACGTACACGCCCAACGGAAGTCCCCTTGGGGGGCGCCGCCGCGAAAAATGGATCGGACTTGATTCGCGGCCTGCGAGCCGCGAACTCTGCGAGGCGCATAACGGTCCGAGGCGGGCAGCGTGACAGACAGATAGATGTTGGGATAACGGAAAGCCTTCCGGAAAGGGAGGGTTTACCGTGAAAAAATGCTTGGTATGGCTGCTGGCGGCGGCGCTGCTGCTGGCCGGCTGCGGAAAAAAGACCGCGTCGCAGGCGGAGAGTCTGCGCCAGCGGTACCGGGAGATGCAGGCCGCCCATATGGAGGCGGAGATCACCTGCCATCTGGAGACGGAGAACCGCACGTTCACCGTGTCCTGCGACTGGACCCCCACCGGCGCCGGGACCACCGTTACAGGCCCTGAGGACCTGGCGGGGCTGACGGCCTCCGTCAGCGGAGAGGAGCTGACGGTGTCCTATGACGGGGCGGCTTTGTCCGCCGGAAGTCTGCGGGACGTGGCCCCGGCCAACTGCCTGCCGTGGCTGCTGCGGGCCATGGAGGAGGGGTATCTGGTGGACGCGGGGCAGGAGACCCTGGAGGGGCTTGACTGCCTGCGCCTGGCCCTGGACACCACCGCCCCCGGCGGCAAGGTGCTGTGCACCGTTTGGCTGGGCGGGGACGGGGCCCCGCTGTATGCCGAGTTTTCTCAGGACAGCCGCGTGGTGCTGACGGCCCGGCTGCTGTCCTTTACTTCAGAATAAAGAGAGGCTATCATCATGGAATCCACATTAAAGAGAACCTGGGCGGAGATCGACCTGGACGCTCTGGCCCACAACTATGGCCGCCTGCGGCAGCACATCGGGCCGAAGGTCCGCTTCCTGGGCGTGGTGAAGGCCGATGCCTATGGCCACGGGGCCGTGCAGGTGGCCCGGACCCTCCAGGAGCTGGGGGCCGACTATCTGGCGGTGTCCAGCATCGACGAGGCCATGGAGCTGCGGGCCAACGGCGTGACCATGCCGGTGCTGATCCTGGGCCACACCCCCAAGGAGCAGGTGGGGCGGCTGATGGAGCACCACATTACCCAGGCGGTCACCTGCAAGGCCAAGGCCCTGGAATACAGCCGGGAAGCCGCGGCCCTGGGCGGGACCCTGAAAATCCACATCAAGGTGGACACCGGCATGTCCCGGCTGGGGTACCTGTGCGACGGCAGTCACTTTGACGGCGGCGTGGAGGGCATCTGTGAGGCCTGCGGCCTGCCGGGGCTGGAGGCGGAGGGCATCTTCACCCACTTCGCCGTGGCCGACGAGCAGGACCAGGAGAGCCAGGCCTATACCCGGCGGCAGTTCGACCTGTTCTGCCGGGTGATCCGGGCGGTGGAGGAAAAGCGGGGGGTGCGGTTCCCCCTGCGCCACTGCGCCAACACCGGGGCCACCGCCTGCTATCCGGAGATGCACCTGGACATGGTGCGGCCGGGCCTGCTGCTGTACGGCTATGGCGAGTTTGCCCAGGGGCTGGACCTGCGGCCGGTGATGACCCTGAAAACCACCATCAGCACCACCAAGACCTATGAGCCGGGCACTTCCGTCAGCTATGGGCGGCTGTTCACCACCCGGCGGCGCACCCGCATGGGCGTGGTGCCCTACGGCTATGCCGACGGGTTCTTCCGGTGCCTGTCCGACCGGTGCAGCCTGATGACCGCCAAGGGGCCCGCGCCTCAGCGGGGCCGCATCTGCATGGATATGTCCATGATCGACCTGACGGACCTGCCGGGGGTGGACGTGGGGGACGAGGTGGAGATTTTCGGGCCCCACAACCCGGTGGAGGTCATGGCCGCCCAGGCGGGGACCATTCCCTATGAGCTGACCTGCGCCGTCAGCAAGCGGGTGCCCCGGGTGTATTTACAGAACGGACAGGTGACGGAGCGGGAGCTGCTGCTGCGGTTCTGACGCACGCCGCCGCCTGCCGCCCCATAGAATGAAGCGGGGCGGGAAAACCGGGTATAAATCCCCGGGCTGCGTGGGAGAATGAAAGTGACCCGTTTTTTCCGGGTACTTCTTCCGGCGGAGTGTGAACGTTTGTGGATACGAATGTCAAGCGCGGCGAAATTTATTATGCCGACCTGAGCCCGGTGGTAGGCAGCGAGCAGGGGGGCGTGCGCCCGGTGCTGATCGTGCAGAACGACACCGGCAACCGCCACAGCCCCACCGTCATCGCGGCGGCCATCACCTCCCAGATGGGCAAGGCCAAGCTGCCCACCCACATTGAGGTGGCGGCCCAGTGCTGCGGTCTGCCCAAGGATTCCGTGATCCTGCTGGAGCAGATCCGCACCCTGGACAAACGCCGCCTGCGGGAGCGGATGGGCCGGGTGGACGGCGCGGTGATGGAGCGGGTGGACGACGCCATTGCGGTGAGCTTCGGCCTGCCCCGCAGCAGATTGGTATAGCGGCCCGGCGGAGGGTACATAACCTTCCCCAGGCAGGAGCTCCCCCGGGAGAGGCATTTGTCTCTCCTGGGGGAGCTTTTTTGCCTTGACGGGGCCGCCTGGGCATGGTATCATAAGGTTTACAGAACATAAACAAAGGAGGCATGACCATGTATGAAGCATTTCGGGAGGCGCCGCAGTCCAAAAAGGACCGCAGCCGCCTGAAGCTGGGGCTGTGGATCACCCTGGCGGCGGTGCTACTGGCGCTAACGGCCACGCCGCTTGTGTGGGCGTCCCGGCAGAGCGCGGCATACCGCCGGTATATGGACGCTCTGAACGGCAGCGTGCTGTATGCCCGGGAACATGACGGCGTGTGGCTGGAGCGGGCCAGCAGCCGCGTCCACTATCCTCAGCTGGCCGGGGCCGGTATCAGCGAAAAGCTCCGGCAGGCCGGAATGGGAAAGCGCCAGCAGGAGCTGCCGGAGGGAGAGGGTGTGACCCTGGACTTCGGCGACGGCAGTCTTCTGCGCCTGTGGGAGGTGCCGATCCGGGGCGGCTATACCCCTGAGGAGACCTTCGGCGTGTTCGTGGCTTATACCTATCCCGACGGAGAGACATACTGCTATGATACCGATAACCTGGGGTGGGACCGGGTGGTGGACAGCCTGCCCTCTGCCGGGTAAGGCGGGACGGGGCATCCCCGGCGGAGACTGTGCATACACTGGCACAGCCCCTGCCGGGGATGCTTTGATGGGGAGGCGCGCTGCATGACGTATCCTGTGTATATCGGGGACCGGGCCGCCGGGACCATGACGGTGACGGCGGCGGGGGAGGGACAGCGGCTGGCCCTGGGACTGCTGGAGGGCGGGCGTCTGCGCCGCCGGTTTTCCCGGCGGATCACCGGGCCGCTGGGGGCCATCCGGTGGGCCGGGGCGGAGTCCTGCGCCGCGAGGGACTCCCCGTGGCGGCCCGCCGGGCCGGAGGACTGCCCCCTGCCCCTGCCGCCGGGGAGTCTGTGCCGCCGGGAGGGGCGGCGGGTGCGGCTGGCCGCGCCCTATGACCGGGAGGGGCCGTTTCCCCTGACGGAGCTGTTCTGCCTGGCCCGGATCCGGGCCATGGACGGAGGACTCTGGGCGGAATATCGCTTTGAGGACGGGTATCCTGTGCCGCCGGAGGAAAATTGAAATTTGCATATTCCGCCGCCATGTGCTATAATAAGCTGAACATTATCGCCATAGAGGAGGAATATGCCCATGAGATGTCCCTATTGCGGCTATCGCGAGAGCAAGGTGGTGGATTCCCGTCCCGCCGACGAGGGGGCCAGCATCCGCCGCCGGCGCGAGTGCCTGTCCTGCGAGAAGCGCTTTACCACCTATGAGACCGTGGAATATCTGCCCATGGTGGTGATCAAGAAGGACGGCAGCCGCCAGAGCTTCGACCGCAGCAAGGTGCTGCGGGGCATCCAGCGCTCCTGCGAAAAGCGCCCGGTGTCCGCGGCGGACATGGAGCGCATGGCCAGCGAGATCGAGCAGGAGCTGCAGAACTCCCTGGAGCGGGAGGTCAGCACCGTGGTCATCGGTGAAAAGGTCATGGAGAAGCTGAAAAAAGCCGACGAGGTGGCCTATGTCCGGTTCGCCTCGGTGTATCGCCAGTTCAAGGATATCAACACCTTCATGAGCGAGCTGAACAAGCTCCTGAGTGAGAAATAATTGAGGCTGTCAAAAAACCCGGAAATCTTCCGCCATCGGAAAGGAAGATAGTTACGAAAGAAACCCATCAGGGGTGTCTTTCGTTTGCAATCACAGGTTTTTCAGAACTTTCTAAGTTCTGAAAGACCGCACGCAACTTGTCAAAATGACTTTTTTGACAAGTTGAAATAATTATAGAATGTTCCGCAGGCTCAGGCGCTCCAGCTCGTCCAGCTGCTGCAGCTGCTGGCGCAGCTGGGCCAGCTCCGGCAGCAGGTCGTCCCCCTGCCGCAGGCGGCACAGGGTCCGGCAGCGGGTCAGCGTCACCTGGGCCGCGTCCAGGGTCTCGTGGTGGATGACCACATGGAGGAAGTCCTGGGCCGATTCCCAGTCGGCGGACAGGTCGTCCATGGCCTCCCGGGCCATGTCCCAGCGCTCCTGCTCCGCCAGCTGGGCGATCCGGTCCGCCTGGTCCATCCACCGGTTGGTCCGGCGGTTCAGAGCCGCCGCGTTGAGAATGCACAGGGCCAGCAGCACCGCCAGCACCAGTGAGGGCACGATCAGAAACCGCTTCATACGTCCTCCTTGGCCTGGCAGATCACGTTGCCCCCCTGGTCCAGGGATAGGAGAAACACCTGAGACGGGTCCGTCAAGTGCTCCCGCTTCAGCTGCTGCCGCAGCCACGCGTCGTCCACGTCCATTTTCTTCATATTGTCCCGCAGCAGCCGCCCGTCGTTGATCAGCAGCACCGGAAGAAGCTGCTCGGTGACGTTCAGGGACAGCTGACGGGGCGTTACCGGCTGGGCCTCGGACCGCAGAAGCACCGACACCTGGCCGCTGGTCTCCAGGACGGCGTACTGCACGTCCTTCAGGTCGGTGACCCCCTGGCCCCGCAGCTCCTCCAGAAGCTCGTCCACCGTCATGCGGTTGTGGCGCATGGCCCGCTGCTGGAGCTTCCCGTAACGGACGACGATGGCCGGTTCCCCGCAGATCAGGGACCGGAACCGCCCGCTGCGGAAGCTGATATAGCTTAAAAGCGTGGTCAGGGCCAGCAGGGTCAGAATGGGCACCACGCCGTTGATCAGCGGCGAGTCGAAGTCCTGCATGGGCACCGACGCCAGGTCCGACAGCAGCATGGTCAGCACCAGCTCGATGGGCTCCAGCTCGCCGATCTGACGCTTGCCGGTCAGGCGCAGCCCCGCGATCAGCAGCAGATACAGGATGATGGTGCGGAAAAAAGCAGTGGCCATGAGCATTCCCCCTTCTATGGCCAGTATGCGCGGGGGAGGGGAAATTATACCGATTCAACCGGCTCCAGGCCGTTTGATATATATGACGCAGAACCGAGAAAGGAGGTACCCCGGGAAAATCCCATACCAAGCGCCATGTGCCTGCCCTTTCGGCAGGATAACGAGGAGGAGAGAGGATCGAACCTTCGGCGGGAGCTCTCCCGCGCCGTCCGGGCGCGCACGCAGCGGGCAAATATGCGGGTGACCGCAAAACAGAGACGCTGCGACCGGAAATCGAGGCAAATTGTCTGCGTATTTGTCCTCCCCATTATCAGAAATCAGGAGGAATCATCAATATGTGTGGAATCGTAGGATATGTTGGCCGTCAGGAGGCCGCCCCCATTCTGCTGGACGGGCTGGAGCGGCTGGAATACCGGGGCTATGACTCCGCCGGTATCGCCGTGTGCGGCGATGGCGTGCTGCGCCTTTGCAAGAAAAAGGGCCGGGTGGCGGCTCTGCGGGAGCTGACCCATGACGGCGGGGACCTGCCCGGCACCCTGGGCATCGGACACACCCGCTGGGCCACCCACGGCGAGCCCAACGACGTCAACGCCCATCCCCATATGAGCCAGAGCGGCAAGTTCGCCGTGGTCCACAACGGCATCATCGAAAACTTCATCACCCTGAAGGAGGAGCTGCAGCAGAAGGGCTACGTGTTCCAGTCCGAGACGGACACGGAGGTGGTGGCCCAGCTGCTGGACTATTACTACAGCGACTGCGGCGACTTCTTTGAGGCCATGAACCGCCTGCTGCACGCGGTGGACGGGGCCTATGCCCTGGGCATTATCTGCGCCGACTATCCCGACCGGCTGGTGGCCGCCCGGAAGGACGCCCCCCTGCTGCTGGGCTTCGGCGATGGGGAGAACTTCATCGCCTCCGACGTGACGGCCCTGATCCGCCACACCCGGGACATCGCCTATATGGACGACGGGGAGCTGGCCATTCTGTCCCGCAGCGGCATCCGGGTATACGACCGGCAGCTGCGGCCGGTGGAGAAGAAGCACCACCATGTGGACTGGGAGGTGGACGCCGCGGAAAAGGGCGGCTATGCCCACTTCATGCTCAAGGAGATCATGGAGCAGCCCGCCGCCATCCGCAAGGCCACCGCCGCCCGGATCCAGGGGGGCCGCGTGGTGCTGCAGGACCTGACCATGACCCCGGAGCAGATCCGGGCCATGGGCCGCATTTACATCGTGGCCTGCGGCTCGTCCTATCATGTGGGCATGGTGGGCAAATATAACCTGGAGCGGATGCTGCGGCGCAGCGTGGAGGTGTGCCTGGCCTCCGAGTTCCGGTATGCCGACCCCATCGTGGGGGAGGGGGACCTGGTCATCGTCATCAGCCAGTCCGGCGAGACCCTGGACACCATGGCCGCCCTGCGGGAGGCCAAAAAGCGGGGCGCCCGCATTCTGTCCATCGTCAACGTGGTGGGCTCCTCCATCGCCCGGGAGTCCGACGACGTGCTGTATACCTGGGCCGGGCCGGAGATCGCCGTGGCCACCACCAAGGCCTACAGCACCCAGATGGCGGTGCTGAACCTGCTGGGGCTGTATTTCGGCGAGGTCATGGGCACCGTGGACTACGAGACCTACACCGCCATGGTCCGGGATATCCTGGCCCTGCCGGAGAAGCTGGAGCGGGTGCTGGCCCGGATGGGCGAGATCCTCGACGGCGCTCGAATCGATGAGCTGCCGATCCCGTTCACGGCAGTCGCCACCGACCTCGGCGCCCGCCGCGAGGTGTGGTTCACCTCGGGCCCGGTCGACGTCGCGATCCGCGCCTCGGTGGCGATGCCGGGGGTGATCACACCGATCATGGTGAACGGCAGGCTGCTGGTTGACGGCGGGGTGCTGAACCCCGTCCCGGTGGACGCGGTCGCCGCGGTCGACGCCGATTTCACGATGGCGATCAGCCTGTCCGGCTGGACGCCGCGCGAGTTCCACTCCACCCCGGCGAAGACGAGCTCGGAGGCGAGCCCGCCCGCGGAGTGGCTGGACCACTTCCTCAGGAGCGCCGCCGGGATCTTCGAGAACGAGTGGGTGGCGTCGGTCCTGGCCCGGTTCACCAGGCCGGCCGATCCTCGCCCGCTGACGGTCGAACAGCCCTTCGAACCCGCGCCGCCCGGGCTCGGGATTCCAGAGGTGGCCAGCCTCGCGCTCGACACCATGGGTTCGATGATCACCCGCTACCGGATCGCCGCCCAGCCGCCGGACCTGCTGGTCACCGTGCCGGGGGACGCCGCGCGGACCATGGACTTCCACCGCGCGCAGGAGCTGATCGACCTCGGCCGCGAGTTGACGATCACCGCGCTGGACGATGCCTTCGGGGAGCCCGAGGCCAAGCCGTCCGACCGGGAACTGACCAGCTGAGGCCGGTCAGTCGGTCGGCTCGGGCTTGTCGTCAGCGGGGCGGGGCACCCGCAGCACCACCGACCCGGAGTCGAGGTCGAGTGGTTCCGGGCCGGAGCCGCCCTTGTCGGCCTCGACCACCAGGATCTTCTCCAGATCGTCCTGCTCGCGCTTGTAGCGCAAGCCGGGGTTGAAGATCTCGAAGAAGTTGCTCACCCGTTCAGGCTACTGGCGCTGCAACCGGGCCCCAAGCTGCGCGAGCCGGTGGATTGAGATGCCCTCCCGCTGCTCGATGCCGAGGGTGTGCTCCGGGCTGGCCATCAGCAGGGGGGCCATCCCCGGGTCCCGGGTGTGCACGGTGATGCCAAGTCCGCGGGTCGGCTGCTCGTAGGGCAGCTCGTTGGCCAGTCGGCCCTCGATCGGAGGGATCGCGGCCCGGTTCGGGTTGCTCCACGAGCGAGCCACCAACTCCATCGACGACTCGTCGAGTTCCACCCAGACCGACCAGACGAAGACCGGCGGATCACCGCCCTCGATCAGCGGCAGCTGGACGTGGCCGCGGACGAAGTGCCTGGTCCGGCCGGAATCGGTGACGATGCAGATGTCGGGGGTCAACTCGGCCTCGAGGCGCTCCCCGCGAGTCAAAGTGAGCCAGTCGTCGGGCGCGGATGCGCCGAGCACGTGCACGACGTCCTCGTGGTGGCGGTCACACTGCGAACAGGTCGGGGGAGCGGCGTCCCCGATGGGGATCATGTCGCCATTGTCTCCGAGGCCGTGCGGGCGCGGGTTCGAATCGGCGAATTCACAGGCCGGAGCCCCGCCCTCCCGGTGGCAATTCTCGGTCTCGCCGGGTGGCCGCCCGTAGGAGCACAATCCACCGGGGGGTGGAGCGATGAGCGGGTCAGGGCCGGCGGCTGCCGATGTGGTGGCGCTGCGGGAGGCTGCCCACCACAGCCTGCTGGAGCAGGACTTCCAGACCGCGGACGCCAGCTTCGGTCGGTTGCGGGAACTCGGTGCGCTGCTGCCCGAGGACGCCCGCGACTGGGTCGCCTCGCTGCGCGGCGCCGCGCTGGCGAAGGAGCCCGGCGAACTGCAGCGGCTGGCCGACGACTTCCCCGACGACCAGGACATAGTCGAGTTCGTCGCCGCCGAGCTGTGGCAGCGCGCCGCGTCCACCGGCGTGGTGGAGGATCCCGACCTGGCCCGTCAGGCCTGGGGCACCGCGCTGCGGATGGTGCAGCCCGGGCCGCGGACCGATGCCGAGGGCACCCGGGTGATCGGGCTGATCAGCCGGTTCTACCGGGCCGGACGGCGGGCCAGTTCCCCGATCGGCAGCTACCAGGAGTTCGAGCAGGCG
>ERZ857984.1612-NODE-1612-length-17207-cov-2.619461_pt1 | contig 17207 bp, 17 predicted proteins | sample MGYA00519914_ERZ857984 | MGnify/ENA primary metagenome ERZ857984 (study PRJEB31778, sample SAMEA3449417) | human gut metagenome | biome: human gut; feature: human-associated habitat; material: faeces | place: United Kingdom | collected 2010/2012 ... | reverse complement strand
CGATTTATAATATAATTAAGATAATCGGGGAGGGAAAAAAATGAAAAAACTCGTTTCCGTATTGTTGGCGCTGTGTATGCTGCTCTCGTTTTCCGCAGCTGCGGAGGAGGAGACAGATCTTTCTGATCTCCCTCTGCCGGACAAGGTGCAGATCGATCACAAATATAATGAATTCATTCCCCAGGAACTGCTCAGAAAGCAGTTTATCCATGATTTTCTGGATCTGGAAGGATTGAAGAAGGACTTGCGGCTATAAACAGAATGCTGTCTTTTTGAGCAGAGGCTTTTTTCGATAGCAGGTCGCTTAGAGAAGATGTTTTCTTCCTGCGGGGGATTGTTTGCGGACGTATATAGTAGGAGGGGCCTTTTTACGGCTCCTCCTTTTGTGCGCTTATGTGTAGAAGAAAAGCGGCGTGCGGGGCGCAAAGGAATCAGTGTTCCGAGGAGTCAAATTTCTTCCGGAGCTTGAGAAGGGCTTTTTTCTCAATGCGCGATACAGAGCGCCGCGGCTATTGTAAGCGGATATTCCTAAGAAGACGCTCTCGGTTCCGGCTGGCGAAATCGGAATTTAAGCAGAATCTGCCTGTTTTCTGTTAATTCCACTCTTTCTATGAGGCTTATAAGAACTTCCCGGCTGGTTAAGGCGGTTTCTAGGAACTTTTGGGTCAGCTTGCCGGCTTCTTCCTCGGCGGAGAAGGAAACTTTCTGCAGACGGTTATTTAACTCTTTTTCCGCTGTGTTTCGCTCTGTTTTCAGTTTCTGATAGATCCGCTGAAAATCTTCTTCCGCCAAAAGGCCGCTGAGATGATCCATATAGGCCGTATCCAACCCGGAGGTCAGGTTTCTGATTTTGGCCTGCAGTTCCCGTGTTCCCACCCTGCAGCGCTCGTTTTTCCGGGTCTCTTCGAGAATGGCTTTAGCCGTTAGCAGTAAGTCTTCGGGATTTAAATACGGGCTGCATACCTCTTTTATTTTAAAAAGGACTGCTTCCATGACAGCCTTTTCCTGCACCATATGGCCGGTGCAGACGCCTGATTTTGGGGAGCGCTGATAGGTGCGGCAGATAAAATAGAGAATGTCTTCTCCCCGGGCGTTTTTTCGATTGACTATTGCCAGGGGCGAACCGCATTCATGGCAGAAAATCAGACCTTTAAGGGGAAAATCATAGGTGCGGCATCGGGTCTTTCGGCGGCTTTGCAGCAGCAGCTGGACTTTTTGGAAAATTTCCCGGTCAACAATCGGTTCGTGAGTGCCTTCCACCACCATCCAGCTTTCCCTGGGGCGGCGCAGGCATTTTTTGGATTTATAGCTGACCCTTTCCCGCCGCCCCTGAACCATATTTCCGATATATGTTTCATTCTGCAGCATGTCGGAGATCCGTTCTCCGCTCCACAAGCCGGAATAGCGGCCGGGTCTGGAGGAAATGAGGCCGGCATAGGATGCGGGAGTAGGAATTCCCTCGGTGTTGAGCCGTGCTGCTATCTGCCGGCAGCTTGTTCCCTCCAGGGCCATTTTGAAAATACGGCGCACTATAGGAGCCGTTTCTTCATCTATGACGATGGTATTCTTTTCGGTAGGGTGCATTTTGTACCCATACACAGGTTTTCCGCCAATGAATTGCCCCTTGCGCTGTTTATCCCGCTTGACGCTTCTGATCTTTTTGGAGATATCCTTTGCATACATGTCATTCATAATTGCCCGAAAAGGTGTGATTTCGTTGGCGGCAGAATCTATGCCTGTGTCGATACCATCCAGAAGTGAGATATACCGGACCCGGTGCTCCGGAAAATAGCGTTCCATATAATGACCGGTCAGAATGTAGTCCCGGCCCAGGCGGGAAAGATCCTTAGTAATGACCATATTGATTTTTTGGGCTTCAATATCGGCAATCATCCGCTGAAAACCGGGGCGTTCAAAGGTCGTACCGGAGATACCGTCGTCAGTAAAGAAACGATAGTTTCGTATTCCGTTCTTTTTGCAGTAGTCTTCCAATATCTGCTTTTGATGCGTGATACTGTTTGGTTCCAGTTCCTCCTTGATCCTGCGATTATCAGTTTCGCCGTCACGCTGAATATCATCGACGGACAAGCGGCAGTACAATGCTGTGATTTGATTTTCTTTCTCGACTTTCTTTTTCATAAGTCTCCTTTGCGGTGTTATTCACCTGAAAAAGCCGAGCATTGTTGAGGGTGATACCATTCTACAATACCCGGCTTCTTTTATCAATTCTGTGAAGCGTTCAAAATAAGTGTTTTGAACTGCTGAAACAATGACTGTTTGCCTTCCGCATCGAAATCTACGGTTACATCGTAAACGGTTTTCCCGATGATCTTTGAAACGCTGACCGCTTTCGGAACGGAACAGACGGGATAGTCAACCTCGCCGTTTATCTCAACGGGGTGGATATAATCTTTCAGTCGAATCGGTTTCTTCTCGTCAATCTTTCCGCCGCCATACACAAAAGCACGGAGTTTGTTTTTCTCTGCCGTTTCCATTCAACATACCTCCTCATCTTGCCTGTTCTTTTTGCTTTTGCAAAACCTTTTTGTAACATTCGCAGGCTTTAAGAAGATAGTTTTCGGTCTGCTCGGCGTTATAGCTTCTCGGAATATACGACTCGAACTTTTCAGCGTGCAGTTTTATCATCTGTTTTTGATTTGCTTTTTCTTTATTCAGCAGGTCAATGATGAAATCCTTGTTCAAGGTGCCTTCGGTCATTGCTTTGTGCAAATGATAGGACTGCGAATAAGACGGGGTGCAATCGTTCTGCTCACAAATATCCAGCACATCGTATTGCGACTGGTCATCCAAATAAGAAAGCTCGACACCGACAGTCAAGGCGATTTTGCCTTCGTCCATCAGGTCGAGCAATTCGGGGATGAGATAGGTCAAGCGGATATAGCGTTGCACGGTCTTGTAACTGTCTCCGGCGGCTTCACCGATTTTTGCCGTCGTGCGGTTGTCATCGGACTTCGGGACAACCTGTCCCGAAGCTTTACCTTGATGAGTTAAGGCATCTGCTTTCATCTTGTACGCAAATGCTTTTTCACTCGGCAGGAGCGTTTCACGCTGATTGTTGGAATCCACCATCAACAGCGTTGCTTCGTCTCAGTCGATGAAGTGAACGACTGCCGGGACCTCTTTCATTCCGAGATGTTCGGCGGCGTGTACTCTGCGGTGTCCAGAGATGATCTCGTATTCATCCGTTGTGTTTTCGAGCGGGCGGACAAGGATTCGGTTCAGCAATCCGACATCGGCGATGCTTGCCTCCAATTCGTTCATCGAATCATTATCCTGCACTTTGTAGGGGTGATCCTTGAACGGGCGGAGCTTTTCGAGCTTGATATTCTTCAGTACCGACTTTTTCTTTTCGGTAGGTGTTACAAATAACTGTTCCGTAATTTCTTTGACTTTTTCAGGTGTCATAACCTTTTGATTTTTCATATATTTTTACCTCTACTTTCTTTTTTGGTTTTTGTCTGCCGTTTCTGAAAGAGAGAGTAATTATCAAAGTAAGTGTTCTTGAAACGGCAGTACGGTTTTTGTTTGTCATATTCATAACTGCCTTTCTTGATTGTTTTTGGATTGTTTTTCTTTTGCCGTATCGTTGGGCGCTTTCGGTGCCCTAAACGGCTCCGGCGGGTTTTCTCCGAGTAGCTCTGCTGCTTCCGTTCTGCTGCGGTCAAAGCGATCTCGTTCACAGAAGCCGTAGGTCTCGCTGAGCTTCTTGACGGCGGCGTATTCTTTGGTTGGGCGAATGTCCTGCCGTGCTTTTTCAAGCTCGTTCTTGTCGGCGGAGTCGGCTTCGGTCTGTGCCTCACGGTACGCCATGAGCTTTTCTGTCATCTGCCGGTCAAGTTCCTCTTTCCATGCCTCATCTTTGTCGAGCCGGGTTTCAAGTGCGGGTACACTGTATTCGGCGGCATACTGTTTGAGCATAGAAGTACGGGAGGAAAGATCGGAGATTTCCTCACTCAGCGTTTTGATCTCGCTTTCCAAAGCAGTACGCTTTGTTTTGTTAAAGAACTTCGGCAGGGCGTTCAGTTCCTTTTGCAGTTCATCCCGCCTTGCCTTTTTCTCCGTCAGCGTTCCGTCTGCGGATTTGTACCGCGCACTATAATTGTTTTGCTCTTTGATCTTTTCACGGGTTTCATAAATGCTGCTTCGGTTGACACGCTGTTCATAGCAGAGCATTACAATATCTGCGTGCAGGTCTTCGAGCTTTTCCACCAACATAGAAAGAAGCACTCCGATGGATTTCAGCAGATATTCCACTGCCTGTACCCAATAGCGAAGTGCCTCGTTATCAATGCGGATCAGGTCATTCATCTTGCGTCTGTCAGACAGTTTGCCTTTGCGTTCCATAGCAATAGCGGAGACACCGAGATGCACGGTCGGTTGCTCCGTAATGCCTCTTGCTTTGAAACTCCGATGGTCGATCTTTGCGGTAAAGCCGTTTCGTTCGAGGTGACGGTTTACTTCCTCTGCCCACGCCTGCCGCCAACGGAAAAGTTGTTCGTCCGAGTTCCACCTTTCGGTGATAGGATTTTGCCTGCCGTATTTTGAGCTTTTGGGGTGCTTGTTCAGCCGTTCATATCCCGCCGCTTCGTACGGCGAAAGATATTTCTTTTTTCCGTTTACAAGATAAAGGTATTGCTTCTCCCAGCCCTGCTTTTGTGCGGATCGGTATTCGTCGGCGGTAAAACCTTTTTCTTTATTGCCTCTTTTGCAGAGATACTCCTTTTCGGTTTTCGCCTGCCAAGTCCCGTCTGCTTTCAGCGGTCTGACCGTCAGCATAATATGGGCGTGCGGGTTGTGTCCGTCGGTATCGTGAATACCGACATCGGCGCACATTCCATCGGATACGAATTGAGATTGCACATAGTTTTCTAAAAGAGCGATATTTTCATCAAGTGTCAGTTCAATGGGGAGTGCCACGATGATCTCACGGGCAAGTCGGCTGTTCTTTGTCTTTTCGGCTTCTTCGACGGCGTTCCACAAAACGCTTCTGTCTTTCCATTCGGGCGGAGCGTGGGAAGGCAGATAGACATTCTCATACACAAGACCGTGCTTGTGACTGTAATCGTGGGTAATGCCGTCATAGTCGTTATAAATGCGGGAACAAGTCATATATGCGACGGCGGCGGCGACCGCCGAGCGACCGATTCCTCTTGATACGATTTTTGCTTCTAAATGAAATATTGCGATAGCTTATTCACCTCCATTCCTTTAAGCCTCGCAGAGCGCACTGCACCGCCTTCGGTGGTGAGTAAGTGCGCCCTTAACGGGAATGCTCTGCGATCTCATACAACTTCTGTTCGAGTAATATAAGATCGTCTGTTCCCGCCGCCCACGGGAACACCTTTTCCAAGATCGCACCTTCCTGAATCAGCCGCCGGGTTCGTGCTTTGCGTTATTTCACTCTGTCCCGTGCCTGTGCTTCTTCAAGCCGATGCTTTGCCTGCAAAAGTTTCTTTTCTTCTTCGGCCATTTCAAGACCTCCTTTCTGCCTTTCGCCATTATTTTGTTGATGGTTAACTTGATACCCTCATAGGCATCACCTCCTGAAAAAATATTTGAGCATGAAAAAAGACCGACTTTTCAGCCGATCAAATTATGTCTGTGTAGGTGTTTGTTACGGATATTGCCAAGTTGCAAAATTTGCATGTTGGGAACAAGCGTAACCGAACAACTTGCTACCGTTACATATCTTGCTAATACCTCATTTTGAGGAATTAGCCGTAGGCGTAACAGTGCCGATTTGTTTTTGGGAATACCGTTACAGATAGTACCAAGTGGTCAAAATGACCACTTGGCAGTAAGCGTAACAGAAACCGTTACACTTAATGCTAAGTGCTCAAAATGAGCACTTAGTATCATCCGTAACACTTTGTCTGTACGCTTTTTGACGGCAGGCATTACTGCAATATACGGCATCGGAGCGTTTGGGTGTAAAAGTATTGCCGCAGGTCTTGCAGATCATATCCTTTCTCTTTTCCAACCGCTTTTCACGCTTGTGTTTCCAGAAGCCAAGACTACAGCATCTTTCATTGCAATATTTTTTGCTTCTGACATAGGTGTAAAAGACTTTTCCGCAACCTCCGCAGATGATCCGTCGGATAGGATAAACATAGGTGTCCGAAGTGCCGGCTCGCAGGCGATCAAAATACTCCGTTTTAATCTTTTCCTGATTTTCTTGTTCCCATAGATTGCTGTTCCACATGGTTTGAAACCTCCTTTCATTTTGTTATGGAATACCGTGTTTGAAAAAATGGTAGCAATATCCTTTTTCCTCCTCCATATATACAACGACATAAGCAGGCATAAATTATTCCGCAATTTCAAAAAATATTTTTAATATTTTTCAAAAGGATATGGGAGTAGTATTTATAAAAACAAAAAAGCGGCGGCGATCTTTTTTTCAGACTGTCGCCGCCTTAATATCCCGTTATCTCTCGGAATAGTTCCCGCATCTTCTTTAACCGTTTGGAAACGGTACTGTTGTTTGCAAAGCCGAGTATCTTTGAAACCTCGCTTTGTGTGCATCCAGCCTTCCGCAAATAGAAAATCTTTTTATCCGTTTCATCAAGAGCGTTCACGAATTCCCCCACCAGTATATTGAAAATCGCTTCATGCTCCGGATCGGCAACCGTGCTTTGTAACTTTTTCAGTTCACGGTTGGAGCAGAAGATTATTTCAAGCTTTGCCCGTGTATGATTCCATTTTTTACGGTGGTCGCTCGCCCGATAATTCCGTGTGATATACGGATTGAAATCGTTGCTGTCCGAATGCCTGTATATGATATGAGCCGCTTCTTTGAACTCTGTCACATCGAGCGAAAGATTGACCATACATAAAGGAAAGCAGTTCGTCAGGATCAATGTTGCTCTCCTTGATTTGATCAATGATTTGCTGTGCTTCCTCCGGCGTTTCGTATTGCAGTTTGGCGACGATGGATGTCACCAAATCTTCAAAATTATCCCGAAAAGCAATCAGCGGGTTTTGCTGAAAGGTCGTTCCGTTTACTCTGACCTTGTTATCGAAATATCCCGACCAAACGCCGAGCCCGTGTTCCTGCATCGCCTTTTCCATAACGGGAGCAAGCAATTCTTTTCCGTGAGAAATGGCATCGGTAAGCTCCGGCTCGGTAAAAATTTTCGCCGCCGACCAGTCGTTTTCTTTGAAAAAATCCTGCATTTCTTCCAAAGTCGGAAGCCGGTCAAGGTCAAGTAAGGTTTTCTTTTCTGCCATTTCATCACATCCTTTCGAACCATTTCGCCCATGCTGCCCATATTATAGCATAAAGGTGTGTACGAAAAAACGGACTACAAGTGAATTTTTCAAAAAGCAAAAAGCGCCCCGTCAAGAGCAGAATGTTCTGTTCAAGACGGGGCGTACAGTTTCTATTCGCACATTCGACATCGTCGAGAAGACGGGTGAATATTTAGTGATATACAAAACCGCAAGTGCAATGCACCTGCGGCAATAATTCGTAAAGTATGTCACTTTATGGCGTTTTCGAAAGAATGATCAACTCCTTATAATTATACTTGATGGTGTCGGATTTGTCAATAGATTATCGTAAAATGTCGAAAAATATTTGAAAATTTCTCATGTAAACGGGTTGTTTTTAGAAATTAAGCATTTTATGACCGTCAATTCTCCGTCACCATACATAAAAGGAGGAAAAGCAGATGGCTCGAAAAGGTGAAAACATTTACAAAAGAAAAGACGGTCGGTGGGAAGGACGCTACACAAAAGCATATAGCGATCTTCAAAAACCGGTGCATGGATATGTTTACGGAAAGACTTATGCTGAAGCAAAGCAGAAACTAACCGAAGCAAAAGCCAATGTGATTTATGGGAGATTACCCGCTAATACAAAGGTCGTATGCTATAACGATGTTTTGTCAGCGTGGCTATTTTCGGAAAAACTCAAAACAAAAGAATCAACATTCGCAAGGTATTCGCATTTGGTTGACTGCCATATTCGAAAACCGTTAGGAACCAATATGTTGAATATGATCGAAACCGAAACGGTTGAGAGTTATATCTTATCCTTATTATCAGAAGGCAGAAGCGACAACACCGGCGGTCTTGCTTCAAAAACGGTCTCGGATATATTGTTCATCATCAAATCTTCAATGGAGTATGCAGCAGATAAGGGCTATACCGTAGTTTGCAACACGAAAAAGCTCTCTGTAAAAGTCAGCGAACATGATATAAGAGTTTTTTCAAAGATCGAACAAAACAGCTTGACAAGTTACCTTCTGAATGATTTGGATGTTTCAAAACTTGCCGTCTTGCTCTGCTTATATACCGGTATTCGTATTGGAGAACTGTGCGCTCTGCGGTGGGAGGATATTGACATTGAAAATAAGGTTTTATCCGTCAATAAAACGCTGATACGAATACAAAACACTAACACTTTGATTGCGAGCAAAACGAAAATCATTATTTCTGCACCGAAAAGTAAGTGTTCTATCAGAAAAATTCCGTTGCCTGATTGCATAATACCATTATTGAAAGCGTTTGTTCAAAAAGGCGATACTTTCTTTTTGACCGGTGAAACGGAAAGATTCGTAGAACCCAGAACTATGCAAAATCGATTCAAGAAATATGTAAGTGCGTGCAACATCGCTGATGCCAATTTTCACGCCTTGCGTCATACTTTTGCCACTCGTTGCGTTGAACTCGGATTTGAAATTAAATCATTAAGCGAAATTCTCGGACACGCCAATGTCAATATTACACTAAATCGGTATGTTCATTCTTCGTTTGAGTTAAAAACGCTTAACATGAATAGACTGTCGTTACCGGCATAAGCCGTCAAAAAATTGGTCAGCAAAACTCAAGAAAGCGCATTAACACACAGAAAATTTACTGCCAATCATAAAGTGACATACTTTACGAAAGCGGCAGGAAGGAGTTGAAATGAATGGAAAACCTCTCAAAATGGCAGATTACCGATGAAGAAAAAGACCATTTCATTTCTGCTTTGACTCCTGAACTCGTTTTGCTTAGGACGAAAGCAGAAATATCGCAGGAAGACTTGGCTTCAATTGCGGGAATTTCCCGGCAGACCTACGGGGCAATAGAGCGAAAAGCCCGTAAGATGACTTGGAACACCTACCTTTCTTTGATTATGTTTTATGATTACAATCAAAAAACGCACGGGATGCTTCATTCAATGGGGATATTCCCGAAGGAAATCATCAAAAGATTCAATGATGGTGCAGAGCCGACAACGGTAGATATTGGCTCATTTTTAAGCGGTGATATGAAAAACATCGTTGAAAGTCTTGATGAACAAGCGCTTCGTTCCATTCGCACGATGATAATGGTCGAATATGCTCGTTGCACCGAAACACCGGGTGAGGTAGTCGTCAAATCGTTTGACGGTATCAGCTTTACGAACGGTTCTTCTCCGAATGAAAAAGAGGCAATGATTGCCCTTAAAAACATCAAAGAAAGCAGGAAAGCAAATGACCGGAAATGAGATCAAACAAAAAATCAAGTCATTTTGCAAAGAGTACAAATTAGCAGAAGTATCCTGCCAATCCTTAAGGGCGGTTATTGAGAAACAAGGATATACCATCGTAGAGTACAATCAAATATTTAACGATGAAAATACTGCAAAGCTTATCGAATCTTTAAATCTATCCGATGCTATTTCGCACACCAAAGGATTTACTTATGCGACCGGCAGTTACCGTATCGTTTTTGTTCACGAAGATCTATCGGAAGATGAAGAGCGAATCGTGTTGGCACACGAAGCAGGACATATTTATCTGAACCATCTTTCCAACGCACCAATCATCGGGAGAGATGTTCGTGAGGAATATGAAGCAAATGAGTTTGCTCACTTTTTACTTAACCCGTCGGGTAATATCAAATTGGCAAGTGCGGTCAAGAAACACAAGAAAGCAGTTATTGCTTGCTTGATTACCGTATTGCTTGTTGCCGGAGGTGTCGTCGCTCTTTCCGTAATTAACACTGAAAAACAGTATTACGGAGAGTATTATATTACATCAACGGGAAACAAATATCACGAAAAGGACTGCGTTTTTGTAAAGAACAAAGATAATGTCCGAAAATTAACCAAAGAAGAGTTTGAAAGTGGAGATTATGAACCATGTCAAATTTGTTTGCCATAGGTGGTGATGAAATGGATTTCAAAGAATGTAGTTTATGCGAAGACTTTTTAAGTTTTTTCAATAATGATGAGCAAGCATTTCGGCATACTAATTTTTATCATTACACATCGTTGGAAAATGTTGACCGTATATTAAAAGCAAAACAAATTCGGCTTACAGCACTTTCAAAATCAGCTAATGATTTGGTTGAGAAAGACAACTACAAAAAACTCGGTGACAATATTTTCTCTTTATGTTTTTCAACAGGAACAAGCGAGTGTTTACCGTTGTGGTATTTATATTCCGGAATTGATGGGCGTGGAGCAAGAATAGGACTAAAAAAGAAAATGTTCCGTCAATTGTATGAAAATCCAGTTTTTATATTACAGGAAGTCGAATCAAGCTATCCATACAACGCAATTGGTAAACCGATACTACTCAAAACAACTGATTTTATATTTCAATGCCGAGATATTTTATACATAGGTAAGGATTCTCAAAAAGTCAATCTGTATAGAGTTAAATATAATGGTCAGGTCACCAATAATCTTACAAAAGACATTGCAGACAAGTTGCAAAGCGAATATCAAAGATTTATAAAAGGATTGATTTGGTTTTATGAAAAAGAAACTCGGTTACAAGTTGAGGTTACGAACAAGGAATTATTAGAGCCTGCCAAAAACTATGTTGTAATCTTGAAACTTGATGATGTTTATGACGATATTTCCGTTCGCCTTGCACCTGAATATGAAGAAATCGAAACGGAAATATTTGAAAAATATGACGGGATAAAAGATTGGGCATATAAAAAACTACAAACAAGTGAATTTGCAGGTCAATTACATATGGGATTAAAAGAAAAATTGTGCAGAGAGTGTCATCAAAAAATGGAGGATAACTAATGCAAAGTACACAAAGACACAAAGTTTTGTTTGAGCAAAAAGAATGCTTTTGGCAAACCGATGTGCCGATAATCATAGAAGAAACTGTTTTAATTGGCGATAAACAAACCGGAAAACTCTATGTCAGAAACTCTTTCAGAAGCATGTCTGAAAAAATAATATCAGCAGTAATGGTCGCAGTTGCTTGTAAAGATGTTTGGGGAAACAAACTCGAAAATAACGAAACATTTCAATACCTTGACCTAAAAGTCGGAAAGAATTCTTTATTTGGTCAAAATGAACCGATTGAAATCAAAAACAACAATACTCGTTCTGTTTTTTCATCTATTCAAAAAGTACTGTTTGAAGACGGAAGCATTATAGAATGTAGCCAAGACGGTATTCGTTTCCCGACGCCTTTACCGCTTTCTGCTCAACTTGGCAATCAAGAACTTGCTTCGGAATATGCTCGTGAATCTGTAGCTACTGCTAAGTATGTACCAACCAATTTGGGCGAGTATTGGAGATGCACTTGCGGAACAATAAACTTGAAAGAAACTCCTTCTTGCGAATTATGCGGCTCCGACTTTTCAGCATTGACAGAATTATTGAATACAGATGCTCTTTCCTCCAATCTTCAAATTTACAAAAAAGAACAAGCGGAAAAAGCAGAAGCGGAAAGAATTGCCGAACAAGAGCGGATAAAAGAGGCAGCGCTGCGAGCTAAACAAGAACAAGAATCACTTCAACGAAAGTTAAGAATTGCCGAAGAAGAAAAGGCTGCCGTAATCAGGTCAAAGAAAAGAAAAAAAACAGCACTAATTTCTATCATAACTATTATTGTTGTAGCAATCGCATATTTTGCATATATCGGACCTGAAATAGTCCAGCCCAAAATAACTTATAATCAAGCATGTAGTTTGTTAAGTAACGGCCAGTACGAAGAAGCCATAACAAAATTTCAAGAAATACCCGGCTACAAAAACAGCTCAGAAATGATCGATGAGGCAAAGTATTGTCAAGCTAAAGCGCTATTGGATAAAAAGCAGTATGCCTCCGCCATTTCAAAATTTGAGAAAATTACTTATTACAAAGACAGCAAAGATCAAGTGCTTGAATGTAAATATTCTTATGTCTCAGCACACAAAAATAATAATGACGCTACAACATTTGATTATTTGAAGGACTTGAAAAATAAAGGATACAAAGATTCATATACTATTTACTCGGATTTATACGATTGGAAAATTGAAATGAACTGTTGTAATACAAAAAGCGACGATTGGACTACTAAAAGTACTTCCATCAGTAAGTATTGCAAATATATGCATATCAATTTTCAGCTTTCAGGCGGAACGCCAAATGAAAAAATAAATTTGACTCATACAGTAATTTTTCCAGATGGAGATAGCAATGTATCTGATTGGGACTGGGAAAATAAGTATGATGGCGATAATTTCGGATTTGAATATGCTTCCGGGTTATATACATATCCAGAATACGGAGCCACCGGCAGTATGATCATTAAAATATATAATGCCGATACATACACTTTGATGGATACTTTTACAATCAAAATAACCAACTGATATAAGGAGGAAAACAAAATGGCAACAGTGTTCAAACTCGGAGCGGGGGCAGAAAAGTATACTTGTCCCTACTGCAAAACTCAATTTAAGGAGGGCGACAAAGCAATTTCATGTCCGGCATGTCAGACGTTGCATCATGCAAGTTGTTGGGAAGAAAATAAAGGCTGTACAACTTTCGGATGCTCTGAACAACACTATGAAGAACAGCATACCAATCCTACAGATGTGTGCAAACAATGCGGAACACCATTGGGTGACGGACAAGCATTTTGTCCTAAGTGCGGCACTCCAAAAGTTGAAGAAAAGAAAAATATTTGCGGCAAGTGTGGAGCTGAATTGCAAGATGGACAGGAATTTTGCCCTAAGTGCGGTCAGAAAGCAGGTCTTGCTGTTGATGCAGGTGTAAGTTCAGCAATTAGCCAATTTAATGCGGGCATTGATAAGTCAAATGAAGCAAAGAAAAAGAAACCCGTAAAGATAATTATTGCAGCAGTTATCGCCCTCGCCGTTATTGTCGCTGGCGTTCTCTTGGCTCCTAAGATTTTTGTGTCCGTTGAAGAATTGTGCGCCCAAGGCAATTATGAAAAAGCCTATGAAAAAGCAAGTGGTTCAGAAAAGAATGATGTTGCAGTTGAAAATCTTGCAGCATTCTACAGTGACTATGCTTCCGATAATCTGAAAGATCCGTCTTCTTTTTCTTTGAGGGACGCTTATTATAATTTGCACGAGTACGAAGGAGAAGTTACGCCCCATTTGGTATTGTATCTATCCGGTGCTAACAGTTATGGTGCAAGCGTAAGTAGTTATTGGTTGTTCACTTACGATGATGAGAGTGGTGAATTTGAGTACTATACATCTGTTTCTGATTTATCTGACGAAGAAACCAGTAAATACGATGACACCGATGAAATAATCGAAAAAATACTTAAAAACCTTGCAAGAGATTACATTAAAGAAGCAATGAGTTCTGGTATTAAACTTGATAAAGGTGCTGTAAAGAATATCAACAATTTGTTTGAAGAAGGCACGTTGTATGAGGTCGAACTCTTGGATGTTGATTATTTCTCTATTAAGTAATTGTGGTGAATACTAATTAAACATATTGAGAGAAAAGCATAATGTTGTTCTTAATAGAAGTGTTAGTGTAAAACATAGGAACAGCATTGAAATTTTTTGGTTCAGTTATTCTTTTTTGAGAGTACATAGCATAGGCACTTGAGTGTGTCTATGCTATGTACTACAAGATAATATTATCTGTATATGGAGGATATAGAAATGGCAAAAGTAAATGTAGTCATTGTTGACGCAACTGGAAATAAAGAACAGAAAGTTGGACTTCCTGATGATGTTAAATGTGGCATCATTATGGTTAAGCTCGTTGAAAAGATTAAACTTCCTTCAGTTGGACCTGATGGTAATCCTATCAGTTATAAATTTATTCATAAAGTAACCGGCAGACAGCTTCTTGAGGCTCAGACTCTCGCTGAGGCTGGTATTAAAGATGGTGACGTTCTTCGCCTTCAGCCGGAAATTACAGCGGGCGGTGAAATTTAATGGAGAATAATACATTTGAATTGCAAAGCTCCGACTTTGAAGAAGATCGTTATAGTCGTCTTAGGTTAATTCCTTGGTGGGATCAGGAGCGATTAAAAAATGCAACCGTTATGGTGGTTGGAGCAGGAGCAATTGGTAATGAATTAATTAAAAACCTGACTCTTTTAGGTATTGGTAAAATTCTCGTTTACGATATGGATGCGATCGAAAGCACCAACCTTACTCGATCTGTTCTATATCGTGCCAAGGATGTTGGACGCTATAAAGCAGAGGTTGCTGCTGAGCGTGCCAAAGAAATGAATCCTGATGTTAAAGCAAAAGCCTTTATTGCCAATATCATTGATGATGTAGGACTCGGAGTATTCCGCAGAATGGATGTGGTTCTCGGCGGGTTGGACAACCGTGAAGCTCGACTTGCTATCAATCAGTCCTGCTACAAAGTCAATAAACCGTGGATCGACGGTGCAATTGAAGTGCTGAATGGTTTTGCACGAGTGTTTATACCTGGCAAAGGCGCTTGCTACGAGTGTACGATGACGGATACCGATTGGCAACTTATCAACAAGCGCAAGTCTTGTGCGTTATTGACACACGAGGAAATGGCATCCGGCAAAATACCGACAACACCGACTTCTTCATCAATAATCGCCGGTATTCAAGTGCAGGAGATGCTGAAGCTTCTCCATTCAGACAGAGATTTGCCGACATTAGCAGGAAAGGGATATGTTTTTAATGGACTAACCCACGATTCTTATGTCGTTGAATATCAACGCAAAGATGATTGTATGAGTCATGATACCTACGAAAAAATCATTGAAAAGCAGTGGTCGGTATCGTCAATATCCTGGAAAGAAATACTATCGGAAATCCGTTCCGAACTTGGAGAAAAAGCCGTAATCTCTCTTGATAGAGATATAGCATCTACTGCAAAATGTTCCTGTGGCGAATGCAAAGAACTATATACACCTGTTCACAAATTGAAAGGCGAAATGCTTACCTGCCCGAAGTGTGGGAACCAAATGCAATTTGACAGTTTCCATGTGATCAACGGTGATGAAGATTATATTGATAAAACACCTGCTGATATCGGAATACCAAAACTGCATATTATCGGCGGAAAAGTCGGTATGGAAACCACATATTATGAGTTTTCAGCAGATGAAAAGGAAGTATTTTCCGGATTGGAGGACAATGTATGACAGCAAGAGAAAGACGCCTTATGTCCGACTACGAACAAGTCCGAAAAGACTTTGCCGGTCATAAGAATATTATTGTAACTCCGGTGGGAAATGAGCCACCGGAAAAATACCATATTACATACTTCGTAAACGGTATTTATTTATTGCCCGACGGCAGAATTGAAACGCAAGGGCGGCATGAGGTTGAAATTACACTCCATGCCGATTATCCCCGTTATAAGCCGATTTGCAAAATCTTAACCCCCATCTGGCATCCAAATTTCCGTGACGGACAGATTTGTATCGGTGATATTTGGGGAGCAGGCGAATCTCTTTCGGATATTATCATTAACATTGGTGATATGATTCAATACAAATCTTGGAACTCATATAGCCCTCTGTCTGCCGATGCGGCTCAATGGGCAATGGAAAACAAGCATTTGTTCCCGGTCGGAAATATTGACCTTTATATTGCAGATTACGCTTCTGCAAAAGATGAAGTTGAAATTGATCTTTTCGATGAGGGTGGCAACAAGGTTGAAGATACGCCTGTTGCGAGCGAAGCTGCCGGTCAAACCACACCCGATGTCGGTACGGTTTCTGCACCCGTTGCCGTAATGGAAAAGAAAGACGAAAATGACTTTGAAATTACCGCAGAAGAACTTGCGGGAATTGAATTTGTCCCGACTGCTCAAAGAATGCAGACTGTTCAAAATGCCGGTGGTATGGTTAAAGGCGGAAAAGTCAATTTTAAGACAATTTTCATGAAAGGTCTCTTATGGGCTTTGATTGGTGGATTTGTTGGATTTCTAATTCAAGAATTGCTATCCGATTCAACCGATTCAATGAGTGTTTTAAATTGGATGGGATACAGTTCGCTATATGATTCAAGATTAGATATTGATACTGTAAAAAATGCCGTAAGGATTTCAATGGGTATTATCTCTGCATTTATCGCTTGCGGTCTCGGATTGTTTATGGGTATCGGAGAAGGCGTGTTTTACGGCTCAAAAGAGAAAGCAGTAAAATACGGTGCTATGGGTGCCGGAATTTCGCTCGGAATAGGTTTCGTCAGCGGATATATTGCTCAATGGATGTATTCATCCATGCTTTCTGATTCTGCATCCGATTTTAGTGCCGCCTTTGTAAGAGGTCTTGGTTGGGCGATTATGGGATTAGGCGTAGGTGTGTCAATAGGGCTTATTAAGCCGGAAAAGAAACGAATCTTATATTGTGCTCTTGGTGGACTCGGTGGAGGATTTATTGGCGGATTCTTATTTAATTACATTACCGGTGTTTTGACTACAGGTGAAGACGATACTGGTACATTCCCGAGAGCTGTCGGAATTATCATCATGGGACTTCTTATCGGATTGGGTATCGGGTTGCTTGAACAATTTGCAAAGCAAGCATGGCTCAAAGTTATTCGTGGCGAATTTGAAGGCAAAGAGTATCTTGTATTTGCCGGAACAACAAGCATCGGTAACAACGGCAAGAATACTATTGTTCTGTTCAAGGACAAGCTTGTCGGACCGCATCACTGCGATATTGTGCTTGAAGGAAGCAAGTATGTTCTTGTGGACAGTGGCACACCGATGGGCACTATTGTCAACGGTATGAAAACCACACGCCATGTCTTGCGGCAGGGTGACGCTATTGCAATAGGTAATTCCGTTCTGGTATTTAACACAAAATAAAATTATGGAGGCGAGCAATATCGTGAAAGCAATTAAAAGACTATTTGGGGCGTTATTTGCAGTAGCGATATTGCTCGTCTTATCTATACCTGCAATGGCAATCGGTTTCGAAGCCGAAACGGTATATAACTCTATATTTGTTATTTACTCCGGGAATTCGCTCGGTAGCGGA
>ERZ857984.1604-NODE-1604-length-17296-cov-2.557276_pt1 | contig 17296 bp, 17 predicted proteins | sample MGYA00519914_ERZ857984 | MGnify/ENA primary metagenome ERZ857984 (study PRJEB31778, sample SAMEA3449417) | human gut metagenome | biome: human gut; feature: human-associated habitat; material: faeces | place: United Kingdom | collected 2010/2012 ... | reverse complement strand
ATAAAGCCTGCTAAAGAGGCGTTCATAATGTAGTGTTATACAGGGAGGAATTGATGACAATAAAGAATGAAACAGCATTCACAAAGGAATGTATGGAAGGGGCTATGCGGGCCTGTGAGGCAGGCAATAGCAGATATAAAACATTTAAGCTTATATATAAGCTGTTTGGAATAATATTTGCAATGATGATGGTAAGAGAATTTGTGATGAAGCTGACAGGCAATGTTCATGCGGATACATTCATGATTCTGCTGTTCGGAGTTGTGGCTGTAGTTTTTCTGTATATTGGAGTTATCGGAATGGACAAGAGTAACAGACGTAAGTTCCATAATATATATGGGAAAATGGTAGGAGTTAAGTTTTCATATGAGATAGATGCAGAGAATATTATTATTACAGACGAAGAAAACGACAGTGACACATTCAGCTGGAATGAAGTTGTAAAATGGAATCAGGATTCTGATAATATGTATCTGTTTGTTGGGGATGATAACTGCCTGGTTGTAAGCAAGAAAGGGTTTACCCAGGAAAGCGCAGATGATCTGAGACAGCTTGCTGATGCTGTAATTGGAATGAGAGATGAGACAGGAAACAGCCAGCAGTAAATTGACAAACACTATTAGTAGCAGATATAATATCTTCATCTGCGTTTAGCTATGCGGGAAATAATCAGGAGGAGGAAAGCCATGAACAATCAGGAAATGATGGAACTTTCAACAGTAGATAAGAGCGATTTTGAGGAACTTGTAAAAGAGTGTACAGCCTCAGGTATAATCGATCAGAATCTGTATACAGAGTATGATGTAAAGAGAGGTCTTCGTGACAGCAATGGTAACGGCGTACTTACAGGTCTCACAGAGATATCAGATGTATTAGGTAACCAGAGTGTTCACGGAAGAAAGATACCTGTAGACGGAGAATTATATTTTCAGGGATATAATGTTGAGGAGCTTATCAAGAGAAGCAGCCTTGACAGATTCAGATTTGAGGAAGCAACATATCTTCTGTTATTCGGAGTACTTCCAGACAAGGATCAGTTAGACAGATTTATAAGAATCTTAACAGATCTTCAGGAACTTTCAGGAGCATTCATCAGAGATGTTATTATGAAAGCTACAAGTACTAACCTTATGAATTCTCTTATGAAGAGTATCTTAAGTCTTTATTCATATGATGAAAATCCGGATGATATCTCAATTCCTAATGTATTAAGACAGAGTCTTCAGCTTATAGCCAAGATGCCTCTTCTTTCAGTATATGCTTATCAGTCATACAGACATTTTAAGCTTGATGGAACACTTATGATAAAAAATCCTAAGAAGGGTTATTCAACAGCCGAGAACATTCTTTACATGTTAAGAGACGACGGCGACTTTACAGAACTCGAAGCAAAGGTTCTTGATATTTGTCTTGTTCTTCATGCAGAGCATGGTGGTGGTAATAACTCGACATTTACCAATCACGTAGTAACGTCTTCGGGTACAGATACCTATTCGGCAGTCGCAGCATCCATTGCATCTTTGAAAGGACCGCGTCATGGTGGAGCTAATTTGAAAGTGCAGCAGATGTTTGCAGATCTTCATGAGCATGTTACGGATCTGGAAGATGACGATCAGATTCAGGAATATTTGCAGGCAGTACTTCGTGGAGATGCTTTTGATCATTCCGGTCTGATCTATGGTATGGGACATGCAGTATATTCATTATCAGATCCACGTTCCAAGATTCTTTCACGCTTCGTAAAACAGCTTTCTGAAGAAAAAGGAAAAGAAGAAGAATATCAATTGTATGCAACGGTAGAACGTCTTGCCAAACAGGTCATTGGTGAGAAGAGAAAGATCTACAAAGGAGTCAGCGCAAACATCGACTTCTACAGTGGATTTATCTATAGCATGTTAGGATTACCACATCAGTTATATACACCATTATTTGCGATCGCACGTATCGTAGGATGGTCAGCACATCGAATGGAAGAGTTGATGAACGGTAATCGTATTATTCGTCCGGCTTATAAAGCTGTGGCACCACATAGAGAATATACACCAATTGATGAAAGATAAAATTTGATCAGACATAGTCTATCATGTATGTGACAGAAATAAAAGAAAAACAAATATTTAAAAGAATCCAGGTGGCAACTCCGCATTTTTGAGAGCGTTTTTTACAAATCGCTGATCCGTGCCTGTTCCTTTGGAAACTTCCTCGCTGCGAGCCAAAATGCCCGCAGCAACGGTCAGACATCCAACCACAGGCACTGCGAATTTGTAAAAAACGCACTCAAAAAGTGCTCATGTTTGCCACCTTGATTCTTTTAAATATTTGTTTTTCTTTTATTTCTGTCACATACACCTGAAGTCTATTCAAATCACTATACAGTGTGTATGTTTTACTATACTGAATGTCTGAGCTTCAAAGTCTTTTGTCTTAAACGAAGCTTCAGAGCGAGTTTTCGTAGGAAATTGGGCGGATCAGCGATTTGTTCAAAATGTGAGCAAAATTCCACCGCTGTGCTTTCGGTTGCTTATTTATTTTTTATCATATACTCAAAATCTACAGTTAGCCAACTACAACTTAAAATTTATTCCTTGACCATTAGCTTTTTTAATTCCCGGCGTTTTTCAATCTCTAATTTTGAGAAGATCCTTGCCACAAGATTTTTCACGTACCCATAAGAATAATGCATAGACTCCGCAATTTCCTTGTTTTCCATTCCTTCTGCGATCGCTATTGCGATCTTCCATTCTGTTGGTGTTAACTGGCTTTTGATCTGCTTGGCATAATCTGATAATTCCATGGATTTTTTGTGCTGTCTCTGCTGATATCGTTCCAAATGCCGTTCAACCCTGGCAAGTAAGATTTCTTTTGCAAATGGCTTTACGATATAATCAACTGCCCCTGCTTTCAAGCCCCTTACTTCATAATCCATTTCTGAAAATCCGGTTAAAAATATGATCGGGATCAATTCACACCTTGGGATTTTTTTGATTTCTTCTAATGTTTCGTATCCATCCATCTGTGGCATATCAATGTCTAATAAGATCAAATCTGGAATGATATTTTTATTTAACAGATTTAATGCCTGTATTCCACTCTTTGCGACACTGACATTATATTGGTCAGATAAAATCTCTTCTGCTGTCTTTAGAAGCATAAGATCATCATCTATGATCAAAATATGATGCTCTCTCATTCCATTGCCTCCCATCGTTTCATAAGGATTTCTGCTTCATCAAAATCAAGCTGATCGATCCGTATTTCCATCTCTTTCAAGATATTTCTTTCTTCCTCGGATATCTTGCCTTTTCGATAATACTGAATCTGTTCTTTCGCTTCTTTCGCCTGATATCTGGTGATAAATATTTTTAATTTTTCTTTGATTTCTTCTTTACTTTGCTTGTCTTTTTCTTCCTCTTTTTTCTGATCAAACAGAACATTTTTCGTCTGTTCAATAAATTCCCGTGATGCCTTAAATACTCGTCCCCACTCCAATTTAAGCAGATCATATGCAGACATGATGTATTCCATATCCTTTTGTTTCCCTCTATCTTCCATTTCTTTTGCAATCTCATACAAATGAATCGCACCTATCGCTTTTGCATTGCTCTTTAAGGTGTGCATCATCCTTGTGATCTCATCGACTTTCACTTCCTTTTGTGTCATCAACTGCCGCATCTGTCTCATATATTCTTCTTGGTACTCTGTAAAGAATTCCATCAGTTTACGATACTGCATAAAGTCTCCATCCAGAAGTCTAAGCCCCTCTTCGATCTTTATATCATTTTCTTTTAGCTGTCCCTTCAGCTGCTTAAATTCTTCATCTTTGATCTTTTGTTCTTCTTTCAGATCCTCACGAATAAATACAAGATCATCTCTCAAATATTTCATCAGCAGGTCTTCTAATTTGCTCCACATCACTGGCTTTGAAAGATACGCACAAAATCCTTCTCTTAAAAATGTCTGTTCGATCCCTTTCGTCACATCAGCAGTTAAAGCGATCACTGGAATATGAAATTGTACATCTTTCTTTAATTCCCTGATCGTATCGATTCCATCCATCTGCGGCATCATATAATCAAGTAATATCAGATCATATATATTTTGCCTGACTTTGTGGACACATTCCTCTCCGCTGGCTGCTGTATCCACAAACACAGCTGTACGCTTCAGAAGTGATCTTGTCACCATGAGATTTTCCGGATTATCATCTACAATTAAAATCTTTGCCTGCGGTGCAACAAATGATCTTCTCTTTCGTTCATCCGTTTCCTTCCATTCAACATTTGAAATCTTCCCATCAGATACCTTCTTCATTGGAAGCTGCACAAAAAAACTGCTTCCTTTGCCGTATACACTTTCTACCCAGATCATACCGTCCATCTGTTCTGCCAGCTGTTTTGCGATCGCAAGTCCTAATCCGGTTCCTTTGATCTTCTTATTTTTCTTAGAGTCTACTCTCATAAATGCATCAAACAAAACGGGCAAATTTTCTTCTTTGATTCCGATTCCTGTGTCTTTTACCTCGAAAATAAGCTTCGTTTCTTCTTCATTTTTACTGACTTTAATATCAATCTGACCTTCTTTGGTATATTTTACTGCATTATTGATCAGGTTCAAAAGAATCTGTTTGATATGTATCACATCACCGATCAGATACGCTGGCAAGGTCTTATCAAATATCAGATTCATTTTTAATGACTTTTGTTCCGCCTGTTTCTCTGCGATCAACATCACTTCATCAAGCAGCTGCCTGAGTTCATATTTTCCTTCTTCAATCTCCATTTTTCCGGATTCGATCCTTGAAATATCCAGAATATTATTGATCAATGAGATCAGATAACCTCCAGAACGTTCAATGCTTTTTGCATATTGACGGATTTCTTCGCTTTCACTTTCTCTAAGGATCATCTCGTTCATTCCAAGCATTACATTGATCGGAGTCCGGATCTCATGACTCATATTAGCAAGAAATGCACTCTTTGCCTTGTTCGCTGACTGTGCTTCGATCCTTGCTTCTTCTAAGATTTCTTGTTGTTTGTTGTACATCCGAAAATGCAGATACATCACTGCTGCCACCGAAATACTAGATGCACAAAATCCTATCAACAGATCCATCACAACTTCTTTTTCAGAGGAAAACCATACAACCATCTGCGGATTTTGATAGGCGATTATGATCGTTGCTATATATACGACCATTTCCATAAATGCTGTAAAAAACATTACCTTTCCTTCCAACATAAAGACTGTAAATAAGATTCCAAAAATATAAAAAGAAACCATCCCGCCCTTGTAACCGCCGGATTTAAAAAATAAATATGGGAACATCACAAGAAAGATCGTAATGATCGTAACAACATAACAAAACTGATATCTGCCACTTTTGTATGCATAAAACAACAACACGAAAGACAACACTGCGATCCCAAGATTCAATCCTAGAATCACACTATCCTGATTATTCGCATATGATGAAATCCCATTGATCAGACTGATCATTCCACCAACTAATGCAAGCACATTAAATAATCTTACCCGAAATGGAAGAGATAACCGAAACAGTGAATGTTCTCCCTGCAATATCTGACGAAACCATTTTCCCACGAACTTTCCTCCCCTTTCATGATCTTGCTTCTAGTTTATCACGCTCTTTCTTATCTCCCTAGTTACTATCAGTCATCTCTTTTGGAATGCTGTTCTAAGAAATGCAATACCGCATCATAAACTTTCTCTACATCATCTTCATTTAAGATCTCATGTCTCCGATTTAAAAATAACATTCCACGTACCTGATTATACCCTCGCTTTTTTAAAGTTGTCATTGCCTGTGCATACTGTTTCTTTGAACCAATGCATGGATCATCTGCTCCTGCGATAAACAAGATCGGAAGTGACGGATGTTTTACCTGCCATCCTTTTTTGTTGTAAGTTGCATCCATTAGTAAAAACAGATTTAAAAATCCATTATTACTAAATACGAATCCATCCAATGGATTTTCATCATAAGCTTTTACATTTTCTTTGTTATAACTGATCCAGCCATTTTCGGATTCATCTTCTCCTAATGCCTTTCCATATAAGCCAAGTGCCATCTTCTGGAAGAACTTTCCTTTTTTGTGTGCTCCCATTTTACAAGCAGTTTTTGCAAGAAATCCTGCTGCCTTTGCTGCTTTATTTTCACTTGGACTTCCACATACGATCAGAGAGTCCAGCTCATCATCATATTTTTTCAGATAACAACGAACCACCAAGGATCCCATACTATGTCCGAACAAATGGAAGTTCTCCCCCATATCGTTCTTTCATCCATGTTGTTACCTGATGAGCATCTTCTATGATCGCTTTTCCACTGTCATCATAAAAATATCCAAGGTCTACCACATCTTTGACACTCTTACCATGACCTCTGTGATCATGGATCACACTGATATAGCCATTGTTACACAACATTTGCATAAAAGGCTCATAGCGTTCTTTATGTTCTGCCATACCGTGGCAGATCTGTACGATTCCCTTTGGAGATTGTTCTGGTTCCATAAGCAGTACATGTAGTTTTAATCCATCTTGTTTTGATGTCAGGTATATTGTTTTTTTCATTTCAAGTACCTCCGTTCCTATTCTTATTTTTAGTTTAACACAAAATTATGATTATATGGTAAACTAAACTTAATAACTACTAACTCTTTCATGGAGGGATTCATTATGAAAATTAGAATAAAAAAAGTGACTGCATTGCTTCTTTCCTGTATGCTGCTTTTTTCGATCAGCGGCTGTCAGAAGAAACGTACTGCGAAAGAAGTTTTGGAATCAAGTCTTAAACAAAGTTCCAAATTAAAAGATGCTGATTTCAGTGGAGAAGCTTCTTATAAGATTGCAAATAGTGAGGCTTCTTCATCCTCAAACGTTACGATCAAGATGAATTTTGACACAAAACTACAGACTGTTGATAAAGATCAGTTAAAAATGTCTATGACTTCTACCTTAAACATGCTTGGGCAGACTATGGATATGAATATGTATTATTCTGATGGTTATTATTACATGAACACCAATGGAACAAAGCAGAAAATAAAAATGGATATCGCAGGTCTTCAAAAACAGATTCAGTCAACCACAGGTCAGACTTCTTTGCCTGCAAAATATTACAAAGATCTGAAACTTAGTGAAAAGGATGGAAATACCATTCTTAAATACAGTATCAATAATGATGGATTGAATCAATACGTCAAAGATGTTACCTCCCAGATGACAACTGTAACTGGTGGAAGTAATTCCATTAAGGTTTCTTCTTTGACCGGTACAAAAACATTGAATGACAAAGATCTTCCTGTGAAAGAATCCATCCAGATGGTTATGGAAAGCGGTGACAATGAGACGGGTTCGATCACTTTAAAAATGAACCTGACTTATCATAATCCTGGAAAATCTGTGACAGTTTCATTACCTGAAGATTTAAATACTTATCAGGAAATTTCAAATTAATAAATTTTATTGCATAGGAAATTCCGATAAAATCCTAAAACAAACGACGTAAGCATCTTATTCTTTTGAATATAATACTTACGTCGTTGTTATTTATGATCTTATTTTATAATTTTTTTTCTTATGAAATAGTGTCTTAGAGTCACGTCTTTTCATCGAAACTCCAAAATCAACATGTGACTATCGGTTACTATTTCTCAAACAATCTTTTTCATAAAATAAAACCAGAGATAATAAGGTATTTTTATGTGAAGGAGGTCTTATATATGAAAAAGAATCTGAAAAACTTATGGGGTAAGAGGATATTTTCTTCTTTTCTCTCCATATCATTTTTATTAAGCGGGATTTCCCCTGCATTTAATGTATCGGCAGCTTCTCCTGCATCTGTTCCTGATACTTTAACTTTAAAAGAATCTGCTGGAGTATGTAGTGGAAACTCTGTCGCATTTAATGTAAGATCGAATGCGTTCAACTCCAGTAAGCTGAAATTTTATCAGGATATGCTTAGTGGCAGTCATACAAAGACAAATGCTTCCACCAAATCTGGTGCACCAAATGCAACTTCGGCAGAAGACTGGTTTGACATCGCTTATATACTTCACCGAAATCGTCAATCGCAGTCTGGTACCAGCAATTACAGCTCAAGAATGGAAGCTATGCGTTATTCTACGATTGCTGAATATAATAACACTGGTAAAATATCCAATAATGAATATAAGGGCGGTTATGTATGGCATATTCATCGCAACGGCTTTAATTATAGTAATTCTCTTAGTAATGCAAATACAGATATCCGTAAAAAATTATATGAATATTATCTGGCACAGCACACGAGCGGCAGCAACAAAAAAAGTTGGAATTCCAGCAGCGAAAGTGCAACAAACAGCTTTAAATCTCTGGAAGATAATACAAATCAAGATGTCTTTTGGTCTATTTTAAGTCTGAATCGTTCCGAAGGTGATAACAGGCGACGCGGACATGGAAGTGCCTTGATCGCTGTCTTTTATGATTTCAAGGTAAGCCCTGTTCTTCAGGAAGACACTGGCACTACTTATATCCGTACAAGAAGTGATGGTTCCGATAAAAACGAATCTTTTGTTTCTAGTTTTACGAATGATACTCCTCAGAGTGCCAATGCTGAGTACACAGGAAGTACAGAAAACACTGTATCCCATACAAGCAATATCAGTGGAAGTTCTTCTTACACAATGGGCCACTCTGTAACTGTTGGAACAAGCGTTAATTTTGGAGCTTTTGCAAGCGGTTCTGTGAACTATACATTTGATTATTCCAATACTGTAGAAAAAGGTTGGTCTAAAGAAGATTCTGTCAGCAAAACAGAGAAAAAAGAAGATAAATCATCCATTTCTCTTCCTGCTTACAGTGCGATTAAAATGAAGAGAACTACTTCTGACAGCGAAGAAGTGACAACATATAACTGTCCTGTGATCCTTACTTATAAAGTGATGTTATTAGAACATGTTCTCAATGCAAGCAATGATGAAGCTGATGCTGCAACCGCAACTTTAGGTACTTTTGGAAGCAGCAGTATCAGTGCCAGAGAAGATTTAAAGACTTATCTTACTGATAACTTAAATATTAAAGATACCAACCGTGGCGTTACATGGAGCAGTTTTGCCTCAAATGCTGATACAAAACAGGCATTTCATTATGCTTTATCAAATACTGCCCAGTATATTCCGATGTCATCCGCAGGTGCTACTTACAGTGTTAATTTAAAGACGATCAACATTACTTATGACGGTCTGATCTCTACACGGGCATTATCACGGATTGAGACTGCTGATAATACAAATCATAAAAACTTACCAGCAGGTACCTCCATGAATGTTTCTGATATCAAACTAAAAGGAATCAATGCTGCTGGTACTGATTATATCGGATTTAACCAGAATCGGGGTCATTGGATCTTAACCGATGCCGCTGGCCATGAAGATACTTCTGGAAAAGTTGCAACACTCACAACAGACCGTACTGGAAAAGTGAGTTTAAATGCAACAGCACCTGGAACGATTTACCTTGAATATGTGATTGACGAAAACTGCTATGCAACAGCTTCAAAACCAGATATTTTTATGACAAATGATAATCTTGCTTCCACCGCTGTCATCAAGATTCATGTTGAAAAATGTGAATCTCATCACTATAAAAATATACGAACCGAAGCTACACCAACTCAGGATGGAAGTATCATAAAACGATGTAGTATCTGTAATGACAGCCAGCTTGTACAGACAATTGCAAAGCCTGCTGTTTATACAATTACCAAAAACACCTACAATGGAAAAGTTCTAAAACCATCTGTCACGATCACAGATCGCAATGGCAAAAAGCTTTCTCCTTCTTCTTATGAGATCCTTTATAAGAAAACTGGAAAAAATGTTGGTACCTATCAGGCTCAGATTAATTTCCGTGGTGACTATACGGGAAGTAAAACGATTTCTTATCAGATTCTTCCTAAAAACTGCAGCTTAAGATCTGTAAAAGCTAAGAAAAAATCATTCACTGTCCGTTGGAAAAAGCTTTCCACCAAAATGCCAACAAAACGAATCTCTGGTTATCAGGTTCAGTACAGTGAAAAACCTAATTTTTCTAAAAGTAAGATCAAGAAGGTTTCTGGATACAAAAAAACAAGTGTAACAATAAAAAAACTAAAATCTAAGAAAAAATATTATGTAAGAATCCGCACAATATTGAAATCTGGTGGTAAAACTTATTATTCTAACTGGTCTGGTTCTAAAGGTGTAAAAGCTAAATAATCGTAATAAAAAAGACTGTAAAATAAGTCTGACTAACTTATTTTACAGTCTTTTTTTATTAATATGATGTAAATATTATTTACATAATGCAAGCACTGCCTTCATTTCCTTCCATATCGTAGAAATGTCCTCCGATATGTCCGATCGCACCTTTCTTCTCAAGATTATATAAATCTCTGGTACTTAAATAAGATTTCCAACTCTTATATACGATAGAACCAACACTGGTTAGAATGATATCTGCATTCCTTGCAAACTCTAAACATCCTTTAATATTCGACTCTTGCTCAAGACTGTCCCTGACTTCTTCCGAGTTTACAAACAATGGTGCATAAATGCAGTGATACGTTCCACCATATGCATAGGCAAGTTCTTTCGAAAGATCCAAAGAATCTCTCTCTGGAGTCCTTACATTGGCTGCTCCCATGATCGGTACGACTGTGATTGGGATATTCTTACTTATCTTGACCGCTTTGACAGTATGATACATCGTATTCCCCCATGAAATTCCAAGAATCATATTATCATTTAACAGATTATCTAGATAGTACGCTGCAACTTCACCCAATTTCTGAAGGACCATTGTATTATTTCATTCTTGAAATCTTAGAACGTGAGGTAAAAAAACGTTCCGCAATCTGATTCTGAGTCATTTCCGCATTATAATAGAGGTTTGCAACACTGGCAAGCATGTTGCACTTTTCGTTATCGCTAAGTGAATCATATTCCTTCATTGTTTTCCACCTCCCATTCTTTATCCAAAGCACTTTTTATTATACCGCATTGCTATATATCAGTCCAGTATACAATCTGTTAATTATCATTCTCAGATTTCCTGCAGTTGTAGTTATTTTTCCACTTTATACAATGCGATTTCATCAATTTCTCTGTTTGCAGATAAGATATAATCTTCACCATCATTGTCAAAGTCTGCAAATGCCATATCACTGCTTGCTTCATCTAAGATCTGTTTGATTTCCCATGTTCCTTCTTCTGATTCTGGTGGTATACATTCAAAAACACCTTCATTTACTGCAACATAAGATCTTAAAACTTCATCAACACTACTTAAATCTTCTGGAAGAACGCATACTTGAATCTTTCCTGGACTTCTCCAGTCTTCTTTGTATTCATGTCCTGATTTTAAAGTACATGCGATCACATAGTTTACTCCATTTCTTGAAATAATATCAAAACGATGCACAAATGGAAGCTCTGCTAGTGTTCTTTCCTTCTAATGCACAAGTCCGCCCATCTTAAATGATTCGATCAAAAGTTCTAATGTCTTTGGATCGCACTGACGGTATTTGAAATAATATAGCAGCATTTCTGTATATTCTACTAATTTTTCTGCGTAAGCTTCCTGTACAAAATGTTTCGTTCCACACATCAGACATTCATTGATGAGCAGATATGCAGCAAAACGTTCATTGATAAAAATATCTCTCTCTTCTTCGGAATAATCCCGAAACTGAATTGGTTTTCTCCGAACGATCCAGGAAATCGTGTATGCAAACAACTTCTCTGTGCGGATCCTCTCAATACTATGAAATTCCTTTAACCGCATCACATCCATAAAATAATCAAGGATCACCTGCATTAAAATTCTTTCATTGCAGTAAGCTGTCTCAGAAAATCCTGCCATTTCAATAAATTCCATCGCTGTCTTCTGCAGTTCCTCAAACCGTTCACGGAATTTATCGACACCGACCTCATCGATCAGCTCTCTGTAATTTTCCATCTCAAATAAATTGTGTTCTATCATTCTTGCCCCTTTATCATCTTTAACAATTGTAATTCATCCAGTTGCTGTTTATGATTCACGATCAGATTACTTACATCCGATTCTAAATGATATCTTGCCTTCGAAAAATATTCTGCCTGTGCAGCTCCACTAAATCCTGCGGAAGAATTCGGCAGTTTATCAATCTTATGTTCTCCAGCAATGATCTCCTCTACTAATCGTTCGATCCGTTGTCTTTCTTCTGCGAATCCGTCGTCATATCTCTCCATCTGGTTTATCCCTTTCTTAAGATCATCCGATTCATATAACTTTGAGCATCGATCACTCCATCGTTGGCTCTTGGAATCTGCTCTTCTTCTCTCTTATGCGGTTCTTTCGACATTCTCTGCAAGTCACTATAACTGTCTTGTGCAAAATATTTCTCAATGTCATGCCAGCCTGCTTCTCCAAACTGAAAACATGTCGAAATGATCTCATCCACAGAATTCAACAATTCTGCCACAACACTTGTATACCGCTTTAGGAAATGATTATTCTCACGATATGGGTACTTTACATAATGGTCAAATTCTGCGTATACTTCTTCAGCGATCGTTCGTACCTGTACTTCAAAATAATAATTCCCATATTTAAAAATATAATGCTGGGAACGATATCCCTTATCTGTATATTCTTTATGAATCGTATAATTAAAAATGTCACGATCCCCATAACGGATATAAGCCCTTGGCATCTCCGCCATATGCATATCATATCTGGAATCTTCATCAACTTTCAGCAAAAAGTCATGTACCGTACGCCATTCTTCTTTTGATAAGATCAAAATTCGGATACCCATAAGATCACGCACGATCCTCAGATAATTCCGTTCATTAATATTTTTATATTTCTGACGTTTTTCAACTCCAACTTTCCGTATGATCTTCTCAATCAAATGCTCTGGATCCTTACATCGGTTATGAATTGAATGTACATGAAAATCTATTACTTTTGATATCTCATCCTGTAAACGATCTGCAATCTTTTTCATCTCTGGTAAACGTCTCGTATAATCCTCATAAATCCTCTCAAGCGTATCCCAGGAAAGTCCAGAATCCTCAAATGCTTCCTGTACTTTGTATGTGTTAAAAAATTTCTCCTGATCCAGCATGAGGAATCACCTCTTTTCACTTTTATATTTATTTCTCTACAATCTTATATTTCTCTAATAATTTGACACGTTCCATCCCAATCTGTGCACTGCTTTTTTCTCCTGTATTGATCGCATCTGTGTTACGATGAGTTAAGTATTTAAATATCCTGTGTAAATACGCCACTGGCAGTAAAAACGGATAGTTCCTTGAATATGGATAGTTCGTCTTGATATATTCCTTCCCTGGAAATAAAGAAGCCAGGATCCCGGAAGCTGCATTGACTGATTCATTCTCTGCTGCATTCAACGTAATATTTGCACTATGTACACGATTCATATCATTTTGTCCAAAAATACCACCATCTAACATATCATCCAATAATGCTGTGCAGTCAATTTCTACATCAGACAGTTTTGAAAGCCCTAGCTCCTCCCAAGTAAATCCAAGATAGCAGACTCCAATATCCAATACATTCATAGCAAAAGAATCCATATGATATTCTTTCATGATATCCCTGATCTCATGAAAGTCCAACTGATCATGGTATTTCTTCGCAAAGTATAATAGATCACATGCCTGTCTGACTCCAAATCCACTATGAAGAAAATGTTTCAGACTGTGGCATACAAGATATAAAAAATGCTGTTTTGGATTCAGCGTCAATACTTTACTCCCTTGAATATCTGTTTCCATACAAGTATCAAACGCATCTTCAAATAATTGATTAAAATGCCCATACGCTCCGGATTCCTGAGGAAACAGATCCATATGCAGTTCAAAATATAATCCATTCCTTGGATTCTGATATGGAACTTCCTGATAAACTTTATCCTTGATCAGTTCTTCTCTCATAAATCCCTCTGCCTGCAAAAATTCATCCATCTTCCCAAACTGATCTCTTGGGATATAAAGATCTTCATCATTGGATGTTCGAAGATCTGGATTCGGATATAGATCTCTGCAAACAATTCCTTTCACGATCAATGGAGTCAATCCATTCTGGCGCATTTTATCAAACAACATCAAAAACAGAATACTTTTTCTTGCCTGATTTCCTGCCTGATCGATCGTATCTCCCTTCCAGAACTGCTGAAACCCTGGATCACTATTTTGAAATGATTCATTTGAAAAAATCTGCTGATAGATCATCGGTGCCAGTTGCTGTTTCTGACTAATATCATAGATCTTCTCCCAGTCTTGTGTAGAAAGTCCCTCTATCATATCACAGGAAGTCTGCGTCATAGCACTTCTTAATATATCTATAAATACATTGGTTAAGTTCATCTTCACATGCTCCTTTATTCTAAAATATCCAAAAGCAGATTCTCTAAAGTATCTACTGCCGCTTCTTCCATGTTACATCCATACTCAAACACCGGGATCTGAGCCGCGAAATCTTCTGTAAGGTTCCATATTTTCTCCACGAACTGCGGATTCCATCCATTCACTGTGATCTGACTGATCATTGCCTTGATCGCATCAAAATAACGAAGTCTCCTTCCATCATTCTCCTCTGCTTGTCCAAGAAAAATGACTGCTTTCACAGGATAAGCTTCATTATAACAGATCTCTGAAGAACCACAGATCGGCCATCCAAGAGACATCCATCTGCCATTCTCTTTTTTTAATAAAGTTCTATCACCATTGATAACTCTTGCCTTCCGATACTTCGTCCACAATCCTGCCTGCGTTGACTTACCAATTCCACTCGGTCCGCTAAATAAGATCACTCCTGATTTCACTTTGAGTACAGAACAATGCAATACCATCGCATCCTTTGCCAACATTCTTTTTTCCATCGCAAAAAGAGATACAAAGACTGTATCAACATTTATCATATGCACAAATTCTCGTTTTAAGTACAATTTTACCTGATTTTGTGAAATTTCTTCATATTGTCCATAGGATTCTTCCATTCCCATAAAATTCATCCGGCGGTATTCCAGATCGTCTTTTCTATATACCTTCAGATCGATCCGTTGTGATACACATTCCCCATCCAACTCTGGTAATTTATCCACAACCTCAAGGAAATATTCCACTTGTACTTCTTCATCAGTATCAATCACAAACTTTTTGAAATTCTCTGGAATATCTAACGATTCTTCCATATGAATTCCAAAAATAAAATCTGCAATCTGATATTTCTTCATCCTCTCACCCTCTTTGCTCTAACGTTTTTCAAGTCGGATCACTACAATCTCTGGAATATTGTGAAATCTTGGTAGTTTTTCCTTATCACTTCCAAGTCCTCTTGTAATGATCATATGATTCACTGCCTTAAAATGATGGATTCCATCCGTATATTCAGGAAACCATCCCTGATCTCCTCCGTAAAGACCTCCTTTACCTGGAATTCTTACCTGTCCACCATGTACATGCCCACTGACTACCAGATCGATCTTCCATGTATCTGCTGCCTGCCCAAAAACAAAACTATCTGGTCTGTGAGACAGCATGATCTTAAATGTATCTGTATCCTCAAAATCTATCAAAAAATCTCTTACTTTGGACGGAATACTTTTCTTAACCATATTTCCAGCCCCATCTACTGCAAATGCATACTCATAAAGGCCTCCAATCCGGATCTTGTTGCTTCTTACCTTTATATCCTCATATTCTTTCTCTACAACCTTCGCACCTGCTTTCTGTAACTTCTGATATAGATTCTTATCCCTGCGCTGTCTATACGCAATCTCATGATTCCCCAATGCGTAATATACTGGTGCTGTTTTTTTCAATGCACTTATAAATTCTACTGCTGTCTGTGCATTCTTCCCATCTTCATTCAACATATCTCCATCCATCAAGATAAGATCTGGATCTTGTTTTTGAATTTTATCCACTAAGCGCTTATTCTTGCTTCCAAACTGACTATTATGAAGATCCGATATTAATACGATCTTGGTCGTTTCCTTGATCTTATCAGACTTAATCTTGTAATCCGTAACAGTCAGACATTTATAAGATATGATAATTTCTACCGCTATCAATATAGCAAAAATGGCAAATATCATTGCTGCGATCCTTACTGATTTCTTCAATCTTCTCTCACCACTTTCAAAAAATGTGCTATTTATATTATAACATTGTCCAGTCTCTGCTCACAAGTCTATAGATAAATTTCTCACACAAATCCACTGCCTTTCTGTTGTCCAAAAAACTTTCTTAAGTTTTTATGATGAAATATAGTATCCATTGAATTTATATAAAAAGGTGTTAAAATATGTGTTTAGTGAGATTATTTGATTTTCATGTCATTATTTTAGTTTAAAGAAGGGGTTATATATGTCACAATCACAATATTATGTTACACATTATTTTAATGCACAAAATGCCGGCAGCTTCATGGCTGTTTCTTTGATCGGCCTGATTGTTGTCCTTGCCATCGTTTTACTTACCGCAAAGCTTCAAAAACATTATAAGATCAATATTGAAAATCCAACAGAAGCTGAACTTGCACAAATTGAACAAACACATAAAACAAAAGTTATCAGCTGGATCGAAAGCTTTTATGAAATGGTATTTTCAAGCACCTCCGTACTGATCTTCCTTTCTCTTTATTATGTCCTCGACGAAAGGATCCCTCAGGCGGCTTATTTCTGGAATAAATATCAAGATATTTTGTTGATGGTATTTCTAGTATGTTCTGTATTTTTAACATTCTGGTTTGATCGGATCTTTGTTCATCTGAAAACGATCTCATCCGAACAAAAAGCCTCCGTACGACTGATCTCTGCCTTTTATATCATTCTGATCTTGTTGTACATAAAATTTATTTATAACGATTCAAATTATGATTCTTTGATCTTTTATTTTGTAATGCTAGCGATCGGTCGTTTTGTCTATTTTGATTCAACACTTGATTACATCAAGAAATCTTTGAAAAGTGTAGTGAAATACCTGCCTTTGCTGATTTTAATGGGCGCTTATTCTGGATTTATCTGTTGGTATGGATTTTCCTCTGATTTCTTGTTAAAGTCAAATGGCGTGATCGTTAGTACACTGTTGGCACATTTGTTTATGGATGTAGCGATATTTGTATTGGATAAGATACGCGTTGTGCAATTCATAGGGAAATTTTAAGTTTTGTAATGGCCAACTGTAGATTTTGAGTATATGATAAAAAATAAATAAGCAACCGACAGCGCAGCGGTGGA
>ERZ857984.1596-NODE-1596-length-17373-cov-6.260480_pt1 | contig 17373 bp, 9 predicted proteins | sample MGYA00519914_ERZ857984 | MGnify/ENA primary metagenome ERZ857984 (study PRJEB31778, sample SAMEA3449417) | human gut metagenome | biome: human gut; feature: human-associated habitat; material: faeces | place: United Kingdom | collected 2010/2012 ... | reverse complement strand
TAAAAGTCCCGAATAATCGCAGCGTCCTGATCGGCCTCTATGCGTTCCGTTACCATGCCTTTTCCCCGCCGCACATTTTGCTGGCGCATCTGATTGTTGATTAAGCGTCTGGCAATCGAGCGGTTCATAGGCGTCAGGCGCATAGTAAAGGTTGTGCCGCGCTGCTTGGCCAACTCCATAAGTGCAGCCGGGGGGATGTCTTTCGGAAAATTTTTAATCATAAGAGTTTTTCGATAGCAGTTCCCCTGTTCGGCGTAGCTGGCAGAAAAATGAATGTTGTGCGGAGTAAGTCGGCTCAATATCTCACGGTCAAATACGACCTGTTTCGCCTTTTTGATATTGGGAATATTGGAGACCTCCTCAGCGATGGTATAGATATCGCAATTCAGAAACTCCCGCACAAAATAATTGCGGAGAAGTACCGCCGTTTCGGCTTTTGTCGCGCGTTCCACATGCAGGCCGTGTCCACTCAATGTGCTGTAGATATCTTCCTGCGGACTATCGGTTCTATAGATGATGTAGTAAGCTCGTTGAACAGCGCTGCTCTCTACGTCGCTACGCTCAATACTTTCTACGATTTCGCTGTTGATATACTCATACCGCACAGGGAGCGACAGGTAATAATTTTTGATGGCTTCCAGATTTTCCACCTTGTCCGTTGCGAATAAAGAGAAAGAACATTTCAAAGTGTCAAACAGGCGGCCAAGCTTGCCAATCTCAGATTGGATTTCATCATCTGTCATGATGTGCGTGTTTGGCGCATAATAGCGGTAAAAGTAGACATAGTGTCCGTCCGAAATAACATAATTGTCCTCCAGTTTGAAGTCAATTACGCGCTGGATGGGGAGTGCTTTTTTATGAGGTTTATTTTGCTCTTTGGCTGTTTTGACAAAGAGCTGATGTGTTGTGTGATAGAGCATGTGACGTTTTAGCCCTCCTAAGAGATTGGATTTCCCGTCAAACCGCAGGCTCAGAAAAAGGTATCCTAAGCACAGCGCCAGAAAGAATGGAGCGTAGCCAGTCAGGAAAAATGCCAGCAAAAGTACCAGAGTAATGCAAAGATCGCCGACCGTCCACCACCCAATCAGAAGTTTTGCTTGGAGTTTTTGAGGACAAAGATATAGTTTTTTTTGTGTCATGGATCGTCCTTCCTTAGTCTTAGTGCATAAAAAGCGAAACGCCTTGTACAGCTATACCCAGAGTCTGTCCGATGCCTCCGCTACCGGATGAAAAGCCGAATTTATCCAGCAGGCGGGGGACTGTAAACAAAGCTGCCCAAGGGATGACGGCACTGAAAAGATCGCCTTGCACGAACAAAAACAGGCCGATGTAGTAAATCAGATAGTTGAAAAAATAGGTTAACAGGATCGCAAGTGCCTGCCTGATCCAGCCGCCCATGGCTGAATGATCTCCGCGTGTGATTGCAGGCACATACAGAGGGCACAGAAGCAGCATAACGAAAAAAAGGCCGCTGTTCTTGATTGATGCATAGAAAAAATAGCCGCTCGCAATGACGGTGATAAGAATGCCCATTATGCGTGAGAACCCAGCAGTCTCAGCAACTAAATCCGTCCAGCTTGCCACGAGACTATCCGACCAGTTTAACAACGCCATGATTTGGAACAGGAACTTTATCACAAGAATCCCCAGGAACGGGGATGCCTGGGAGAAAACAACGGCTTTCAGCGAATCGCCAATGACACTGCCCAAGTACACACGTTTTTCCTCGGAGATTGCTTCCAGCACGTCTTGTATCACGATTATCAATGATACGGCCCAGACCAGGATTGACACCCCCGCGCCCGCTTGCAACAGCACATTGACGAGGGATGCGTCCCAAAAACTGTAGGATGCGCTCGCGCACCATTGCACCAGATTGGTGAAAAAATCAAGAGTTAAGGACATCATTTCTTGCGCAAGAGCGTTGGCCGCTTCCATGATGTAGTCTAAAAAAGCCATAGTTCACCTCGTTACTTCAATGTAAAGCCGCCCCCAGTGAAAACCAGGGGCGGCTTTTATTGGATCAAAGATAGCTTGCGAGGCTCGTCCACAGCACCGTAAATACGACGATTCCAAGAATTGAGACGGCAATGCCGACAATGTAACGCCAAAAATCATTGCTGCCTCTGTCCGAGTGAAAGGCGTTGATTGCCTTAACAGTACAGAAAAGAGCGCCAACGATGCATGCGATGATAGCCACAGGCGTACCAATGTTGACAACAACAGAAGTAAAAAACTCTTTGATGGAATCTCCAACAGTTTTTGTGAGATTATTTACGTCAGTAATAATGTTCATTGTGCAAATTCCTTTCTTTGTTTTAGGTTAGTATTTAGGAAGAACTGCCCAAAGGGTTCCGGCGAGGCCACCCAAAAGCAGGCATAAAAGGGCACTTTTAATATGCCTGATAAATGAAGTGTTTTGCGAATAGATTGGCTCGTCCATATAGCTCGAGTATGCTTTGGCTGCACATAGAAAAAAGCCGAGAATTGCAGTGCCGGTTATAAAAGCTAAGATAAGATTTACAACCAGAGCATTTGCGAAGCCGGCCCCCTGGCTTTTCATGTCCTGTACCCATGATTCAATGGTTTTCATCAATCGACGCCTCCTTTCGACCGTGTTGCAGGGGATTTTGCTTCAGATTGATGTACCGAACTGCGGAAAGTCCGCAAATCATCGTTCCAATCCCCGTCAGGAGTACAGGGGATTTTGTCAATGACGCGGCCTGTCCAGTTCTGCCGCTGGAGCAGGGCACGGCAAGCGGCACGGCTCTGTGCCCCGCCTGAATCATTGTCCTGCCCCAAATAGAGTGTTTTTGTTTCAGGGTGATGGCGCAGATGATAGTGCAGAGGGCCTTCGTAGCAACATTCCAGGCTGATATAACCGTATTGCGTAAAGTCCCTCTGGTTGAGTTCCAAAAAGGACATGACGCTGAAAAGATCAACCGCCGCTTCACACACAAATACCCGTTCCACACAAGTCGGCGAACCATCGGCGCGCACCATATTGACGGAAAAACGCCCCTCAAAGTTGCCCTCCTCCACAGCACACCGAAAATGTGTCGGTTTTCCGGTTTCAGAATCTACCCAGGTTCCTTTTTGTCCGACATACGGTCTATCCGTTCCGTATCCAAGTGATGTGTAGCATAAATTGCGTTTTGCATCAGCATAGATGTAATGCTGCTTGACCAGCCACTTTACAACCGTGGGACAGATCGCTCGCGTATTGATGAGATATGCATACACATATTTCAGATTTTGTGGAGCAGATTTGGGCGGTGAAAAAGGAGCCGATTTGGTGACACTCGGACGGAGAACTGCCGATGTGGAGGGGCGTGACGCTTGATATGTCCTGGCTGGAAGCATGGCGCGTAAAGCCCGGAGCGCTGCGTCGAAATCACAATTGTTGAGATAGCCATACAGATCGACGATATCCCCCTCCAAATCGCGGGAGTTCCAGTAGAAGCGCTTGCGTTCCGGATCATACACAAAGCTGTCATGTTCCTTGAGTGTGAGCTTACCCTTGCTGCCATGTTTTCTGACATGATATCCACAGCTTTCCAGATAATCTGGAATATCGATGTGTTCTTTGATGGCTGATATAATATCTCCTTTGCCATGTGACATTTTACTGTACTCCTCTATTTCGGAAAGATTATCGTGCACATTGGTGGCTGTCGGCGACAGAGTTTCGCCTGGGCATTTGTGCACATAAAGACGTTTATTCTTTTCTTAATCAACTCCTTTCACAAGAAAGGGCGCGCCGATGTGGCGCGCCCTTTGATGAAATAAAATCATGTTTTGGGTTTGTCATCCTGACGCCGTTTGCGCAGGATCATCAGGGTCGCTACAACGACTGCCGCCAGGAACAGAACGCCCAGACAGGACAAAACCACAATGGGCAGCACCGATGCGGGAGTTGCCCGCACTTCGGCGTAATCCGCCGTTGCGATGGCCGGTGCCTCCTCGGCGAGCGCGGAATAGGTTGCCACAGCGTCATAGGTGCCGCTGGCTGTCGTGTAGGTCGCACGCCAGCTGGCTGCATAACGCTGTGCGTGGTAAACGCCTGTATGACGCAGGGTGTTTTGCCACGGTTCGTCGAGCTGACGCCATTCGGAATCCACAATGCGGTAGGTGTCGGCGTCGAGGCCCAAATACTGGAGCAGTACAGCCTCATAGCCTGCATAACGGGGATTGGCGGAGTCAAACGGAATCGCGGGGCTGTCCGGTTGGATTTTACCCAAATAGAAGTCGGCCAGCTGGCGTCCATACCAAACCGTTGTGAAATCCACATCCCGCCAGCTGTAATCGCTGGTCTGTTCCATCGAGGCCAGTGTAAATGTCGTTTCCACTCCGTCAATCTCGGCCACATATACCTGCGGAGGCGTGGGAGTCGCCGTGTCGGTATAGTCGATGGTAAGCGTCTGCGGTGCGCCAGCGGCAAACTGCACGTCCGACAGGGCCAGGTCATAAGACCTGGAACCATTGTCCACATGATAGGTCTGCGGCACTTGCTGCTCTTTCAGGCCGGAATATTCGACCACGACGCTTTCCGGATCTTTCGGCGCTCCATCTGCCCGGTCAATCGTGACCTCGCCCGTCCGGGAATAGGTTTTGCCGTTGTAGGTGATCTCGTCCGGCGCACTGTCGCCCTCAAATTCAGCCGTCAGCGTGCCGTCCTCATGTTCGGTCACGTCGCTGGGGGTAACGCCGGTTTTCGGGAACTGCTTCGGCGTCACCGTAAGGATATTGCCGTCCGGCCCGCGTACAATGGCCTCTGCCTCCGGCGCAAACACGTCGATCAGGCCCGTGATCGGCAGGACGCGGAACACGCCGGGCACATACTGCACATCGTAGTTGACTTTGCCCTGTGCGTTGAGCGGGAGCGTCAGGCCACTGGGAGTAATGGGATATTCGCCCACCAACGTATACAGCCCCACGGGCGTATCCAGCTGCACGTCGTTGTTTGTGGCGTTTTCCAGTGTGTCATCCAGCTTCCAGCCCGTCACCGTGTAGGTCAGTTTGGGGTTGGGAGCGCCATATACCTTTGTCTTGTCCTGGGCCGTCACCGTCAGCAGGGCCGGGGTGATTCGGAGTGTACCGTCCACATAAACAGCATAATAATTGCTGTTGCCCTGGTCATTGGCCGGGAACGTCAGGCCGCTGGCCTGGATCGCGTACTCTCCTGCGCCGGATTCCAGTGTGGCCGGAGTTTCCACAGTCACATTGTTGTCTGTGGCGCTCTCCAGTGTCTCGTCGAACTTGAATCCTGTGACCGTGTAGGTAAGCGTGGGATTGGCGTCTCCATATACCTTTGTCTTGTCCTGGACCGTCACCGTCAGCGGCGCGGGCAGGATGCGAAAAATCGCCGGGACATAGGTGATGTCATAGTTTTTGCTCTCCAGCGTGCCTTGCAGGATGGGATAAACCCCCACGGCCTCGCCGGGTACGCGCTCCAACTCGCCCCAAATGTCGTCCGGCTTGATCAGTTCTTCGGTCAGCGTGTAGGTCAGCTCCGGGTCACTGTCTCCGTAAATCTTGACCTTTGGCTCAGCAGCCACGCCGCCGCCCGCAGGATCGACTGGCACAACGACCTCATTCGAGGGATATTCCACATCCGGCGTCACAGGCGCGTCCGGGTCGTTGACGCCGGTATCCGGCGCATCGGGATCAGGCGGATTTTCGCCCGGCACAGACGCGATTACCACATTGCGCAGATTTTTGCCCGCGTCGTCGGCCTGTACCGTGTAATCAAAGTACACGGTCACGCTCTCGCCCACAGCCAGCTCCGGGATCAGGGCGTCTCCGTCCTCCCATACATAGCCGTCTCCCTCCACGGGAGTGATCGGGCCGGATGCATTGGCAAATACGTCCTCCAAACGGATGTTGGTGAGATCCACAGTCCCGTTATTCGTGACGGTCGCTCCATAGCCGATGGTGTCACCTACCGCCGCAAAAGCAGTGTCCGTAAATTTGACAATGGTAATGCTGCGCCCGTCCACAGGGTCGGGATCGGGGTCTGGCTCGCGGTCTGGATCGACCGGCACAATGACCTCGTCCGAGGGATACTCGGCGTCCGGGTCAATGGGTTTCTCCGGGTCAATGCCGTGTCCGGGGTTATCCGGGTCTTCGGGGTTCGTGCCGGGCACTGTGGTGACGGCCACGTTGGTGATGTCCTTGCCGTCATCCGCTTCCACCACTTCATACGTATAGGTGATCGTGATGGATTTGCCCACAGGCAGCCGGTGGATCGTCCATGTGCCGCTGTCCTCGTTCCAGGTGTAGCCGGGGCCGTCCGCAGCGGTGATTCGGCCCGCGCCGTCGTTGGTGTCGCGTACTGGGATGTCTTTCAGCTCCACGCTGCCGATGTTGTTCACTGTGATTTTGTAGGTGATGATATCCCCCACAGCCGCAGCTTCCCGGTCGGCTTCTTTTTCTGTTTTCACGCGCCGCAGCTCCGGCACAGGGGCGGGATCGGGGTCTGGGTCAGGATCAGGCTCAATAATAATGGGCCTGCGGTTGATGTCCAGCGTGCCGGGCTGGAGATACACCACATAATTTTCCGCGCCGTTGGCATTGGGGTTGGCCGTCAAGCCGGACAACTCCACGGGATAGCAGCCCACGTCGGAGGTCGATGTGGCGTCCGTCACAAAGACAGGCTCGCCCTGCAAATCGCTGTCCGGCGTATCGCCGTTGATGAAACCGTTGTACGCGGGTGCAAATTCCGGGAGCGGGTCGCCGTAGATCATGCTGTATTCTCCCGCGCTGATCACCAGCGGGCGCGGAGTGACAGCGATGCTGCCCGGTTCGTACCAGATGATGTAGTTTCGCAGTACAGGGTAATTTTCTTCGGTCAGGCCGACATACTCAAGCGGATAGTAACCGGCTTCCGTTTCTGCGGTGATCGGAGCGTATTCAAAGCCGCTCTTATCTGCGTCCAGCGTCAGCGTGTCATCTGCCACCAGCGCGGAAATTTGCAGCTGGGTGCCGCTGCCGCCCTCGGCTGCGGAATACTCTGCCGCCGCAGTCGGTTCCTCGGCCACTCCGTCGCCGTAGCGGGCGGTGAGATTGCCGACAAATGCGCTGATGGTGCGGCGTCGGATTGCGCCGCTGTACTGCTCGGCCTTGATCTCATAGTCCCCATAAGGGTTATTGTCCAGGCTGATCTCTCCCGTGCGGGTGATTTTGTACTCAAGCAGCTTGTTTTCCGCATTCTCCTGCGCCGTGCCGTCCGGGGTTAGTGTCTCGCCTGCATTGGAGGATTCGTAGGTGCCAGCAATGCTGTCCTGGGCCACGATTACATCGTCGCCCTCTACCACGCCGTCCAGCAGGATATGCGTGATCGTAGCCTCGTTTGTCCCGTCGTACACTTTGACGTTGCGGGGATTGTTTCCTGTGTCGCCGGGGTCTTGATAGAGACTGTGCACAGTCAGGCCGCGCGGAGTGATCTCTCCGGTATAGTCCTCGGTCGAGATGCGGTAATTGCCCGCCCGTTCGCCGGTGAGCGTCAGCGAGCCGCCGCGCACCATGTCGATCTGCTGGCCCGCCGTTTGGTGGATCGTCTCCTTGTAGCCGCCGCTCACGCTGGCGCTGCTCAATGTGACCTTGCCTTTGTCCCGGTCTACGATACCCGATGCGGCGGTGGCGTCAAAGGGTTTGATCTGGATGTTGCGGATCGTGCCCTGGTCGGTGCCGTCATAGGCGCGGTCGTTGTTGTAGCTGTACAGATGCAGCGGCCTTGCCGCGATCTGGAACGTACAGCTGGCCGTTTGATTGATGCCGTATTTCTGCGCGTCCGCCGCTTGCAGCGTAACGGTCGCGGTATATTTCCCGGCGTCGATGCAGCCGGAACCGGATGAGGCCGTGCCGGATGTGCTGGAGCCGGAACTGTAAGCGATCGTCGCCCGGGCAAGCAGCTGCTGTGCCACAGAGGGGGACACGGGCGAGCCGATGGACGCCTTTGCCACGGTCTCTGTGCCGTCATAGATTTTGTTGATGGCCGTGATGGTCAGCTGGCCGCCGCCCGGCAGGGGAAGCTCTTTGCACGCGGAAATGTCCGCCACATCGTAGCCGCTGTGCGAAGTGCGGGCCAGCGTGGGCTTGCCTCCGGGCGTCATGGGGACGCCGTTGACCTTGACCTGGGTGATCGTCACCTGCGCCCATTCATTTACTATGCGCCCATTGTTCCACATCGTCAGTGCCACTTCATTGTTCTTGATGTATTGGGAACTGAGTGTGAAATGCTCCGTGACGGTCTGCCCCGCATTGGCGGAGGATACAAGACGGTCGCGGTCGGGGTTGTATGCCCAATCGCTGTCACCGGGCTGTACGGCGGAAATGCAGATGTTGCCACCCGGAGAATCAATAGAATCCAGATGGTAGGTAATATCCACCGTGGCGTTGGCATCCACATATTCCTGCGGAATCGTAATTTTGGCTGACGCATAGAAGCCGGGTGTCCCGGTCGTGACCGCCGCGTTGCGCAGGGTGATCGTCTGCTTGCTGGCATCGCCGAATTGGGACACCGCGCCGCTCTGCGCCTCGAAAGCCCATTCCGTGCTTGCTCCGGCCTGCACAGGTAGCAGCATAATGTCGTTGGAGATTTGCAGCGTCACCGGGGCACTGGTATCGCCGGAGGCATTGCGCACCCGATACTGCCAGCCCTGCATCATGGGCAGGGCCGTATCGATCACCAGATAGGGCTGTGTCTCACCCGGCATATCCACAAAGGTTTTGCCTCCGTCCTCGGACATCTGCCATTGGGCGGGGTAGCCCGCGTTGGAGGTAAAGGTGATCGTGCCGTTTTCCTGCACGGTGCCGGGCGCATCGATGACAGGCGCGGCCCCTAACAGGCTGCGGAAAAACTGGCTGACTGCATTCGTTTTGCTTGCCAGATTGTTTTCCACGTCCACATATACGGTGATTTTGGCAGGTTTGGCCGTGGGGTCATAGCTGCGCCACTGTACGTTGGCGCGCAGCCAGCTTTCCATGGCCTCCACACTGATCCCGGCGTTGGATTTGGCCGTAATCATCATGTAATGCGGATTGTTGATGGTGATTTTTGCGTTGATGGCGGACAGGCCGTCCCCGCCGTCCCGGAACATGAGTTTATCGTCCTTATCGTAGTCCGGGTTGCCCGCGCCGTAGTGGTCATCGATGTGGGCGCGGTCGTCGTACATCAGGATCATGCTCTGGAACGTGCTGCGCCCGGAGCGGAGCGTCAGGTTCGGAAAGCTCCAGTCGGAATACTGTTTGCCCAGCTCGGTGTCGATCAGGCACACATCGCTGTCCTGCACTCCGTCGTTGTTGGCGTCGTTCTGCACGCCGGGGCCGAAATTGGCATTGACGATGTAATCCAGACACAGGGGCATATCGGAGGTCGCGGTGGTCAGCGTTTCGCCGCTGAACACCAGCGTCGGATGAAACGAAAAGTAAAAGCGCGTCTGCCCGGCATCGAACATCTCGTCTATGTTGCTGATCGTCATGGTGACGCGGTAGATATGCACGCCCGCGCGATCTTCCACATAGACGGGATCGCCGAACGTGACATTGGGCGTCATCTTTGCCCCCGCCAGCTTCACGGCGTCGGCAACGGTGTTGGTGTTCCACACTTTCAGCCGTTGATCCTCATAGGTGTGGTACTTCCACTGGCCGGACAGTTTGGGCGGCTGGCCGCCGTTGGCAAGGTCTGCTGCGCCGGGATTATAGCTTACTTCGGCGGTGTACACCGCCGCGCCCTCCTGCGTGGTATGGGTAGACTGCTCCAGCCAAAGGGGGTTGTCGTCGGACATACCGTACCGTCCCGGCTGCTCGGTGATCCACCTCACCGACAATTCCGGCCCACGCACGGTCAGATTGGCCGGGGCGCTGTTTTTCACAACGGCCTTGTTGAACCCGCCCACATAGCTGTACACCGCGCGGAATTGCAGGCCAGTGTAGCTTTCAGGGCAGTTTTTGAACGTCAGGGTGGTTGTGGATTTCCAGGGGGTGACGGCGCTGCCCGTGGACGTGACATCCGTCTTGACGCTGGCAGATTTTTTCAGTTCAACGTCATCCATGACGTTTTTCCACTCGCCCGCGTCCGATGTACGGTATTGCCACACAAGAGAAAGCTGGCGTCCCGCAAAGTTTTTGTCTTTTTCAGGGCTGTACAGAGCCTCACAGGAAGAAGTAAACACTGCGTTGTCGCTGACCCAGATCGTTTGGTCGTCCGGGTTGGTGACAACCATTTTGCGGCGTACCGTCAGGATGCCGTTATAGCCGTTGACCGCCACTCCGTTGTCCGCCGTCGTGACCGTCTGGCCCTGATAGGAAAAGACCGCGCGGAAGTGTAGGCCGTCCCATTCGTCCAGGACATTGGGCAGCGTCAGCTCCGTGCGAGTGAACTGGAAATCATCCTGTTTCTTTCCGGCTTCGACCGTGTACGAAAAGCCGGGGAATTTATCTTCGCTGACGGGCTTCCACTGATCCCCGTCACGGTACTCCCACCGCACTTCGTCTTTGGTGTACACATGGTTTGACAGCCATGCGCCGCCCTGCGCCATGACCGCCGTTTGAGCCTCATACACGCTGGTGTCCTTGACCGGCTGCGCGCCGGGGGCGACGAGCTGGAGGGGCCGGGTGACATCGGTATCCCAAAATCCGGGGTCGATGCTCATGGTGTATACGCGCCCTGCCTCTGCTTCCTCGCCTGCTGTGTTGTACACGCTGGCGGGCATGATGCCCGTGCAGGGCAGATTGGATACAACGTATTTCCCCTCGTTGTTTGTGACGCATTCGTAGTCTTTCCCGTCGGTGCCGTGTACCACGACGCGCCATCCGGCATAGTTAGTGTCGCTGTCGCGGAACAGGTCTTTGAGGTAGCCGACCACGCGGGCAATGCCGGTTGTACGCGCTCCATCGGCGGAGATCGTCGGTGTGCCATGCTCTTTGTCCTCGCCCAGATTCCACGCTGCGGGATCGGTGCCTTTCTGCTCGAATAGGGGCGCTTTGTTGGCTCCCAGGGTCACGTCATGCCCATCGGCGTCAAAGTGGCCTCGGAACCCGTGAATCGGCTCCCAATCGTCCGGCAAGGTGATGTCCAGCGTCAGCATATAGCAGTCGTCGATGGGGTGGGTAAACCAGTATTTATCCTGGTCATTGAGTTTTTGCAGTTCCTCGGCGCTGCTGATGCGGTGCACAAAATGGATCTCCCGGTTGCCGCCCTGCTCGGACTGGCACACCTGACACTGCTGCCGCTGGGACAGATACATAACGGTGTTTGCTAACAGATAGCATTCTTCCAGCTTTGCCAGGTTGATGTTCTCGCTTTTGTGGCCAATCTGGCTCATGCCGAAGTTGCCGTTGGTGGTGAGGTAAAAATTGTTGGTTCCGTACACGCCGTCCACGGTTGTTTCAAGCAACTTGCCGCCGCCGATGCCGGTGATACTGTTGGATGCATAGTCGATCCAGACCGTGCCGAACGCCATTTGCTGGTTGGTATGGGTGGCTGTACCGGCAAATGTAACCCCTTTTTCAAAGGGCGTACCATCTGCGAAAGCAGTATACGGCCAGTTGGTCGGGCAGCGGGCTGTAACGTTGGCAGCGGGGTCGCCCTCCAGTTTCTTTTTGATGCGCAGCGTACTGGAGCCGCTGTCGTCGCCGTACATGGTACTCTTGTCGTTGAAGTCCCCGATGTTCAGGATCATGGAGGCGGCGTCATAGGGCGACGCTTCGGTGTACAGCTTATTGACGCCCATCAGCCAGTTCAGGTTCCAGTGGCCGTTCTCCTTGCTGTTCTGCACATAGTAAGGCGTGGTGGTATCACTAGGATCAGGCTCATAGTACGGATTCGGGTTGACGCCCGCATAACCGTACATCATATCGTGGCCGATCAGAAAGCCGTATCCCTCGCCGATGTAGTCCGCCAGTGCCCAGGCCGCTGCGCCGGAAATATCCGGTTCGCTATAGGCGGAAGCGCCTACGATCACCAGATCGTAGACGTAATCGCCTTCGGCATTCGTCAGGTAATTGGTCGGCACACGGTTGAAGTTGTCAATGGGGATGGCGTCCAACGTGATATGACATCCATTATTGGCCCAACCATCATTCAATGCAGTGCGCAAAAAAGCATTGTAGAAAGACATTCCCGTGTCTGGTACATAAGCATTGATGACTTTGATTGCTGATTTGTAAAGTGTTTTTTCGCCCGTCTGGTAGTCTACACCTGTATAGGCCGGGATCTCGATTGCTTTGCCGGGGCCGCTTTCGCCCTGCACCCGGACATATACCGCCCTGCCGTACCAGGCCGACAAAACTTCCATTTGGTTATTATCAATGAGCAGCGTTTCGACATATTTACTTCCGTCGGCACGCGCACCGCCGCTGATCTTTGTCCAGTAGGGATTGTTGGCAGCCTCGCCGCCGTACTCCTGGTACGCCTGGGCGGTGATGTATTCCATGTGCTGCGTCAGGCCCATCAGCCATTGGTTGTCCTCTGACAGATGCACGTCCTGGGCGCTGCCTGTCACAGCGGAAAACAGGGCCGGGGCATCTTCGGCGGGCATCGCCGGGATATCCACATACATGCTGTCGGAGATCAGGGTTTCCCCCGCAACCGCTTCCTCGACGGGAGCGGCCATGGCCTGCACCTGCGCCCGGGCATCGGATGCGGAGGCATCGGGTACGGCCTCTGCGGCACTTTCCGGGGCGGCTTCTTCCATGACCGCTTCCGCTGTGCCGCTCTGAGTTTCTGTCTGCGCCGCTTCGGTCAGGTAGGCTTCGTCCGTGACGGTGATAACACAGCGGTATGACAGATCTTCTTCGTCCCCGGTTACAACATGCGGATAGGTGCTATCCGTTGCGCCGTCGATGCCTCGCCATGCGATTTCGGTATCCTCGATGTCCTGAGCCTCCGGATTGAGCACATAGTTCGGCGTGCCGTTCTCAATATGGATCGGCTCGCTGGACAGCGTGCGCTGCCGGGCCTGTTTTCCTTTTTCGGCATAGTACATTTCGATACCGGGCCAGACTGCATCCGGATTGATCGCCAACAGTTCTTCCTCGGTCATGCCGTCCAGCAAAAAGGCGTAGTCCGTGCTTTCACCCTCGCCATAAGAATAGATGGCTTCCGGCGATTCGAGTTCGCCGGGGGAGGCGTCCAACACCTGCCACTGATAGGTTACGGCCACATCGTCCCGGTTCAGCCGGACATACAGTTCCACGGTGTCGCCGGGCTGGGCTTCGGTATGGGTAAACATTTCGGTGATTTCCAACGGCGTAAAGGCCGGAGCCTCGCTGTCGCTCTCCGTGCTGGACGTGCTCTCCGAATCCGGTGTGCTTTCGCTGCCGGATGCGGAATCGCTGTCCGACATGCTCTCGCTCTCCGGCACAGAGCTGCTGTCCGGTGTGCTTTCGCTGTCCGACGCGGAAGTGCTGTCCGGTATATTTTCGCTCTCCGGCGTGCTCTCACTTTTCGGTTCGGAACTGCTGTCTGCTGCACCTTGGTTCTCCTCTGGCGGGTCTGTACTGGTTGGAACGTCGTTTCCTTGCGCGGGAATGCTTTCCGGCACGGAATTGTCTGGCGTGCTCTCGCTGACCGCAGCGGGCGTACTTTCTGATACAACGCTGGCATCTGCGGCCAGAGCTGGCGATGCAATAGATATCGCCATAACAACAGCGAGCAGCCAAGACGTGAGCCTCAGCCTGCTTTTCTTATTCATTCAGATTTCCTCCTAAGTTCAGTGTTCCGGGGACATTCCCCGATCTATATAAAAAGCGCCCTGCTGGCTTTCAGCAGAGCGCTTATTGCGAAACGTTATACAGCAAGTGTCAATAAAAAAGCCCCTCACCGAACTGTAAAAACAGAGGGTGCGACCACTGGTCGCACCCTCTGTTCGGTAAGGGGCTTATTACATTGATAAAAATCAATGAACAGTCGGGGTTGTTTTCTTTTCAAAATAATATTTTCCCAAGTAATCCGCAGATAAAGCATATGGCTTTAATTCTTCATACAAATCATTAAAACAGCTGCTTAACTGGCTTATTGATGCGGGATCGTCAATGCGAACACAGCTTTCCAAATTATTGTTTACCCCCGAAACTGTAAAGTTTAATGAGCCTAAAAATGCTGTTTTCTCGTCCACAATTAACAGTTTCAGATGCGGAAATGGCATCCCGCTTTTGTTTGCCCGCGTAGATAACAAACAAAATTTTTTTGTAAAATCGTATTGAAATTCTGATGTGCTGATATTTTCAGCCAGCTTTCGGTTACTGTTTGCTGTAAGAAACACACACAGAGAAAAAATTGCCAGAAAGATGAAAAGCCAGAAAAACAATGCGGGGCTTATAACGCCAAACGAAAGTTCTCCCTGTCTTAGTGCTTCTGATAAACTGTGGTCAATAAAGTTCTGAAAAGAGGCTATGCTCAAAAGAAAAGAAAGTAATGCAGCCACCAAAAGTCCGAGCGACAACTTCAAAGATTTGTGTGCATTCCGCAGACGGCGTTCCTTCTCGTTCTGCTTTTCCTGATTTACATAGGCCGTCTGTTTGATGCATCGTCTATGAATTCTATCCAGTCCAAAGGTATCTTTTGAGAGTTGTTTATCCTCAGTATCTGAGACGATTTGAGTAACGCATTCAACATTTACACCTTGTTCGCTTTTATCAAACAAAGTAGAGATGAAGCTGGCGCTCATATATGGAGAAAAAACCTTCACACTTTTTTGAGCGTTGTCAACATAACGCAGCAATCTTTTTCCAGCGCCCTTCCCAATATACAGTTCTCCGGATATTTTTCCTATAGGCCAATAAAAGCTTGTCATTTTGATTACTCCGTTCCTGCTGGGAAGTCCCCGGATTTTTTATTTTTTCATTATAGCATATTATTGACAAAACCAAAAGTCCCTCTGCAATTTCCAAAAAACAGCGGATGCGACCATTGGTCGCACTCTCTGCTCGGTAAGGGGCTTACTGAGTTATGAGAGATCGGGCAATTCATTCACCGGCGCATCGGGGTCAAGCGCGACATCGGGACTATAGTGAACTCCACATACAGGGCAGACGCCAGCATCCGATCCGTTTCCGTGGTAGTGCTGCGGCTCTGTAGGCGCTGGGTCAGGTGTCGGAGAAGGAGCCGGAGCCGTCCCGCCGCCGCTGGGGGCGGTAGCGCCAGCGCTGCCCGTACCCGTGCCGCCTGTACCGGCTGCGCTGCCTGTGGAGGTGCCGGGCCGCACCGTCTGCTTCGCGCGCACCGTCAAGCTGTACTCTGCCGTCATGCTGCCCTGATAGGTCACTGTGATGACCGCGCTGCCCGCGCCTTTGGCCGTGATCGTTCCATCTTCGCTTACAGCCGCCACGCTCTCATTGCTGCTTGTGTAGGTCAGCTGGGCCGGATCGGCGGCTTCCGCTTCCTCCGGCACAGTGTAAACGGTCAGCGCTGTGGAGCCGCCCACGGTCAGTATGCCGCTGCTTTGCGCCAGCGTAATGCCCGTGGGGGCCACGGTCACGGTCACGTCTGTTTCAGCGCTCACGCCCTCGGCCTCGGCCCGGATGGTGCAGCTGCCTTTGCCTACAGCGCTCACAACACCCTCTGCATCGACCGTGGCAACCGCCTCGTCGCTGCTCGTCCAGATGATGACGCCCTGGGCATCATCCGGCGTCAACGTCGGCGTCAGGGTGATGCTGTCCTCGCCGCCCACCGCAAGCTCGATGCTCTCCGGCAGATTGATGCCCTCGATGGGCTGCGTCACGGTCACGGTGCAGCTGGCCGTCCGGCCCTGCTTTGTCGTGGCCGTCACGGTGGCCTCGCCGCTCTCCAGCGCCTCCACCTTGCCGTCGCTGGACACGGATACCGCGCTGCCCTCCACGCTCCAGCTGATGGCTGCGGCGTCAACGGCCTTTTGCCGGGCCTGCTCGTCCAGGCCCTCCTTGTCGTAGGTATAAGCGATTTCCACTTGCTGGCTCTCGCCGGGCGCAAGCTCGATGCTTTCCGGCAGCGTGATCTCCGTCACGGACGCGCCGCAGGCCGTCAAAGCCAGCATCGCCAGCGCGCAAATGGCTGCTGTCATTTTCTTTTCCATCTCGGATTCCTCCTCTTCGGCTCCATTTTAGCAAATATTTTAATGACTGTCCACACAAGAAAAAATGCTATGATCCCAAAACATTTTCTTGTCGGGAAGCGCTGCCGCCAACATCTTCTTTGCCCGTCAAACGCTCCATCTGTATTATGCCGCCTTTCACATCCACGATTTTGCATTCATTGTTTTCCAAACACTTTTCGATGGGTTCCAGAAGAAACCGGCGGCTCATTCCTAAAGATGTTCCGTCAGGGATGATGGTTGTTTTCAATATTCCTCATTCCTTCCACCAGACGGGTAAATGATCCTATGTATCGCCGCAGTTTGATTAGTGCTCGCACCAAAAGCAGATTCGCAATCAGGGAAATACACAAGAAAAAAATCAAGATGTTCATTGTTCCTCCTTTACTGCATACAAAAAGCCCCTCACCGAGTTATAAAAACAGGGGTGCGACATCATGTCGCACCCCCTGCTCGGCAAGGGCTTGATTTTGGATTGTTGCGAAATATTTCTCGCTCACCAGGGATGTTTTTCTCTCCAATAGATTTGTAGTTCTTTTACAAATCTTGACAATAGGCTTGCCGCCAAGAGCGGTAATAAAAACAGGTTGACGGCCAGAGATAAGATCAAATCGGCATCTGCTCCAGCGGGCACATTTGTGAGCGCCGGACGGATAACAAGCAAAATAATATTAGCAATACCAGTTATTAAACCGATAACTGTACTAATCAAAGAGGATGCCAGTAGTGCCGCGCGAGCCTCGGCCCAACAAATGGTAAGACACCACCAGAATGTAACGACAACCACAAAGAAGCAATACAAAAGAAAACCGTTGCCTTGCAGGACGCTGAATGCCGGAAGATTGCCTGAAAAGACATCATAAAGAACAGCACCAAATAAGACGGTTCCAAAAAACCAGGTGATGCAAAGCCAGGTTGCTGAGTACATTGCTTTATAAATCGCGGCCAGAGAATATAATATCGATATAGCGAGCACCACAAAGAACTCAATACTTTTGGAAAGGTCAGGAGACGCGGCAATGTCTGGAATGGACACGAAGCTCTGCCCGAAAATGACAAGGATAAACAAAATGACCCATCGTTGCGGGCCATGACTGCCGCGTTCAATAAAGTCTCGTGCATTGTCCAGCTTTCCGAAAAGAGCGCTTATGCCGCGTCGAATCATTATCCGAAATCCCCTGTATTTTATACTTTTTTCCATTATAACACAAAGAATCAGAAGCGGCCATGCGATCCAGTATTTCCAGGCAGTATAGTGGGGATACAGCGAAAAAGGGAAATTCTCGCGCATCAAATATTC
>ERZ857984.1594-NODE-1594-length-17387-cov-5.911493_pt1 | contig 17387 bp, 16 predicted proteins | sample MGYA00519914_ERZ857984 | MGnify/ENA primary metagenome ERZ857984 (study PRJEB31778, sample SAMEA3449417) | human gut metagenome | biome: human gut; feature: human-associated habitat; material: faeces | place: United Kingdom | collected 2010/2012 ... | reverse complement strand
TTTATCGGTTATTTCTAAATTATTTAATGGAAATTCATTTTCAATATTTTCTTCTAAAATTTCTTCTTCAATTATTAAATCTCCCGTATCTTCAATCAAATTTAAATCTTCGCCTAAATAATTTTTATACATTTCCTCTTCTTCGGCGCTTAATTTATCCGATATATCTAAATCATTTAATGCAGATTTATCTTCAATATTTTCTTGAATTTCTTCTTCAATTACAGGGGCGACATTTTCTTTTAAAGTTTCTATATTTTCAATTTTATTCTCAATTATTTCTTCTTGTTTATTCTCTTCTTTAATTTTATTGTTTTCTTCCTCGATAGACTTTATATAATCTTCATGCAACTTCTTATATTTATTTATATAATAATCAGTTTTATCTTCTTCTTTTATATCTTCCGTTATATTTTCAATAATTTCGTTATCGGATTTTGTTTCCTCTTCTTTTTCTTTAGAAATTAATTTATCGTTTAATTCTTCTTGTTTGTCCTCTTCTTTAATTTTATTATTTTCTTCTTCGATAGATTTTATATAATCTTCATGCAACTTCTTATATTTATTTATATAATAATCGGTTCTTTTCTGCTCTTCCTCTTCTGCATTTATATTTTCAGAACTATTTTCTATTGGTTGCTCTTCTAATAAAAAATTATCTTTTCTCATATTTTCATCCGATACTTTTATAATATTTTCTTCATTTTCATTGTTTTTTTTTTCGTTATCCATTTCGGAAATTGAAACGGAATAATTTATATCCTCGCTTATATCATTATCTTTAGTTATCAAATCTAATTCGTTTCCTGATAACTCTATTATCTCATCCTCGATATCGCTTTCGTTAATATAATTGCTCTCGTCTATATAATCTATACTGTCTATTGAAGGCACAATAACCTCCTTATCGTTATACTCTAAAATTTCATTTTCTTTTTTTAAATTATCCTCTTCTATTAAATCAATTTCTTTAACTTTATCGTAATCAGATTTTTCAAATTCTTTTTCTATATTATTTAATTCTTCATTATTCTCTATATTAGAATTTTCGGAATTATTTTTATAAATTTCTTCACTCTCGTTATTTTTTTTATTTTCAAAAACGGCATTTTCCAAATTAAAATCATCTATATCTTCAATACCAATTAAATCACTATCTTTTAATGCTACACTTTCTTCCAAATCTCCGTATAAATTATTTTCTTCTTCAGTATATGCATCGTTTGAATTATTTTCATTATCCGCTATATTTTCCGTTTCGTTAATCGCATTATTTTCAATAGTTTCATTTTGTTTATCAACTATTTCGTTTGAATTAATATTATTTATGTTTATATATTTATTTATATCATCGTTATTATCAATCAAAATTGCAGGAAATTCTTTTTCGTTAATTTCAATATTTTTATTTAGCAGATTATCAAGTTTATATTCGTCTATTGAAATATTTTTATCAAAAACGCTCTCAAAATCTTTTTTCATAATTTACTTCTCTTCAAAATTCTTTCTTATGATTGAATATCTATTCGGTATATTAATTATAATATCTTCGGTTATTGGCATATTATAATCAAAGCCTTCGGGTAAATATCCGCCGTCTTTAATTCCGCCCGCAGTTTCTAAAACTTCAGCGAACGATATTCCGTATTTGCAAAAGTATGTTCCCGAATTCATAACCGCTCCTTTAACGGTAATATTAATATACTTTTCTTCCGAATTTGTATTAATCTGAAATATTTTAATTGCAATTCCAAATAAGAATACAAATAAAATAAAACATAAACAAATTAGTCTTTCCCGCATAATTTTAGTATATCATTATTTTAATATAATATCAATTATAAATTTCTTTTCTCAAAAATTATTAAAACTGTCTCGCCATAGATTTTTATATCGCATTTTATATTATTAAAATTTTCCACAAATTTTTTATAATATTCGTATCCCAATTCTACTATTAAATATCCGTTTTCGTTTAATAAATTTCTTTCTATTATTAACGATATTACAGAATTGTAAATTTTTGAATTATAAGGCGGGTCAAAATAAATTATATCAAATTTTTCATTTGTTCTTTTTGCAAAATCTTCAGCGGAGATTCTTTTTATTTTATATTTTTCGCTTTCATCTTCAAAAATATTTTTCGCGTTAGTAAATATATTTTTAATAGCTTCTCTGTCTATCTCGATAAAAATGCAATATTTTGCCTCTCTGCTTAAAGCTTCAAAACCTATAGCGCCGCTACCCGAACATAAATCTAAAAATATTTTATCTTTAACTTCGATTATATTAAATAAAGCCTCTCTAACTTTGCTTTGAGTAGGTCTAAAATCTCTTTTTGGAGTAATTATTTTTTTATTTTTTTTATAACCTGAAATAATATGCATAATGAGTAAATTATAATAGAATATTTTTATTTGTCAAAATCTTTGTTATTTTTTGATAACACGCCAGACTAAAGTCCACCATTGGCAAATGTGAACAGTTGTCAATGGATACAGAGAGAAGTCGGGCATAAGCAAATCAATCCGCTTTTAATAAAATTCATTTAATTAAATAAATCAAATTTTTAAAATCAAACTTCTTTAATTTAGATTGTTTTAAACTTCCTATTATCAATGATAATATTTTTATTAAAGTAAAAAATTTAAATAAAATTAATATTTTAATTATTTTTCAATATTTGCTTTATTCAAATATTCAATTATATTATTTGCAATATATCTCGCATCCTCTTCATTTAAAGAACTATATAAAGGCAATGTAATCTCATTCTTATAAAGATTATAAGCGTTATCGTAATTTTTAATATTATAACCTAAATCAATATAAGCTTTTTGAAACGGCAAAGGCAAATAATGAACATTTAATATTATTCCAAGCTCAAACATTTTTTCAATAAATAAATCTCTGTCTTTTTCTTCAAAATCTTTTATTCTAATCATATATAAATGATAAGAAGATTCTATGCTTTCGTTTTTTAATTTTGGTAGAATTATTTTTTCGTTTTTGCTTAATATATCGTTATAAATGCATGCGATTTTTTTTCTGTTTTCAAGCATTTTATTATATCTTCTTAATTGCGATAAACCAACAGCTGCATGCAAATCGCTCAAATTACATTTATAGCCTATGCATTCTATATTATATTTCCAAGAATTTTTGCCGCCTTTTTCTTTATCTAAAGCGCTTTTATTTTGTCCGTTTAATGCCCAAATAGAAATTTCTTTATATATTTCATCCGCTTTTATATTTCCAATATCGTTAAATGCTAAAGCTCCGCCTTCCGCAGTCGTTATATTTTTCACGGCATGAAAAGAAAACGAAGTAAAATCAGCTTGACTTCCGACTCTTTTATCTTTATAAATCGCTCCTATAGAATGAGCGGCGTCAGATAAAAATAAAATTCTTTTCAATTCTTTTTGATATTTATTTTGAGAAGGTTTAAATAAATGCTTTTTATTTTCTAAAATATTTTTAATATTATCATAATCGCAAGGAATTCCGCCTATGTCTACCGATATAATAGCTTTTGTTTTTTCGGTTATTGCATTTTCTAATTTTTTTAAATCTATATTGAAATCATTATTTTTATTAGCGTCTATAAAAACGACTTTAGCTCCAAGATGAATCGCCACATTTGAAGTTGATGCGTAAGTATAAGCGGGAACTATAACCTCGTCTCCTTCGCCAATGCCGAATATTTTTAATGCAAGCTCCATTGAAGAAGTCGCGCTTGAAAGCAATTTTACTTTTTTTACTTCAATATATTTTGATAATTCTTCTTCAAATTCTTTATTAACCTCTCCGCTTGTAATCCAACCCGATTTTAATACTTTAACTACCGCGTTTATTTCGCTTTCGGTTATATCTGGAGGTGAAAATGGTATAATTTTATTCATTAATATTCCTAAATTATAACAATATTATATTATTTATATAATATTGTTTTAAAATTGCATCTTGACTTATAAAAAAGCGAGGCTTTAAAACCCCGCTTAATCTATTTTTATTTTTTAATTATTTTAACGCTATATTATAAGTATCCAAAGCTATTGCCTTTTCTTCGTCTGTCGCTATAACATATAATTTTATAGAAGCGCCGTCTTTCTCAAAATTAGCGCAACCTCTTGCTTTAGAATTTTTAGCTCCGTCAACTTTTATTCCCAATTCTTCCATTCCTTCAAGAATCTTCTCTCTTATGTCGGGAGCGTTCTCCCCTATTCCGCCCGTAAATACTATACCGTCAACATGTCCTAAAACCGCCATATAAGAACCGATATATTTTTTAATTCTATAACAGAACATTTTAATTGCCAAAGCCGCTCTTGGATTTTTTCCTTCTTGCTCTGATAAATTTCTCATATCGTTGCTTATTCCAGAAATTCCCAAAAGTCCGCTCTTTTTATTTAAAATATTATCCATTTCTTTAGGGCTTAAATTTTCTTTTGCCATTATAAAAGTTGCAACGGCAGGGTCCATATCTCCCGAACGCGTTCCCATTACCAAACCTTCAAGCGGCGTAAGTCCCATGCTTGTATCAATAGATTTGCCTTCTTTAACCGCTGTAACGCTCGCTCCATTTCCTAAATGACAAACTATAACATTAGCGTTAGGTTTATTTTCAACTTTGCAAAACTCTCCGTAAACATATTTATGAGAAGTGCCATGAAAACCATAACGGCGAATTTTATATTTATCGTAATACTCGTAAGGAATAGCGTATAAATAAGCGTATTCGGGTATAGTTTGGTGAAAACTCGTATCAAAACATAAAACCATTTTTGTTCCTTTCGGAAGTATCTCTTCGCAAGCTCTTATTCCTTGCAAACCCGCAGGATTATGAAGAGGACTTAAATCCGAATACTTTTCTATTTCTTTAATAGCTTCGTCTGTTAAAATAGAACTTTTATTAAAAGCCTCTCCGCCATGCACAACTCTATGCCCAACGCCTGAAATTTCTTTCATATCCGAAATAACGCCGACATCCTTATCGGTTAAAAGAGAAAATATTAAAGCCATTCCGTCTTTATGATTTTCAACTTTCTGCTCTAATTTTTTTTCTTTATTTTTTTCAACCGCCGTATGCTTGAGAGCGCTTGTCTCCTCTCCAATTTTTTCTAAAAGCCCTTTAGCCAAAACTTTCGCTTCGGGCATAGAAAATAACTGATATTTGATACTTGAACTTCCTGAATTGATTACTAATACATTCATAAAAATACTCCAATTTATTAATATGATTACATTATAACATATAATTACATATAAATCAAGTATTTTTTAATTTACTTTTCTCACCCATAAAATATTATATCTTTCTAAATATCTGCTTCTATCGGCAAGCCATAATTTAGTTTTTTTAATTTTCGCTTCTATAGTTATAATCTCGCCTTGATATTTTGCATATTCTTCAAAGAATTTTTTATCAAAATAATAATCTCTATTTTCTTTAGTCGTTATAACTACATTAGGAAAAAGCGCCGTGCCGACTACTCTAATCTCGCCCGTTATTTTTTCTTTTTTTGTAAATAGAAGAAAGACAATCATAAATACAAAAATTATATTTAATAATCTTTTATTTAATAAAACAGATTTTAATTTTAATTTCATTTTTAACACTTTAATATTTTTTTATTTTTCCGTCTTTATCAAATACCAAATCTATATATTTAGGTTTTTGAGTAGTTTGCAAATTAATAGAATTCTTACTATTTATACTTCTTATAGAAACCGAACTAGCTTCGGAAACATTTACAGTTATAGCTTCTGGTTTATCTCCCAAATATGTATTAGAATTTACCTGTATTTTAGAATCGCCATATACTAAAGCGCCAGGATATAAACTAGCAGACGAATTAGTCCAATTATTTATTTTAGCGTTACTAACTTCTCTTTTTTTAACTCCGTCTATCCAATTAGTTAATACCTCATCCCAATAGCTGCCTATTCCCAAATCCAAAACAGAATTTAACACCTTTTTATAATCTTCGCTTTCTGAAGAATGCGCTATATTTCTAAAAACGCTCTCGCTTCTATTATTTTTTTGATAAAGCCAATTCATAAATACCGAAGCCGAAGGATAATTAGCAAATATGAGGTTGTAAGGATAAGGCAAATCCCAAGTATAGAAACAATAATAATTTATATTATTAAATTCTTTAATTCTAGTATTAGCCGTGTAAGTATCAAATAATACTGAAGTCGATTCGGAAAGCGATTCGTTTAACCAAAGCGACATATCCTTTCCTTTTTGAATATAATTTACATTAAAATTAATTAAATGCTGAAATTCATGCAAAACAGTTCCCACTATTAATTGAGGGCTTGCATTAAGTAAATTAATATCCATATACAAAATTTCTGCATTATTAAAATCGCCATAAATCAAATCACTTGGTAAAAAATACCCCATTACTACGGAGCCATCGTAAATATTATCATTAATTTTTATAAGCATAATTATAATTTTTCCATTTTTATCAACATCCGTATGATTTCCATATATATTTATCAAAGAATTATAACCATCTTCAAATTTTTTCGCCACATAACTTACATAATTATAATTAACATTATATCCTTTTTCGCCGTAGATTAATAAATGTTCGGTTTCACCTATTAAATTTACATTTACAGTATCTATATATTGAGATGTTCCTTCTTTCATTCGCATTACATAAAAATTATTACGCGAAGAGGTGGCATCGTAGCTATTATATCCACATGAATTAAAAAATATAATACAAATAAATGAAATTAATAATAAAAAATTAGTCATATTTTCTCCAAATTAAAATTAAATTAATATTTCTTAATATTTCCGTTTCTATCCAAAAGAATATTAATATCTCTGTTTTCTTCGTTATTGTCGTTCCTTATAGCGCTTCTGCTCATTCTTGCTTTAGAACTTGTAGTTTGGCTATTCGTAACGCTAACATTTATGGCAGGACCTTTTAAATTAGTATCTTTATTAAGAACTATAGTTTTACTATTGCCATTAATTTTATTGGTGACAATATTTCCGCTTGCTCCGTTTGTATAGCTATCGCAAACTACCATTGCGCCTGGATATAAATCAACATTGCCTGAGGCTAAATTATTTGTAGGTTTGTTAGTCGTATTCCAATTACTTCCATTAGTAACAATTTCCGACATCCAATCAAAAAGTAACCCATCCCAACTGCTTACAGAATAACCCGATATTTTTTGTGCCGCTGATAAAACTTTATTATAATCGCCCAATTCTTTTGAAAAAGCTATATCTTTAAATATATCTGGTTTATAACCGCCTATCTTATAAAGCCAATGCATAAATACTGAAGCAGAAGGATAATTAACATGAGTATTATTTTTACCATTATTACTAATATTAGTTGGAATGTCCCAAGTATAGAAACAATAATAATTTATTTTATTAAATTCACTTATTCTCGATTCCGCAGTTGCCTTATTAAATAAAATTGAAGTAGATTCGGAAAGAGCCTCGTTTAGCCAAGAATCCATTTCATTTCTTGCTCCGCTCATTACATAACTATAATTTATTAAATGCTGAAATTCATGAATAATAGTTCCTATTGCATTGTCCGTTTTATTATTAGCGTTGCTTATATCCATATATAGAATTTCGCCTTCATTATAGCCATGCATATCCATAGGATTAAAGTATCCTAATACCTGACTTCCTGCACCTTTGTTTACATTAATATCCATTAATAAGATTATTATTTTTCCGTTTCCGTCTATATCGCTATGAGTTCCGTAAATATTTGTCATAGAAGTATAATAATAATTAAATTCCTGAGCCAATTTATTTAATGCATAAAGACTCACATTTTGCTCACCTTGATAATCTTTATGAAATTTAGTTTGTACATATATCGCCAAGTGTTCTGTACTTCTTACAAGATGAGCGGGAACATTAAACCAGCCTGCATTTTGCCCTTTATTTATCATTTGTCCATAAAATACTCTATCTTCGTTTAAGTCCGATTTACTACTTAAATAATTTCTAACTGCGCAAGAATAAAAACTAACGCTAAATAAACAAATTAAACATAATATTTTCTTCATTAAACAATTCTCACTTAAATTTATTATCCTTCTATCTACCATATACTATATAAAAAAATAAAAATTTTGCAAGCATTTTTTTAAAATTTTTTAATATAAATTCTCTAATAAAAATTATCGAAAAATTGACAAATATAATTTAATAATGTATGATAAATCTTAATATGCAAAAATTGACAATAAAAGATATAGGTTTTGACGAATATTTTGAAAAATTAACTTTAAAAATTCTAAACGATATAAAAGACAGAGAAAATTTAATTCCAGCAAGAGTTATAAGAATACATAAAAGATATTATACTTTATTTTCAAACGAAGGCGAATTTTTAGCGAGAATTAAAGGCATAATAAGACATAAATCTGAAATTCAAAGCGAGCTTCCAATTGTGGGCGATTGGGTTTTAATGCGAAAATCGGACAATAACGCTTTTATAGAAACAATTTTAACTAGAAAAAATATTTTATACAGAAAGGCAAATATTAAAAAAAACGATATTCAAGCGATAGTAAGCAATATTGATTATGTTTTTATAATTGTCGCTTTAGATAATGAAATGCCAATTTCGGCTATTGCAAGATATTTGTCAATCGCTCATACTTCGGGAATAAAGCCTATAATAGCGATAAGCAAAATCGACATTTATAAAAAAACAGAATTTAAAGAATTATTAAAAACTATAAAAGAAAATTATCCTAATGAAATAGCTTTTGGTTATAGTGCAAAAACGGGAGAAAATGCAAAAGAATTTTTATCTTATATAAAAGAAAATACTTCTTCTGTTTTTATAGGAGCTTCGGGTTCGGGTAAATCGACTATAATTAATTATTTATTAAAAAAAGAAAAAATGAAAACTAAAGAAGTGAGAGAATACGATTTTAAGGGAATGCACACAACAACTCATAGAGAGCTTTTAATTTTGGAATGCGGCGGAGTAGTTATAGATACGCCAGGATTAAGAAATTTAGATTTATGGGAAGACGATAAAGGAATTAAAAAAACTTTTGAAGATTTGGAAGAGCTTTCAAAAAATTGCAAATTTAAAAATTGCACTCATCAACATGAGCCAGATTGTTATATATTTGAGCTTGTCGAAAAAAATAAAATTCCTTACGAGAGATATCAAGCTTATATAACTTTGCTTAATGAAAATAAACAACTTCAAAAAACTTTAATAGAAATTAAAAAAGACAGAAAAAACGCGTTGAAGAAAATAACGAAATACAGAAACGATTATAAGAAAATAAATAAAAATCTTAAAAAATAAATTCTATTCTAAAAATTTAAAAATCAATTTTAAAATAAATTTTTTAATATTTAATTAAAAAAAATTTAAACACTTATTTTAAAAGTTTTGTATCTTAATTGTAGAGAATGGAAATATTGAGGTTAAATAAAATAAAAAAAGTTAACCACAATTTAAAAATAATTATTATATTTTGAGTAGAAAATATGAGAGTAAAAATTGGAGGAGAAGTTATGACGATGAAAATAGCATTTGTAATTATAGCGACATTTATATTATCATTAGGATTATTCGCTAATGAATCCGATACGCTAATGAACGCGTTAAAAAATGACGATATTAATAAAGCGAAAGAACTTATAATGTCTGGCGTTAATATTAACACTAGAAATATAATAGGCGAAACTCCTTTAATGGAAGCGGCTGAAAAAGGATATACAGAAATAGTTGAGCTTTTATTAAATAAAAGAGTTAATATAAATATAAGCAATGTTAAAAATATAACAGCGTTAAGCAAAGCCGCTTATAACGGACATACCGATATAGTAAAACTTTTAGTAAACGCTGACGCTACTCTTAATATAAGAGATAGAGACGGAAAAACGGCATTAACTTACGCTTTTGAAAACGAGTATAAGGATATAGTTAAAATACTTAAAAAAGCTGGAGCGGTTAAATAAATTAAGATAATAAATAATTTTTTTCATATTTTTTCTCCTATTGTATTATTAATGTAGAGCCATCTTAACGGGTGGCTTTATATTTTAACTATTAAACTATTGATTTATAAAATTTAATACTAAATCTAAAGCAAAAATAACACTTTCCTCTCTTATTTTATCTCTATCTCCCGAAAAAATATTTTTATAAGCTTTAATATGATTTTCTGCCGATAAGCAAATCCAAACCAAGCCTACGGGTTTATCTTCGTTTCCTCCGTCTGGTCCTGCAATTCCGCTAATCGCTATAGATATATCCGATTTAATTATTTTTCTGCTATTTTCCGCCATTTCAATAACGCATTCTTTACTTACCGCTCCGTAATTTGATAGAGTTTCTTTTTTGACATTTATAATTTTATTTTTAATTTCATTTGAATAAGTTACAAAAGAACCTTCAAAACAAGCGGAAGAACCGCTAATTGAAGTTATTGAAGATGCAAATAATCCGCCCGTGCAAGATTCCGCCGAAGTTATTTTTAATTTTTTTTCTATAAGTTTATTTACCAATTCTTTTGATTTAATTTTAATATTATTCATAAATATATTTATTAATTCATGTAATTTAACAATTCATTATTATATAACCAATCGTTAGAAATTATTTATTATTCCAACAGTTTAATTATATTTCTATGATTTCTCTGTCTCGCATAAAATAAAGCGTTATTTCCATGCTTATTTACTATCGATTTATCGGCATCCGAATTTAATAATAAAGCCACAACTTTTGTATGTCCTTCCATAGCCGCCAAAATTAAAGCGGTATTTCCAATATCGTCTTGAATATTAATATCAATATTTTTTTCTAATATTTTTTCAACGATATCGTCATCTCCGAAAATTGAAGCGTCTAAAAGAGTTTCTTCGTCTTGATTTAACGCGTAAATTGAATTCGTATTAAAAATAAATAAAGAAAGAATTATAAAAACATATAATAAAAACTTCATGAATTTTCTCCCGTATAATATTTAATTTATAATAAATATCGTAAAAAATAAAACGATTCTTAAAATATTTTTTAATACTTTAGGAATCGTTTTTAATTTGGAGGTTATGGGGATCGAACCCACGACCTACTGCTTGCAAAACAGCCGCTCTCCCAAACTGAGCTAAACCCCCGAAGCTATAAAAGAATCTGTGTGGGTCTGGGAGGAATTGAACCACCGACCTTTCGATTATCAGTCGAACGCTCTAAACCATCTGAGCTACAGACCCTTTTATTTAATTTTTTATAAGGTATAATATAACATATTTTAAAAAAAATAGCAAGCGTATTAAAAGTAAAAAATGCCTTAAAATAGGCTTAAAAAACAAGGAAAATAATGTTTTATATAATTCCCGTATTTATACTTATGCCTTTAATATTGATGGGTTTAATGATTTTTCTTCCGTTTATTATAGGAAAAAGAATTCCGCCGTCTTTTACAAAAGAAAAAACTAAAATTCTTAATATTTCTAAAGACGAATTATACAAACTTTTAACGAATTATGAGAATTATCCTTTATGGATGAAATATTTATATCAAGTAAAAACTGAAAAAACGGACAGCGGAAAATTAAAAATAATGCAAACTTATAAAAACAGAAAAGTCTATCAAGAATTAATTGAAGTTCGCCGAATAGAAAATAATAAAATATCCGAATTATCTATAGTAAAAGTGGAAGTTGAAGGAACTACTTTATGGACTTATATACTTGAAGATATAGGAGATAATAAAACTAAAATGACTATAAAAGAAACTATGTATATTTATCACCCATATTTAAGATTTATGTTAAAATATATACTTAAAGACGAAAACGCTAAAGGCGAATTTTTTAGAAATATAAAAAGATTTATTAAGAAAAATAATAAAAATAAGAGAGGATAGTTAATGCTAAAATTTGAACCTATAACATTAGAAAAACAAGAATTATATCATAAATATTTTTCAATTACTCCGACTCAATCTGCGGATTATACATTTATAAATTTATTTGGGCTTAAAGATATTTATATGCTCGAATGGGCTTTTACAAAAGAGCTTGTTTGGATAAGACAATGTTCGCCTTACACTCTTTATTGGGCGCCCGTTGGCGATTGGTTTAATCATGATTTTGGAAAAGAAAAAGATTTATGCGATATGATAGGAGAGAAAGAAAGCATAATAAGAATTCCAAAAGAGCTTGCGACATATTGGGAAAATAAAATAAATATAAAAATAAAAGAAAATAGAGACGAATGGGAATATTTATACGATTATAACGAATTAATGAATTTGAGCGGAAGAAAATTCCATAATAAAAAAAATCTTTATAATCAATTTATTAAAAATAATTTTGAATACAAACCGATAGACAGAAGCATGGTTAAAGAAATATTTGAATTTGAAAATAAATGGGAAGAGGATGAAATGAAAAAAAGTTTTTTAGAGATTCAATCAAACGAATACAATAAAAGCGAAGACTACGAAGCTTTTGACGGTTATAAATTATTAATGCATGAGATAAGAGCGGAAGCGGATATTATTATGATAAAAACTCTTTTCGATTATTGGAATGAAATAAATAATATAGTTGGCGGAGCGATTTATATAGACGGCAAAGTAGTAGCCTATAGCATTGGAGATTTGAGTTTAAGAGATACTTTAGTAGTTCATTCAGAAAGAGGAGATAGAGATTATAAAGGAAGCTATCAGGCTATAAATAAATTATTTTTAGAAAACAATAAAGACGAAAGATTTAAATTCGTAAATAGAGAGCAGGATGTCGGCGATATCGGACTTAGAAAAGCTAAACTATCTTATAATCCGATTGGATATATAGAAAAATATAACGGATTTTGTTTAAAAAATAATTAAATAAATTATTTTAATTTTAAAATATATTTTATTTGTAAGATTTTTCTAATACTAATAGTATATCTTCATCGCTAAAATTATGCGGGTCGTTTTCGTATAATCCGCTTGTAAATTTAGAGTTTTGCGCTATCTCGGGCAAATCTTCTCTTTTTACTCCATAATCCGAAAGTTTAATATCGTCTACTTTGCAAGCTTTTTGAAGTTCAACTAAAGCGTCAACAAAATCTATAGGTTTTGAAGCGTCTTTTTTACCCAAAGCTTTTGCCATATTTATCATTTTTTCATCGCAATCATGAGATTCTGCAAGTAAAGTATAATAAGCTTTACTTATTGCAATTAATCCCGCTCCATGCACAAGTTTAGGATAATATGCGCTTAAGCTATGCTCTATTGAATGTTCGGCTGTGCAATCGGAAATACTTTGCACTATTCCCGATAGAGTGCTTGCCATAGCTACATTTTCTCTCGCTTCGTTATCGTTTCCATTTTCAACGGCTTTCGCTAAACTTGTGCCTATAAGTTCCATTGATTTTAAAGCTAATAAATCGCTCATTTCATTTGCAGGTTTGCCAATATATCCTTCAGCGCTATGAAATAAAGCGTCAAATCCTTGATAAGCGGTTAATTTTGGCGGAATAGTCTTCATAAGTTCGGGGTCGACTATTGATAAATAAGGAAATGTTTTATAATGTCCGAAACCTACTTTTTCCTTTCCGTTTGTTATAACAAGCCATGGATTTACTTCCGTTCCCGTTCCCGCCGTAGTCGCGATTGCTATAATTGGAAGTGGTTCGTTTAGGACTGCTTTCTTTTTTCCTGTTCCTCTCGATACATAATCCCAATAATCGCCTTCGTTTGTAGACATAATAGCTATTGATTTTGCAGAGTCTATACTGCTTCCTCCTCCAATTCCTATAAGAAAATCGCATTTCTCTTTTTTAACTATATTAGAGGCTTCCATTACATGTTCTTTTATAGGATTTGGAATTATTTTATCAAATAAAACATAAGATATATTTGCTTTATTAAGTTGTTCTTCAAGCATTTTTAAATAACCTAATTCTTTTATAATTGCTTCGGTTACTATCAAAGCTTTTTTGCCAGGAAATTTTTGTTTATGTAAATTATTTAAACTTCCTCTGCCAAATATAAGTTTACTTGGCATATAAAAATTAAAATTCATTTTCATCTCCTTAAAATTAAATTAAAAAAATTAACAATTAAAATTTGAAAAAATTATAATTTACTTAATGATTTGTTGCAAGCAATTAGATTTGTAATTTGATAATGATAAAACCCACAAAGTTAGGCGTATATTTTGTAAAAGCATATAAATTTATTATCACTTTATTTAAGAATATTGTCATTGAGAGCATTAGCCAAACAATCAAAAATAAAAAAAGACACCGTAATAAATACGATGCCTTTTAACTATCACTATCTTATTAATATAAATTAATCTTTATTGCCAAATAGCCGTATAATTTTTGCCAGATACAGTTGAATCTTTTAAAATTAGTCTTATAGTTAAACCTGAAGTTGTTAAACGAGAAACTTCGCTTGACAATGCATAACCGCTTTTAACTTTTTTAAATTTTATAGTGAAAGTGCATTCTTTCTTATCGCTACTAATTGATGGAGCAGTAGAATCATAATCCATATCGCTAAAAACAGAACTTCCAAAATATTCTTTAAATTGTGTAGATTGAGCTATGGCATTTGCAACAGAAAATGCTTTACTGCTTGCATTTAATGTCATGTTTGCTAAAGCCGTCATACTCGCAGTTGAAGAAAAATTAGGAGTAGAAGATGAAAAAGTTGCCCCCGTTGAAAAGTCAAATTCAGCTATAGAAGCACCAGTGCTAAAAATTATTTTACCAGCAGTTTTAGTAGAAGTTTCTGAATATTGTGCATTTTTCATCATATTTACTATATCCGTTTTGGTTATAATTTGAGCTTTGATTAGATTTACGGTAACATCGACATTCTTTGTGTCTTCTGAAGCATAATCCGTGAATTTAAATTTTATCGTGTATGGATATTTTTGTTTGGCTGTTAAACTTGCGCTTGATATTTTGTTTAAACCAGAATACGACAAAGTTAATTCTTTAGTCGATTCGGTATAACTGAAATCTGACGCGTCTAAAATCAATGGATTTGAACCGCTGTCTACGCTTTCTATTGAAACCGAGTAGCTCGTAGAACCGTAAACATTAAACCCTACAGTTCCCGCCGTGCTAACTGACGAATTAGCAAGCGTTATGTCTTTAGAGTTGTTCCACTCTTCGCTTACAGAGAAATAGTTATAATTTCCTCCAGTATCGCCTCCCGTTGTTCCTTCATTGCTGCAACTTACTGAAAATAGCATTAAAGATAGTAAAGTAATAAATAATTTGAATGATAAAAGATTAGTTAAGAGATAGTGGTAGTTGTTTTGTTTTGTTTTGTTTTGTTTTGTTCATGAGAATTTACCTCGTTAAATTAGTTTATTCCGAAAGTTTTTCCTTCGGTTATTAAATAAATTATACAACATTTAAAATTTTTTGTCAACAAAATAATTTAAATATTTTTTAATTTATGATAAAATTTTAACATAGATTAAAAAATTTGTCAAGTATTTCTTAAAAAAATTAAAAAAATTATTGCTTATCAATAGAGACATAGAAGCTAAAATCGGGCTGTGGTAAAAAAAATCATCTAAAAGTATAACATGACAATATTTATAAAATATATTAATTTTTATTTCATTAAATAATCAATAAAACTTTTCGGTAAATATACATTATCGTATTTGTCTTTAATCGCTTCTTTGAATAAAGGCGCTATATCCGAAACTTTAAAGCCCGCTATTCCGCATCCTATTTCTGTAACCAAAAATTTTTTATCTTTATTTTCTTTCGTAAATTCTAAAAATTTATCGACATATTCTTTTATACTTTCGATTGACATTTTACCACTCTTTGTATAATCAACCGTAGGAATTGCAAAAGTTTTTCCTTGAAGTCCGAAAGGTTTTCCGTAAATTGCGCCAAAGTTCATTGCCATTTTTGCCGCTCCTCCGCCATGCGCTCCTTGCGTATTGCTTCCAAAAACAAATATTTCATTATCTGCCAATTTGTCTATATATCTTGCCGATATTCTTTTCATGATATTTTCTCCTAAATTTTTATTTTAAAATCTTTAAAATATGTATGATATGTATTATATAACGGTATTTTTATTTATGCAATGCGAATTTTTTTAAAAAAATGGGTTAAAAAGTATTGACATTTTTTTTTTTAATGCTATAATTGACAAACAAAAGATTAAAAAGTTCTTTGAAATATGGATAGCAGAAGCAATTTAAGAAAAACAAACACAACTGGTGTAGAACTTAAATAGTTCAAAAGACCCAAAGTTACAATTTGTAACAATTTCTTGCATAAGTAAATCATTACTCGATAGAGTGATAAAATAATTTGAGTATGGAGAGTTTGATTCTGGCTCAGAGCGAACGTTGGCGATGCGTCTTAAGCATGCAAGTCGAGCGGGCTTATTCGGGCAACTGGATAAGTTAGCGGCGAACTGGTGAGTAACACGTAGGTAATCTGCCGTAGAGTGGGGGATAACCCATGGAAACATGGACTAATACCGCATATACTCTTGACGCTAAAGCGTAGTAGAGGAAAGGAGCAATCCGCTTTACGATGAGCCTGCGGCCTATTAGCCTGTTGGTGAGATAAAAGCCCACCAAAGCTACGATAGGTAGCCGACCTGAGAGGGTGACCGGCCACATTGGGACTGAGATACGGCCCAGACTCCTACGGGAGGCAGCAGCTGAGAATCTTCCACAATGGACGAAAGTCTGATGGAGCGACATCGCGTGAGGGATGAAGGCCTTCGGGTTGTAAACCTTGGAAATTATCGAAGAATGAGTGACAGTAGATAATGTAAGCCTCGGCTAACTACGTGCCAGCAGCCGCGGTAATACGTAGGAGGCAAACGTTGCTCGGATTTACTGGGCGTAAAGGGTGAGTAGGCGGAACTATAAGTCTAAGGTGAAATATCGAAGCTCAACTTCGGAAACGCCTCGGATACTGTGGTTCTTGGATATTGTAGGGGATGATGGAATTCTCGGTGTAGCGGTGGAATGTATAGATATCGAGAAGAACACCTATAGCGAAGGCAGTCATCTGGGCATTTATCGACGCTGAATCACGAAAGCTGGGGGAGCAAACAGGCTTAGATACCCTGGTAGTCCCAGCCGTAAACGTTGCACACTAGGTGCTCCTATTAAAATAGGCGTGCCGTAGCTAACGTCTTAAGTGTGCCGCCTGAGGAGTATGCCCGCAAGGGTGAAACTCAAAGAAATTGACGGGTCCCCGCACAAGTGGTGGAGCATGTGGTTTAATTCGATGATACGCGAAAAACCTTACCTGGGTTTGAATTGTTAGATGAATGATATAGAGATATGTCAGACCGCAAGGACATTTAACATAGGTGCTGCATGGCTGTCGTCAGCTCGTGTCGTG
>ERZ857984.1593-NODE-1593-length-17389-cov-4.905619_pt1 | contig 17389 bp, 13 predicted proteins | sample MGYA00519914_ERZ857984 | MGnify/ENA primary metagenome ERZ857984 (study PRJEB31778, sample SAMEA3449417) | human gut metagenome | biome: human gut; feature: human-associated habitat; material: faeces | place: United Kingdom | collected 2010/2012 ... | reverse complement strand
CCTGTACCTCGTCAACGGCAACATGATCCCCATCACCATGACAGCGGCTGGCACAGGAAAGGAGGGGGCTGATGCGCAGGCCATTGACGCTGGGAAGCCTGTTTGACGGCATCGGCGGCTTCCCCCTCGCCGGGAAGCTGGCGGGGATGCGCCCCGTGTGGGCGTCGGAGATCGAGCCGTTCCCCATCCGGGTGACGGAGAAACGGCTCCCCGGGATGAAACACTATGGAAATATCTTCTCCCTGCGCGGCGCGGGGCTGGAACCCGTGGACGTTGTCACCTTCGGCTCCCCCTGTCAGGACCTGTCTATCGCGGGGAAGCGCGAAGGGCTCGGCGGCGGGCGTTCCGGCCGCGGCGCGCACGGGGGCTTTCTCCTCTCTCAGCACCGCCGCTCTGCCCGCATTGCGCCGCGCATACTGCATCGCCGCGTCAAACGCCTTGTGCAGCGCGTCAAACCCCTCCGGGTCTTCCTCCGGGTGGCAGGTTTTGGTTTTCTCCGCATAGGCATGGCGGATGGCCGTTTTATTCGTGGTCGGCCCAATCCCCAGCAGTGACCAAAAGCTCATGATTCTTCATCCTCATCGAAAAAATCCTCGCCGAAGCTGAAGCCCTCCAGCGAAAGGCCCGCCTCCACCCGGTCCAGCAGGCCCTGGCAGCGCTTGCGCACCCGCAGGATGCGCGCCGGCTCCTGGCTGCGCAGCGCCTCGCCGAAGGCCTGCGCCGCCTGGGCAATCACGTCCCGCGTTTCGCCCAATGCCTCTTCCCACAGGCGCTCGGCCCGCGCCAGCACCAGGCGGTTTTTCTCCTGGTCGCGGGGGTGGATCTTAAGGCCCTGCAATTGGGCCAGCCGCTTTTTGGCCTCCGCCTCGGTCATGCCGCTGCCCCTGCCCACCAGCACGGTGCTGATGGTCTTTTGGGTGGAAAGGCTCTTGGCCTCCACCTCCAGAATCCCGTTGATATCGTAAGTAAAGCGCACCGCCGCGCCCTCCTTGCCTGCCGGGGCCGGGGGCACGGGCAGGTCCAGCTCGCCCAGCTTCAGGTTGTCCCTGCAATACATGGCGTCGCCTTGGTACACCTGGATCCGCAGGCGGTCCTGCCCGTTGGAAACGGTGTAGTAATTTTCCACCTTGCTGGTGGGCAGGGCGCTGTTGCGCTCAATGATCGGGCTCATCAGCAGGTTGTCCTCATCCGTGGGGTTGTGCACTCCCACCCCCAGCGTAAAGGGGCAGATGTCGGTGAGCACCATCTCCTTCAGGTTTTCCTCCCGCGCCTTCATGGCCGCATACAGCCCCGCGCCCTGGGCCACCACCGTGTCCGGGTGCCCGGCGTCCAGCAGCTGGCTTCCCAAAAGGTGGTTCAGGTACTGGCGCACCACCGGCATTTTGCAGCTGCCCCCCACCGGCACCACGCCCTTCAGCTCCTCCGCGGAAATCCCGCTGTCCTTCAGGGCCTTTTGCAGCGGGGCGCGCATGCGGCTGAACAGGGTGGCGGCCCCCTCAATGAGCTTTTGCCCCGTAAGCCCCATCGAGCCCTCCAGACCGGGCAGGTCCAGCACCATCATCGCCATGGGCGACTCGGTCAAAGTGCGCTTGCATTGCTCTGCCTGTGCCAGCAAAATGGCCTTTTTCTCCGGGGGCAGCCCGCCGTAGTCAATGCCGTTCTGCTGGCAGTACATGTGGGCGATGGCCGCGTCAAAATCGTTGCCGCCAAGCTGGTTGTCACCGCTCACGGCCAAAATGTTCACCACGTTTTCAAAGCAGTCCACCACCGAAACATCCAGTGTGCCGCCGCCAAAATCATACACCAGAAACGCGGCGTCCCCCTGGGCGGGGTCATAGCAGGCAAGGGCCGCGGCGCTGGGCTCGTTGATAAGCCGGTCCACCTTCAATCCCGCCAGCATGCCGGCCCGCTTGGTGGCCGCGCGCTGCCGGTCGGTAAAGTAGGCGGGCACGCTCACCACAGCCTCTTCCACCGGCTCGCCCAAAAAGGCCTCCGCGTCCTCCTTCAGGCGGCGCAGCACCAGCGCCGAGAGCTCCTCGGGGCTGAACAGCTTCTGGTCCAGCAAAAATTGCCGGGTGGTTCCCATGCTGCGCTTAAAGGCGGCGGCCGTGCGGCCGGGGTGGGTGATGAGCCGCTCCTTTGCGGCCTGCCCCACCAGCACGGTGCCGTCCTCGTCCATGCTCACCACGCTGGGGGTCAATACCTCGCCGAAGGCGTTGGGGATCAGCTGGCAGCGGCCGCCCCGATACACAGCCGCCAGGCTGTTGGTGGTTCCAAGATCAATGCCAATAATGGGCATAACGTATGTTCAAACCTCTCTTTGTTTAATGCTGTGCAGTAAAAATTTATCCGCGCCGGAGCCTATTCCAGGCCGATCTGCGCCGCGTATTCTTCAATGAGTTCCCGTTCCAGGAACGGGGTCTTCTCGCCCATGCGGTCCCGGTAAGCCTCGTGCCCCTTACCGATCACCGCGATCAGATCGCCCTCCCGGGCGTGGTCCAGCGCATAGTGGATGGCTTCCAGCCGGTCCGGGATCTCCACGTACGGCACGTCCGCCCGGCCCTGTGCAATGCCCACCTTGATGTCGGCAATGATATCCTCCACCCGCTCAAAGCGGTTGTTGTCCTCGGTCAGGATCAAAAAGTCCGCCATTTTGCTGGCCACCTCGCCCATGCCGTAACGGCGCAGGCGGCTCCGGTCGCCTCCGCAGCCAAACAGCACCACCAGGCGTTTGGGGTGGTACGCCCGCAGGGTGGACAGCAGATTCTCAGCGCCCGACTCATTGTGGGCAAAATCGATCAGCACGGTGAACTTTTTGCTCACCGGCACAATTTCCACCCGGCCCTTTACCGTCAGGCGCTCCAGCCCTTCCAGAATCGCCTTCCGCTCCAGGCCCAGCACCCGGCCCACCGCAATGGCGGCCAGGCTGTTGTACACGGTGAATTCGCCCGGCATGTTCACCTTCACGTCCATCGTTTCCGTGCCCGTCACCCGGTAAGAGATGCCCAAAAAATGTTCCGAGCGTTCCAGCCGCATGTCCGTGCCCTGAAACTCCACCCCGTCGTGCATTCCGTAGGTCACCAGCCGGCAGGTGTGCCCCGCCAGCAGGGTATTGCAGTTTTTGTCGTCCCAGTTCACCACGCCCACGTCGCACCGGCGGAACAGCTGCCCCTTCCAGGCCCGGTATTCCTCAAAGCTGGCATGCTCGCCCGGGCCGCCGATGTGATCCGGGTAAAGGTTGGTGAACACGCCCACATCGTAATGGATGCCGGTCACCCGGTCCATCATCAGCCCCTGGCTCGACACCTCCATCACCACGCTGTCGCATCCGGCCGCCAGCATCTCGCTGAACATCTTCTGCAGCTCATAGCTCTCCGGGGTGGTGTTGATCAGGGTGTGGCCCACCTGGCCGTAGGCCACGCCGTTTGTTCCAATGATCCCGCAGCTGCGCCCCGCGGCCAGCAGCACCGAGCGGATCATGTGGGCGGTGGTGGTTTTGCCCTTGGTCCCGGTCACCCCGATCATGGTCATGCGCTTTGCGGGGTTGCCGAAAAAGTTGCAGCTCATCAGCGCCAAAGCCCGCCGGCTCGAGGGCACCTGGATCACCGTCACCCCCTGGGGCGTCTCCTCCAGCTTGTGCTGGATCACCAGCACCCCGGCGCCGCTGGTCACCACGTCGGCGGCGTAGTCGTGGCTGTCACGGGTGGTCCCCACAATGCACACAAAGGCCACCCCGATCTGTACCTTGCGGGAATCGTACACGATGTCCCGCACCTCGGTGGAAAGATCCCCCTGCACCAGGGTGTACTCCACACCCTCCAAAAGCTGTTCCAGTTTCATTCAATAGCCCCCCTCGTTGCCTTGTTTATCGCTTTACAAAGTACTCGTCGTACCAGGTAAGGAACATGAATACGCACCAGATCTGGCGCCAGTTGTCCCGCTTGCCGCTCACGTGCTGATCCAGCAGCTTTTCCAGGCGCTTTGTGTTGAAGAACTGCGCCGCCGCCTCGCTGGTGAATGCCCGGCGCACAATGGCGGCGTATTTTTCCTGCCGCAGCCAGGCCCGCACCGGCACCGGGAAGCCCAGCTTTTTTTTGTCGGCCGTCTTTTCCGGGATCTCCCGCGCCGCGGCGCCCCGCAGCGCCAGCTTTGTGTTTGCGGCGCTGGCCCTGCATTCCACCGGGATACGGCGCGCCGTGTCAAACACCTCTTTGTCCAAAAAGGGCACCCGCAGCTCCAGGCTGTTGGCCATGCTCATCTTGTCGGCCTTCAGCAGGATATCCCCCACCATCCACAGGTGCAGGTCGGTGTACTGCATCCGGGTCACCGGGTCCTGGCCTTTCGTCTTTTCAAAATACGGGCGGGAAAGGTCGGTGGGCTTCACCCTCCCGGTGTAGCGGCGCAGCAGCTTTTTTTTCTGCCGCTCGCTTAAAAGGTTTGTGTTGCCGATGTAGCGCTCCTCCAAAGGCTTTGCGCGCCGCACCAAAAAGTTCACGCCCCGCACCGGGGGCAGCTTTTCCGCCGCCCAGCCCACCGCGCGCCGCAGCGCCGCGGGCACCCGGTCATACCAGCTCACGGTAAAGGGCTCTTTATAAATGTTATAGCCACCAAAAAACTCGTCGGCCCCCTCGCCCGAAAGGCACACCTTCACCTGCTTTGCGGCCTCCCGGTTCACAAAATACAGCGCCACGCTGGCCGCGTCGGCGAGGGGTTCGTCCATGTGGTACTGGATTTTGGGCAGGTTCTGCCAATACTCCTCCGGCTCAATGCGGTAGGCGTAGTTTTCCACCCCCAAAAACTTGCTGAACCCGGCGGCGTAATCCGTTTCGTCGTACTGCTTGTCGGCAAAGCCCACGGTAAAGGTCTTATCCACATGGGCCAGGTGGGCCATATAGCTGGAATCCACGCCGGACGAGAGGAACGAGCCCACCTCCACGTCGCTGATCTTGTGGGCCGCCACGCTCTCTGCCATTTTATGTTGGATCTCGGTCTCCCAGTCCTCCAGGGTGCGGCTGCCGTCCGGCTCAAAGCTTGGCTCCCAGTAGCGGCGCACGCTCACCTCGCCGTCCTTCCAGCGCAGGAAGTGGGCGGGCGGCAGCTTTTTCACCCCCTCAAAAAAGGTGTTCTCCCCCGGGGAATACTGGTAGGTGAGATACAGCTCCAGCTGGCTCTCGTTGAGCTTTTTTTCAAAGCCCGGGTGGGGCAAAAAGCTCTTGATCTCGCTGCCGAACAAAAATTCGCCCCGCCCGTTCTGGTAATAATAAAAGGGCTTGATGCCAAAATGGTCCCGGGCGCAGAAAAGGCTCTTGTCCTTTTCGTCCCACAGGGCAAACGCAAACATGCCCCGCAGCCGGGCCAGCATCCCCTCGCCCCACTCCTCGTAGCCATGCAGCAGCACCTCGGTGTCCGAGTGGTCGGTGGCAAACACGTGCCCCGCCTCTGCCAGTTCCCCCCGCAGCTCCATAAAATTATAGATCTCGCCGTTGAACACAACGGCCAGGGTCTTATCCTCGTTGAACATGGGCTGGGTGCCGCCCGCAAGGTCGATGATCGAGAGCCGCCGGTGCCCCAGGGCCACGCCGTCGGCGTAATATTCGCCCGCGCCGTCCGGCCCCCGGTGGGCAATGGCGGCGGTCATGGCCTTCAAGATCTTTTGTTTATCGCTTCTGTGGCCGGTAAAGCCTGTAATTCCACACATACGCTCTCTTTTCCCTTCCGTGTCGGCGGTTTTTCCCAAAAGGGTGCAAAACCCCAATATGTAGTTTATTATACTACAATATTGCCCAGTTTAAAAGGGGGCCGCCCGGTTTGACAACCCCGCCCCGAAAGAAGTAAAATAAGCAGGAATACAAAAGCAAGGGATGGATGAAGCGATATGGCAGATTTTCTTCCGGTGCTCCTGGGCAGCGATGCGAACGTTTACGGCATGGCCCGCAGCTTTTACATGGAATACGGCGTCACCAGCCTCGCCATCGGCAAGGGCCGCCTTGCCCCCACCGCCAACTCAAAGCTGGTGCAGATGGCCGTGGTGGAGCCCGGGCTGGAAAACGACGAGGTGTTCCGCCGCACCCTCACCGGCTTTGCCGCCGCCCACCCCGGCAAAACCCTTGTGCTGGTGAGCTGCGGCGACAATTACACCGGCCTGATGGCCCGCAGCCGCGCGGCGCTGGAGCCCTTTTATAAGTTCGCCTGCCCCACCCCTGAGTTAGTGGAACAGCTGGACACCAAGGAATTTTTCTACCATGCCTGCCGGGCGCACGGCCTGTCCTATCCCCAGACCTTCGGCTGCACCAACCAGAACTACAAGACCGTGGAGCTTCCCTTCGCTTTCCCCTGCATCATCAAGCCCTCCAACAGCGTGGCTTACTGGAACTGCCGCTTCCCCCACAAAAAAAAGGTCTTTGTCGCCTACAGCAAGGAAGAATTCAACGCCATCACCGCCGCCATCTACTCCTCCAGCTATCAGGACAACCTGGTGCTCCAGGAATACATCCCCGGCGACGACAATTGCATGCGGGTGCTGAACTGCTATTCCGGCCTGGACCACAAGGTAAAGCTCATGGCCCTGGGCCGCCCCCTGCTGGAGGAACAAACCCCCGAGGGCATCGGCAACTACGCCGCCATCCTCTCCATCAAGGACGAAGAGCTGATGCAGCGCATGAAGGCCTTCCTCGAGGATGTGGGCTGGGAGGGCTTTTCCAACTTCGACATGAAGTACGACGCGCGTGACGGCCAGTATAAATTGTTCGAGATGAACCCCCGCCAGGGGCGCTCCAGCTTTTTTGTCACCGCCAGCGGCTACAATCTGGCCAAATGGCTGGTGGAGGACGTGGTGGAGCACAAGCCCCAGGGCCTCACCATCGCCGACGCCGAGCATCTGTGGATGATCGCCCCCGCGGGCATCCTGCGGCGCTATTTAAAGGACGAGGCGCTTTTGGCCGAGGCAAAGCGCCTGATGCGGCAGGGCAAGGTGAGCCACCAGCTGTTCTGCAAAGAGGACGCGGGCCTCAAACGCCGGGTGTGGTATATCAAAAACCAGCTCAACAACTTCCGCAAATACAAGCGCTATTTCGGCAACAAGGGCCTGGTGGACTGACGCCCCGCGGGGCCGGCTTCAAACCTATAAAAAAGGAGCAGCTATGTGTGGATTCGTGGGCTTTGCCAGTGCAAAGCATAACGCCGAAGAGGCAAAAAAGACCGTCAAGGCCATGGCCGACCTGATCGCCCACCGCGGGCCGGACGGCGAGGGCTTTTATGTGGACGACCGGGCGGCCCTGGGGCACCGGCGGCTTTCCATCATCGATCTTGCGGGCGGCGCCCAGCCCATGTTCAACGAGGACGGCAGCCTTGTGATCGTCTACAACGGCGAAGCGTACAATTTTATGGAGCTTCGCGGGCAGCTCATCGCCGCCGGGCACACCTTCGCCACCCAGTCGGACACCGAGGTCCTGCTGCACGGCTACGAGCAGTGGGGCAAGGACCTGCCCGCAAAGCTCCGGGGCATGTTCGCCTTCGTCATTTGGGACAAAACCACCGGCACCCTGTTCGGCGCGCGGGATATCTTCGGCATCAAGCCCTTTTATTACTACCAGAACGAACAGGGCGAGCTTTTATTCGGCAGCGAGATCAAGAGCTTTTTGCCCCACCCGGGCTTCAAAAAAGAGCTCAACGAGGAGCGCCTGCCCGAGTACCTCTCCATCGAATACATCCCCAACGAGGAAACCATGTTCAAGGGGGTGTACAAGCTGCCCGGCGCCCACATGTTCACCTGGCGCGCCGGCAGCCTGGAAATCGAGCGCTACTACAACATCGCCTATCACATCGACGAGGGCAGGACCCTTGCCGAGTGGGAGGCAGCCATCACCGAGACCTTTTCCAACAGCGTGGCCGCGCACCAGATCGCGGATGTGGAGGTCGGGTGCTTTTTGTCCTCCGGCGTGGATTCCAGCTTTGTGGTGAACGAGGTCGCCAAAGGCACCCCCAGGGTGAAAAGCTTCAGCGTGGGCTACGAGGAAGAAAAATATTCCGAGCTTCCCTACGCGCAGGCGTTCAGCCAGGAGATCGGGGTCCCCAGCATCGCCAACAAGGTGAGCGCCGACGAATTTTTCCAGGCGAACAAGACCATCCAGTGGTACCTGGACGAGCCCATGCCGAACCCCAGCGAGGTGCCGCTCTATTTTCTCACCCAAAATGCCGCCAAATATGTAAAGGTGGTACTCTCGGGCGAGGGGGCCGACGAATTGTTCGGCGGCTACCCGCTTTACTGTGCGGGCCGGCATTTCAGCGGCTATGCAAAGCTGCCCCGCCCGCTGCGCAAAGCCGCCGCGGCGCTGGCCAAAAAGCTGCCGGATTTCAAGGGCAAAAACTTCGTCCTGCGCGGCGCGCAGGAGCCCTGGCAGCGCTGCATGCGGGCCAATTACGTGTTCGCCACCCCCGCCGAGCGGGACAAATACCTCAAAAAGCACTACCACGACAAAGCCCCCGAGGAGTTTTTCAAGCCCTATTTCGACCAGGTCCGGGGCCTAGACGAGCCCACCCAGCTGCAATGGGTCGACATGCACACCTGGATGCTGTACGACATCCTGCTCAAGGCCGACCGCATGAGCATGGCCAACAGCCTGGAGCTGCGGGTGCCGTTTCTCGACAAAGAGATGCTGGAGCTTGCGCTCTCCATCCCCAGCCGCTACCGGGCCGGCAAAACCGAAACCAAGATCGCCCTGCGCCGCGCGGCGCTGGGGCAGCTGCCCGAAAGCGTGGCAAAGCGCAAAAAGCTGGGCTTCCCGGTCCCCCTGAACGACTGGCTGCGCCAGGATAAATACTATCATATGGTGCGCCAGGCGTTCGAGAGCGAGGTTGCCGCGCAGTTCTTCAACGTGCCCGAGCTGCTGCGCCTTCTGGACGAGCACAAGGCCGGCAAAAACGGCGGCATGACCAAGATCTGGAGCTTCTACAGCTTCATTCTGTGGTACGAGCAGTTTTTCGTCCTGCGCTGAGCGCCTGGAACGCAAACCGGCTTTTTCCTGTGCGCAAAGCCCTGAACCCTTCCATGCTGCAGCGGCATAGCAGCTTTCGGCACGGCTCTATCGCCTTGCCTCCCCCAAAAAGCGCTGTGAAACATCTCCAAAACAGAGCGGGCGGCCCCTGGGGGGCCGCCCGCCTTATGTTTCCCTCTCCTCAAAGCCCCGCACCTCTTCCAGCAGCTGGCTGCGCTTGGTCACGTCGGCTTTTTGAAAAATGTTGTGCAGGTGCACCTTCACCGTCCCCAGCGAGATGCACAGCGCCTCGCTGATCTCCTGGTTGGTGCGCCCCGCGATCACCTGTTCCAGGATCTCCCGCTCTCGGCCGGTCAGGTCATACGCCGCGGCAAACCGCTCAGCGGGCGTGGGCTTCGCCCCTGCGCCGGGGGCTGCGGTCAGCAGCTCCTGCCTGCGGCCGGTGTAGGCAATGCCCGCAAAGGCCATCACAATGCTCATCACTTCCAAAAAAAACCGCCGCTGGCTGATGATATTCAAAAGGCTCGAAAGGCTCACCTGCGGGAATACATACCACAGCGCGTACTCCACCCCGGAAAGCGCCATCATCACCCCGCAGCCCCAGCACAGCCTGCGCCAGCCCCGCCGCTCGCCCTCGGGCACCGCCGGCCCCGGCCGCGCCCCCGCCAAAAACATCTGCCCCGCGCCGATGGCGATCAGTAGGGTGTTCTGCGCCACCGCCAGCACCGGGTTTTCCTGCCCGGCCGCCGCGGCGGCGGCCATGCACATCGAGAACACGAACCACCAGATGCAGGGCGTATACCCCACCTCCAGCCCCCGCAGGTGGTGCGAGATCATATAGTAGCTGAAAATGATCGCCATGTTCACCCCCACCGCCAAAAAGGTGCTGGGCGCAAACACGGTGCTGTAGCTGGCCGAAAGCTTGTCCACAAACTCGGCCAGATAATACAGCATGTCGTCCACAATAAACACAAGGAACATGATCATAAGCCAAAAATCCAGCTTGCGGCGGCCCTTGCGCCACAAAAAGCCGAACCCCTGGGCGTTCATCGCAAACAGCAAAATAAGCAGGATGTTGTAAAAAAAGATCGCCACTTCCATCCCTTGCTCCCCCTTTCACTGCGCGCATGCCAAACTCGTGTTATATTATACTATAAACCGCCCCCCGGGGCAATCCACACAGGGCACAAGTTTTCGCTTCGACAAATTTTGCATTTGGTCATTTTGCTGTACACCTTGCACAATTCAATCCGCATTTTATTTTGCAATCTGTTTAAGGTTTATAAAGATATAACCCCAAAAGCGTCAAAGTTATAGCAAAGTTTATTGAAAAGCCGCCGCCAAAAGCGCTATAGTGAGGGCACAGAAAGCGCGGGGCCCGCCCCGGCTTTTCGCTTTTGGCAAAGCAGCTCTGCCGTGGTATCGGGGGCAGGCTGATTGTGAATTTTGACGTGAGGTGAAATGAAACATGTCCGAAACAAATCAAGCGCCCGCCGCGGCAGTGGATACCAGCCGCGAGCTCGGCACAAAACCCGTCGGTCAGCTATTCTTAAAGTATAGCCTGATCACCCTGGTCGGCATGGCCGCCCAGATCATCATGGTCATTCTGGAAGGCATCATCATGGGCAACGGCCTGGGGGCCCACGGTCTGGCCGTCATCAGCATCATCATGAGCATCGAAACCCTGAACCTTGCCCTGGGCGGCGCCCTGGGCTTCGGCGTTTCCACCCTGGCCGGCGTGCGGCTGGGCAACGGCGACAAAGAGGGCGCAGCCAAGGCGTTCAGCCAGGGCTTCTGGTTCAGCGCTTACTTTATTGTGGCAGTCTCCGTGCTGTTCGCGGTCTTTGCGCCCCAGCTCGCCGGCTTTTTGGGCGCAACCCCGGACCTCATGGCCGACACCACCCTCTTTATCCGCCTGTTCATGATCCTTTATCCCTTCTGCATCCTGGGCCAGATGCTCTGCTCCATGGCCCGTGTGGATGAAAAGCCGGGGCTTGCCACCTGGGCCGCCACCGGCAGCGCCGTGCTGGCCATCGCCTATCTGTACTTTGCCGTGTTCATCATGCACTGGGGCGTGGCCATGACCGCGTTCTACTACGGCATCTCCATCGGCGCCTGGTTCCTGGTGATCTTCTACTTTGTGGGCAAGGGCGGCAGCAAGGTGTTCAAGGTCCGCAAGGCCGACATGAAGCTCGACTTCTCCATCGTAAAAGAGGTCGTAAAGCTGGGCCTGCCCATGTTCCTGGTGCAGGCGGCCACCAGCGTGTACACCATCGTGGTAAACAACTCCCTGGGCAGCTACGGCGGCGACCTGAACATCGCCGCGTTCTCAGTCATCAACGGCTATGTGGTCTACATGATCACCATGGTCTGCACCACCGCCACCTACGGCCTGCAGCCCGTGGCCAGCTACAACTACGGCGCGGGCAGCTACAAGCGGCTGCGCAAGCTGCTCAGCTTCTCCATGCTCACCACCTTCGGCGCGCTGGCCGTGTGCTGCGGCGTGTTCGCCCTGTTCTCCGGCCCCGTGTGCACCCTGTTCTGCGGCGGCGACGTGGAGCTGGCGGCCCTCGCCACCAGCTGCACCCGCATCGTGCTGCTGGGCTGCTCCTTCGGGCTGATGGCCCAAATGATGTCCACCTACTTCCTCAGCGTGGACAAGATCCTCCTCTCCAACATCATGGGCGTGTGCCGCTACCTGTTCTTCGCCATTCCCGCCGTGCTCATCATGAGCCGCACCCTGGGCATCACCGGTGTGTGGTGGGCGCAGCCCGTGGGCGATATCTGCACCTTCCTGTTCACCCTGATCTTCATCGTGTATGAATTCCGGCGCCTGGGCCGCATCATCAAAAAAGAGGAAAATCCCGTGGAGGCCTGACCTCCCCCCTTTCCCATCCACCCCGCGGCAGCCGCCCCCCGCGCGGCGGCTGCCGCCTTTTTTGACAAGGAGAAAAAACATGGCTGCTGATCTGATCTTAAAAAGCAACGCCATCTTTGCCTCCACCGGCGACGATACCTTCGCCGGCGCGGTGGCGGTGCAGGGCAACAAGATCGTATATGTGGGCCCCGCCGAAGGGGCCGAGGCGTTCAAGGGCCCCGATACCCGCGTGCTGGATCTGGGCGACAAGATGGTCGCCCCCGGCTTTCACGATTCCCATCTTCACTTTTTCCAGTCCGCGATGTACCGCAGCCCCTACGTGGTCTTCTGCGAGGGCCGCAGCGAGCAGGAGTGTGTAAACGCCCTGGAGGCGGTGGAGAACGTCCGCGGAAAAGACGACTGGATGATCTGCTACGGCTGGTACCACTCGCTGTGGGACGATCCCCACGAGCCCAGCAAAAAAAGCCTGGACGCCAAATACCCCGACCGGCCGGTGTGCATGCACTCGGGCGACGCCCACACCCTCTGGGTGAACTCCAAGGGCCTGGAAAAGCTGGGCATCACTAAGGATTCGGTGCCCCCCAAGGGCGGCAAGTACGGCAAGGATGAAAACGGCGAGCTCACCGGCATTATCTACGAAACCGCCGGCCTTGCCCTCACCCGCAAGTTCATGCAGTTCTCGCCCGAGGAAGTCCGCGCCGCCTTCGTGCAGTTCATCAGGGACCTGAACGCCCAGGGCATCACCAGCGTGTGCGACATGAGCATGATGGCCCTGCCCGGCTCGGACTTTATCCAGGACGAGGCCTACGCCCAGCTGGAAAAAAGCGGCGAGCTGACCGTGCGGGTGCACATGTTCCCCACCCTGCTGGACGACCTCTCCCGCCCGGAAGCCCTGCGCGCCAGCTATCACAGCGACAAGCTGCGCACCCCGGGCCTCAAGCAGTTCTTCGACGGTGTCTCCTGCACCCACACCGCCTATCTCAAAGAGCCCTATTCCAACGCCTATTTCCCGGGCGATCACGGCCGCACCACCATCCCGCCGGAGGAAATGCGCGCCCTGGTGCTCAAGGCGGCAAGCAAGGGCTGGCCGGTGCGCATCCACACCATCGGCGACGAAGCCATCCACCTGGCGCTGGACTATTTTGCCGAGGCCCGCGAGACCTACGGCCCGCTGCCCAAAGGCCAGAACTGCCTGGAGCATCTGGAAAACTTCCAGCCGGGCGACATTGCCCGCCTCAAGGAGCTGGACGTGCTGGCCGCCTGCCAGCCGCCCCACATGGTGCTGGATCCGGACGGCGAAGAGCGGGACCTCGGCCCCGAGCGCGCCAAGTACATGTGGCCCTTCCACAGCTACGAGCAGCTGGGCGTCAAGTACGCCTTCGGCACCGACAGCCCGGTGGTGGACATCAACAGCATGAACGTCATCTACGACGCCGTCACCCGCCAAAGCCCGGTGAACGGCTACCCCGAGGGCGGCTGGCAGCCCCACGAAAAGATCACCGCAGCCCAGGCCCTGCGGGCCTACACCCGCGGCAGCGCCATGGCCGCGGGCCGTCTTTCAGAGCTCGGCACCATCGAGCCGGGCAAGCTGGCGGACCTTGTGGTGCTGGACAAAAACCTCCTGGCCATCGACCCTCAGGAGATCCTTTCCGCCCGTGTGGTCATGACCCTCCTGGGCGGCGAGATCGTGTACCAGGCCGATTGACCGGCCCTTCCTTCCCTGCGCCCGGGCGGCACCCCTGCCTTTCAAAGCCCCGCCTTTTCCCACAGCAAAGCGCCCCGGAACGTTTGCGCCCTGCAAGCGTTCCAGGGCGCTTTTTCCCTGTGCCGCCCCTCAGGCCTTCACCCCGGCTGGGGGCTCGGGTAATCCAGCTCATAGGTCCGGCAAAGCTCCATAAAACGGCGCATGGCCGGGGTCAAAAACTTGTCCTTGTGCCATACCATCTGGAAGGTGCGGCGGAAGTCCATCCCCTCCACCCTGAACGCGCGCACCCTCCCCCGCGCAAGCGGCACCGCCACCAGCCGCCGCGGCAGCACCGCCACCCCCAGCCCCTCCATGGCCGCATTCACCAGCGCGCCCGTGCTGGCGCTCTCCCACAGGGGATCCGCTGTCACGCCGGCGGCCGCCAGTGCCCGGTCAAACACCTCCCTGGTGCCGCTGCCAGGCTCCCGCAGCAAAAACTTTTGCTGCAAAAACAGCTCCCTGCTCACCAGTTCCCCCTGTTCAAAGGGCCCGCACGGCGAGCAGATCCCCACCAGCTCATCCTCCATGTAGGGCTCCGCCATCAGCCCCTCGCCCTGCACCGCGTCCTCCACCAGCGCAAGATCCAGCTGGTTTGTGTGCAGCGCCCGCTCCAATTCCTTCGAGGGCCGCACCCGCACCTGCACCTCAATGGCAGGGTCTTTTTGCCGGAACGCCTTCACATAATAGGGCAAAAACTGCGAGCCCACCGTTATGCTGGCCCCTACCCGCACCAGGCCGCTGGAATCCCCGCTGCGCAGGCCCTTTTCCATGTGATCGAACAGCGCTTCTATGTGCACCGCGTATTCCCGGAACCGCTCCCCCGCCGGCGTCAGATACAGCCGCCGCCCCATGCGCTCAAACAGCCGGGCGCCGTAATACTGCTCCAGCTCCGCCACTGCCTGGCTCACCGCGGGCTGGCTCAGGTAAAGCGCCTCGGCCGCCCGGGTCATGTTGCAGCCGCAATCGCACACCCTCAAAAAAATCTGGAGATGCCGGCGTGTCATTTTCTTTCCTCCAATTCATAATTAAATACTTATTGGTTTTATAAAATTATACTATTTTACTTATTACATTGCAATGCGTATCATGGGGATAGGGAGTTGATGAATCATGCAGCGCACTAAAAAACCATACGCAAAACTGTTTCTTTCCACCCTGACCCTCAGCGCCTTTACCTTCGGGGGCGGGTTTGTGATCGTGCCGCTGATGCGCAAAAAATTTGTGGAAGAGCTTCACTGGCTGGGCGACAGCGAAATGATGGACCTGATCGCCATTGCCCAGTCCTCGCCCGGCGCCATCGCCGTGAACGCCTCCATCCTGCTGGGGTACCGGGTTGCCGGGGTGGCCGGCGCCATGCTCACGGTCCTCGGCACCATCCTGCCGCCGCTGGTAATCCTTTCGGTCATCTCTTATTTTTACGCGGCGTTCCGCGCAAACCCGTATGTGAGCCTGGTCATGAAGGGCATGCAGGCCGGGGTGGCGGCCGTAATTCTCGATGTGGTGCTCACCATGGGGCGCTCGGTGCTGGCGCAGCGGCGCTGGCTGCCCGCAGTCATGCTTGCCGGCTCCTTTATCGCCATATACTTCTTTAAGGTGAACATCCTGTGGATCATCCTGGCCTGCGGTCTCGCGGGCGTTCTGGATGCCGCCCGCAGCAGAAAGGCGGTGTAGCATGATCTATCTTCAGCTTTTCTGGAGCTTTTTCCAGATCGGCCTGTTCAGCATCGGCGGCGGCTATGCGGCCATGCCCCTGATCCAGCATCAGGTGGTGGAGGCGCACGCCTGGCTCACCCTCACCCAGTTCACAGACATCATCACCATCGCCGAAATGACCCCCGGCCCCATCGCGGTAAATTCCGCCACCTTTGTGGGCATCCACATTGCGGGCATCCCCGGCGCGCTCATCGCCACGGCCGGGTGCATCCTGCCCTCCTGCATCATCGTGCTCACCCTGGCGCACCTGTATTTCAAATACCGCAGCTTTCTGTTTTTAAAGGGGATCCTGCAGGGCCTGCGCCCCGCCGTGGTGGGCATGATTGCCAGCGCCGGGCTCTCCATCCTGCTGCTGGCGCTGTTCGGCAGCGGATCCGGGCGGCCCTCCTTTGCACAGCTCGACCCGGTGGCCCTGTGCCTGTTTGCAGCCGCGCTCTTCGTGCTGCGCAAATGGAAAAAAAGCCCCATCCTGATCCTGGCGGGGGCAGGCGTCGCGGGCCTCCTCCTCTATCAGCTCGTGTAAGGAAAGGACGGATCGCTATGGAATTTGTCATCAAGGGCGGCTGCCTGTACCCTGCGGCCCAGCCGGAGGGCGGCCCTCCCCTGGCCCGCATCAAAAACACCCTCTGCGGCGGCGAGCGGCACATTCTGGGGCCGGGCGGGGCCCTTGCCCTGCGCGCCGTCATCCAGGCGGACCCTTCCGGGCGGGCCAGGCAGTACCTGCTGCTCCGGCCGGACGGCACCCCCGCCGCCATCGCCCGGCCCGGGTATGCGCCGGGCGAGGATCCCGCCTCGCAGGGCTGGCCGGTCAGCCATCTCCCCCGCACCGATCACGCCGACCTTGTGCTGCAGGGCGAAGCCTGCGTTCTCGAAATGCTCAACAGCCAAAATTACGAGCTGCGCAGCGCAGCCGGCAGCTGCCTGGTGCAGGTGCTGCACCGCGGCCTTCTGGGCGGCTGGGACCTGCGCTGCAAGGTCCATCTTCCCCCCGAAGAGCTGTGCGGGCTGCTGGTGTTCTGCCTGTATCTCGACCGCGAAAACGAATTTCTCACGGTGTAAGCCCCCCGCCTGCACGGCGGCAAAGCAGCCCCCGGGCACCTGTTGCAGGCGCCCGGGGGCTGCTTTCGTTTCCCTTGGTTATTCCTCTGGGGTAAGGTCCCCCTCCTCCGGGGGCGGCTCCTCGTCGGGTGGTTCGGGCTCGCCGCTCCCCACCTCAAAATCACCGGGCGAGAAGGGCATGCGCACCACCGCCCCCTCCATCTGATGCGACACATCCAGGGTGCCCCGGTCGCTGGCGCTCAGGTATTCGCCGCTCTCATTGCGCAGCAAAAGGCCCGCCGCCGAGAGCTTGTACTCCAGGTTGTTAAAGGTCCCCAGCAGCACCTTGATCCGCCCCTGATACACAAAATAGGCCTCGTTCTCCTCGCTCAGGTCAATGGCGGTGCAATCGCGCCCCAGCTCCTGGGCCTCCAGCCCCTCCAGCAGTTCTTTCAGCTGTTCCAGCCGTTCTTTTCCGCCGGCCGCTGCTTCCCCCGAAGCCGCCTCGGCCCCCGAAGCCGCCTCGGCCCCCGAGCCCGCCGCGCGCGCCTCCCCCGCCAGCGAGAGCGGGTAGCCCGGCTGGGGCGCCTCCGGCTCCAGCCCCAGCAGCATCGGCAGGCCCTCCGGCTGTTCCTCCTGCAGCTTCATGATCTTTAATCCCCGGCTCAGCACCAGCCAGCCGGCGCTTGTTTTGGCGCACCAGGTCTCAGTGGCAGGCTCCACCTGCACCACCACGGTGCCCGGCAGGCTGCGGCGCACCCGCACCGTTTCAAGGTAGGGCAGCGCGGCTGCCATGGCCTGCTCCCTTTCCTTTGCCGAAAACTGGAACATATTCTCTTCCAGCGGCACCGCCAGCGCGCCCAAAATGGCGTCCTCGGTGTAAATGCCGGTATTGGCCGGGGTAGTCTTGTCCAGATTTTCCACCCGGAATTCCTTTACCTTGAACAGCACCGTCACCGAGAGGGTCAGCCCCACCCCGATCAGCGCCAGCACCAGCAGCACCGCCCACAGCCGTCTGCGCCG
>ERZ857984.1587-NODE-1587-length-17486-cov-4.861396_pt1 | contig 17486 bp, 19 predicted proteins | sample MGYA00519914_ERZ857984 | MGnify/ENA primary metagenome ERZ857984 (study PRJEB31778, sample SAMEA3449417) | human gut metagenome | biome: human gut; feature: human-associated habitat; material: faeces | place: United Kingdom | collected 2010/2012 ... | reverse complement strand
AGCCGTGTCTACTTTTTTGCCTCTTTCAATTTGCGCAACTTATTGTACCTTATCGCAGCGCAGACTGCCGAGATCCCCCCGATCAGTCGTTTTGAACATTTTTCAAAAACGATTGATTGGAGGTAATTACGGTGAAAAAATACGCACCGAGAAAGGTTTTTATATTAGAGAATTGCGAGTACATCGAATTGACCAATGAGGAATTCGAGTGCCGAAAAGAAAACGATTCTACCTATGCAGATAGGTATTTTATTCCTGTACAAGGCTTCCTCATGGAAGTCGGCAAAGAGCATTACCAAGATTTCTATCGGGCAAAAGAAAGAGAAGCGTATCTCAAAAAGCTCGATGCGAAATACGGTCTGCTCTCCATCGATGCATTCGACACAGAGGATGATAACGGTACCGATTACATATCGGATGATACCGAAGATGTAGCCGAAACTGTTGCTCATCTTCTGCTGTTGGACAAGCTCCGTTCCATAATCTCTATGCTATCGGAAAACGAACAAGAGCTGATTCAAGCATTATTCTTCCAAGGGATGACCGAGCGCGAGTACGCCAAAGAATGCGGTGTATCGCAAGTAGCAATCCATAAGCGTAAAAACAAAATCATGGCAAAACTCAAGATTTTTTTAGAAAATTAAAATTTTGAGGTTATCAGCCCCTTCACTTTTTCCTTTGGACAAGTGAGGGGGCTTTATCTGTAGGCCTCCGATGCTCCTTGACAAGTGAATAGTACAGCACACCGATTACTTTCCCTCTGCTGTCGGCAAAACCGGCAAGCCACATGAGCGAACGCGCAGGCTTCACCCTTTTTCTAATGGACACGAACCTGTCGCCTTCAGGACTCAGACGGTACGGCGCACCCGTAACGAAGGCGATGACAGGCAGAGGTATTAAAGATACTTGCGTTCAGTCAACAGGTCGAGCGTTGAAGCGGTAGCAGAACCGTGAGCCGTCGCAACCAAAGAGAGCGCCCCGCAGCGATCCTGGGGGTGGTGAGATTCCAATGAGGTCAAATGCATGACCGGTGGGTGTGTTCCCGTTAGCCGAGGGATGGCGTGGATCGAATATCGGCACAAGCACAAAACGATTGATACCAAAACAATACAAGGCAGTCGTTTGCCCAAAAGCAGACGGCTGCCTTTTTACATCAAACAGAGGTCTACAATGAACAAGAATATAAAGCGCGGCGAAATTTACTACGCCGATTTAAGCCCCGTGGTCGGCAGCGAGCAAGGCGGTATCCGTCCTGTCCTCATTCTGCAAAACGACACCGGCAATAAACACAGTCCCACCACCAACGTTGCGGTAATCACAAGCATAAAAACAAAAGCAAAAGCAAACCTACCCACTCATGTGCCATTCACGGCAGACTGCTTAAAAAGCGAATCCATCGTCCTGCTCGAACAAATCAGGACTATTGATAAATCTCGTCTTAATGAATACATCGGGAAGATCGATAAGAAAACAATGGGCGCAGTAGACAAAGCCCTTATCACCAGCTTCGGAATCAAATATATGGAGGTGTTACTGTAATGAGCGACAAGAAAGCATTTGCATATTTCCGAGTCGGAAATGCCGAGCAGCTCGGCAAAACAACAGACAATCGGGTTTTCCTCTATTGTCGGCAGTCTTATGATGACTCGCACTTTATGAATCAGCAGCAAGAACATCTGCTTCGCCACTGTGCGGATAAAGGATATCAGGCGGCAGGCAGTACGGCCGTTGTAGCCAGTGCCAAAGATGAGAAGGAAAATATGCTTCGCCTTGTAGAACGCCTAAAGGCAGACGGGATCAAGACGATGCTCATCAGCAATCCCTCCCGTATCTCATTAGACCCTAACGATTTTATTGAGATCGTCTTTGCCTTTTCTAAAAACGGCGTAACGATTGAATACCAGGACAGCGACGGTAACACACGGAATCTGTTGGAAGTGCTGGAACAGTTCCGAACAGCAAACCTTAACTATGGGACTTTCCGCCATTTGTCATACGGGAGTATATTTTGCACAGCATAGTATGATTTTGCTTCCAAAAGTGGTATGAGAGTAGTACCCTCCGGCTTTTACTATTATGCAGCGATCGGCTGATTGGCTTTTACTTTTGTAGCTTCTATTCGCACCATTTCCGATTTCGCTTATTCAAAGGACGCATGAGTATAATAATATCTGAATTGAGGCATGACCCATGATATACTGCAAGGTCTTATGATTCATACCTACCTCCGCCATTTGTGTGCAGAACATGTGTCGAAGGCATAAGAGTAACATTTGGTAGCGGTAACAATTGTAGAAATCAAGAAAAAGCTTCGGATGAAGGAAACATGCCAGTTTCCACTCCGGAGCTTTTTTCGTATCCCATCCAATACCCGCAGCCCGAAGTCTTTTTGAAAGACTTCGGGCTTTTTTATGTTACGAAAGGATGAAAGGAAAGCCTGACCATCTGCACGTCTTTTCCGTCCGGATGTACTGCAAAAGGAGCGATCAAAATGTATTTTACACCAAGGCTCCGGCAGGAGGGTGTGGACGGGACGATCCGCCGATTAAAAACCCATATCGATAAGATTGTGGAAACCGGCACGAATCCGGCTTATGGCGTTCCTTCTGATTCCGTCACCTACAAGGTGGTTCAGATTACCATCGATGGTGAGATCGCTTTCGCCGTCATCTACGGCGGGTAACAAGAAAAAGAATTACATCAAGGCGTCGTCTGAAGCAGACGGCGTCTGTTTTGCACCTGAAATGGAGGAAATACAATGTCAAAGATAAGAAGAGTATCATCTGCGCTGCTTGCCGTGCTCCTGTTCATCACAGCAATGCTGCCTGTCGGCGTATCCGCGGCGAATGGGACGCTGGATTTGTCCCGGTGCGAAGTCAGTTGGGACTATACGCTGACGGATTATGATGGGAACGCCTTTACGGCGGCATACGGCATTCGCTCCGAAGACAACGTTTTCGGCGAATCCATTGCCCCGATGAATCGAGCAATGCACGATTATACCGTCAAACGTCCCGGACTGACTGGCAATAGATCCGAATGGGTGTACGGGCAGGACTATTTATACTGCTTTTGCATTGAACACGGTGTGCCCTTGCCGGATAGCGGCAGCTACAGCGGCTCATCCGATCCTGCGCATGGAAACAAATACGAAAGGTTGTCGGACGAACAAAAGGATTTGCTCAATCTCGTCCTGACCTACGGCTATACGAATCGCACCGATCTGGAGACAAGCAAGGATGCCAACGCCTGCTATGCCGCTACGCAGCTTCTCATATGGCAGGTCAGCTTGGGCTTTCGGTCTTCACCCACTCAGCTTGACGATAGGAGCTACCCGGCGGACGGGTATACCGGCACTATGACCGAGCAGTACACGAGCAACCCCTATCTGAAAGCGTATTATGACCGCATCCTGTCGGATATGGCGTCCCATTATACCCGACCGAGCTTTACAGCATTCAGCGCGGGAAATGCCAAGACCTATGCTATGGACAATATAAACGATCGATACACCGTCACGCTGATCGATGAAAACCATGTACTGGACCAATATGATGTAACGGCAAGCGGCGGTGTCTCGACTGAAATCAGCGGAAACAAGCTGACCATCACTTCTGCCGTACCGCTGAACGATACCGTAACCGTCAAGCTCAACCGCCGTACTCCCTCCACGGATCAAACGACCGGTTTTCTGATTTGGAGCGTCGCCGGAGCGGAAGCCGCCAATCAGGACATGGTGTCTGGTGTGCGGATGGATAACGATCCCGTTCCGGCATATCTGAAAGTGCAGACCATAGCCGGCAGCGCCAAAATCGTGAAAACCAGCGAGGACGGCAAGGTGGAGGGAATCACCTTTACGGTTACGGGAAACGGCGTAAATCAGACTGTGCAGACCGGCCCAAACGGTGAAATCCAAATCGACAACCTCACCCCCGGCGTTTATGCCATCACCGAACAAAGCTACGACAAATACGAGCCGCAGGAGGTTCGCCGTGTTACGGTAGTAAGCGGACAGGTCGCAACGGTGAATTTCAATAACATGCTGAAACGGGGCGACCTCACCGTTACCAAAACCTCGGAGGACGGCTTGAATGAAGGCGTTACGTTCCGCTTGTCCGGCACTTCTCTTTCGGGTCTTGCAGTCGATGAATACGCCGTGACCGACAGTTCAGGCGTTGCCCGTTTTGACGATGTGCTGATCGGCACGGGCTATGTTCTGGAAGAAGTTGATACCGCTATCCGCTATGTCGTTCCTGAGAATCAGACGGCAGCGGTCGAGTGGAACACCGTTACGGGTAAGAGCTTTCACAATGTTTTGAAGAAATGGAATCTCACCGTCACCAAAAGCGACAATGAAACCGGCACGACGCAGGGCGACGCTTCTCTTGCAGGTGCAGTTTACGGCATTTATAAAGGCGAACAGCTTATCGACACTTACACCACGGACGAGAACGGGCAGTTCGTGACGAAATATTATGTCTGCGGTGATGACTGGTCGCTGCGTGAGATTGAGCCAAGCGAGGGTTATCTGCTGTATGAATCCGTCCATCATATCGGCGCCGAAGCCAAAAATTACACGGTGGAATACAACGCCGTTGCAAGCGATGTAGGCGAACAGATCATCAAAGGCAGAATTGCCCTGATTAAGCACACCGATGACGGTGATACCGGCCTTGAAACGCCGGAGGCCGGAGCTGAATTTGAGGTATTCCTAAAATCGGCGGGAAGCTACGAAGCAGCGAAAGAAACCGAGCGTGATTATCTCATCTGCGATGAAAATGGCTACTGCCAAAGTGTTGATCTCGTATATGGGACTTACACCGTCCATCAAGTAAAAGGTTGGGACGGTCGTGAACTTCTGCCCGATTTTGATGTCTATGTATCGCAGAACGGCGAGGTCTACCGCTAGTCCCAATGAAAAATATACTTTCCGCACATGGCTCCTGCGGCTCGGGCTCATCGGCGATGAATTCAAAACCGCCCGCCGGCATCTGCTGAAGCATTTGGACGGCAACATTGCTTGGCGCGATCCGGCACAAGCGGAGGCGCAGAAGCAGCGTCTGGCGGCAAAGCGGCTTGCCGAGCAGGTGCCCGCCGGACAGGAGCAGGAGGAGGTACAGCCGGAGGCGGAAGAAACAAACGGGCAGGAGCAGGACGCGCCTGCTTTTTTCATGTCCATGTGAAGGAGGAAACGGAAAAATGAACAAACGATTTTATGTTGCTTACGGCAGCAATCTGAATTTCCGACAAATGAAAGCTCGTTGTCCCACGGCAAAGCTGTATGGGACAGGGGCTATTGAGGGCTACGAGCTGCAGTTTAAGGGCTCGCCGCACAGCGCCTTCGCTACTATTGCGCCCAAGGAAGGTGCCTGCGTTCCTGCGGCTGTGTGGGAAATCCGGCCGCGGGATGAAGCCGCTCTAGACCGCTATGAGGGGTATCCCTCCCACTATTTCAAGAGGAACGTGGCGGTTCGGCTCGACGGTGAGACCACTGATGCAATGGCATATATCATGGACCTGAAGATGGATTTCGGTCTGCCCTCGCCCTACTACTATCAAACGGTGCTGGAAGGCTACCACGACTGTGGGCTGGATACCGATGTGCTGGATGAGGCCATCAAGGACAGCATGCGGAGGTTTTATACAGAATATGGGCAGAAATCAAATCAGCAAACGCTATTCAATTACGGGGAGGGTGACGATGACCTTGATGAGGGTTATGGCGAGGAGGAAGAGCTGGAAAGAAACGATGCGCCGGTCGAATCCGATCCCTTTTCTTTCTCTGACGGATGGCATTGGTGAAGAAGGTGAAACAACAGAATGGATCGGGTAAAAGAACTTAAAAGGGAGCACGGCAAGCGGTATCTGTTCCGCAAATATTGGAGTGACCGGCAGTCGATGAAGCTGAAAGCTTCCCCACCGGATGGTTTCCGGATACGGTAGCCGCCTCGTTGGAGATCGGTTGTGTGCGGCTGGACGCCGTCCTTTTTCGTTCCGACGCAGGCATAGAGCTCGCCTATGATGTGCTTGTCAGGGAAACACCGGATCATCTGGAATGGATCTGCTACGATACGCTTCCGGCAAACGGGATCGGGGAACCGGAAATGGCGGAGACACTGGACGGCTATGTCCGCTCGCACGGACTCGACTATTCAAATTGCAACTTTGCGCGATTGGAGGGCAAAGAAATCAAATGGGCAATGAAATAGAGAAAGGGATACGAATGATCGAGGAAAACCGGGCACAAGCGCACCGAGTCGTCGATGCGCGGTACGATGAACTGCTCGACGAGATAAAATACGGAAAAAATATGTCCGGCAAACCGCTGACACAGCGAGACCTGCCCCTTGGCTCGCTGCCTTCGCTCTTTAAGGGGAAGAAGCCTGCGGCAACGCTTATGCCGGATGGCCACACCGAACCGACGCCGACATGGAGATCCGTTGTGTGTGCGGTACTTGCCGATTGCAATGCGGATGAAGAACGGCACAACCGCTTGCTACAGCTTCGCGGAAAGGTTTCCGGACGGAGCCGCTCGATTCTTTCCAGCGACCCGTCCGGGATGGATATGCCGATCCGGATCGACGACGGCCTGTTTTTCGAGGGCAAATTCGATACGGAGTACCTCATCAAAATGATGACCGAACGTGTGTTGGACAAAGTGGGATACGATTACAGTGGAATCCGTATTGCGATCCGAAATCGGCCGACGAGGGTTCTGGAGCCGGAGGAGCCGAAGCGCACTGAGGATCCATCGACGGATGGGGAGGAGATCGTTGGCCCTGGAATGCGGATGCTGTAAGGGGAAGGATGGAAGGGGGTCGGGCTGCCGGGCAACCGGCCTCGCAGGCCGACGTGTTGCCCTCAGGTGCCGCTTTCGGCGGCGGGATAGGAACTGTACCCGGAGAGAAGGCGCAGCCCAATTTGGGGCGGCTGTAAGGGCGTGTGTGCAGAAGCGATCCCGGCATCCATCAGGCGGCTTCCGTCTACGATTCGGTTGCAGGAATAAGAGGCGGGGTCGCTAAGCGGCCTCGCCTCGGTTCACAGCAGCCCGCAATGCGGACTGCAAGGGGCTTTGTCCCGCTTTTTTGTTTTCACCATTGTCAGGGGTTGCCGTTTGCCCGTTTTTTAGCGTTTTGGGGTTGCGGGACGGCCCATTGCTGGAATCGCCGCCTTTTACCGAGGCGTTGCGCGGCGATAAACAGCACAAGGAAGGAGAAAGAAAAAAGAGATGCCGAAACCGAAGGGAAAACACAAATTTGCTCTGTGGCTGCATCCTGAAACGCTTGCCAAGGTTGAGAAGCAGTACCGGGACGACGACTGCCGTAGTAGGTCGGAGTTCATAGAAAAAGCGATCCTGTTTTATGCCGGATACCTTGCCGCTGACAACTGCCGGGACTATATCCCCAACGTCATCGTCTCCACTGTCAAGGGCAGTCTGGACAGCTTGGAAAACCGGATGGCGAACCTGCTGTTCAAAATGGCGGTGGAGCTTTCGATGATGCTCCATGTCACGGCGGCAGCCAATGCCATCGATGAAACTTCGCTGACCCGTCTGCGCGGATTATGTGTCGAGGAGGTAAAGCGCTTGCATGGCGCGATCCGTATGGAGGACGCGGTGCGGTTCCAAAAAGGCGGAGCGTCGGTATAGGGAATGACAAATCCGTTCGATTCAATAACAGACGCCGAATGACCGCAGACGGTTTCCAAAAGAAGGCGAGGTGATGGGATGGCCCGGCTCATTTTGAAATGGCGGTACCTGAAAGCGGGCGCTTCCGGCAAACACTCCGAAAACCTCATCCAGTATATCGCCCGGCGGGAAGGCGTGGAAAAGATCGACGACTCGTGGAAGCATCGCCCTGTGACAAAAGCGCAAAAGGAATTGATCGCACAAATCCTGTCCGACTATCCTGACGCCAAAAACAGTTTTGAATATCGGGACTATGCGAAAACCCACTCAGCCGGAGCCGCTTCCGAATTCATTTCCCGCGCCATTGAAGACAAGGTAGACCTTATCGGAAAACGGGAAAATTATGTGGAATACATCGCCAAACGTCCCCGCGTGGAACGGCAGGGCGCACACGGGCTGTTCACCGACAACGGCGTCCCCATCAACTTATCTGCCGCCGCAAAGGAAGTGGCGGATCACCAAGGCGTGGTGTTTACGGAAATCCTGTCTCTGAGGCGCGAGGACGCTGTCCGTCTCGGCTATGACAAAGGGGATGCGTGGCGGAGTCTGTTGCGCAGCCAGACGGATGCGATGGCGGAAGCGATGAAGATCCCGCTGGCCGATCTGCGGTGGTATGCGGCGTTTCATAATGAATCGCATCATCCCCATGTGCATATCGTGGCATACTCGGCGGGACGGGAGCCATATATGACCGAGCAGGGACTGCACAAATTGAAATCCGCATTCGCCCGTGAGATTTTCAAGCAGGATTTGTTGCAGGTCTACGCCGAGCAGACCAACAGAAGGAACGAGCTGACGCAAAGAAGCCGTGACGCCCTGTCCGACATCATCGAGCGCATAAACGCCGGCAGTGACGACAACCCCGTTATCACCGATCTGCTCGTGAAGCTCTCTAAGCAGATGAAGCATCATAAGGGCAAAAAGGTGTACGGATATCTTCCGCAGGCGGGACGGAACATCGTTAACGCTGTGGTGGATGAGCTGGCAAAGCAGGAAGAAATCTCCCTGCTTTACGACCTGTGGTACGGGCAGCGGGACACTGTCACCGGTACGTATCAGGACGCGCCGGAGCAGCGCGTCCCGCTGTCGCGGAACAAGGCATTCAAGGCGATCAAAAACGCGGTCATACAGGAATCCCTGAACATCCTGTACGATCGCATCACGTTTGAGGAACCGGTTTCCGGGCCGGAGGAAGCAGCGCCGGAGGAACCCGATATGGCGGAGCCGGAAGAACCGTCAGAGGAAACGTCTGCGCCGAAAAACAAATGGAATGATCCGGACGACCCGCTGTACCAATACCGCAAAGCAAAGGCGTATCTCGACAAGGACAGCCCGCTGTACGACCCGCAGGAAGCCGTCCGCTGGTTGGAACTGTCCGCCGGTCATGGATACGAGTACGCACAGTACCGGCTCGGCAAGCTGTATCTGACCGGCGACGGCGTCGAACGGGACGTCGAATACGGGCTCCGACGTTTATGGCAGGCCGAGCATCAGAATAACCCGTTTGCGCAGTATCTGTTGGGCAAGGTGTATCTGAATGGCGAGTTGACCGGGCAGGATATCCCTCAAGCGGAGCGGTTGTTTGAAATAGCCTCTGATCAGGGCAACAGCTATGCAAAATATTCCCTCGCCAAAATGCATCTTGCGGGCCTTGCCGTTGAAAGCGACGAACATAAAGCGGTGCGCCTGCTGCGGGAGTCGGCGGATGGCGGCAATCCCTGGGCGCAGTATCTTCTTGGCAAGTTCTGCTTCCGCGGGGAGCATACGACGCAGGATATACACGAGGCGGAACGCTTGCTCACCAGCTCTGCTGTTCAGAAAAACAGTCAGGCGCAGTACATGCTGGCAAAACTGTACCTGTGCGGGCAAGGAATCCCGAAGGATGCACAGAAGGCGTTGCATTGGCTACGGGAGTCGGCGGATGGTGGCAATCCCTACGCGCAGTACCAACTCGGGAAGATGCTGCTGTTCGGACAGGAGATACGGCAAAATGTTTCAGAGGGGCTCCGTTTGCTGGAAGTCTCCGCTGCACAGGGCAATACGTATGCAGAAAGAGTGATGCGGAGCTTTTACCGGAACGCAAAGGCGTCTGTCGGAATGGCTTCGATCCGTCTGCTCTCGCAGCTTGCACGCATGCTGGATGACCAGATCCGCGGGGAGGATGATGGCCGTCGGCTCCTCGCCGAACGGAAGCTGCGGCGCAAGATCGCCGAGAAGATGGAGCTGCACGGGCAAAAAAGGGGTTGAGCGCATCCGCCGGTTTGTAGGCAAAATACACAGTCTTCAAAAGAATCACGAACGGTTTCCCATTGGTCTTCGTGATAGCTTGCGCGCCCCTCTTCTGCTATGATTGGTGTCATAAAGGAGGGGAAAGAATGGAATATTCCAACGAATCCCTTACGGGGAAAGCGCTCCAAATGGTCTCGTCGTTTTTTGCGGACCAGAATGTCCATACGGCGAAAGCGTTCATCCAATATACCATAGCCAACGGGCCGGACGGGATGAAGGACACCCATGCGAAGGCCGCCCTGTACAGATCGAAAAACGCCGGTATCCTACAGACTGAGGGGCGCGGTTTGTACCGCCTTTATAGCGGCGGAGGGACAGGGCAGTCGAATATGCACAAACTCCGAAGGCATATCCAAAAGGCTTCGGCAGCACTGGAATGGACGGTCAACGTCTTCTCGCTCGATGAGCAGGAGCTGGATGCGATACGGGAAGTCCGGCAAATACGAAAACAGTTGGATATGCTTCAAGAGAGGCTGAAGGAATACGACGAGGCGGCGATTACGAAATGATCGACCGGCGCCGCTTTACGGCCGGATGGAGGAGCGAGGATGTGGGAAGTCTGAGAAGCAAAAACTTCGCAGACTTCCTATCGTCTCGGGATGATCCAATGCAGATGCTTCATTTCTGTTCGTCAAGGTAATAAAGTGTCATCTGGTCGCTCGGCCGCACGGGTAAATGATACTTGTTTCTGAACTTTTCCCCAAGCCCATAGACTTCCGCGCCGCTTTGTGGTATCGGTGTTGGGGAAAGGAGGTGTGTGAGGATGGATATCCTGCGGGAACTGTTTTACGGCCAGTTGGATCTGCGTTCCAAGGGGCACAACGACAGCGAGGAAACGCTGGGGCTGCTTCGTCAGACCGGCCGGAGCAAGGATCGGCTGCTGTGCGGTTTGACCGAAGCGCAGCGCGCGGACTTTATGCAGTATGAGTCTGGAAACGCGCAGCTAAGCCTGATTTCCGAACTGGAAGCCTTCAAGCAGGGCTTCCGACTCGGCGCGCGATTGATCATCGATGTTCTGTCGGTGGACTGCGATGAAGCGCTGAGTAAGTAGTCGAAACAGGTATACACAAAAAGGATGGCGGCGTCGATGGAACGGCCGTCATCCTTTTTTAGCTTATTCATAGAAAAAGTACCTTTTGTATGCCTGCATCTGCCTGCCCGTCCGAATCTCGTCGGGCGGCTTGATCGTTGCACGGGAATGACAGCATTCCGGGATTTTAGATAAATATCGATGTCGTGATGGATGTATTGATACCCAGTGGTGTACAGGACGCAGATAGTCAAACACTCCGTAACGTCTGAACAGCGCCTCCGTCTATTTTCCGGTCAATGCCTTATGCAATTTATAGTTTTCAATACAAAATATGGCAAACGCAGCTTCTGCGCTCACAGCATTTCCTCTGCAGCTTTTTTATACCTGATGCTCCGCAATCCACTTTACCATGTCCTCAAACTGCAAAGCGCCTGAAGCTGTCTGCAGCGCCATATCCGAAAGCTCCTGCTGCGTATATTCCAATTCGATTCCGTTGAGCGCAAGAAACACCAGCATGACATGAGCGCCGATCCGCTTATTGCCGTCGACAAAGGCATGATTGGAAATCAAACCGTAGCCGAGGCGGGCAGCCTTTTGCTGCAGGGAAGGAAATGCCTCCGTATCCCCAAAGGATTGGAACGGCGCGTTCAAGGCCGAATCCAAAAGCCCTTCGTCACGGATACCGTTGCTGCCTCCCGTCTCGCAGATCATCTCGCTGTGCAGTGCGAGGACTTGCTGCTTCGTAAGCCTTTTCATTTGGCAAGCTCCTCATAGGCTTGCCTGTTCTTTTCGATCAGGCGTTTGGATACCGACATCACATCCTCGTCCGGTGCAAGCAGTTCTTTTTCCAACCGGCTGAATTCCATAACCAAATACCGGGGGACATTGTTTTTCAAAATGACAGCCGATCCGTTTTCGTCAACCAGTCTTGCCACCTTTGAGAAGTTTTGATTCGCTTCCGAAATGGAAACGAGATTTTTCGTATTGATATTCACCGATATCACCTCCACTTCTATTATACACAGAAATTAGGATAAATTCAACCTAAAAACAAAAGTTTTCAAAAAGTTCAGAAAGGAGCTTCCATGGCGACCCGATATATTCATTTCACAGACGAACAGAAGGCGCGGGCGCGGCAGACCGACCTTGCCGAGCTGCTGCGTGGACAGGGCGAGCAGCTCAAGCGCTCCGGCAAAGAGTACGAATGGCGGGACGGCGGCGCAAAGGTGACAATCCGGGGAAATCTATGGTACCACCAATACGAACAGGTCGGCGGCGACGCCATCGACTTTGCCAGAAGGTTCTATCACAAGTCCTACCCCGAAGCAGTGGAATATCTGCTGGGAAACGGCAGCGGCACACTGTTCGCATCGCCGCCTGTCGAAAAAGAAACGCGCCCCTTTGAATTGCCACCGAAAAACGAGAATATGCGCCGCGTTTATGCCTATCTGCTCTCCCGGCGTGGGATCGACCGAGAGGTGCTGAACGCTTTTGTGCAGGAAGGGCTGATCTATGAAGACGCCGATTACCATAACGCTGTGTTCGTGGGCAGGGATCAAAACGGCGCTCCCGTCCATGCCCACAAGCGCGGCACCGGCAGCGAAAGCAGCTATAAGGGCAATGTACCCGGCGGCGATCCAAAATACAGCTTCCATTGGATTGGAAAGAGCAGTCAGGTCTATCTGTTTGAAGCGCCTATCGACCTGCTTTCGTTCATCTCTCTGCACAAAGCAAACTGGCGTTCTCACAGCTATGCCGCCTGCTGCGGCGTGTCCGACCAGGTGCTGCAGCAAATGCTGGCGGACAATCCGCAGATTCAAACCGTCTGTCTCTGTCTTGACAACGACGAAGCGGGACAGACAGCGAACAGGCGCATCGCAGACAAGCTGCGCGCACAAAATATTTCAACTGAAATCCTCGTTCCGGTCCGTAAGGACTGGAACGAGGACCGGCAGGCCGCTCTTGCTCCGCACTTGGATGCGGGGCTTTTTTGTTTATCCGAAACGGAGGAAGCGCCGTCGTGTACCTTACACACGTACTGATACGGGAAGAAACAGATGAAAAGGCAGGTGTCGTGCTATGGACAGCATTACGGCGATTATGATGATAGGGACTGTAGTGTTTGCCGTGCTCGGCGGCATTACGCTGCTCTCCCATATCTACAACCTGAACAATATCAAATCCAAGACGGTCGGAGACGGACAGCACGGGACGGCGCGCTTCTCCACAAAAGCGGAAATTCGCAGGGCCTATAAGCAGGTGCCGTTTACGCCGGGAGTATGGCGGAATCAGGCCAAAGGGAACCTGCTTCCCGAGCTGCCGCAGGGCATCATCGTTGGATGCCGGAACAGAGGCGGCAAAACGGTCGCCCTGATCGATGATGCGGATGTCCACTGTATGATGGTGGGCGCGGCAGGCTGCGGAAAAACCGCTTATTGGCTGTATCCGAATCTGGAATATGCCTGCGCGTCCGGGATGTCTTTTCTAACCACGGACACGAAAGGGGACCTGTACCGTAACTACGGCGGCATCGCCAAGGCTTACTACGGATACCATGTGGCGGTCATCGACCTGCGCAACCCCACCAAGTCGGACGGCAATAACCTTCTACATCTTGTGAACAAGTATATGGATTTGCATAAGGCTACGCCCGGCGATGTGACGCATAGGGCCAAAGCGGAAAAGTATGCGAAAATCATTGGGAAGACACTCATCTATGCAGACGGTGATGCATCGGCTTATGGGCAAAACGCATTTTTCTATGACGCCGCCGAAGGAGTGTTGACGTCTTTGATCCTGCTTATTGCGGAGTTTGCTCCCAAGGAGCAGAGGCACATTGTTTCTGTGTTCAAGCTGGTACAGGACTTGCAGGCGCCGAGCGGCGTAAAAGGCAGAAACCAGTTCCAGCTCCTTATGGACAGGCTTCCCGGCGATCATAAAGCAAGATGGTTTTCCGGCGCCGCATTGAATGCTGGAGAGCAGGCGATGGCTTCGGTTATGTCCACGGTTATGTCTCGGTTGAATGCCTTTCTCGACAGCGAAATGGAGCAGGTTCTTTGCTTCGACACAGTCATTGATGCGGAACGCTTCTGCAAGGAGAAATCCGCGCTGTTTATCGTCATGCCGGAGGAGAATCCCAACGCGTACTTTATGATCAGCCTGCTCATCCAGCAGCTCTATCGGGAAATCCTTGCCGTTGCGGACGAAAATGGCGGGAAGCTGAGAAACCGCGCCATTTTCTACTGCGACGAATGGGGGACGCTGCCGCCGATCCAGTCCGCCGAGATGATGTTCTCAGCCAGCCGTAGCAGACGGTTGAGTCTGGTGAGTGTCATCCAGTCCTATCAACAGCTTGTCAAGAATTACGGACAGGAAGGAGCGGCCATTATTCAGGATAACTGCCAGCTTACGATCGCAGGTGGTTTCGCGCCGTCCAGCGAAACGGCTGAGGTCATCTCCAAGGCCCTCGGTTCCCGAACGGTGCTGACCGGCTCGGTCAGCAGGAGCAAGAACGATCCGTCTCAAAGCCTACAAATGACCGAACGGCCCCTGATGACGGCAGATGAACTGAAAAGCCTCAAGAAGGGATCCTTTATCGTGATGAAAACGGGAACGCATCCCTTTGTTTCGCAGTTGAAGCTGTTCATGAAATGGGGAATCACTTTTCCGATGGCTTACGAGGTAGAGAATCGAGGCGCAAGACGGGTAGACTACGTTTCTCTTGAGGAACTCGTTGATGCCATCCTACGCCAATATGCACAGAAAAAGGGATCGCATCCTCAAACAGCAGTTTCGCCGGGCGGCCCAATCGTATCAGAATCGGAGCAGGAAATGGATCGGGTGATAGAGCGGTCAAAATCCGCCAAGCCTTTGCGGACAGAATGAGCAGGAGGTGTGTATGCCGTATTTCCATAAGCTGTATGAAAACGGCGAGCTTCCCCAGAGGGCAAAGCTCGTCTATCTTTATCTATTTGACCGAAAGGACCGGGATGGAAAAGCATGGCCGGGGATCAAACGGATGGCAGCGGATCTGTCGGTATCCCGCAGCACGGTTAAGAGAGCCATCAAGGATCTGGAGAAAGCAAAGCTGATCCGCAAAGAAGCGCATTTTCGGGAGAACGGCAGTTCGACCTCCAACCGATACTATTTGCTGTGAGTCCCCAAAATGAGATACCGTCCGCCGAGGGGGAATTGCGTCTTCTCAGTGGACCGAGGGGCGGTCCAAAATGACCTCCCTTGAAGAACCCACTCTAAGTGGAGCGTACGGCAGAAAAGATGAGAGTGGAAGTCGGATTTGTATTGAAAAATAACAATAAATATATTTCGAAAAGAAAAATATATTTGGGCAAAAATTCGAAAAACCTCTTGACAGGGCGTGTCGTATTATGGTAATATATGAACGAAAGAGAAAAAACAACATATTACGAGGGGATTTGTTACAATGACTATTCATTTTGACGTTGGTCATCTTCCTCCTTCTGAGACTTTTTATCAATCAGATCCGCCGTCATTCTATGACGGTAATTCTCCTTGCGCTTTCAAGCATTATGCGTTTGAACGGAATACGTTTGTCTCGGCACGGATGTAGGCTTACTATGTCTGTGCCTTTTTGCGATATGCGGAGAAGTGGATTCGATGGAAGTGTTGGAATGTATCAGAACACGGCGTAGCGTTCGCAGATATACCGATGAAACAATTGAAGAAATGGAGATGTTTTTGGTTTTTATATGAAGGAAACAAAATAATTATTCATAGATTGCAGAGAGTATGAATATTAGAGAGCTTACAGTATATTGTAGATCAAAGGAGGAATTAAATTTATTTTTTAGAAAAGGATGGAGAAACGGTAGAGGGGTCCTGTTTTAACATTAATAATTTCATTAATTATGAAGTACGGTGAAAAGTTTAATATAGAAGCACTGGTAGAAGAATCAAGGAAGCATCTTAATGTAAAAACCAAAGATTTGAAAATCTTTCACTTAGAAGACAATTGCGATAACAAAATAAATATTGCGGCAGCAGTACCACATATGAAAATTGATTCCAAAGGTTCTTCTATGGCAAGTTTATAAAAAACTGCACGTGAACAGGCAATGTTCAAAACAAATAAATACGCATGGAAAGGATTAACGCTGTGAATAAATTAAAATATTCAAGGTTTAACTATAAAACTGAAGATAAAGCAGGCAATATCGTAATCTACAACTCACTTTATAAAACAATTCGTAGATATGAAAAAAAACATGGTGAAGATATTGAGGCTTTAAGAATAAATCCTAACACACAAATAAATTCAAAACTTCTTCAAGACTTAGAGTTGTGTGGTTTTTTCGTAAAAGCCGATGTAGATGAAAAGACAATATCCGAATTTTCCTACCTCCACGAGGTGTCGAGACGAAATTTAAATTTGACAATTGTTCCGACCATGCAATGCGATTTTGATTGTGCGTATTGTTATCAAGAGCATGGTGGCGGGTTTATGAGTGAACACATTCAAAATGCAATAATAAGTCATATAAGAAAAAATATAGTCAATTATACCTCTGTTTCATTATCTTGGTTTGGTGGAGAACCGCTTTTAAGAAAAGATATCGTCATAAATCTTTCGAATAAAATAAGAGAAATTTGCAAAAAACGTTATAAACCATTCAATGCAATAATCACAACTAATGCATATAGGCTTAATTTAGAAACATTTAACGATCTTCTAGATTGTGGAGTAAGACAATTTCAGATAACACTTGATGGAACAAAAGAAATTCATGACAAACAACGTAGCTTAAAAAATGGGTCTGGTACATTCGAGCGAATTTTGCAAAATCTTTTTGATATCAAAAGAATAAGAAAAAACATTCAATTTAAGATTCACTTAAGAACGAACGTCGCAATGGAAATGATTCCAAAATTAGGAGAACATGTTAGGTTTCTTCATGATAATTTTGGAGATGATGAGAGATTTACATTTTTCTTTAGGCAGGTTTTTGATTGGGGTGGAAAAAGGGTCAATAGCATGAGAAGTTCTATGATTCTCAATCGAAAAAATGATTTAAATAATATGTATCGCGCTTTGTATGATACAAACATACCGTTAAATTATTACACATACTTTTCTGATTTGTTTTATAATCCCATTTGTTATGCAGGAATGTTATATTCTTATGTAATCAATTGGGATGGTAAAATTGAAAAATGCACTTGCGAAAGTACTACAGAAACTAATCGATTCAACTATATCGGTAATATAACAAATGAAGGAAAATTTAACATAGATATAAATAAAGAAGCAAAGTGGATAATTCGGAATAATAACAATGCTTGCCACGAATGTTTTATGCGTGCTAACTGCTTTGGAGCGTTCTGTCCTAAGAATGCTCTGATAGGTTCGGATAATTGTTGCCCAATTTCAAAAACAGATGTTGACTGGTATTTAAGGCAACACCGCACGAAGACGAAGCAGTAGAAAAGTTTACAAAAAAG
>ERZ857984.1578-NODE-1578-length-17635-cov-3.969340_pt1 | contig 17635 bp, 18 predicted proteins | sample MGYA00519914_ERZ857984 | MGnify/ENA primary metagenome ERZ857984 (study PRJEB31778, sample SAMEA3449417) | human gut metagenome | biome: human gut; feature: human-associated habitat; material: faeces | place: United Kingdom | collected 2010/2012 ... | reverse complement strand
ATTGTCCCGCAAAACGGAAATGAAAAAGGAACAGACGCGCGCCGCGCGGAGCTGAACGCTCCCGCGGCGCGCGTCTGTTTTGCACGGAAAAAGGCAGCGCGTTATTCCAGATGAAGCACAAAGGGGCGCAGAGGCGCGGGCACCAGCCCGCGGTACACCTCCCGCAGCAGCCCACGGCGCCCCGCCGCCGTGAGCCCGGCCGGCAGACGGCGGGCGATGATAGCGTAACGTACGCCGTACAGCCGGCAGGCCGCGCCCGTCAGGGAGAAGCCCGCCCGTTCGTAAAAGGCGATGCGGCGCAGGCGCATCGCGTTCAGGCCGGCGTCATGGCTGTCGGGCATCTCCACTTCGCCCAGGATGCAGACGCCGCCCAGCACGGCGTCCAGAGCGGCAAGGAACGCGCTGCCCACGCCCCGGCCGCGCAGCTCGGGCGTTACGGCAAAATAATCCAGCAGCAGCACGCGGCTGTCGTGCCGGTAAAAAAAGGCATAGGCGGCCAGCCGCCCGTTCCGGTAATATCCGTAACACAGGTAACGCCCGCGCTCCATCAGCCTCAGCATCACGGCCAGGGGCTTCAGCTCGGCAGGCGGAAACGCCTCGTGCATGTATGCGTCGTAAATGCCGCGCAAAGCAGACTCGTTCAGTTTTCGTACAGTGCTCATGGGGACCTCCTTGTCCGGAAAAGGTTCACGCCGCGCGGGAGCAGAGCAAAAAGCTTATCTCAATGGCCGCAGGCCAGGGACGGCCTGCATGGCCCTCAAAATAGCCTGCGGCTTATAGATGGAAATCGTCTTATATCTTCTTATAAATGTTTATAGCGGAGCGGTGAAGCTCTTGTAAATTAAGGCTCTTTGCCGTTTCTGCTTATATCCTGCCATATCTCGTTATAAGTCCTTTTTTGTAAGCACGGGCGTCAAAAAAGCGTCAAGTGAGATTGTGATGTTACGCTGTTAAAAAGTGTTTTAGAAGGATATAGAGATTAAGATGCCACTCACATTAAAATCTGCTCAGAAAGCCACTTATAGCAAGGCTATTTATGCTCCTACCGCGTAACAAGTATTCCTCATAATTATCGAGAGCGAAAGCATAACTTGTTTTCGCTCTCTTGATTGCTACACAAACAGGGGGCAGACGAGCTTGTCAATGACTGCGAAGCCGTTTACGTTATCATTGACAAAGGCGACTAACTCGGCTATTTTCAATTGCATTATACGCTCACAATCTCCCCAACAAATCAAAATTTGAATCTGTCGAAATCTTAACCTGTTAGCGGCTGTTATAAGCCGTTAATAAAATCCTCCACAATCCTTGAAAATAAAGGATTTTTCGCAGTTTGCTCACCCATTGCCGTTATACGGTTTCACATGGTGTTACCCTTGCCCTCATCACCTCATAAGGGCAAAAGCAAGGGCAGAAAAATCTGGTAAAACAATATAACAATATGTGGCAACCGGGAAACTGTGGCATATACGCGAACTAATTATACGGAGGATTTTGAATATGGACAAGTGCATTTATGATGAAAACAACGGTCTTTGGTACGAACTGCACGGCGATTATTACATTCCCTGTCTGACAATCTCGGAGGAAGAACAACGGCCTATCGGCATATGGGGACGGCGACATCTTCGATATATCCGTGAGTACCGTAAAGGGCTGTATAACAGCCTGCTTCTCAGCGGGAAGCTCAACAGCTACCTTGCCGAGCTGAATAAACAGGCAGAGGATATGTTCTTTGGGATAGTAGAAGAACTTGCCGAAAAGGAAGGAATCACAGAAACACTCAAAGCCGAAAATCAGATGTTTTGGGTACAGCGAATGAATGCAGTACGGGCAATGGCAACAGAAATCATCAATCATGATCTAATCTACGCATAACAGATGTACGGCGGCGGGGAGAAATCCCTGCCGCTATTTTATCAAAAATTCTATTTCGCATTTTTGACTTTCGATTGATTTTGCGAAATACTATACTATGAGCAGTGGAGGGAAATGCCATGAAACTGATTGAACGAACTTTTTATCTTGACAAACTGAAAGACGTGATGGGAACACCGGATATCAAGGTCATTACCGGCGTACGACGCAGTGGAAAGTCAAAGCTCCTGGAAGCATTTATGGATTTTGTCCGGCAGACGGATACTGATGCAAACATCATACACATCAATTACAGCCTGAGTGAATATGAGCCACTGCTTGAGTATCATAAGCTGAATGAGTATGTTGAACAGGCATATCAGGCAGGAAAGACGAACTATATCTTCATTGACGAAGTCCAGATGTGTGAAGGCTTTGAAAAAGCTATCAATAATTTCCACGCTACTGAGAAGTACGATATTTATATCACCGGCTCCAATGCGTTCCTGCTCAGTTCAGACCTTGCAACGCTGTTTACCGGCAGAACCTTTGAAATTGAAGTCTATCCGTTTTCGTTTGCTGAATTCATGCAATACTATTCCGGCTGAAAGTTCCCCATGAATCCGGAGGGAGGAAACCGCCAATCCGGAAATACGGAAACCGCGATTCCGGAGCGAGGAAACCGTCTTCAAGTAATTAGTAGAAACTGGCTTCGTATGCCTTTAGAATGAGATATTTATTGATTCCTTCTAGGATATAATCGACATGACTGCCCGTCAGCTGCACATTGTTTTCCAATGCCTGCTTATATGTATCCGTATTGATATGCGGTTCCTTCAAAAAAATTAAAATGACACCTTTTCGATAAAGCTCCTCGTAGGCCGCAAACCCTTCGCTGGCATCTCCGCTCATTCGGCTCACACTATCAAAAATAATCGTATCTCCGCTTTTTACGGTGTTCACCAGTTTCTGCCATTCCTTCCGGTCGATCCGCGTTCGGGTAAAAACTTCCTGCACAATGACCGCATCTGGATCATTTGATTAGCAAAAACATGCAAATATAAAGAGCCAATTTGTACAATATCCCGAAATAACAAAAACTTTCATTTTAAATGTTGTTTTTTGATAGTTGCGGTGTTAGAATACAGACATCAAAAATTATCAGAAATGATGGTTTAATTTGACGCGTTTAAATTGACTGATGGAGGACAAAAAATGTTTGAATCAAAAAAATTAGAAAGCCTCAAAATAATCGAAATCCCATATTCAGATGTCAATTGGCATACGGTACCTGGCCATCCAGAAATTCCAGTTTTCTCAGATGTACATCCAACTCCAGAAACACGAGAATTATATGATTATAGGCTTTGCGGTGTGTACCATACAGCTAATGTCCCCTTTGAACTGAGCACAATCAAGTATCCCTACGATAAGTACCCCGAGGGTACCGACCCTACTATTTACAAAACATTTTCAAGGTTGATTTCCAAAGAAGTAGAGGACGGTATTAAATCTGGCAAGTGTGTAGCTGTTGTGGGTGGTAACTGTGCCCATGCCGTGCCGATTTCAGGGGGTATTCAGCGTGCGCTTGGAGAAGATGCAAAGGTTGGACTTATCTGGCTAGATGGGCATGGTGATATGAACACACCAGAGACTACTTTTTCCGGCATACTCGGTGGTCAACCCCTTGCCACATGCTGTGGGCTCTGTCATTCTGACTGGGCGCAAGACTGCGGACTTATAAAGCCCTACGATACGGAAAATATAATACTTTCTGATGATAGAGATCCTTCTCCTGATACTTCCAGAGAGGTTATAAACATTAAGAAGACGAACATGGTTCGTCTTTCCACTGTAGAGTTTTGCAATTCTGAAACTTGGAAAAAGTCAGTTGACGACTTGGCGGCAAGAGTGGATGCGATATATTTTCATATAGATGGAGATATACTGGATGCAAGTTTTGTTCCTAGTCATGCCTCGCGTATTTCTCACGGCCCTTCTCTTAAAAAACTGCTTGAAAATATAAAAACGGTTATGGATACAGGTAAGGTTTTAGTTTTTGCGGCAGTATCTTTCTATTTTGATTATGGTCCGCTTGATGAGGATGTTGTCCGTCTTGATCAGGATATCACGACTTTGAATGGCATGAGAACTGTTGGGACTTGTTTTGCAAATTGGGAAAAGACCGTTTGCGTGAATGATTGACCAAACAACATCACTCGACAGAATAACATATAAAGGAGGTGAGATAATGAACGCAGCAGCTAGGCGCCTTTTGATTCTGCGAAAGCTTGAGGAAAACAACGCTGTCGATATCAATGATATAGTAAAAGCATGTGGCGTTTCCATTGCAACGGTTAGACGTGATTTTAAATTTATGGAAGACCAAGGACTTATTACAACCACACACGGCGGCGCAGTGTTGACACGTTTCCTTTCGGTCGAACCAGGATATATTATCAAAAAAGATTTAATGATAGACGAAAAACGTCGAATTGGCGAGACAGTGTCCAAAATGCTTGAACCATACAGTAATGTGTGTATTGATTGTGGTACTACGGCAAAAGAAGTAGCAGAATACATAAGTGACCGTAAGGAACTTACGGTTTTTAGTAATTCCTTGTTAGTCGCAAGTGTATTAACACAGAAAAACAACCTCAAATTCTTTATGTTACCCGGACAATTCAGAAGTAATTCTATGGGGTATGTTGGGGCAAGCGTAGTTGATTATGTGTCAAATTTAAGATTTGATTGCATAGTTTTGGGGTGTGAAGGTATTGACACTGTATCTGGTGCGACTGTTCCAGATATCGAAGACGGGTGTTGCAAGCGTGCTTTGGTCAGATCCTCCAATAAAGTTATTTTAGCGGTTGACCACAGTAAATTTGAACAAACTGCAACTGTTTCTATTGCACAGTTGAAAGAAATTGATGTTATTGTTACGGGTAAAGAATTAGATGAAAAATACTTGACAACTTTCGCAGAGTTTGGGATAAAAATAGTTTTGGCTTAAAAAAATGTTTATGAAAGGGAATAGTGATATGCATCCTTTTATCGTTGAATCTTCTACGCAGGGAATTGTTTTGCAGGAGTGCTTGAAAGCTTATTTCGTTGATGGTCAGAAAGGACTCGAGGAATTTGTAAAGCTGTATAGGCACGGTGGATACAAGAGAATTGTCTTTTCAGGAATGGGAAGCTCTTACTATGCTCCGTTTTCTGTTGTTGGAAAACTTACTGAGAATGGGATTCCCGCTTTTGTTATAAATGCTGCAGAACTCAGTGGTCCACAGCTTGGGCTTATTGAAAAGGATACGTTGTTAGTTGCGGTGTCCCAGTCTGGAAACTCTCTTGAGACAGTAAACCTTGTAAACCGCCTTGACCGTGATGATATTGTTGGTGTCTGCAATGTAATGGACAGCCCTATGGCGCAAAAGTGCCGAATTATATTGCCTATTCTTAGCGGGACTGAAAAGTTCATTTCGAGTAAGAGTTATTTGAATACGGTGGCTGTACTGATGATGATGACAGCCGCTCTGATAAACGAATTCAATGATTCTTTTAAAAATCAGATGCAAACTTTAGCAGAATGGGCTACTGAATATCTGAAAAATGTTCAGGCAAAACGAAACGAAGTTATGAGCTTTGTTGAGGGTACAGATATTTTTGATTTTATTGCTGATCACGGCTCTGTCGCAACCGCATATCAGGCATGTTTGATTTTCCGAGAAGGCCCACAATTTGCTACATATTCAAATATTACTGCAGAGTATTCCCATGGTGGTTATCTCTTGGCCAAACCAGGCGTTACCGGATTCCAGTTTGATCCGAAAGCCCCCAAGAACACAATTGAAGAAAACATGAGAAATTATGTTCTGGATAAGGGTGGCAAGGTTATTCTTATTACTTCGGCCAAGGATGTAGAAAGTACCGATATGCTACGAGTAGTACGCTATCCCGAGGTTGATGCTTGGTTGGCCCCCATTGCAGAAGCGTTACCTGTGACCACGCTAATGGGGTGGCTATTGGAGGTATCTAATAATGCTGGTTGATGCACATAATCACATCGGAGAAAAGAAAGGAGTCTCATTTTCTGCCGAACAGTTAATCAAAAAAATGGATCAAAACAGCATTGACAAATCGATTGTTTGTTGCTTTCCGGAACAGCTTAACAATGATTATATATTCAAAAGTGTACGAAAGTACCCTGACAGGCTCGTTGGGTTTGCAACCATAAATCCGTGGCAAACTACAGCAGAACAAGAGTTGGTACGAGCCATTGAAGAATATGATGCGCAAGGATTGAAACTTCATCCTGTAAAACACGGATATGCACTAGACAATCATAGCATTCTTGATCCTCTCTTTGAAATCTGTTCGAAAAACAAACTTCCAATTCTTGTATATGGTGGTGCCAATGTTCTCAGTTGTCCGAATATGGCGGAGGAAATGGCAATGACATATCCAGACGTTGCGATTCTTCTTGCGCACGGAGGACAGATGTACGAAACCAAATCGGCAATTGGTGTTGCAAAGCGACAAAAGAATATTTACATAGAAACATCGGCAATGTTTGCCCATCGTATTAATTCTCTTTTGAAAGAGGAGATGCTCTCTAAAATTGTTTTCGGAACTGATATGCCATACGGTGACCACACACTTGAAATAGAAAAGATAAAAATGTGTGTTACAGCGCCAGAACAACAGGAGCAAATTTTCAGTGGGAATATCCGAAGAATTTTTGAAGAAAGGGGACGCAGGCTATGAGAATGGATTCACACAATCATCTAGGGATTCGAAAAGGAGAAAACTTTCCTACGAGTGAAATCATCAGATGGATGGATAAAGCTAAACTCGATGCCTGCGTCATCACTGGTCATCCAGAGGCAATCAACAACGATTATATTGCCAAGGCACAGGCAGAACACCCCGACCGTCTTTTTGGTTTTGCTGTTGTAAATCCTTGGGATTTCGGAGCAGAGGATGAGCTTCGGCGGGCGGTGGAGGATCTCCGTCTTTTGGGATTGAAACTCAATCCGTTGCGTCATGGCTACGCGTTGGACCGTCATGAAATCGTGGACCCAATTTTCGAAATCTGCCAGGAATACGGAATACCGGTTCTCGTGCATGGATGTTCAGATCAGTTCAACATGCCGGGCAAATTTGATGAAATGGCACGCGCATTTCCAAAGGTGAACATTATTATGGCACACATTGGGGAACCGGATGCGATTGATGCCGCAATTCGCGTAGCAAAACGCAGAGAAAACATTTATGTTGATACAGCCGGAATTATTCTAAGTACACTTCAAAAGGCTATAAAAGAAATTCCTTCTGAAAAAATATTAATGGGCACCGATGCTCCCTGGGGTTATTTTGAACTTTCCATGCAACTTGTGGAAAGAGCCACTGAAGACAGGCGGATTCAGGATATGATCATGGGAGAAAATATTGCAAGGCTGTTGAATATCAAAATGTAAGTGAAAGAGAAAAAATGGAAGAATACAAGATTGTTGAAAAGCCTTGGGGCCGTGAAGTATGGGTCGAAGAAAACGAGAAATATATATGCAGGATTCTACATTTAAAGAAAGACTGTGCTGTTAGTCTACAGTATCATAAGCACAAACTTGAAACTCTGTATGTAATATCCGGCAAAGCAACTTATATATTCCAGCGTCCCGGCGAAGAAAAAATAACCCGAACAATAGGGCCGGGTGATATCCTCAATCACAAACCTTATGAGGTTCATCGTGAAATAGCAATTGAGGATACAGTATTATTTGAGGTCTGCACCCCAGAAATTGATGACATTATCAGACTGGAGGATTCCTATGGCAGAGAGAACAAATAATTTCAAAACTCTGAATGTTGGACTGATTGGCTATGGAGGAATCGCCAGAGTTCATGCCATGGCGATGGCATTGTCTCCAGTATTGCAGGAAAATGAAAAGGTTTTTCCAACAATTTCCCAATTATACAGTGTTGATCCAGTACCGGATTATATGAAGACTATTCTCACTGACAGTTTGGACCAGGTCATAAACGATCCGTGCATAGACCTCATCGATATCTGTACTCCCAATTTCACACATGCAGAAATTGCTGAAAAAGCTCTAAAGAACGGAAAATCTGTGTTTTTGGAAAAACCGATTGCGTTGAATGCTGATCAGGCAAAAGAGCTTTGTAAGGTTGCAGCAGAGTGCGGGAAATTGAATCAGACCGGGTTCATTTATCGATTTATGCCAGGTGTGATTGGACTGCGTGAACAAATCAAAGCAGGAACAATTGGCGATATTATTGACTTTAAAATTGCTGCATATCACAGTAGTTATCTTAATGTCAATAGACCTCTTGGTTGGAACCTTAAAAAGGAAACGAGCGGAGGCGGACCAATTCTCGATTTGGGAATCCATCTATTTGATGTTGTACGTTTTGTTCTTGGTGAGGTAAGTGCCGTACATAGTTTTGGTGATACTGTTGTTAAGAAAAGACCACGATTTGCTGGATCAAATGAATTATTGCCGGTAGATGTAGAGGATTGGGCTAGAATCAATCTTCGATTAACATCAGGAGTTCAAGGTATTGTAGAGGTAAGCCGTGTATCACCGCGTTTCAAAGAGAAAACTTGCATTTCCATTAACGGAACAAAGGGCAGATTGACGTTCAATGTGGAAGAGCCGTTTACATTACATCACTTTAATTACTACGAAAAGGTGGAAATGTGTTTCAATTACTCACCTGAAACCAATTTCGGCAGATTTGTTTGTGAGTACTATCCAGGAACAAGTAAATTGAACTGGTTCATGAATTGCCAATATACGTGTTTGTGGAGCTTTTATAAGTCGATTATTGAAGGGCGAAAACTGTATGATGAATTGCCTGATTTTACAGAGGGACTAAAGTCACAGTTAATTGTTGAAGCGGCCTATAAATCTCTGAATGACGGGATGGAATACAGCGTAGGAGTGGCGATATGACAAATTATCACCTTGGTATAGATTTGGGAGGCACAAATATTGCAGCTGGGGTGGTGGATGATGAAGGGAACTTGCTTTCCAAAGTACAGAATCCAACAAACAGAGTACGTTCTTATTCTGAAATTGCAGTTGATATGATAAAGACTGGTGAAGCGGCTGCAAACAAATTGGCATTATCTCTTTCTGATTTCTCCGAAATAGGGATTGGAACACCGGGGAGAGAAACAAATGGGAACATTCGTTATTCAAACAGCCTTTGTTGGGAAAATGTCCCCTTGCGTGATTCTTTACAGCAGTATTATAGCGGTAGAGTTAGGATCCGCAATGATGGGGAATGCGCTTTGGTTGGCGAAGTTCTTTTTGGAGGGGCAAAAGGTTACAAAAACGTTGTAATGGTAACCCTTGGAACTGGTGTTGGTAGTTCTGTGTTGTTAGACGGAAAGATTTTCGCGGGTGGAGATAGTTTTGGCTCTGAGCTGGGACATGCATCCATAAATCCAAAAGGGCGTCTATGCAGTTGTGGCAAACGCGGCTGCATGGAAGCACACAGTTCTGCTACCGCTTTGAAGGCAATTACTATAGAAGCTGCAAAAATGAACCACTGTTCAGAAATATGGAAAATCTGCGAAGGTAATCTTGAAAAGATTGATGGTCAAACCGCTTTCCTAGCGCGTGAGCGGGGTGACTCAACTGCAACAGAAGTTGTGGAAGAATACATAGACTATCTTGGGTACGGTCTTTCTGCTTTTGCTACCATTTTTCGGCCTGAAATCATACTCTTGGGAGGTGGCATTAGTAACGAAGGAGTTTGGCTTATGGAGAGGCTTAATGAACTTGTGAAAAAACTTACGTATTCAGCGAAGCAGATAGGCGCTCCTCGTGTTGCTATGGCGTCGCTTGGAAATAATGCTGGAATTATTGGAGCGGCGCTACAACATAAAATTTAGCAAATTATTCAAGAAGCGATTATAAAGAAAAGGAGGGAAACACCTAATATAGTATTACAGAATAGGCAGAAGACACACTGAAACCACATCTTATAGGAGGAAAATCAAAGTGACATCTACAAAAAAGTTTCTTAGTTTCTTGCTGGTACTGGCTCTTTCGCTAGCCATGATGACAGGCTGCGCAAACAATTCTGATGACTCCGCAAATACTAACTCCAGCTCCAATTCCACATCCGATTCCGCTGCGACTAACAATAATGATTCAACAGATTCAACTTCTTCCGATGATATTTTTAGGATTGGTTATGCCTTTAATACTTTGGACGAGACCCGTGTGCTTATGAAGGGTTATATCGAAGCATGGGATGCTGAGCGTGAAGATGTTGAAGTGCTTTTTACCAACGCTGAAGGTCGTGTAGATAAACAAATGTCCGACTGTGAGAGCCTTCTGGCGATGGGTATTGATGTTCTTTGCATCATCGCTCTTGACGTAGATGGTATCGCACCTATTGTTGACACAGCACATGCAATTGGTGTCCCGGTCGTTGCGCTTGAAGACGAGATTCGTCACGATGAGCTTGATATGCATACCGGCCTGCATAACTATCAGCTGGGTGCTTATTCTGGCAAAGTTGTTAACATGTATTTGGAGGAGAATCCTGATCTTGAGCTGAAGGTTGGCTTCTTGCTTGGTGATTTGATGTACCAGGAGGTTCCTGAGGCTCGTGAAGGCACAATGGACGAAATTCAGGAGAATATTGATAGCGGTCGGATTACTATTCTTAGCGAGCTGAGTGGCGAATGGACGCATACTAAATCTATGAGCGTTACAGAGGATTGGCTTGTGGCTTATCCCGAGATGAATTGCATTATTGCTCAGTCTGATGAAATGGCTCTTGGTTGTCTTGAGGCATTACAGGCTGCCGGAAAAACTATCGGTAAAGATTTCTATCTGTTTGGACGCGACGGTTCTCCTCGTGGAATTGCAGCAGTTCAGAATGGAGATATGTCCGGTACTATGCTGATCGACTACAAAGCAAATACGCTTAGAAGAATCAATTTGGTGGTTGAGAAGTTCAAAGATGGCAAGGATTTACCCTATAACCCTGAAGGAGATCTTTCCAAAGTGTTCATTCCTTGTACTGGCACCAATATTGACCAAGTTGTCGCAGAACATCCGCAGTAAGCTGCTGTTTTAAACATAAATACTGATATAACACTTCTTTGCTGGGGCTGCTAGGTCTTTAGGCCCAGCAGCCCCAGCAATATTTTTGTAGAATTGACAATTTGTTTCTACAGATTAACAGAAAGTGATGTAGAGAAATGATAGATAATACCATTTTAGAAGTAAAACAAATCAGCAAAAGATTTCCTGGTGTGCTCGCATTAAACCATGCGTCTTTTTCCGTCCGAAAGGGTGAGGTACATGCTCTTTTGGGGGAAAATGGGGCAGGGAAGTCAACGCTAATGAAATGCTTATTGGGGATTCATTCTCCAGACGAGGGTGAAATTATATATAAGGGCAAGCCATTTCATCCCCACAGCCCTAGTGAGGCTTTGAGCAAAGGTATTTCTATGATACACCAGGAAATAACATTAGTTCCACCCATGACTGTTTCGGAGAATATTTGGCTTGGTAGAGAGAAAAATTTCTCAAAGTGGGGATTTTGGCTGGATAAAAAAGCTCGGACCAGCGCAACAAAACAATTGTTACAAGAATATGAGCTCGAAATTGAACCAGACGCACTAGCAGATCGCAGGCTTTCTATTGCTAATCTGCAGTTGGTAGAGATCGTACGTGCGATTTCTTACAATTCTGATATTATTATCATGGATGAGCCTACCTCAGCTTTGTCTGATACAGAAATAAGTATATTATTCAAAATTATAAAAACACTTAAGAGTCGTGGAACAGCAATCATTTTTATTTCTCATAAGTTGGATGAAGTATTGGAAGTCGCTGACAGAATTACTATTTTACGCGATGGACAGACTGTCATGACCAATGATGCTAATAAATTTGATAATAACAGCCTTATAAAACATATTGTCGGGCGAGAAGTAAGTGAAATCTTCCCTAAATTAGAGACAATTATTAAAGATAAGGTTCTTGAAGTAAAACATCTTACATCAAGAGGTGTATTCAAAGATGTGAGCTTCCATATTTCTGCTGGAGAAATCGTGGGGCTTTGTGGGCTTATGGGCGCAGGTCGAAGCGAAATTGCCCGAGCTATTTTTGGCATTGACAGGTATGATAGTGGCGAGATTTTCATGAGCGGCAAAAAAGTCGATATCAATGACACAGCAGATGCTATACGAAGCGGAATCGGTATGGTTACAGAGGATCGACTTCGTATGGGTATAATTTCTCGACTTTCAGTGCAGTTTAACACGGTTGTTGCTAAGCTTAGTGGGTTTAGTAATAGACTCGGATTTATGGATGATCGGACAGCAAAAAAAGAAGCACTTGAGGCGCTCCAGAGTATCGATACTCGTTATGCTTCCTTGAATCAAACGATTTCATCTTTGTCTGGTGGTAACCAACAGAAGGTCATTATTGGAAGATGGTTATTAATGAACCCGAAACTTCTAATTTTAGATGAACCCACACGTGGAATTGATGTGGGGTCAAAATCAGAAATACATCTGCTTATCAGCTCTTTAGCACAAAAAGGTATGGCGGTGTTGATGATATCCAGTGAACTTCCTGAGGTTATGGGTATGAGCGACCGCATTTTAACAGTCAAAGATGGATCTATCGTTGCTGAGCATGAACGTAAAGACTTCAACGCTGAAGAAATTATGAAATATGCATTTGGATCATTAGCACCGATGGAAAGATAGGAGGATTGTTTGCAATGAAAATTAAGCAAAATAATCTATTATCCGGCGAAAATATAGGCCTGTTTTTGCTGAATAACAAAGCACTTGTCATTCTGGTTATTCTTGGAGTTTGCATTGGTATTTATCAGCCGATATTCTTTACACCATATAATCTCATGAACGTAGTTCGCCAAATCAGTATCGCTACTGTGCTGGGCATCGGTTATACGGTAGTTATGACCAGTGGTCAGTTTGACTTATCTATTGGTACGATGCTGAGCTTTGTTGGCGTTGTTATGGCACACTTAAGCTTGCGCATGCCATTGTGGGCAGCGCTATTGATCGGAAGTGTTTTGGGTGTCGTATGTGGATTTATTAATGGTTTTGTTAGTCAGTATTTCCATTTAAATCCTTTCATTGTTACACTTGCAACACAGCAGGTTTATAAAGGTGGAGCTTATCTGATTAGTGGAAATAAGCCTGTTACCGGTTTAAGTGATGAGTTTGTTTTTATTGGGCAGGGTTATATTGGGGGGATTCCATTCCCAATAATTTTCATGCTTATTTGTGTGATAGCAATTTCAATTCTCATGTATCGCACTAAATTTGGCCGCGAGGTTGTTGCAGTTGGTGGAAATCCAGAGGCAGCAAGAGTATCCGGTATTAATCCCATGAAGGTAAAGATAAAAGTTTTGGCGCTGATGGGACTTTTCGTGGCTTTTTCAGCAATGATTATGACAGGGCGTGTGGCATCCGCACAACCAGGTGCAGGTGCCTTCATGGAAAGTGACGCGATTACCTCTGTTGTTATGGGTGGAACGGCCATGGCAGGTGGCAAACCAAACGTTGTCGGAACATTGTTTGGTTGTATGATTGTGGGCGTTATTTCAAATGGTATGAATCTGATTGGTATCGACTCTAACTGGCAACTCGTTGTCAAGGGGTTAATGGTTTTGATTGCAATTATTATAGATGTGGCTACGGAGAATTTCGTAAACCGAGTTAATAACAGACCAAAGGAAATGGTCAAGTGAAAAAAAGACAAAAGGTCCGTTCTGGTGTGATGGCTACGTGGTTAGCAAGTCATTAAAAATAATTATACATTACTTCAAAAGGTTCGCAAAAGACCAAAGGACTTTGATCTTTTGCGAACCTTACTCCCTGCATTAACATTCGAATATAGTATCAACGTTCTAAATTGCATTCTGCGGCGCCCGGCGGCAGCTGGTGCGGTCATAGCGGCAGGGGTATTTCAAATGACTTTCTGTGTCAATGGTAAAGGCTTGCACCGGTGCTAACGCACCCCATTGACTCAAAAAGCCCTTTGAAATCAAGGGTTGGCAAGCAGACCTAAGCATAGGTCTGCTTGTCAAAAACGCCCTTTAATGTGGCTGCTGTTGGCACCGCTGCGTTGCTGTTCACCTCCGCATTAGCTGCCGTTGACCACCGCAATATGCACTAAATGTGCTTTCGATATGTTTTTTGATATTTTAGAGGAGAGAAATGAAATTTATATACGCTATTTTTGATATGAATGGTCTGATGTTTGATACGGAACGGCTTTTCATTGATTCCTATACATATGGTGTGGCACCGTGCACTGGTATGGAATTTCCGATGGAGAAACTAAGGCAACTTATAGGGGTTAGTCGAGCTGCTACTGCGGAACAATTTGAGTATTTGTTTGGAACCATGCATTCCTATCAAGAATGTTGCAAAATTGCAGATGCATGGGTGGATCATTATCTACAAGAAAATGGCATACCGGTCAAGGACGGATTATTTGAGCTTTTGGAGTGGTTAAAAAAACGCGGGGTAAAAATGGCTGTGGCTACTTCGACAGAAAGGCAGCGGGCAATGTCTTTTTTGCGATTGGCTGGTGTGGAGCAATATTTCCAAGCTGTAATTGGCGGAGATATGCTAAAGGAAAGCAAACCAAATCCGCAGATTTTTCTATTGACTGCACAGATGCTTGGGTGTAAGGATTTGCAACAATGTGTGATTTTCGAAGATTCTCTCAATGGGATGTTAGCTGCAGTCAATGCAAAAATTCCGGTAATTGTCGTGCCGGACTTAATAGATCCAACCCAGCAAAGGCCAAATCTATGTTTGGCAAAAGTTGCAACATTATATGAAGCTATAAAATATTTAGAATAATTTATAGGATGTTGTAATTTTGACCATCTTAAAAAAGTTTACAAATCTCTTATAAATTAAGGACGCAAATTGCAAGAACAAGTTGGACACTGCCGGAAGATAGAGAGGAGCGGGCGCCCGGGCACGGCGGAGGCCGTAGGCCGGAGCCGTGCCCGGAAAATTTTCAAAAGTCACGCAGCGAATACAGCATCGAGAAAGGCATCGAATAGCTCTTCAGGAGTGCGATATCCGAGTTTCTTGCGAGGGCGTCCATTCAGTTCGTCAGCGGCGGAAAGAATATCTTCGTCGGAGAAAGCCTCAATGGAGGCTCCCTTCGGAACAAAAGCGCGGAACAGGCCGTTGTGCCGTTCGTTTTGCGGGCGCTCCCAAGATGTGTAGGGATGAGCAAAGAAAGCTTTGGTTCCCCATTGTTCCACTTGAGTGAAGTCGGCAAACTCGCTGCCATTGTCGACTGTAATAGTCTTAAAGATACGGGAGAAGTTTTCGCAGTATTCATCGTGCAGCGCGGTCATGAGACCCATCACAGCTTCGCTGGTCTTGCCGGGAATACGGAACGCCAGGTAGGTTTCTGTCTTCTTTTCCAGTAGGGAAAACACCACTGATTCTTGTCCGGCGCGCTTACCGACCACGGTATCGCCCTCCCAGTGTCCTTCTTCAAGACGAAGACAAGCAATTTCCGGACGGGTCGAAATACTCGCGCCGTAGTGCCGTTTGTTCGCCATTTCACGATGCTTTGTTGCCTTTCGTTTCAATGCTTCAGGCAATTCTGTGGGTTTAATGGACACGTCTCCACGCCACACCATATTGTAGAGAGTTCGCGTACAGACCATTTCTGTCGCTTCAAACAGGTCATGCAGTTTCGCGTACCCGCAACAAGCATCCAGTGACCATTTGTGTTCCCGGATTTGTGTGCCCACCCATTCGATAAAGTTGCTGCATTTCTCTGTTTGGGTCGGCCTGTGACAGTTCGCTCGGTTCGCTGCATAAACTGCTTCCACCTGCCTGGGCGAATAGCTTGGGGTCCGCCCTCGTGTACTCTTTCGGGCGGGCGTGCCTCGCCGCAGTTCGTTCGTCACGGTGGTCGGGGCACATCCTATCGCTCTTGCGATGGCTCGTACTCCCAGCCCCTGCTTTTCCAGCGCTTTGATGGCTCCGCGCTCTTCCATTCGCAAGTGCTGTCCCTTCTTGCGTTCCGCCATTTCTGTGCTATACTTAGGGCAGGCCATAGTGATTGCTCTCCTTTGGTGAATGTTGTCTTTTCAACTCCATTCTACCACCGGGCAAATCACTATGGATTTCTTTTATCTGTCCAACTTGATTTTACAATCAACCTTATAAATTAAGGAGTATGATTTATGCTAAACAAAAATGTAGAAACCCCTTCAATTCCAGCATTGAAAAAATCATTTCGGTCTATCGATGTTCTTGCCCTTGCCTTCGGAACTATGATTGGTTGGGGGTGGATAATGCTGTCCGGCACCTGGGCAATTCAAGGTGGTATGTTTGGTGCCATGCTTGCTTTTGTTGTTGGTGCCATACTATGTATCTTTGTAGGCATAATCTACGCTGAGCTTACGCCCGCTATACCAGAGACCGGAGGAAGTGTTGCTTTTTCAAAGAGAGCATTGGGTTCGTTTGCTGCGTTGGTGTCCGGATTGGCAACATCTTTTGCTTATTTGGGGGTTGCCGCATGGGAAGGTCCTGCTTTAGTAAGTTCTCTTTCGTATATTTTACCTATACCTTCTGAAGGATATTTGTGGACAATACAAGGTGTCGATGTATACTTGACCGAAGTTATATTTGTTATAACTGCTGCTGCAATTTTAACTGGAATAAACATTCGTGGAACTAAAGAGACGGCAATATTCCAAACAATTGCTACTACAGGTATAATTTTAGTGGGGTTGCTATTTCTTTCTGGTGGTATTTTGTTCGGAAATATTGATAATGCGAAGCCATTATTTACTTCTACGCAAGGATTTATGTCTGTTCTATTGGTTGTCCCCGCCATGTTTGTCGGATTTGATGTTATTCCGCAAGCGACAGCTGAAATGGATGTTCCATTGAAGAAAATACCAAAGTTGCTCATATTTTCAATTATATTGGCAAGTATGTGGTACGTCCTGATGATTCTTGCAACATGCCTCTCTGCTCCTGAAGAAGTTAGAGTGCACGGAACAATTCCTGTCGCGGATTCAATGGCATATGCTTTTGGCAACCCTATTTTGGGGAAAATCTGTATAGTTGGTGCTCTCTGTGGTATTGTTACTAGTTGGAATGGGTTCCTATTTGGTGCTGCACGTTGCATTTATTCTATGGCCAACACCGGGCTTCTTCCAAAATTTTTGGCAAAAACACATTCAAAGTATCAAACACCTTATGTGGCCATTAGTTTTTGCGGGTTTGTTTGCATGGCAGCTTCTTTTTTAGGGAAAGGCGCTCTTACTTGGTTTGTCAATTCCAGTTCCTTTGGCACGGTAATTATGTATTTAATGGTTGTTCTTTCTTTTATTGCACTACGCATTAAAAAACCAAATTTGCCCCGACCTTATAGAATTAAAAACGCAAAAATCATTGGTAGTTTGGCATGCTTAGTTGTGGGATTTTTTGTGTATTTGTATATGCCAACTGGACCAAGTTCTCTTTCATTAGTTGAATGGGTTCTTGTTTTGGGTTGGTTTGCTATTGGTATTATTTTATATTTTGTTTATAGATTGAGAATATATAGTCAAGCACAACAATCTAAGGAACCTCTGAATAAATAGCCTTCATTCAGCGCCGAGCGAGAAAATAGACGATTACCGCTAGGTTCAAGCGATTCAGTCGGAAAATAGCCAGTATTCCTTTGCATTTCTGCTCCATTTCCTGAAAAAGGGC
>ERZ857984.1575-NODE-1575-length-17652-cov-2.222367_pt1 | contig 17652 bp, 9 predicted proteins | sample MGYA00519914_ERZ857984 | MGnify/ENA primary metagenome ERZ857984 (study PRJEB31778, sample SAMEA3449417) | human gut metagenome | biome: human gut; feature: human-associated habitat; material: faeces | place: United Kingdom | collected 2010/2012 ... | reverse complement strand
CTATTTCCATGCGACGGTATTTATCACCACCGTTTTCAGCTTTACTTGCTTCTTGATCTTCAGTGCGAAAAGCCCATTGTTGTGGCCATGTGTGTAGTGTTACTATATTTAAAACCTTTTCGTCTACAATGATCTTTGCCCAACCGGCACCGTGGGTTACTACTTGGTTTGGCTCCTCACCTATTATTTTTTTTATATTTTCGATCGGATACTTAGAGGTGATGACCTGCGGGTAATTATCCCGATGTCCGCCTATGTACCAGTAAGGGTGTCCGTACCGTTTGGCTAATACTCCCCAATTATCTACCAGAAAACGTTCTTGGGAATCCAAAGGATCCGCAGTACCATTTTTATAGATGCTTTGAGCCTCACACCATACGCAAATATCAGGATCTTGTTGTTTTACCCAAGTCGTGAATTTCTCGTAATTATCATCTTGTCCACACCACATACCGTTTTGTATATTCCAGTAGAGTAGACGTAATGGTTTCTGTTCTTTTTTTTGTCCGCAAGAGATTAAGAGAGTGGAGATGCAGACTGCGGATAATGTCTTTAAAAATTTGTTTCTGTTCATAATATATCTGATTTGTTTTGTCCCGGGCGTAAGTAACCCGGGACTGGTTTGTTACAAATTTATCTTTTTCTTTTTTAATTGGAGCTGGTATAACCCGGATTCTGATCTTTAACTTGATCCATTGCTTTGTTATAATTGAATTCGCTGTCTGGTATTTTCCATAAATAATGACGTTCTTGAATCTGTGTATATTCACCGGTCTCCACATTAAAGTACTTACCTACCAGTTCTTGAGCACGACCTTGACGGACTATGAAGTCCCAGTGCTTTGCCTCATTGAAGTGTTCATAAGTCTCTTCTTTTAATAGTAAATCCATATAAGCGGTCATACTGGCGTAATCACTCAACTTATAGTCCAGTTCAGCATTAGGTACTTTAGGATCTTTGCCATAGGCACGTCGGCGCAATTGGTTTAACATTTCAATGGATTCCGTAGTTGGGGCATTGGCAACACGGGCACAAGCCTCACTGTAGATCAGCATAGCATCTGTATAGCGGATCAAAGGAATAGATACATTTGCGCCATTACCTTGTGCGTTCGGATCCGTATATTTTGTGAGTAGACAAGTATATTCACCGTAAGCGTCTTTGCCGAATACATAAAAACCTATGTTCATACCGTAACGTAGGTCATTCGTGTCCCAGCTCTTGATGATATGGTTACGCAGGTCTGTATAGTGCGTGTAATAGCCGTTACCATTTAACATGGTTTTACCGGGAACGAACTCATACTTTGGATGTGAGGTATAGGATAGGTAGTCCCATGTCTTACCATCAATACGTGAAGTCTTGATGTAGAATATCTCCTCTGTAGAGGTGGTCAAGTCTGCGCCAAATACCTTGTCAAAGTCACGTGGTTCCGCAACTTGTACTAATTGGTATGCACCACTGTTCACCACTTCTCCACTTAGCTTTTTTGCCTCGATATAATCTCCTGTATGCATATATACATCTGCTAGGCAGACCCGTACGGTATTTTTATCTGGAGTAGCCAAATAACGTTTTTTGTCAGGACAATTATCTAAAGCATATTTTAAATCTTCGATTATGAAGTTGTATACTTCTTCTTTGCTACTCTTGGGAATATTCCACTCTGTGATATTTTTATCTGTTTTCAAAGGTACACCACCCCAGTATTTCACGAGATTAAAGTAGTTGAAGCCTCGTAAAAAGCGTAACTCTCCCAGATAGGCCACCTTTTCCTCTTCGGTCATCTTTGTAGCGTTAGGTATCCGCTCGATAGCGGTGTTACAGAACATAATAGCCTTATAGAGGCTCTGCCAGTTTGAATCACTCCGATTCATATGTGTTGCGTTCACAAAGCCATTGTATTGTTTGTATGTTTGATAAACTCCTTTTGGATAACAATATTCTGTATTGATCTCTAATGTGGCGAAGAAGTTTGAATTATAGGCTGACCGCATTGCGTCTAACGGTGCTAATACCGCAGCATTTGCTTCTTCTACAGTATTATAAAATGTCTCGCTTGAGATCGAATAAGTATAATCGGTCTCATTTAAGGCGTTGTCACAAGCTGTTAGTAGAGTAACTCCGGCCATTGCGCTTATTATTATTAGATGTCTCATTGTTTTCGCTTATTTTAAAATTTAACACTCACACCCATGGAAAGGGTTTTACTGTTTGGATAAGTCAAATGGTCTATACCTGCATTCACGTCGCTGCCTTTTGAGCTAACTTCAGGATCTACACCTTTATACTTCGTTAATGTCAACCAGTTCTGTGCGCTAACGAAGATACGAATACCGTTTAGCCAATTTTTGGTAGCCCACTTGTCACATGGCAGATTGTAAGCTAAACTGATGTTTTTTAGACGCAGATAGGAACCATTCTCGATAAAGCGGTCAGAGTATTTCAGTGAACCAACGGCATTGATCTTGGGATAGGCAGCATGACTGTTGTCTTGACCTTCTCGCCAACTCTCGTAGTATACTTTACGCTCAATATTCATGCCTTGGCCATAGCTGTAGTTTCGCATCTCACTCAAGTTAAACACGTCGTTACCTTGACTGCCTTGTAAAAAGAAGTTGAAGTCCCAGTTCTTATAGCGGATACCACAGTTCAAACCATATGTAAAATCAGGGAAAGGAGAACCTGCGATGTAACGGTCTTCCGTATCGGTGTACTGGCCATCTCCGTTCATATCCTCATAAGATAAAGAACCGTTCTCGTCTAAACCAGTGTCTTTGTAGACATAGAAAGCTCCTAATGGCTCACCTTCACGGATAATTGTGATGGAACCAGATCCATAGTTGCTATAAGTTGTGCCAAGGATATCTTTACCATCAGCTAATTCTTCGACGCGATTCTTATTATGAGCTATATTGAACTGTAAGGTTAAGCCAAAGTCCTTGTTTTGTACCACATCACCCTCGATCAATAATTCGACGCCTTGATTGCTTATACTACCGATGTTACGTACGGTGGACTTGTAACCGGATGATGAAGGAAGTGATACTGTATTCAGTAGATCCGTGGTTTTCTTATAATAGTAGTCTGCGGTAATACGTAGACGTTGTTTAAAGAATCCCAAATCCACGCCGGCATCCCATTGCGAGGTCGTCTCCCATTTCAGATCTTCTGGATAGGTACTGCTGGGTGAGTAGTAAGGTACGTTCTCGCTTCCAGTAGCAGTCTTGCCTGTGGTTAGTAGATTTTGTGTCATGTAGGGATCAATAGCTGTTGAGCCTGTCTTTCCATAGCCAACACGCAACTTCATGTTTGAAATACTTTCAAATTCTTTCATGAAAGGCTCTTCAGACACACGCCATGCCACAGCACCAGAAGGGAAATATCCCCATCTTGATCCTTCCGAATAGCGGCTTGATCCATCAGCACGGAAACTGGCTGTTACGAGGTAACGTCCTAATAAACTATAGTTGATACGCCCAAGATAAGACATCAAGACCCATTTGCTGTAGTTTGTACTTGGTGTGTTGGCTGTTCCTGCTGATGACAGGTTGTTCGTTTCTTGAACGTCACTCAAGAAAGTGTTGCCTGAGGCTGCGATCGATTTGTAAACATTTTGTTGGTAAGTAAAGCCGCCCATTACGTTAAAACTGTGGATGTTGTTTAACGAAAAATCGTAGGTCACGATATCTTCGTTAATGATGTTCGTACTACGCTTGTGGTTGACATCGGCAGTATTATTTTTGTAAATATACTTTTTGGTGGTGTAACCATCGTAGCGGGCATCAGATCCTTCCAATCCGAAACTGGTCCGTATGCTTAAGCCTTTAATCGGATTGAAGTTCAAGGCGGCGTTGATGTTGGTCAGATTTGTCACGGTTTTATAAGTGGACTCATAAGCCATACATAAAGGGTTCTTGATCTCATGGCTAGACCAGCTGTACCAAGAGCGTAGATCTTTATAATCTCCATTCTCATCATAAGGATAAAAGTTTGGTGAGGCGGAGTAAGCAGCACCAATCATAGATGAACCGCCATTACCACCTCCATCAGACTGGTTCATCTGGTTAATCATACTATAGCCCATACTGACGGAAGCGGTTATCATCTTGCTCATAGTCATATCCAAACTACTACGCAAATTGTACTTGTTATAATAACTGTTCGGGATCAAACCATCTTTAGTCATGGCAGAGCCACTGACAAAATATTTTAGGTCATCGGTACCTCCAGATACATTGATGTTATGATTCATAATGGGAGCATTTTGAAAGAACTCTTTTTGCCAGTCCATACCTTTCCCCATGGCGGTTATGTCAGCTTCACTAAAGGGAGCGGTTTCCAGTATCTCTGCGTTTACAAGGTATTCGTTATAAAAACGGGCCCACTCTTGGGCATCCATCAAATCCAGTTTCTTGATTTGCTTTTGGAATCCATATTCAAAATCGTATGAGACTTTCGCTTTTCCACTTTTCCCTTTCTTGGTCGTGATCATCACGACACCATTAGCACCACGTGAACCATAGATGGCAGTAGCGGATGCGTCTTTCAAAATTTCCATAGATTCAATATCATAGGTATTGATAGAGGCTGTGCTGGCAGGAATACCATCGATAATGTATAGGGGTGAGTTGTCACCTTTGATAGAGTTTACTCCACGTATCCTAATAGAATAGTCTCCGGAAGGATCACCTGTATTTTGGGAGAGTACTACGCCGGGAACTCTTCCTTGTAAAGCCTGTACTGGGTTGGCTACGGTAAAGGCTGTCAGCTCATCTGCCTTCACGCTACTCACAGAGCCGGTTAGGTCTTTCTTCTTCATTGTCCCATAACCAACTACCACTACCTCATCTAAAGATTCCACATCTTCTTTCAGGGTAATATTAAGTGTATGTTGGCCTTTGACTGCCACTTCTTGTGAATTATAACCGATATAACTGATTTGTAGAATGTCGTTTGGCTTTACTTGTAAACTGAACTTTCCATTTAAGTCTGTTACTACTCCATTCGTTGTTCCTTTTACCAATACATTGGCTCCAATTACAGGTTCACCCATTCCATCGAGGATGGTACCGGTTAACTGATAACTGCCTTGTTGCTGGCTGATAGGTGCTAATGAAGACTCTGCCCAAGCTTCCTTTGGCATAAAGGATAAAGATGCCATCAAGCAAAAGGCTCCCAGAATAGGGACTACATGTTTGCAATTTTTCATAAATCGTTTTAATTTTTAGCTATTACAAAGTACGACTATTCATGTGACAAGTAGATTACATTAGAGTTGCATAGTAAGAAAGATTTTGAATCTAAGCGCTTTTATATGGTTTTCTCTATATTAAATCTTGCTCATAAATAATCAATTTAACATACGTTTAAGGGCTTATTCTTAACGTTAACAAAGTAGCCGTGAGGGCTTTGAGCAATTGTTTACATGAATTGTTAGAGGGAGTACCTCTTGATCCTGAATTACAAGTGGGATACGTTGGCTTGGATCTCATAACACCGACGTTGTGTACCCATAAGTCCTTTCCTGAATAAAGTTCCCTCTGTCTCCTATGGGTAATATAAATTTTTAGGTTTAAAACAAAGTAAGCGTGAGACTTGTTTTCTATTCATCTGATTCGGGTGTCTGGAAATACCTTGCAAGGATGAATAAGTAAACAATATTCCCACGCTGTAAAGTTATGTATTGGCATAGCGAATGCTTGCCGTGTACATGCACTAACAGAATGAGCGCTACATTGTCTTCATCCTCCTTGCTTGAAATTTTCCAGACTTCGAACCAAGGATAAAGCAAAAAACGCTTTCTTTTTATTTTTCTGACCGCTCTTTAGCCAGACAACACAAATATACGTTTCTTTTTGAACAATGCAACGCTCTGTGAGAATATTTTTCAAATGTAAATATAATATTTAAGTGATATGGTAAAAAGACATAGCTAATTTGCAGTTGGCTGCATTGACCAAGTCTGTTAGCTGCATCGGCCAAATCAGTTAATTGAATGACAAGGTTAGTAAACTTTGTTGGCCGATGCAGTTTACTTGTTATATTTTCATACCTTTGCCACTTATTTCATTCCTTTAGGATGTGAATATGAAAGAATAAGGTATATGGCAAGAGGAACAACTTCATATTACGGACGTAGATATACTATAGCGACACCTATGACCCATTTGTACATGCTTTGCGCTTGTATTTTTTGTTGGATCGTGGGGTATGTGGATTCGGTAGGCTATCCCGTGTATGGAGAGGTGACGGCTCCTCCTTTATGGAATGCCCTTTGTCTGGTTCTTCCGGGTAAGTTGTTTACCTATTTGATCGGTTTTTTGCTGATGGCCGGTGGTGCGTTTCTGGTGCATCGGGTAAACTATGCGTTGATGTTGATTCGTGAGAAGACATTGCTTCCCTTTCTCTTCTATGCCTTGTTGACAAGTACAAACCCGGATTTCTTTCCCTTGAAATCAACATCTGTCGGGGTGTTTTGTTTGATATTGGCCCTTTATCAGTTATTTACCTCTTATCATGACCCGGACGCTACGGATAAGGCTTATAACGCATCCTTGATTATCAGTATCGGAAGTCTGTTGTGGATACACATCCTTTGGTTCTTGCCGCTGTTTTGGTTGGGGATGTATAATTTCAGGACATTGAATATCCGGACCTTTGTCGCTTCCTTGTTCGGAATCTTGACGGTTTATTGGTTTGTTTTCGGATGGTGTGTCCGGGAATGGGATTTCACGGCATTTACCATACCTTTCACCTCCTTATTCAAGATCCGTTTCCTTGCGGTACTAGAGACGGGAATTATAGATTGGATACAGATTGTTTTAGTGGCGGGATTAACGATCATTGCCTCATTAAACATCGTTACACATGAGTATGAGGATAATTTGCGTACTCGTCAGTTTCTTTCTTTTCTGATTGTCATGGCCATTTGGTCGTTTGGATTGTTCTTTATCTATGAGCAGTCGTCCGAGGAATTTCTGGAAATGGCCTGTGTACCGGCGTCTATCTTGATCGCCCATTTTTTTACGGTGAACCGGGGGAAATATATCTTTTGGCTGTTCCATTTCTCGGTAGTTATGTTTATCGCATTATTAATGATACGTATATGGAATTTCTTATAGCCTACGGGTATATCGGGGTGTTTATCGCTTCTTTCTTAGCGGCTACGATCTTGCCGTTTAGCAGTGAGGTCGTATTGACGGGTGTATTATTGGCGGGTTCGGCTTATTGGCCTTGTATGATCGCCGCTACGCTTGGTAATTTCTTAGGTGGAATGAGCTGCTATTGGTTGGGGATGCTGGGAAAGGTAGAGTGGATCGAGAAATACCTCAAACTCGATCCGGTAAAACTACAGAAGGTGCAGGATTGGATCAAGGGAAAAGGCTCTTGGATGGGCTTCTTTGTTTTTCTTCCCGGTATCGGTGATTTTATCGCTGTCGCTCTAGGTTTCTTGCGGGCTAATATATGGGTCGTGGCGATCTCCATGTTCTTAGGAAAAGCGATCCGTTATTGGGTTTGGATGGAGTTTGTTTATAAGGTACAGTCCATGTTTTGATAACCCGAGACCTGTACCTTGCACGAAATCATTTCAAGCGTAATTGTCCCCTTTTCCGTGAACTTGATGGCGTTCGAGAGCAGGTTGTTCACCACCTGTTGGAGGAACCCCTTCTCGCCTCCGACCACCACGTGATAGAATTACAAGGATTTTTGTATATGAATTCTGCAAGCTTGGAAGTCTTTTTTGTTCGGAAGGAACTCATTCCAGCGTGTAAGTGTTTGCCGGGAGAAGACCGTCAATGAGAAAACCAGCATAGAGGTAAAGGCGATACTGGTCGTGATAGCGGAACCTACGACCCCGTAAGACGGGATGAGTAGAAAGCCGGAGATTAATAAGGCAATAAGCCCTACGCACGAGCTTGCCGTACTGTACCGGATCTTTCCGCTGCCGATGAAATAATGGCTGATGATGCTGTTGCAGCCTAACGCTACGATTCCGATCGATAATCCGCCTATCACTTTACGTATGCCTTTGAACTCGGCGCTGAAAAGATAATCCGTATATATCCATTCCGGTACCAATAAGATACATCCCATCACGAGGGCTAAAGCGCAAAAGGTCAATTTGAAAAGCTGTAAGGTAATACGTTTTTGTTCCGTTGCCTCTGAGGTCTTGGCCACGCTACTGTATTCGATGAAACTTACGCTGCGACTAATATTCCATACACTCTCGGATATCTTGGTCCCAGCATCTAGCAAGCCTACGCTTCCCAACCCGGCGAAACGTTGTATCAAGAAATAATTGAGTCGGGTAGTACAGGTTTCCGCCAACCCGTCTGCGCCGGCCCACAGGCCGTAGGCAAACATTTCTTTTAATAGACCGTAGAGTGATTTGCCGGAAGACCGGGATGTCTCCTTTAAGAAATAAGGAACAAGCATCGATAGGCTGGCAATAAAGGCTATGCCGTTCGTGACATATAATCCCCAGACATACGACCGTACGTCCGGGCGCTTCAATATATAATAGAAATAGAGTAAGACGAAAAATAGCAGTCCTCCTTGCAATATAAACGTGAGATTAAACCCTTTGATATTGTCTTTACCCAACAAGAAGCGGGCATTGGCGTTTACCGTAGAGCTCAAGATCGCCAACAAGAAGATATCCAGCCGATAGCCGGTGGGTAAAAGCCCGGTAAGATACATGAAGCCGCAAGCTAGGGAAGAGCCGATAGGTGTCCACAGATATGCGGGAAGGAAAATTGTCCGCATGGAGTAACAGTTCATGAAATAGACAATCGTATTCCCGCATAAAATCCCGTTGACGATTACCGCTATATTTACCGAGGCCACGATCAACCCGATCATCCCCACGCCCTCGATTCCCAGCACCTTCGCATTGATGAAGATCAGCGCTAGGTTAAGGAAAGCTATCAGATAACGCGAGCCTATTGTCCCCAGTATCTTTTTTAACATAAGCTATAGTTGTAATCCATTCAGTAACCTTACATAGGTATCGATCGCTTCCCGGATCTCCGGTCCCTTGATGTATTCGTCTGCGGAATGGGAACGTGCCGAGTTTCCCGGCCCTATCTTTACGGAGGGGAAACGCATCAAGGCTTGGTCGCTAAGCGTAGGAGAGCCGAAAGGCTCTTTTCCCATCAAGATCGCCCGTCGCACAAAAGGATGATCCAGATCCGTGCGGGTGGAGCTAAGGCGGAAGCTGCGGGCCTTGATCTCGCAATGAACCTTTTCCTTGATTAGCTCGAATAACTGTTCGTTCGTATAAAATTCGTTGGTGCGGATATCTACCGTGAATTCGCATTTATCGGGAACGACATTGTGTTGCGTACCGGCATGGATGATGGTGACAGTCATTTTCACCGGTCCGAGGAAGTCGCTTTTCTCCGGGAATTGATAGGTGCTGAACCATTCTATATCCTTCATCGCTAAAGTGATGGCATTGATGCCCTCATTACGTGCGGCATGTCCGGCCTTTCCGATAGCGGTGCAATCCAGTACCATTAACCCTTTCTCGGCTACGGCGGGTTGCATACCCGTGGGTTCACCTACGACAGCGAAGGAGATAGGAGGAAGCTCGGCCAATGCGCTTTCAATGCCATTCTTCCCGGATACCTCTTCCTCACAAGACGCGAGGAAGATTAGATTATAAGGTTGCTCTTTCTCGCTTAAGATGCAGAAGGCTTCATAGAGGGAGACTACGCTCGCCCCGGCATCGTTACTGCCCAGTCCATATAATTGATCATCCTCGGTCTCTTCGGGAGTGAACGGGTCTTTGGTCCAACCGGAAGCGGGCTTGACGGTGTCTATATGGGAGTTGAGTAAAAGGGTCGGTTTACCGAAATCGAAATCCGGGGCGATGATCCACAGGTTGTTGCCTTTGCGGAACACCTTTTGTCCGGCCTTTTGCCATTCTGCTTGCAGGAAATCCGCTACGGCGGTCTCGTCCCGGCTGAAAGACGGACGGGAGATCATGCCTTTTAATAAATCAATCGCTTCGTAATATCTTTCCATATTATAATAAATTATTTACGGTGCATCTGTCTTTCTCCAGTTGGGCTTTCAATTCTTCTAAGGAATCGAATTTGATGTCTCTGCGTACGTATTGAACGAATGAGACACGAATGCTATCATTGTAGATATCTCCGGAGAAATCCAGAATATTGACCTCCATGGATATGTCCTTCCCATTATTGAGTGTCGGACGGTCACCGATATAAAGCATTCCCTTATATCGTTCGCCTTCCACCTCCACCCATACGGCATATACGCCAATACCCGGAATGACTTTAAAAGGCTCATCTACCCGTATATTCGCCGTGGGAAATCCTAGCGTGCGTCCCACTTTATAGCCGCTGACGATATGGCCCAGCAATTGATAGGGATAGGTCAGTAAATAAGCGGCTTCCGCTACATTTCCGGCTTGAAGTAATTTCCGGATCTCGGAAGAGCTGACGGCCGTATTCCCTTCGTCATAGGGAGATGCCTTCAGCACCTCGATACCACATTCGGTGCCATAAACGACATATTGCTCGAAGCCATCCGTCCGATCGTGCCCGAAACGATGGTCATATCCGATCAATAAGGTCTTTACATGCAGGCTCTTCGCTAAAATAGAGGTAATGAATTCCTTGGCCGAGAGCCGGGATAGCTCGATCGTAAAATCCAATACGATGCAATAATCTACTCCGGTAGTCTCTAATTGCTGTAACTTTTCCTCGAAAGAATTTAATAGCTTCGGTTGGTAATCCGCGTGCAATACGGCCCGGGGATGTTCCGGGAAGGTGATTACGGCCGATGGCAGGTTACGTGCTTTGGCAATCTCTTTCATCTCGTCGATTAAGAAACGGTGTCCTAGATGCACACCATCGAAAAATCCGATCGTAGCCACCAGTTCCTTTCCTTTCAGTCTGTCAAAATCTCTTACAACAATCATTGCGCCTTATTCATTTCTATTCCAATCGAAAGACAAATGTACGGGATAATTTTTAATAATCATGTTCTTATATATGGATACTTTACGTGTATGTTTACTGCAACCCGCGTTGCAGCAGAATTAGATACAGGTTGGTTTGGTTCGTTCTCGGGAAATATCTATATTTGCTAAGTATGAAAACGAAAACTCTACTCTGTATTATAATGATCCTGTCTTGGGGAATGTTGGGATCCGGACTAGCGGCGGAAGATATTCTTTTCAACCGTCTGGGAGTACAGGACGGTCTGTCTTCCAATGAGATCACTTGTATCCTGAAAGACCGGAAGGGGTTTATGTGGTTGGGTACCACTTCTGGGGTGAACCGTTTTGATGGGTATGAGTTTAAGCATTATAAATACAAGGAAAGCGGGTTGCCTTTTAGGGAGGAGCATGTCTCCGAGCTTCAAGAAACCGCCGATGGGCGTATTTGGATTACCTATAATACGAACCAACTTTGCGTATATGAGCCCGATAATGACCGTTTTATTCCGGAGAAGGAAATATTAGATAGCTTACGTCTAGAGAATCCTCCCGCTAAGATATTTGTCGACAATGATAAACAACTCTATTTCGCTACCTATACGAATGAATTTTGCCGTTATGATCAAGCGAGGGGAAAGATTTATTCGTATCCGCTAAATAAAGAGGATGGCCGGGTTTGTGATATGAGTGACGTGGGCGATCGTCTATATGTAGTCCATACCTCGGGAGTGGTAGAGGGGATCGATAAGGCATCCGGAGAACCTGTCTATCGGGATGAGTATCTGACTCAATATGCGAATGCCCAGTTATTCTATGTGTTCGCCGATAGTGACGGGGATCTGTGGTTTTTCTTAAATCCCGGATATAGTAGAGGTCTCTTTCGCCTAAATCCCAAAAGCAAGGAGTGGAAACATTATACGACCGAACCCCCGGTCGCTTTATCCTCTATAATGGTGCGTGACGTGGCGGAGGATATGAACGGTAATATCTGGATCGCTACCGATCATGGCGGTATCAATATCTTGGATAAACGTCTGGACCGGATGCGTTATATACGAAATAACCCGTTTAACCAAACGAGTTTGAGCCAGAATAGCGTGATCTGCTTGTATCGGGATGATACGGGGATTATGTGGGCCGGCACTTATAAAAACGGCATCAACTATTATCATGAGAGCATTTTTAAATTCCAGACTATCCGGTACCCTTTGGAGTTGATGCGGGATATCTTTAACAATGACTTTAATTGTATCGTAGAAGATAAAGAAGGGGATCTGTGGATCGGTACTAGCGGAAACGGCCTATTACGTTACGATCGGGAAACCGGGGAGTATGTCCGCTACCGGGCGGGGCGGGAAAGCGAGAACGCTATCTCCGGCGATGTCGTGATTAGTATGGCGAAAGATTTGGATGGCAAGTTATGGCTGGGTACTTATATGGAGGGGTTGACCGGTTTTGACGGGAAACGTTTCAAGCATTATCGGGATATCCCGGGCAGTAAGGACGGCTTATCCAATAATAGCGTGTATAGTTTGTATGTCGATGCCAAGAATCGTTTGTGGATCGGTACGTTGGAAGGCGGCCTGGATTGCTTGGATCAATCTACCGGGAAATGGACGTATTATCGTATGGGGGATAAGGAGAATGCGATTAACTCGGATATCGTATATAGCCTTTCCGGGGATGAGAAGGGGAATATTGTCGTTGGAACTTCTTTAGGAGTGAACTGGATCAACCCGGAGACGGGGACTGTTACTTCTTTTAATGGCACGAAGGATGGACGTTCCGTGTTTGAGGATCAAATCATCAATGTCGTATTTTGTGATAGCCGCCAATGGGTATGGATCGGGAGTAATCATGGGCTACATATATATGATAGGTTGAATGATAAGATGTATCGGTTGAACCATTCTTCCGGATTACCGGATAACAGCATCATGTCTATTCTGGAGGATAAATATCATACGGTTTGGGTGGGAACGAAGAACGGCTTATTGAATATCGTTCCGAATCGGGATACGGATAATAATTATACGTTCGATTGGAATAGCTATGATGAGAATGAGGGCGTTCAAGGACGTGTGTTTAACGTGAATAGCGCTTGCGGACTGGAAACGGGTGAGTTGGCGTTTGGCGGGACAAACGGTCTTACCTTCGTTGATCCTGCCCGGATACGTTATAATAGCTATGCTCCACCGGCGGTGATAACCGGACTTATGGTGAATAATGTCCCGATAACGGCGAGAGAGGCGTATGACGGGCATGTGATTTTGGATAAAGATATCACCTGTACCAAGCAATTGAAACTGAATTATACGGAACGTAATTTCTCCTTTACCATCTCTTCTTGTTGCTATTTCCTTCCTTTGAAGAATAAATATGCTTTTAAGATGGAGGGCTTCGACTCGGAATGGACTACCGTAAGCGCCTTGGAACGTCGTATTACCTATACGAACTTGAACCCGGGAACTTACACTTTCAAGGTAAAGGCGATGAATAACGACCGGATTTGGAGCAAGGAGATCACGAGCTTGCAGATCACGATCTTGCCTCCGTTCTGGGCTACCGGATGGGCAATAGCGTTGTATATCATAGCTGGTATATTATTGGCGTATGGCGTGATACGTTTTATTTTCCGTATCCAGCAAAAGAAGTTGGAGGAGGAGCAAGAACGGGCTACTGTGCGTCAGCAGCATGAGGTGGACGAGATGAAGCTTCGTTTCTTTACGAACGTAAGCCATGAGTTCCGTACGCCGCTAACATTGATCATGACTCCTTTGGAGAAGTTGATGAAAACGGAGAAAGACATGGAATCCCAGCAAATATTGAAGTTGATCTACCGGAACGCCGACCGGTTGCTTAAATTGGTGAACCAGTTATTGGATTTCCGCAAGATCGATATGCAAGGGGATAGCTTGGTCTTGTCTACCGGCGATATTGTCCCGTTCGTGCGTGACGTGGCTTATTCCTTCAAGGAGCTTTCGGAGCAAAAGCGGATTCATTTCTCTTTCTCCTCGGTCTTCACGTCTCTCCCGATGAAGTTTGACACGGATAAGGTCTTCAAGATCGTCTCTAATCTACTGAGTAACGCTTTTAAGTTTACGCCGGAGGGAGGTACTATCTCGGTGACGCTTAGCTTGCGGTTGGAGAAGGAGGGAGAGAACAAACTGGTTATCGAGGTGTCGGATAGCGGTATCGGTATTCCTGCGGATAAACAAGGAGCTATCTTCGATCGCTTTTATCAGGTGTCTTCCCCGGATAAGGGAAATCCCGTGGTAGGTACGGGTATCGGCCTGCACCTATGCCGGGAATTCGTGCGGATGCATCATGGGACGATAACCGTGAAAAGCGAGCCGGGAGCGGGTAGTACGTTTACGGTTACGCTGCCGGTGATCCCCTTGGACAACCAAGATATTATCTCGGCTCCGGAAGGAATTGCCGAAGGGGATATCTTGCCTCCGGTTGAGGAGCATGCGGAGATCGCTGATAAGGATGCGTCTCCGGCGGAAAGACCTACGTTGCTGGTCGTAGACGATAACACGGATTTCCGGGAATTTATGAAGTTAAGCTTGAGTGGCGTTTATTCGGTACTTACGGCGGCGGATGGAGAAGATGCGTGGAAACTCATTCCGGAGGAGCTGCCGGATATGGTGATCAGCGACGTGATGATGCCTATCACCGACGGTATCACTTTATGCCGCCGGATCAAGGGAGACATCCGGACTTCCCACATTCCGGTGATCCTACTGACGGCAAAGTCCGCTAAAGATAGCCAACTGGTCGGTCTGGAAGCTGGTGCGGATGATTATATCAGCAAGCCATTCAATATGGAGATGCTTCTCTTGAAGGTGCGGCATTTGATCGAGATGAAGAAGAAGATGCAAAAGGCCTTTATGCAGTCCTCTACCATGGGCATCGCCTTGACGGAAGTACAAGCTAGCTCCATGGATGAGGAGTTGATGCGTAAGGCCATCGGCTATATCGAGGAGCAGATCGCCAATCCGGAGTTGTCTGTAGAACGGTTGAGCCGGGAGATGGGCATGAGTCGTGTGAACTTCTACAAGAAATGCCTTTCCATCACGGGTAAGACTCCGGTAGAGTTGATCCGTACGGTGCGCTTGAAGCGTGCGGCGCAGTTATTGGAGAAGAGCCAGATGCGGGTCAACGAGGTCGCGCTGGAGTGCGGTTTCAATGATGTGAAGCTATTCCGGAAGTATTTTAAGGATGAGTTCGGAAGGCTTCCCTCTGACTATCATAAATAAACTTTTTCTAAATAAATGCCACGTAATTAGGGGATATAACAAAATATCCCCTTAAAATAAACATTCTTCCCCTACCTTTTTACGGTTCTCCCCGTAACCCAAAACATTTATGGCTTCCTGTCCGCCGCGAACCCTTTAATTTTGCCAACGAATGAAGAACCATTTTTCTTGTATGGAAAAACCTGTTCGGACTCATTGCTGATCGGAAATAATTAAAGAATCTATAGAATATGAAACAACACATTGCGGTATTCACGTTAGGGCTTTCCCTGCTGACTTCCTGCATGACTGATTCCGCTTACCGGAAGGTCGAGAATGGCTTGGTCGCCGATATCCGTTCCGGACACCGTTGCATCCTGGCTGTTGATGGGCTGCACCTCCTTGCTGCGCACAGCACCGGTGTTGGCGTCAATTTCATATTCATATCGATTGGTACCGCTCACAAACGACAAATCATATACCGGCGTGCCGTCGTCATAATCCGCGTGCTCCTCAATAAAAGTTACATCGGCAGCGGCCAGTTTGGCATCGTTTAACGCAGCTTGTTTTGCCGCATCCAACGTCAATTGCACACTTCCTGCGGAAAACGAAGAAGACCCGGAGCTGCTATTCCCGCCGGAGGGGGCGGTTTGAGAAGGGGTTGTAGCAGATACGGATGGATTCGTAACGGCGGGCACTCTGCCATCCACAGGTTCGCTCTCCTTTTTCACCACAGCGCCGTCAGACGCACGGAGAAGGTATTCGTACTCCACGTTATCGGCAAAAAATGTCACCTCATAGACATACTGTCCATCTTCAAATTCAAACTCGGCGCGTGATGCAGTCACTTTGGAGGCATCGACGCCCGCATCGGCATACGCGAACTGTTTGGCAAAATCTTCGCCGATGGAAGAACGGCGCGCAATGGCACCTGCAATCAGGACGGCGGCTGCGACACACACAGCGAGAATGAGTATGATACAAACAACGGTAATCGCTGTTTTTTTCGGGGTGGAAAACAAATTCTTTATTTTCATTTTTAGAATTCTCCTTTCGTTGTTGTGCCTTAATGATACACACCAAACATTAGAGAATCATTAGAAACAAAATTTTTTTGAAAAACATGCAAAACACCTTAGCAACTGCGATTCAATTTGCTTTCTTTGGCGCCATATGCCCACCAAACCTTTTGATCTATATAGCAAACACACGAGAGATAAAGGCACGCGTTGTTTGGAAAGTTTGGAAAACATTGGCATCAGACCGACGCTGCTGTATCAACGTTTTCGCCGATGCCCCGGAACCTTACAAAAAATGTGCTGCCATGTCCTACTTCACTTTCAACGTGAATGGTACCGCCGTGGTATTTGACAATCTGTGCCACAAGTGACAACCCCAGCCCCGCACCCTTCCCACTGTGCGATGCATCCGACTGATAAAACCGCTGGAAAATTTGATCCTGTTGCGCGGGATCAATACCAATGCCGTCATCGGAGACAGAGAGGGTGATCTCTGCATTGGCCTGCGTCAGTGTCACTTCGATATGCCCGCCGGGTTTGCCGTAACGGTATGCATTCCCAATCAAATTTTGCAACATCCGGGTGAGCAGATCCACATTGCCAACATAGGTCACATGCGGTTGGATTTGCCATGTGAGCGTAATATCCTGCTCTTTGATCAACGCCATATCCTGACACACCGACTGAACCAAATCGGAAAAATCAAACGTACTGCGGGTAAACATCTCACCGGGCTGTTCCATGCGCGCAAACGTCAAAAGATCGTTCACCAAATGCGACATCTTGGTGCTTTGGCGCGCGATGAGGCGCAGCGCTTCTTGGTACTCTTCTTCTGTCTGCGTGGTTTGAAGCGACAATTCACACTGTGCCAAAATCACGGACACGGGTGTGCGCAATTCATGAGAGGCATCGGCCGTGAACCGGCGCTCCGTTTCAAATGATGCAGATAAGCGGTCAAACATGCGGTTAAAGCTGTCCGCCAACCGATGCACTTCATCGTCTCCCTGTCCGATATCAATCCGTTTTTGCAAATCGCCGCCCGCTTCAATGTGATTTGCAGTGCTGGCAATCTTCTGCATCGGGCGCAGGGAACGACGCGCCATGAGATATCCACCCAGCGCCGCCAACACGATCAACACCGGCAAAACGATCAAGGACAGATACAACAAGTCGGCGGTCTGCGTTTGTCCGGATGAAGCGGAAACAATTCCACGCAGCCATAATCCATCCAGCCCCTTTGCCGTCAGAGCATGGTCAAACACATAGTATGTGGTCCCGCCCGCCTTGCATGTTTGTACCTGCATAGAGGAAAACGGCAAATCAACCGTATCGCGCGGAATGGGATTTTCCCCGTAGAGAAATGTACCGTCCGCGTCATACAGGGCGGTGTACACCTGATTAACTTGATTGAGAAAA